>SXGQ01715209.1_pt1 | contig 117401 bp, 139 predicted proteins | sample 3178371 | NCBI WGS metagenome assembly SXGQ01 (sample SAMN11356859, study PRJNA531348) | freshwater metagenome | isolation source: freshwater sample F1-20 | place: China: Fuxian Lake, Yuxi | collected 2017-12-25 | reverse complement strand
TGAGCCAACTTTTTGTACCTGCCGCTTGCAGTGTTGAAGGGTTATCTGCTCTTGTAAAATTATCGGTGAATGCTTTTAATTTAGTAAGAGCAGCCTGAATACCAATTATCATGTTGTCAGATTACCAACAGCGACCCATGTGTTGGTGGCTCTCTTGATAAGAGTTGCCGCCGCCCATTGACCGTTGAGTTTTAATCCTCCGTCGTATCCGTTAATTGTTACAGTTCCAGAGACTGGTGTTATGGTTACCTGCCCAGCACCGACTTGCAAAACATCAATACGGTCGCCGACAGCAAAAGCAACAGACGCATTGGTTGGCACGGTTAGTGTGCACGCCGATGCTTCGTTTAGTTCAACGAGTTTTCCCAAGTCGGTTAGTTGAACGGTGTAGTTGCTTGACGCAGTCGTTGCGGCGTTTTGTACAGACCTAAAACCAGCCTGTGGGGTTCCTGTGGCAAGTTTTTCTTGAGTCACTGCACCATCGGCAAGTTTTGCTGTTGTTACGGCTCCATTTTCTATTTCAACAGTCTGAACTTGCATGCCCGCGCCAGTGACCACCCAAGAATTTGTTTCTCTTTTTATTAAGGTAAATTTGCTCCATTGGCTAGAGATATTTAATAAACCACCCTCAGCATTAACAGTGACTCCAGCAACAGGGGAGATTGTTACGTTTCCTGTTGAAGCCAAAAGTACATCTATTCTGTCTCCAACATTAAACGGAACCGTGGCATTCGTTGGAATATTGAACGTAATTGAGCCATTGTTTGTAAATTCGATTAATTTACCAACATCATTAGCCACGAGAGAATAAGTGGTGCCGGATTGAACATTGCGCGTTGAGTTAAAATCGCTTGCCTGAAGAGTATTCATCTGGGAAGCAGTCAGGGTTTGACCTGCAACAAATGTTTGAATTGTCATGTTTCACCTAACACAAAATATAATTATACCTTATAATGATTGTTGACTTAGTCTTTATCCTCTTGTTCGATTGGCGTATCAAAATCTCCAGTTCTGACCATTTGCTGTGCATACCTTAGCATGCCTTCGGCAGCCCATGGTGTTAAACCATCAGACACAGAAAGGGACAGTTCACTGTTTTCATTATCAACCACCTCCGCCACGAGAATAAAATTTGTAACAAGCCTTGACGGCAATAAACTATTTATTAAATAATCAAACAACTTTTTAAGTTCTTCAGAGTCAGGATTTTCCACGATTTTATGCAACCAATTCGTGATTAATAAGAACACCTAATGGTCTAGAAAAATCAACAGCATACAATACTAAATCTGATGGCTGTCCTATTAATTCTGGTCCAGTGGTTCCAAAAGTTTCGTTCCATTTGGTCGTAATATTAATTACGAATGGTTCTGTATCGTAATCGTAAGCAATACCAACAAATTGTGTATCAATTAACATCAATTTAGTTGCACTAACTAATGCTGGTATTGTCCCAGCGTTTTTACCATAATAACCATATTCAAGTTGCCATCTCAAAAGATTTTCTTGCGCAGTCCTAGTTAAGGCAGGTGGATTAAGGGTCAAATAACTAGTTAACCGTAAACTATCAGTGGAGTTAAGAACACTGCCTGCATCCCCTTCGGTTTCACCCAAAACAAATGGGTCAGAGACGTACTCTAAAGATGACTCAAACCGCGTGACAGGCCTTGTTCCGTTAAATTTACAAAGCCAAACTAAATATTCCAAAACGGCAATATCATAATTTATAAATTTACTTTTTGTTTTATTATTTGAATCGTTAAAACCGTCTTCATTGTCGAGGTAAGCAAATTCTTCAGTCATAAGCAAGGCCTCGCCCAAACCGAGTGTCGCTACGTCAATAAGCCGCAACATCGATACATCAGGAACAATATCGGCGTTTAAATCTGTTTCAATCAAAACAGCAGGAAGATAAGAAGCTATTTCTCCTACGGCTCTATTTTGTGAAAAAAATTCGTATTGTGGATACAAAGATGGGGTAGTAAAATAAAATGCCTCCCCAGCTTCTGTAGGCGCAAAAGATATTTCAATATCGACAGCAAATACACTAGAGCCCTCAACTATTAATGGACTGGTTCTAAAAATAAACCATTGAGGAGAAAGTATTCCAGGGGCATTAACAGTTGCTGCGGACTGTTGTAGATTTACTGTGTTGATTACAGAGCTGACACCGGCCACCCCAACAGGAGTCAAAGTGGTGGTTATCACTCCCCCGGAAGGCATTTTTATTGCAAAAATAAAAATTAAAGGTAAATCTGTCTCACTTGCAGGAAATTGAATTTGATTAAGAGTCAAAGAACCAGAAGTTTGTTGGTCTATTAAAAAACATTCTAATTGCCTGTGGGGGTTATTTGTTTGTTCAAAAAGTTCAGATTGACCATCGATAGTAACAGCAATATTTGAAGAAACCCACCCATCTTGAGCGTTGATGACTGAAAGCAGCGATTGATTACTTGAAAGTCTATTAATAATTCCAGTCATGTTAGATTACTACGACTTCTACAGAAGCTCTTGGCATCACGCCAATATAATTTATTGAGTAACCAACTAGAACTCCAGATTCATTTAAAGAAGAAACGAGCAGCTGATTACCCGGGGAAGCCCCTCCGGCAAAGTTGGGAACAGAAGATGTAACGCTATAAACATAAGAAACACCGGGTACACGATTAGCCCTTACTACTACATCAAAAATCCTAACCGTAGGATTCCAATTTGGCCAATTAGGCAGAGAAATAAATTCTTCAAGCTCAAGACTTGTTTGTGTAGCAACAGAAGTAGCTCCATACTCTTGGTCAACCGAAATCGTTACGGTAAAATTAATGTCGACTGGATAAGCATCAAGAAGTTCAAATGACAATCCAGCAACAATACGATTTTCAATATCAGTTGTTATTTCTGATTTTTTAGTTTGTGTTACTGGATTTCCGTTTATATCGCAAATATAAACAGCAAAATAACCTGGCCAATCGCCCACTTGACCTATGTCTGCAGATTCAAGAGCGACTACGTTAATTGGTCCATGGTAACCCGAAGCAGACACTACGTCCGTATAGACGACACTTGCGCTTCCTGCCGAGGCACCAGCATAGACTCCCGTTGGCATGATGTTGACATAACTATCATCGCCGTAAAACTCAGGTGTTAAAACAAGAAAATTAGTACTGTTGACAACATTAGCGTTACTTATAAAAGAATTACTCGTAGATACGCTTGCACTTACGCTGTTATTTTTTTGCCCATTAAGACTTGATGTTCCAGCATCATGATAAACGACTTTTGTTAAATCGTAAACTTTACATCTGTGTACTTCAGGGTAGGTATAAAGAATATATTTTTCTAATTGGCTAGCTGTAGCCAACGTAGAATTTAAAGTTTCAAGAATTGTTGTACCCCGTGAGAAATATTCATTTTGAGTTTCTGCTCTGTTGCCTTGCGTAATTACACCAGACGTGGTGGCTGAAATAACCGTCGCGCTAGGTTGCGCAAGCGACAATATCGTACCCGTGGGGATGTCCGGAATGATTCCAGCAATTTGAGACTTTCCTTGAACTGTTACGGTTGTTGAGTTGGCAGCAGCAGAATTATCTCCGGATGTTATAAATGGATACCTTTCTATTATGTCTCCATCGGTTGTTTCATAAACAGCAATTGTCCCATCTGGAACCGTTCCACCAACAGAGCTTACTTGAAAAGAAATGTTTACGTTTCCAAAAGTTGCTTCTTTACGAATAATCCCCATGTATTGAAGGATTCCCTCCATCAAACCATCTGGGAGTCTATTGATTTCACCAAGATTTATTGCTGAAACTAAAGAAGTAGCTTGAAGAAGTGCACTTTCAACAGTTCCAGGTCGTGGAAAAAATTCAGGAAGAGCAAGTCGCGCGTATTCAACAGCTTCATTATAGATTTCATCTGGCTGTTTATCATTGATTGTTAAATCGATGTATTGTGAAAAATCTGGAGAAGCCATAAAATTTACCTTTGATGTACGAAGTCTACGATAAGTCGAGTATTGCCAGACGCATCAGCTTCTGTTTGATTAATCGCGGTTAGCTGAACTTCGGGCCAAAATCGCGCAATCAAAGAACGAAGTTCGGCATCAGAAAAACGAACAAACGTTGCATCTTGAACTCCGTATGTAATTTCCATCGGTAATTCACCTTTTTCTATTTGGCAAGCCAAAGCAATTATCTGAGAGTAATAAGGTCGCGTAAATTCTTCAAGAGCAGAAATTTTGCCTCTATCAAAAGTAATTGGAAATTTTATTGTGTTCATAGTTCCTAATCAAAATTATTGTCAAGGTAATTTTTTAATATTAAAATCTCATTGTCAACGTAGTTTTTATTTGCGCCATCCGTGCCTAATGCTGGTAAATCAACGTCATTAACAATTTTACTAGTAGTTGCTCTCCCCAGTATGACAACCTCGTCAAATCTGTTGTCAAGAAATCCACATAAAACTTTTTGATTAATTACTGGATACGCACAATAAACATCGCACGGTCCAAAAATTTGTGTTGCTGAAACTTTTTCTACTCTTACAAAAATTCCTCCTTGGATACGAACTACTACGCCCGTATAAAGCCCACCAGGTTGTGGTCTTTTAGATGAAGCTTTTGAAGGGTTGCTAAATTGAGAAAGCGAGCTATCTAACATATACCTACTTTAGAGTACCTGGAGCCGAACCCGTACGAGGTTTGATTGGTTTGCCCTTTTGGTCTTTTGGTTCTTCTGGGGTTCTAAATTGAATTTGAGCTGGCTGCGGTGAACCTTCATTAAAAGATACTCGAGTAATCAAATACCCACCAAAAAAGTAAGTTGGATATGGGCCAACTAACGCAGTATGTCCAGGTCGTAAAGCTGCTCCCTGGGGCATTAAAACATTGCAAGAACCAGTTGCTGCCAAAGGTTCATTGTCTGTGGAATTAAAATCTGGCCATGTTTCTAATTCAAAATACTCGTTAGCTTCAGCTATTAAGAATTCTTTTGCTAATTGTTGAGGTGTTTTTTTGGGCAAAAACAATAGTGGCACATATTTTTTGCTATTTGGACCAGTCAAAGAAGAACTTCCAAATTTCCATAATAACCACTCTTGAGATGCGTAAACCAAAACACCGTCACTTTCAAATATGACAAATTGATTATTGCCCGCAGTTCTTCTTAATACGTCATATACTGATTCTTCACCGTCCCCGGTGCGTGCTTGAAAAGTAGATTTGGTCTTAGCTGTTTTTTGACCAACGAATTGAAGTCCAAATTTTTTTGCGGCATTACCGGCAAACTCATACCCAGACGAACCAGTTACTGAGCCCGGTGTCTTATCGCGTCTCATTTGCTGAATACTTTTATTTCTTGCTTTTATAGTAATAATTGGTGAGCCACCTTGACCGGGTTTTGCTGATATATCAGCTATTTCATAACGCCTACCCCGATAAGTAATATCGTTTCGTATTACAAAATAATTACTTTCAAACATTCTGTAATCTTCATCTATAACATCTACCGTTATTTCTGCATCTAAATCTACGCCGTAATCAACTGACACAGAAATTAAATTTTCTTTAAAAGTGTCTAAACTTGGCCCATAGAGATTAGTAAGTTGCAATATCCCACCTAAGTTTCTATTTGATGGGTTTTTTATTTCCGAAATGGGATACCAGGTTTTTTCGCCTATTAGATAATCAGGGTTATCTATTTGTTGTTGTTTAACGCGAGCATTTTCTTGTTGAGACAAAAATTTTGCATACTTGTTTGCACTTTTTAAATCGGCAAATCTCCCTAAATGACGACCTGAAATATCATAAAGTATTCTTGCTTCTTTTTCAGTTATTTTTATACCATCATCAGATATTGTAGGAATCAACGTGTGTACTCGATTAGCTCCTGTTGTGCCTTCTGTTATTGTTATTGAAAAAATAGTGGCTATACTGCCATCTTTCAATTTGACTATTGGGCGGAGGTTTAAATTTATATTTCCATACTCAATAACGTTGTATTCATTAATTCCAGCGGCTTGCGCAGTTGGATACTCGGGCCTCGGGCTGGTTGGCATGTGTTTATCAGTCGTTTATTGCCTGAAGTTGACGCAATTCTGCTTTAAGTATTTGTTGTAATGCATAATTTGAATTAGTTGCTTGCAGAGCCGCTAAAGCGGCTTTGATATCGTCTATCGCTTTTTGATTTGAGTTCGTAGTAGTCGTTTTTTTTGTTGGGTTAAATTTACCGTAACTAAACCTAGGTAGCAAAATCATGGTTTTTTGTTTAGGCACAAATTCAATTAAAGAAATACTGCAAGAAGCCGCCGTCGTTTGGCCCAAAGTATTTAACCTTGCATGCGTAAAAGAAATACTATCGATATACCATTTAGGTATTGATAAAGATTGGTGTACATTGTAAAACTCTACTGGCACTCCAGAATTACCTATGTCTTGAAGAAGCCTTATTTTATTATCTATAGGATTTGTAAAACCATCATTTTGTATAGCTATAGTAAATTCAAACGAACACCTAAGGGATTTACCACCAGTTACATCGACTATAGGTACTGAGTAGGGTCTTTCGATTTCGTTAATTCCAATTCCGTAACCTTCATGAGTCACCGTAACCGGCGGAAAATCAAAATCATATCGCAAAAACGGGTCGGTAATTTGCTGCATTGCACGTGTTTCTTTTTTACGAATAGCAATACCTCTTGCAGAGTCTTTAGATTCGTAAGCACGTTGCGAATACTGAGTTTCGGGAATTTGACGGCCAGATATTGCTAATGGCATTTAAACCCTCGAATTCCAATTACGTTGCATTTTTACAATTTCTTGAGCAACAGCTTTTGCGGTTGTTTGAGCGTCTCCGGATTCATTTACTGTGATATTAAATGTGTTGTTATTGGACGATGAACTATTACCATCGCCTCCGCTTATCTTTGAAAGCATAGACATTGAAGTGTCACCCATTGGCCCTGGTGGTGGAACAACATGAAGATGACGCGACCCAGCAGAACCATGAAACTCAGAAAAACCACCAGCAGCTTTGATTAAAGATGAATAAGAACCCAAATTTTGACCTACCAAATCATAAGCATTTCCCGTTGCATGGTCAGAGCTTGGCGAACCTAAATTAAAATCGCGAAGCGAGCTTGTTACTGTTCTCTTACCAGGGAGCATTTTGTCAAATGACGAATGTCGACCCATAGTTCGTTTAAGATTTTTAGCAGCGCTTGTATCCCCTATCTGACCAGCCCTTGCAGTTGCTGTATCGCCGGCAGCAATAAGACGCAATAGTTTTCCGTCGCCGTCTAACTCAGCGTTATATCCTTTTTCCCACCAGCCCGGTGCTTGGTCCCACCATTTTGGCGTGCCTTGTTCTTCAAAAAATCCTGTTTGAAGAGCTTCAAAGAACGATTCTCGCATCACTTTTGCTTCTTCTGTAAGGATGTCTTTGAACGGGTCAAGTTGAGCAGAAAGTTCTGAAACCACCGTAGTGCCAAATCCAGTGCCAGCAGTCGATAAACCCAGTATTGAGCTAAGAATGTTTGATACGTCAGACGCGCTTTTACCCTGAAAAGCCGTTCCTTGAGCTAACGTGTTTTCGAGTGCAGTAATTTTATCTAAGGCAGACCTATCTCCGCCTTGCGCAGCAGAAATTAATTTAGTAATTTGATTTTTTGTTCCTGTAAATCCGGCATCTGCATTGTCGAATCTAAAACCAGCACCAGTAACCATTGCGCCTATTTGTTTTGTTAATTCAAAAGCGGAACCAGCCGCAGTTTGTTTTTGGGATTGATTTATCAACTCTGCTGTTTCAGGCGTAATATTTACGCCGCTAAGAACTCCGCCTGGCGCAAACATTGAGCCTTTGCCAACATTTGTGCCCGTACCAAATCTTTGAGATTGAACAATAAAGTTTGTTAACAATTGATTAGGATTTGTAATGTTTTGAAAATCTTGAAGTCTTGTATAGTAATCAAAAACAGCTTCAGGTGAAGTGTCCCCGCTACGCAATGTTTCTCCAGATGCCTGAAGGGCGTCTTTCATCTCTTTTGACCGTTTGAATTGCGTAAACACATCAAGACTTGCAACTTGAATATCAAGCAAAGCATGCCTAAATTGTGTTGCGGTTTTAGCCATTCCTACGCCTAATTTTTGAACGGCATCAGAAAGTTTTAAAGTTGTATCGTATAAATCTACATTTTTCTCCATTGCTAATTCAAAAATAGCTTCACTTGTCATACCGGTAGACATTTTTAGGCTTTTCATAATTTCATCAAACTGGTCAAATGCTGGAGTTAAAGCTTGGTCCATTGTTTTAAATGTTTTCTGAAGTGTTTTTTCTGCATCTTTGCTTTTATCACCGGTTGCTAAAGAAAGCGCATTGCCATCAAGTATTCCAGCATCAACATATGGTTTAAGGAGTTTGAACCGTTCGGCAGTTGCTGCTTTACTTATTTCAGACGGACGACTCGTTCTGTCGGTCTTTAAGTTTTCAGATTCTTTTTTGTTAATAGCTGCAAAATCTTTTGATAAATTTCCGGATGCTGCAAGAAGCTGTCTTGCTCTGGTTGTGCTTCCTTGCATCCCCCCGGCAAGAGCTCCTCTGGCTACAGCAGAAACCTGCGCTTCTCCAATATTTTTCATTGCTGTTTCAACCATTTTTGCTTGATTACTGCTGGCGCGAAGCGCTCCGGCAACAAATCCGGCCGCCGCGCCAGCCAAAGCGCCACCAGGACCAAACATCATGCCACCAATAGCTGCACCACTAGCCGCTCCAGAAAGAGCACCACCCGTTTTGGTTTTTGCATTTGCTGCCATCATCGCACCGCCAACACCAATACCCAATGCTGGGTTTAGCATCATTAAGCCAGAACCCGTCTGTACGGCACTCCTAGCGTCGTCGGAAACATATTTACTATTAGCGAGATAGCTGCCACCTACTGCTGCTGCAATACCCGCACCACTTAGCGAATATTTTCCAGCAGCTTTCAATGCTTTAAATCGGTTAAATTTTAAAGTTGGGTCATTTTTTTGAGCGTCTAAAAAATTTGCATATGCCATTCGATAGCCGCGCCCAAAATTACCACCTTTTTCGGAAGTCGCTAATCGCGTCAGCATATTATTCCCAGAACCCACACCGTCTCTTAATCCCAAAAATCCTTGAACATTTTTTACGACTCCGCGATTTCCAAGGTCAAGTCCTGCTTTACCAAAAGTCAAAGACACTAGTCTTCGCGCCATATCTTTTTTGGTTCCACTACCTCCCGATGAAAACGCCTTAAATCCAGGCATCATTCCCGAAAGTCGAAGTTTTTCATCTGTCTGCTGTCTGTACGGCAGAGAACCAAGCATGCTGCTATGTGGCCCTTGTGGTATGTTTTGGTTGGCGGCAAGCTTTGCTCTTCTTTCTGATGCGCGATACTGTTCTTTCGTCATCATTCTCATCGCCATTGCATCAAGGTTTTGAGAAACGCCTATTTCTCTGCCGTAAATATTTCGTCTACCACCACCCCCTGAATAAAACGTTGGCGTTTGATATCCTTGCTGATAAAGTGCCAGGCGAGGTTCACCTCTGTTTTGCGTTACAAATCTATTGGCATCACGTTCGTATTCGGCATTTGATACTCCCGGTTTTCTTCGTGGGAGATATATAAATTTTCCGGTTTCACGGTCAACATGACCACCACTCATACCCCCTCTAAAAGCTGAGCCAATTGCGCCAGCCGCCGCGCCACTTAACGCAGAAGCGGCACCACTTAAGGCGCCTGCAGCTGAATTCAAATTATTTGCTACAGGATTCATTGCTCCAGAAATCGCTGCGGCCATTTTCCCGCTTAATGGACCCATACCATCATCGGCACCAATACCACCACCCATTTTGGCAAACGGAACACCTGAATATATTGCTTCCTCTAATGACAGCTGTCTAGTTGCGCCAGTTCCCACCCTGCTTCGCTTAAACCTTGCTGACCTTCTGCCTTTAAATGCCAATAAACCCAAACCACCAATCATTGCGGCTGAACCGCCAGGACCACCAACGGCGCTAAGCGCACCAATAAGGGTCGCTATGGTTTTAAGAAAAGTTCCAAATCCTCTTGTTATTGCATTTATTGTTGGAAGAGCTCTCGAGAAAACTTCTCTGAGCGCACGAGATATTTCAAAAAAACCTTGAACTACAGATTTTAAAGCATCACCAAACGCTAAAAAATTATCTTTGTTTTTAACTGCTTGGTCGGCTAGAGCTTTTACTCCTTCGCCTATTTGTTTAAAAACCTCTAATATAGGTTTACCAAATGTATCAATAACAATTGAGCCACCCTCTCTAAGGGGGTTAAGAGCGTCTCTTACTTCTCGAAAATAAACCGCAAATTGTTTGAAAACATTAGTAGTTCTTTTCCAAAAACCCTCTGTTGCTGGAAGGAATTTTCTAAATAAAACAATTGTAAAATCCTCTAGCCTCTGAGTAAACGCAACCATTGCTTTTAAAAATGGCCCTCGTCCAAACGCAACCAGGTCTCCAGAAACCCGTCGAAAACTTCGTGTTAATCCTTTAAAAATATCATGCATTGCTTCTTTGACCGGTTCCAAAACGCGAGTTCCAACATCCGATAATTCCACCAATGCAAAACTTAAATAAGATTTAAATTGAGCAAAAAGAGTTCTCCCTACTGCGTCCGATTGTCCAGTAACCCCCGCGTCAGCCGCTAATTTTCCACTTTTAAGGTCGTCAAGAAATGTTTGGACGCTCTTGTAATTGCCTTTTTTAAACGCTTTATCAAATTCAGGACTAATTGACTTTGCAGCGTTAATTGCTTCTGTAGTAAATTTTTTTTCTTTTTGTAGTATTCCTATCATTGTGCCTGCAGCCTGCAAACTATTTGCTGGGTCGCCGCTGGCTTGCACAAAATCACTCAGTGATTTAAGGGCTGCTTTTGATGCGGGTGTAAAAGAAGCATTTTTATTAACCGCGGCGAATGCACCAGCCAAAGCTTGAACACCAAACGTTGCTAAAGAAGCATCTTTATATAAACTCCTCAAGCCGGCCGCGGATTGGTCTAAAGCGCTACCAACCTCTTTTGAGTCTTTGTAGCGGTATTGAAATTGCGCTGCTTGAAATTCTTTAAATGCAGCTGCAGCAGCAATCGTTGCAACGCCCAAAGCAGCAACGGTTCCAGCTAGGGCCTGCATACCGTAGTTATATGCTTGCATTGCGAATTTTCCTACAGCAAATAAACCGTTAACGCTTGCAAGAGAAAGGGCAGAAACACCAAACTCAATACCTAGGGCTATAACGCTGTAGAGCATTAATCTGGCCGATTTAACAAATCTTGCACTTACTCTTTCGAGCAATGTAAGTTGTTTAGTAAATTGAATTGCTCCCCGTTTGCCCTGGGTCATATGAACATTAAATTTGCCCATCGCACCAGAAAGCCGATTAGTTCTAGCTTCTAAACGTTTAGAAACAGCTTCAAAAGCCGTCAGTTTTGCTGCGGCAGCGCCTAATTGGTTATCGCCAGTAACGTCAATGTCGACTTTTAAATTTACGCGCTCGTCAGCCATGACCTCTACCTAGGTAATAAAATTAAATCGCTAAAACCCCTGAGATTTACGCTCAGCTGCTTCACGGTCTGCCTCAATTACTTTAGCACAGGCAAGGCGTATTAACCATTGCTCAAAAGAGCAATCGAGTATTTTTATTGGGTCCGTCCCGAACAGTTCACCCAATCGGGCAGCTGTTACAACTCGATTGTCGTCTGTTAGTTCTCCGAGGACGGATTCGTAGGGTTTTCTTGTTGTTCTACCGTATCTCCGTAGCCAGCGGCGTCAATAATTGTTAGCGCCGCTGATTCAACATGCGGGTCCAATCCAAAAAATTTCTGCACTGCATCCGGTAGTGCTCGTGAAGCCTCAGTCATTTTTAAAATTGATGGTGAGGCAAAGCCAAGCGGTTTGCCTCCTTCAAGAACTTCCTCGCCATTCATGAAAACGCCTCTTGTAGTATGACCAATAACTTGACAAGCAAATTTTGTTGCATCTAGTCCGGTTTTTGAATCCATACCAGCATTTTTTTGCCAGGCTTTAATTTGTTGTTGAGTAATGTTTGGACTAATCAACAAAGTGACACCAGGGCGTTCGGGAACGTTAATAAATATGTTTGGACGAGTTACTTTTTTGCTAATCACAGCAGTAAGTTGGTCAAGGACATTATCGGAATCTTCCAACAATTCAGTCTTGTCAAAATTGTCAGGATTCTCTATTTCGGAGTAAAGGTTTGTTTTTGCCATGGCAATCACACTAGCAGTGCAGAATCCGTCGCGGCGGATGTCAACAGTTATTTAATTATTGTGTTGGGAAACCAGAGATTGCAAACGTAAGAGCGATTGTTGCTGGTGCACCAGATGAGGCATCACCTTCTGGTTCTGAGAGACCAACAAGAAGTGCCTTGGCGTAAATTCGTTCTGATTGACGATTTGCTATATCGCAATCCGCATCGTAAATTTTAATTTCGTAATAAGCTCGACCAACAACCAATCGAGCGTCTTTTAAAACGGTGCGCAATTCGGTGTCATAATGCTTAGTGAGAGTAATGTCACCAACTTCTGATGGGGCACAAAGAACTTCAGGAAATGGCTCGCCACCAATGTAAATTTTTTCAACCGCAGCGGTAATTTCTCCACCTGATACTTGAGCAAAATAACCACTCAGTGATGGCCCTTTCGGGATAGAAGTTGCTAATGGTGTAATTTCGGCAACAATTTGTCTTTGTGCTAATTTACCTGTCCAAGCCATGATTTCTCCGTGTTCTTATTTATTTATACTAAAGTTGATGTCAGATTAGATTTTGTAATTTCAACTTCAATTGTGTCACCGATTGAAGAAACCCGTGCACCAATTTTAGCCTTAATGACACCTGTTGCCAGTTGAGATACTGGATTATTTGCATTATTGACTTGCACTGTGTAACCAGGGTCAATTTGCTTACCGCTTGCATCATAGGCTTCGTACAATCCACCGCCTGTGCGGATTCTGTCCATGATGGCTACAAGTGTTGCTCCAACTCGAGAGAACGTTGATTGACGTCCGTCAACTGGGAGGAACAACAAAGCTTCAAGCGCTACTTCAGCTTCGTAAGTAATTTGATTAAGAACTTCACGAGCAATAATAAATCTAAAATTGCTTGTATCAGAAGACACTGAACGAGCTCCGTAAATACGAACGCCATTGTTTATTACGCGAATTGCATTGACAAAATTTTCATCTAGGTTATCGCCATCAGTTTTTGACAGAGAAGAATATACCCCAGTAACAAAATTTGCTTCTGTTCTTTCGCCGGCATATGGATTCCATCCACCGTATTGATTATGTACCTTTGCACGCTTTGCGCATACGTAACCGTCTGGTGGAATTACTGTTGTCAGAGAACCAGATGGAATTTTTACCCAAGGGTAAAAGAAAGCGCCAAATTGAGAAATTGCGTTTGATGATGCATCTGTTACGGAAGTATGCAAAGCAGCTTCGGTAATTGCCGTACTTACAGAAGTTTCTTTGTCGAATGACATGACAGCAATTCGATTATTGGTCGATGCATGTGCAAGCAAACTATTTCTTGCTGTTTGAGATGTGAAACCCGGAGCACATACTGCGCCTGGTCCAAGGTTTGATACGAAAGTATCTAAGGCTGTTGATAAATCAGCATCCACCAACGCGCCACCATTTGTACCTCCAGCAAAATAACTGGCTGCAAGCACTGCTGGAATATTTGAGGACGCACCAGCTGTTGCTGTAACATACAAAGCTGCTGTTGGATTATTATTAATTTCTTCAATTGCTGTTGCTACTGATGTATGTATTGCAGTTTGAAATACAGGAGTAGTGGCGCCATTTAATCTAAATTTAAGTCTAAAACTTGTGCTTGCACTTGGCTGTTCAACCTGTACAGATAAACCCAATGTGCCGCTAGTGTTGTTAGCCCAAGTTCCAGTTCCAGAAGCCAACAAGTTGATACAGGTAGCACTTGCTGAATCCGACAAAGCCTTAGAAGCTTCAACAGCGCTTTCGTCTACGACTCTTGAAACATAAGCGCGAGCGCCACCTTCTTCAAAATATGTTTCGATGGTTTGATGCACATATCCAGTCGAAACATAATCACCAAAAATGTCTTCGTAATCCGAAAGACTTGTGACGAGATGCGATGTACCGTCAGGCCCACGCTGGGTCACGCCGGCAACAAACATTGTTGCGGTAGCTGCTACCTGAGTGTTTGCTGGACCCGTGCGGACCGCAGTTGTGACTACTATGCCTGGCATTTTTCCTCCGTCCCCTAAATAGGAACTTATTCATATGAGACTTATGAAATTATACCGACTAACTACGTATTTTGGCGTATGTTTGGTTGCTCAGAGGCAAATAACTTTCCTAAGCCCTCTATTTTTTTATTTTCTTCAATAGCTTGTTGTTTTTCTTTCTTTCTTCGAGATTGAAGTTTTTCGTTTTCTAATTTTAATTTTTTATTCGAAACGACCGTAACTGGAATCTCAATAAGTATTTTTTTGTCAAGTAGATTTTTTACCATTTCATCATTTGGGTCAACCAAGGCAAAAGAACGACCCAAAATATAACAACCTTTAGATGCTTGAATCATGCTGTGACTTATGTTTTGCACCTGAATAAGGTCAGCGTAAACCGAACTAATCTCAACCTGTTCAGATTCTAAACCAATAAATTTTTTATCTAAATTCACGAAATACTCACGCTCCCTGAATTATTAAAATTGATTATTGCCGAATTTAATGAATTTTGTCCTAAACTCAAACCAAACTCTACTACTTCGTCAGCAATATTTGCTCTGGTTATTGCTTCGTCAATAGATAATTCATATCCAATATATGCTCCTGCAAGAACTCTATCCCCCTTGAGGAGAGTTAAATCAGAAAATTCTTCTACCATAGTAGTTTCTTCAATTCTTGCTTCTCGCACAGCGTCATTTCGTTTCAGACATGGATAATCAAGAAGCGCTGACCTGACAACAGTTGTCAATCTATCTCTCATTTCTGTTGTTTCTTTAGACCCCTCAGTTCGAACCCAAACATATGTGCGCATTGAATAAGAAACTTTGTAAAGGGGGTCCATGCCTTCCGTATATGCATATCCGGAGCGCGCAAATGAGCGCGTTGATATTGCGACAGTAATAATTGTTGGCCAATTATCTAAAACTAATGGCTCATAAGTTAAATATTCTGCTGGGTTTGGAAGAGTCAAATCATCTACGCCCCAACCATTTCTATATTTATTTATACGTACAGGTATATCGATTTTTAGATATTCAGTCACGAAAGACTTCGCAAACTGAGCGCCATACATTAATTCTGTTGACATTACAAAATTTCTCCTCGCGAAATCCACGACAAGGTATCGGCGCCGAGTTTTTTTGCAAACATGGGTGGTTCAAAAACTATTTTTCGTTTTGCCATTTTTGTCGTTCCGTATTGATGAAATTTTGCATATTCAACAGATGTCCCAATAGTCAAAGAAGTATTAGTCATAGATTCGTAAGAATCCGTCGCGCCAGTTAGTGAAGCAAATAATTTTCCTGTCGCAATTAATGGTGGCGCTCCTGGAAACCTAGCCATTTTCCATGAAGCATATTCTGGAGTCAGCGGAGCCCAGCCTCCTACCGGAAGACCATTTGTTGCAAAGTTTGTTGCGTTGGCAGCTTTAATCTGCTGTTTTGCTTTTAGTAAAACAGAGGTAAACACTTTGCTTCTTGCCTGCATTGCAAGAAGTCGGCTTCTTGCTGAAGCCAAACCTCTTTCGCTTATATCAATGTCTATCATTAGATTCTTCTGCGTCGCCACCGTCGCAAAGCGAGCAATTCTCTTTCAGTAAAACCTGTTTCCATTGGAGCAACATTTCTTGTCGTTAAATCTTTTACACCAACAACATCGTCGTGCATGTTTTGCATTTCTCTTGTTGCCGCTCTTAAGATAAATAATTTAAACATCTGAATTGTTTCGCCATCCAAGCCGCCGGTATAGGTAACCTCAACAACATCATTTGGGAAACCCCGATACAACTCGAGACCATACCTGTGAACTGTGTAATCATTTCCAGTTGCAACAGCAGTTCCACCAGATGTGTACACGGCTAATCCAGCAGAGTATTCTCCAACCGTAAAACTATTTGCAGTAGTGGCTGTTATTGTTTTTCTTGCCGTGTTATACACGGATGGAGTGACATTTGTAATAGTGACTAACTGGCCAATCGTAAATTTATGTGCCGACGCAGTAAAGGTAACATTTGTAGAGGATTGTGTTGCTGCTGTGATGATTGCGGTTCTTTGTTTTGCTTCCGCAAGATTTGTTCCCGAATCAGCCAAACTTTGAATCTTCACTTTATTTACGGTGACTACAGGGGTATTGCGTAAATTCAAAACTACCGAGGGTTGTATGTAGTTAATACCGCTATCTGTTGTGTCTAAAGATTGGTCATAAAAAAAAGAAGTAGCCGGAACCCCTTGAAAATAACTTGGAATAACATGTTCCTCAACAAATTCAGACATTTCTACGGGTCGTCTCAAAAATCCTTCCAATTCGCTCTGAAGTCCAGCTAGAACAATTTCAGACGCATCTATTTGACGCAGCCCAAAACGAATATCCATGTAAGTTTGTAATTCTGAAGTTGTTACAAGCATTCCGACCTCAGGTTGTTCTTGCTAGACGCAAATTTCTTCTTTCTCGCAACAAGGCTCGACCCTCGCCGCGAGCCGTGCGACGTGTCCCTTGAAGAGAGTCGGCCAACCTATTTAGGCCGTAAGCCGTTGCACGCCGCCACCAGGATGGCCTTGTACCACCACGACCAGCCCTTGTTCTGGTTGGAAGCTCTACATCCGGCATGTTATTGACTTGTACCATAACGATAATCCTTGCACGTGGTTTATAACAAAGTTTACACCATTGCGGGATTGAGAAGTTAGCGGTCTTTGTTTTTAGGAGCCTCAAATTCCATGGTTTCTTTTACCACAGCAGGAGCCTCTATGGGAATCCATGCTGGCGAATAGGTATGTTCTTTGATTTTTCTCATTTTTAATAAAGAACCATCTAGCATTAATTCTGATTCAGCAACACCCATTTCAAACATCTCATCTATTTCATTAATTGTGTATTTTCTATTTTGATATATTTGCTTGACAATATTTGACATGTATTTTGCGACGACGCTGCCACGCGCACGGTTTAGTTGTATATGCATAATCATCGAATCAATCTCATCAATATCAAATTCAAGACACGGAACCCCATTCGAAAACCGTTTTACAAGTTCTTTATTTGATGAAATTGCTAAAATCCTGTGATAGCCATCAATTATGTGTTGTGTTTGTTTTTGAACAATAATTGGCGCCACTAAACCGTATCTAGTAACAGAGGACACTAAAAGTTTTAAATCTGGTTTAAGAACATATGTGGCTCGCCATGGAGCCGGTTTTAAATTTTTAGGGTTTATTTCTTTAGCTTGACCATTAATCATTGTTGAACTTGAACTCTTACGTTTGCATTAAGTGTTCTTAATGAATCCATGCTTGTTCGTAAAGATAACAATTTTTCTCGTTTAGAACGAACCAGGGCTTCGGCAATTTTAAAATCCATATTTTGCTCAGACATTTTATAGTCAGACCAAGACTCACGCTCCTTAATTGAACCCTTGGCTGAAAGATATTCTTTAGCCCAATCTGATTTATATAAAGCTTCTTTTTTTGCTAAGTCAACTGACAGTAATTCAAAAGATTCTGTTTCTACTTCCAACATGTCCATTAGGCGAAGTAATTCATTTTCTATTTCTACCTGACTAATAGGTGTCGTTCTGCTCATTTAAAATCCTTTCAAGCGGAACCCAGTCTATCTTGTCGAAAGATGAAAGAGAAATTGATGGCCAAGCATGTTTGCCTTGACCAATTTTGGTTAATATCATTTCTTCCAAAACCCACGCATCACAAAGGTCGTCGGCGTGACCACCTTTCCACACTATGCCCGTAATAGCTGATATTGAAGATATTACTTCTGCTTTACCAGCATTGCCTTTACCTGTTGCAAATTTAGCTCTACAAGTGGGGGGAATTTCTACAAAAGGAATATCTAAATTCAACAACGAAACTTTAACTACGCCGCCTAATTCGCCAATTGAATGAGCGTGTGAGTGTCGTGACGCAAAAGAATATCCTTCAATTGCTACTATATTTATTTGATTACCGATAACAATATTTTCAATTTCTCGTGCAATTTTTCGTAACCTTACAGGGCCGACATCGCTAGTTGAAATAAATCCAGCATCTCCGTTATGGCAATATCCAGTAGACGTGAGAGAGAGGTCGAGGCCAAGAACCCGTAAAGACATGAGCAAACTATAACCGCAAAAACAAAGACCCGCTGGTTCTAGCAACCAGCGGGTTATGGGTAGACCGGTCCACCCTACTTTGTGTGGAGACCACTAGATTTAAGACCACCCGCCTTTCCCATTTATTAATTTGGACTGGCTAGAGATACTCAGATTACCATTACAAAAGTTTGCGTCTTAGTAAATGATTTGTTATCTTTCCCAGCCGTGTTTTGCAAGGCCTAGGTCAAATGCGAGCTGTGGATTATTACCTATTCGATTATGACATGGCCTACATACCGCAAGAAGATTTTTTTCGTCAAGAATTGAGCCACCCTGTGAGCGTCTAATAATTTCATGAATGTCGGAGCTTTTATTTCTTCTATAAATGGTTTTTTCATCATATTCAGCAAACACAGGACACGCTTCGCACAATGGTTTTTCAGTTAATAACCGCGCTACCAAGGGGCGTCGTATTTTATATTCTTCTTCTTTTTTTCTAGAACGATATCTCACTCTAGTGATTTTATATCGTCAAACATCCAATTGCCGTCAAGGCTTGACCATAAAGCAAAATCTATTTCTGTGCTTTCTAAATCAAATTGCTCCATAAGTTCTTTGTGTTTATTAATGGCCGCTTCAAGAAATTCAACACGGCTTGCCATGCTTGTGTCTTCACCTAAGCTCGCAACATAGTCAAGACGTTTGTTTACGTAAAATTTAAAACGTTCTATTTTGGACAAGCGGGCGTCATATGACGCTGTAGCTTCCACCAAAAGCACTTTTCCTTCTTCTCCAAAAGAAGAATATCTTTCGATGTCTAGTTCTTTATCATCGTTAAGTGACTTTATTTGTTCGTCCAGGTTGTTAACAAGAGAGATTAATGCTCGTTTCCAGCGCTCTCGGTTCTCAACTAAATGAAGATATTCCTGCTGAGTTTCAGATGCACGATTTTTTACATCTTCCGCCACTAACCGCACAAACATTTCATCGTTCATTTTGTGGGTTCCAATATGTGCAGAGATTTGATTTATAGAAGCACCAATTGCAGAGGTTTGATGGGATTGCTGACCATTTATTGTTTTCATGAGAAAAAAGTATTTCCTTTTTTGTAGAGGTGATTAAATTTCTAGTTGTTTCAAAATCGATAGCTGATGGTGCGTGTGTTTTTTTAACCCCATCTTTGAGATATAAAAGCTCTAATTCAAAATTTTGTTTCCCTTCTAATTCTGTTAATAATAAAGCGTAAAGGTTTAGTTGAAACCATTTATCAGCCATGTATTTAGGCGCAGGGGTTTTCCCTGTTTTATAGTCGCTAATGACTACTAAACCATCTTTTTCTAACCATCTATCAATAAAACCCTTAATCAAAACACCATCTATTTCTCCAAACACCTCATATTCTAATCCTGTTGGCGTAACCAAACTTGGGTTTTCTAAAAGAAAAAGATTTTCTACACACCATACAGCGCTCCATTTAAAATCATTCAAAGTAGTTTTTTTTAAATAAGGCGAAACTTTTTCTGCCCAAGCATCTTGATTCCAAACAAACGTACAGCACTGCTTTGCATTAACTACTGTTCGTTCCGATGGTTCAAAATTTTTGTAAAAATATTCAAGCGCATCGTGAACAAAATTACCTAGCAAGGTTTGAATTGTTGGCGGTTCTTGAATTTTATCGACACGCGATAATTTAAATTTTAAAGGGCATTGAATATATGTTTGAATTGATGATGCTGATAAATGTTGCGGCAATTCATTGATTATTTCGCTCATTTTGTGGGCGTTTCTGATGCAACTGCGTCAAAAACAAGACGGGTGGCTTCAGCTAAAAGAAATTCAATCTCCTCAATAGTTACGTTGTCTTTTTTGGGTGTTGCTTTTCCTGAGCTCCATTGAGCCCATGCAGCTCGTAAATCTTCTTTCTTTTCTTTGGTTAAAGATTTGCTCATGGACATAAAGTTTTCCCACAATAATAAAATTTGTGACTGCTCTTCAGTTGTAGGTTGTTCTTGGTTGGGGACCATTGCATCAATGACTTGTTCAATCTCGATAGCTTCTTCGCTACGAGCAAGATAAAGACCTACGCCAAGTGTTTGTACTGCTTTTTTCAAGGCGTCAGACACCGCTCCTTTTACTTCATCACCAATATCAACTGGGTCGCCTTGTTTGGTCATTTTAATTTTTTGCCCGCCGACACCCTCTCGAGTAACAGAGTTCCCAGCAATTATTGCCACAACAGAAACTTGAGCAACAATTGAATTACCAAGCTGTTGCCAATTTTTTACAGTGAAAGACCAATTTTCAACTCCTATAATTTTATTAAGGCGATTGATTACTTCACTAATTGGGATATAGGTGAGATTCGTGCCACCCTTATTGAGGGAACGTTCCATTTCTTGAGGAAATGGTTCTGTTAATTGACTGTAGATATTTGTCATTATTTTGCCTTTCTAATAATAATATTTGTTTTAGCTTCACTTACTTCACAAAATTCATCTGCGGAAATACCAATTTTTCCAAGTTCTTTAACTCGCCAATATGAGACGGCAGCAAAATCAAGCAACTTCAACATCATGTCCTGTGGAGACATAGTTACTTCGCCTGTCTCTAAATCGATTGCCATGTCATTGATTCGGCTTGCAACATTTTTTGCTAAATTTTCATGGTCCCATTTTTTTCGGTCAGAACCGCTCTTCTTTTCTACGAGATGTCCAGCCGCAGTAGTTGTTTCTGGCACGTTACCCATTTTTGTAATCATTAAACCACATGCGTCTTCATAAAGAAGCCCGACATTGGTTTTTAGTGTATGTATGTCAACCAAAGCATTTGCGACTTCAGCGAGTTGCTCATCGGATTCACAAATAGCCCGAAAAACATTTTGAGCATCAATAAACGAACGCTCAATATTTTGAACAAGAGTGTTCCATTGCTGGAATAGGTCAGTGTTATTTTCAGTCATTAGTTTCCCTTTTTGTTATGTAGGTATTTACTTCTAGATGATTATAGCGACTGGTCGACGCTGTGGCAACCCCAAACCAGCTAAATAAGAAAAAGCACTCACGGCAGAGTCAACCTGGTCATCGTGGTCACACGCTTCGGGGAATGAAGAAAATTCATCTAACCATTCTGTAAGCCAAGGACCACGGACAACCCTTACGTTGCCGTTAGCTACTGCAGCAGCAAATGGTCGAGCTCTTGTTAGTTTGTCGCCAGTAGAACGTATTCCAGCAAAATCAAATCCTGGCAAAACATATCTTGCGTATTGGTCAATTAGCGCCTTGCCAGATGAACCTGGTTCTTGTTCTATTCTAATAGACACAGAATGTCCATCTTCGTGAGCTGTTTGAGCTATTAGCTGTTCAACTTTTTCGTTCTTAACCCGCTGCCGACGAACATCTAAAACATAGGCAATACCCTGGTCAAACAACATGAGTGTTCCCACTGTCCAGTCGGGGTCAGGGTTTGATGGTGTCGGTTCAGATGCTGCAAGGTCCCAAAATCTTATGGCCCGAGCTGATGAGAGCACCTGCGGAACTTCTGAGGGGTCAATAATAACAAAATTAGTTCTATCAAAAATAGTGCCGAGAGTAGTTGCCCACCAATCGCCCATTTCCAATCGTCTTCTTTCGATTGGGTCAAGGGCAGACAGGGCCTGACGATAGGAATCGGCGTCAATCCCTGGGTTGTCGGTCAGCTTGGAAGGTACAAAAATTCTTCCAGTATCTGTTCCTTCTACAATAAATCTTTGTCTTACCCAGTTTGGGGCTGGGTTTGACGCAGCACGCATCCTTAGGGGAACCTTAGAAAGTTCACCGCTGGCTGGACGACGTAATCGAGAAAAAAGATATCTGTAATCATTTTCCCTAATTTCAGTCACTTCATCCATGCCAATAAATTGAAATTCGGAGCCCTTGTAGCGAAGGTAATCGTTGGTGTTGTTTAGGTAGCCAAAAGCGATACGAGCCCCAGACGGGAATGTAGCAATATAGGTATTGTTGTTCCAATGCACTTCTTCATAATTAGAAATCCAAGAACGGAATCTATCCATCAAGGCTCCAGGCAGAGCCAAGTCTGCATAGGTTTTCCTAAACAAAATTGCTGAATAACCAGGAATATCAACATATTGCAAAGCAGACATCAATAGGGCAGATGATTTTCCACCGCCTGCTGCGCCACCAAATAGGGCCTCAATTGAATATGTTCTTAAAAAAACGTTTTGAGTGATTGATGCTTTTTCCGGGCAGTAAAGCGGTTCTTTAGGTTTTAAGTACTCAAGTACTTTATTCCAATCAGTCATTGCGTACTCACTTTTGGCCAATATACATACTAGTATTTAAGCACATGTTATTCAATTCACCAAATATAACGCTATGAACATGAAAAAATGGCTCACAAGAACAAGGGCCGCCAATCTATTGATTGCTTCATTTATAATTATGACAACGATAGGCGCTTTGATTATCAGTATTCCGGTTGGCTTTATTGTTGCCGGTATATCGTGTGGCGTCATTGGCGTGCTACTTGGACTGGAATAAATATAAATCATGGCCTGGAATTCCCCTAAAAATAAGTCACTCAACTCACCCAACGAAAAATCACTACTTGGGCCTGGTGCTCCCGTTGCGTATAACCCCGGAACAACAGGTAAACCTTATAGGGATTCATGGGATATCGAACGTGCGTATCGCGAAGGGATGCAAAAAGTAACGTGGGTCAACCGGTGTATTGACGCCATTTCTGGCAACCAAGCGCGCCTTCCAGTAATGCTAAGACGTGATAATTCGCCTGATGGCAAAATAGTAACAAATAATAAAAATCACAAAATTCTTGATTTGTTAAATACAAAAACAAACATAGGTGAAAATTCTTTTGTTTTTAGATATCGCCTTTCTTCTCAACTTTTAATGTCATCTCGTGGGGCTTTTATTGAAAAAGTGCGTTCTAGAGATGGTGGAATTATGGCTTTACATCTACTGCCACCGCAACATACATCCCCGATACCTGATGCACGAAAATTTGTATTGGGTTTTGAGGTAGATATGCGAAATGGAACTAAATCAATATTGAAACCAGAAGATGTAATTTGGATTCGTAAACCACATCCACTAGACCCATACTTGTCATTAACCCCCCTTGAGTCTGCAGGTGTGGCAATTGAAATCGAAAACCTTTCAAAAATTTACAACCGTAATTTTCTTTTAAATGATGGTCGTCCAGGTGGTTTGCTCGTTGTACGTGGGGAAATTGATGATGATGACAAGGATGAGCTACGGAGCAGATTTAGGGGAAATATAAATAGAGCGGGTTCTGTAACTGTTGTTTCCTCTGATGAGGGTGTGGACTATGTAGATACTGGTTCTAATCCACGTGATGCCAACTATATCCAGATGCGACAAATAACTAAAGAAGAAATTCTTGCATCTTTTGGTGTTCCTGAATCAGTAATAGGCAACGCTTCTGGTAGAACTTTTTCTAATGCGGCGGAAGAACATCGTGTTTTCTGGAACGAAACAATGCTTCCACACATGGAATTAATTGCTCGTGGGTTGGATGAATTAGATGATGAGCACTACATCGACTTTGACACGTCCGAAGTGCCGATACTTGTCCTGTATAAACAAGAACGTGAACGCTACCTACTTGATGAATTTCAAAATGGGCTTATAAGTGGTAACGAATACCGAAATGGAACAGGGAGAAAAAAAATTGATTCTGATTTAATGCAAGCCATGCTGGCTAATCCAAATCTTACACCCATCGGTTACACCGATAAAAAATTTGATTCAACCCAGCAAGCACAACAAGCTGGAGCCCCACCGGGAATGCCAGGAGTTGCTGCTGCTGGGATGGTTCCTGATGGTCAGCCGCCAGCCGCTGCAGTACCAGGTCCTGTACCAGAACAATCAAGCGCTCAACAAGAGTTGCCACCTCAAATGATTGACTTTGAGCAAAAACCAAACACTATGACTGAGGCTCTTGCGGCGGAAGGGGCACTCCCTCAACAGCAACAGCCAGTAATGGCATCACCAACCGCTCTTTCAGCATTTGAGCAATCAATGCAATTTAAATCAGAGAATAAACAAATGAATGAGTGGGATGTTAAAGCAGAACAAAATGCAGATAGATGGATTGAGATATTTGACAGGAATATTGAAAGATTCTTAGAACGCCAACAAAGAGTTGTTATGGAAAAAGCAACCGGTGCAAAATCTAAAAAATTAATTAACGCCGGAACACTTAGTGTAGAAAATATTTTTGATGTCGACGTTTGGGATAAACAAATAGAAGAAGATTTGTCCCCAGTTCTTGCAGGAATTTCTCTTGACGCAGCAAGATTGGTCACAGAACAAACAGGAATGCCAATTGATTTTGAGGGTGAAGAAATTAAAGAAATTACAAACGCCCAAATTGAAAGAATTAAAAAAATTAATTTAACTACCAAGGATGAAATTGCATCAGCAATTTTAATATCGGCGGCTTTAGCTGGCGATGAAGATAGGTCAGGGATGCTAAAAGCAGCCCTATTGGCAATTTTTATGAATTTATTGTCTAATCGACGTAGGACTATTGCTGAACACGAAGGTCAAACAGCTTATAATTCTGGTGTTTACTTTGGTTCAAAACAGGCAGGAGCAGTATCCAAAACTTGGGTTGCCAACAAAGATTCAAAAGTAAGGGGAGAGCATCGCCTTCTCAATGGTGAGACCATAAATATTGATTCACCATTTGAGGTTTCAGGTAAAGAAATACGTTTTCCTGGAGACCCTTTAGCACCAGCAAATCTCACCGTTAATTGCCGATGCAGATTGAAATTTTCAATTTAGCACTTTACTAAAAGTAACTAGATTGATTCGCCAAATTAGAAAAAAATTGTCTATTATTGAATGACTGTTAAAGGAAAATATATCTATGGCTAGCAAGACCCAAGACTTTACTGAAACTCAGTACAAATCCATCCCAGGACAAATTAGTACTAATGAGTCTCAGGGTATTGTGGAGTGTTTTGTTGCGGCCATGGGTAATAAAGATAGTGTGGGCGACATTTGTTTGCCTGGCTGTTTTAATGGCTCGCTAAAACGTCGAAAACCACGCGTAGTTTGGGGTCATAACTGGAATGAACCAATAGGTAAAGTTCTTGAAATTTATGAGGTTGGCCCAAACGACCCAAGACTGCCAACAAAAATGAAATCAAATGGCGTAGGCGGTCTTTTTGCAAAAGTGCAATTCAACTTAAAATCTGAAAGAGGTCGCGAAGCTTTTAGCAACGTTCAATTTTTTGGCGAAGAACAAGAATGGTCAATCGGATATAAAACACTTGATGCAGTTTTTGATAATTCAAAACAAGCAAACATGCTTAAAGAAGTAGAACTTTACGAAGTAAGCCCTGTGTTGCATGGCGCTAACCAACTAACAGGAACAATAAGTATTAAAGCAGACGAAAGTATAAAAGCGGCAAAAGTTGGACCTTGTTGGCCAGGCTATAAACAGGTGGGAATGAAAAAAGGAAAAAACGGAAACATGGTTCCCAATTGTGTTCCAATTGGCTCTGGTGATGAAAAATCCGCATTAAAAGACCCTGACGGAGGACTAACTGCCGCTGGCCGTGCGCATTTTAAAAGAACTGAAGGTGCAAATTTAAAACCTGGAGTCAAGGGACCCGCAAACACACCAGAAAAAATGCGTCGTAAAGGTTCGTTTTTGACAAGATTTTTTACAAATCCATCCGGCCCAATGAAAGACAAAAAAGGAAGACCTACGCGACTAGCTCTTTCTGCTCGCGCTTGGGGAGAACCAGTTCCACAAGATGCAAAAGCTGCAGCGGCTCTTGCCGCAAAAGGAAGAAGACTTTTAGAAAGATACGAAAATTCTAAAAAGAAATCTGACAGTTTTGAATCAGAACAAAAAAATCATGCGATATATGCAATTGGTGGCGTAGAAGAAAATCCTATTGTGGGGCGCATGGGCAACCTTGCAAAAGAACTAGCTTTACATTTTGGTGGAGAAATTATTATCAGGGAAGCAGATAATAATGTAGTGGTTTTCGATATAACTAAAGACGAAGTAAAAGAAACGATGAAAGCTGGTTATTACACAACAGATGGACAACAGTTTATGTTTGGTTCAGCTCAACCAGTAAAAGTTGAAACAATTTATTTACCTGTCGACTCAAATGGTGTACCGTCTGGAGCTCCAATTCCTCAAAGTCCAAACGTATTAGAACCACCCAGACATCAATCTTGTGGTTGTGGTGGGGCATGTGGTTCTAAACAAGATTCATTTACAACTTGGGAAGATTTCAAAAATCAAAACCCAGGAATCCACATGTTTGTCAAAACTGAAAACATGGAAATGTTTGAGGTAGTCAATACCATTGCCGACTACCACGGGTTTGATGTGGAACTTCTAGACAATGGGTTTGCCGTACCCAATATTGACTGGTATGAAAAAGAGGCACAAGAAGCCGTAATTTCTGCTCTCGAGGGCATTGAGCAAAAATTTGCTTTTGCACGCGCAGCGCGAGGTGGTCGTGGAGCTCTTCGGGCTACCCGCAAAATACGGAAACTGCAAAAGCCATCTACTAGAGATGGTGATGGCGACAATATGATGTCAAACGCTCGTGGCGAGGATGTTGTTCCAGTGCTCGACAAACCAAAACTACCCAAGATGATGCCGCCTCGCAGAATGCCATCAGAAGTTCCTGAAAGAGAAGAAAAGCCAAAGCGTGTTCCAATTGAGGTTCCAAAACCCGAGAGAGTTCCATTTAAACCAAGCGTTCCAACACCAATCAAACCACCAGTTAGACCAAGAGTTCCAGAAAGGACATCAGCTAATAGGTCTCGAATTTCTGGAGCAATGAGAAGCGGTGCAAGAATTCTTGATGATTTACGTCAAATGGAAAATGACCCTTATTCTCCGTCTGGCGCACCCAAACGAGCAAGACGACAAGCTCTAGAAATAATTGCAAGAGAACGAAAACTAACTCAAAGACAATTAGCTCGACGGTTGCGTCAAGAGATTGCCGCAGAAAGAATGCGGGCTGCTATCAACAGATTGAGAAAAAGACAAAAATCTTTGTCTTTTGTGTATGTTTCTGTAGCTGACGGGAATGATATAGCAGTAAAAACTGCATTAACTAGCAATTCTGATGAACCAGTTCTTTTGTCTGTAGAGAAAAATTTAATTTTTGAAACCAAACAAGCAGTTGACAACGTAGCAAAATTTTACGATTTCAAAACCAGTGCTAATGACAAAGGCATTAATATTTTCGGGATTGCAAGTCTTAGCAACGATGCGATAAATGCTATTTCAAATGCTGTTCAAGCGTCTTACCTAAATGCAGATATTCAAAATATTGATTTAAATAAAGTCATTTAATTCAATAAACTATCATGAATGAATATCTTGCAAGATTAAATTATTTACGCGATGTTGCCGCAATAAATCAAGACACTAAATCTGTCAATAAATACAATAATTTGATTGATTCGTATTTTGGCCCAATTTCCTCAAAGACAGATACCCCTAATTCAAATAATAAAGAAAAAAAATCTTCTCGTTTTTCGGTAAGAAAACAAAGGCCAAACGTCAGCCGCGCTACGCCCAGTATGGGTTATGCTAAACCTATACAACATCAACGGATTTTACATAAATACAACTGTATGGTTACTGGTGAAAAGCGCATGGAACCATGTGCTGGATGCAGTAATACAAGAGGTTGTATTGCAAATTCGATGCAATACAAGGAGCATCAAACATGAGCGATAAAACAGCGGTTGTCAAGTTAAATGCAGATGGCAACGTCGTGCAATGCGCAAAGGGTCTTAGTGGTGACGAGTGTGGCTATACCCCTGGTGCAAAAGTTTGTGGAAAATGCGGAGCTATGGCTGTATCTGTCAAAAAAGATGAGGTAGCTGTCAAGCAAGCAAAGAAAAAACTAATGGGCATGCAGGCGATGGATGAAGACCTTGACGAAGAGCTCGACATGGAAGACGATGCTCCGGAAATGACCGAAGACGACGACATGGAACTAGTTGACGCTGAAGACGAAGATGAGGACATGGCCGACGAAGATGAGGACATGGTCGAAGATGACGAAGACATGGCCGAAGACGACGATGATGAAGATATGGCCGATGAAGATATGGACGCTGCCGAAAAGATGATGTACGGCGATGATGACGACGAAATGTTTGTTCGTCGAGCCGCTCCTAAAAAGAAAAAAAAGAAAATGATGGCAGACATCACTGAAGAAATGTCAGAAGATGATGACGAAATGTATTCGGACATGCCATCGGTACGTGGGAAAATGCGCAAGCGACGCTTGGCGAGCATGGGATACAAAACTGAAGATTTTGATGACACTGCTTTTGTTTGTGCTTTTGATAGAAAGGTCTATCCCGGTAATGCAAGTGTTTGCGATAGCTGCCCAGGCGGTTGTGTATCAGAAAAAGGCATGCCTGCTCTCATTGAAGTAGAAGGTATGGCCGAGGATATGTTCAGAGGAAAAGTTCTTGACTCTGGATATTCAGATGAAGCAGACCTTTTTGTAGTTGATGTAGAACGTAAAGACGGCAAACCCGTAGAAGTATTTTTTGATGGAGCCTCTGGCGAGGTTATGGGCTGGCACATGCTGACGCAGGACGTCATGCAAGTAAAATCCGGGCTTCAAAATAAAGTCATGATTAGTTTTGGTGAAGCAGCTGATATTGCTACCAAGTCAGTTGATGGCGATATTATTGCTGTTGAGCCAGACGTCTTTGAAGGATTTGATGTTTATGCTGTAGAAATTGAAGGCGTAAACGGCAAATCGTATGACGTTTTTGTTTCTCTTGATGGCGAAGTACTTGGTTACGACGAGTACACACAAGAAGAGGCTTCAGAAATTGAAGCTGAAGCTGCAGAAATCGCGCTTAAACGCGCATACACAGAAGAATCAAGACAAGAAATGGCTAAACGGGGATACGCCTTGGCGGACGGTTCTTTCCCAATCAAAGATGATGCGGACCTAAGAAATGCAATTCAAGCTTATGGTCGCGCTTCAGACAAGATGAAAGCCAAGGCTCACATTATGAAACGTGCAGTCGACCTTGGCTTAGAAGACCTCATTCCAATGAACTGGGTTTCAAAAGAAGACATGGAAAAAGCTAAAAATGAATCTTCAGAAAAAAGCGATACTTCCGTAGTTGAAAAATCAGAAGAATCTGAATTTCTTTCAAATTTAATGGAATTCGAAATGCTCGCAATCGAAGAGGAACTCAACGACCCAAAGTCTGAATAGAGTAAGATGGTTGTTGTTCTGAAACTTAATTAAGTATCCGCGGTAGAAATTACCGTTCATCAGGAGCAACAAGTGGGAAATTTTAATTCTAATTTTGCAGACAAAAGATTGCAAAACCTTGCCACGGGTATGGATAGCAAAATAAGTTTTGTCCCAAATTTGGAAATAAAAGAAGACAAGAAAAAAGAAACAGTTAAAGAAAAAATATTTTCTAACCCCTACGAACAATATATTAAAACTTGGGAACCAGGCGACCCCCTTCCTCTAATACCGCCGGGTAAAGTCCTTCACGTTTGCAAATTTCATCCAAATCTTCTTGCTACCGGGGGGGAAACATACGAAACTCAAGAAAAATACAAGAACGCAGTTAAATTCAAATCTGGACAACCTTCTGATATTGAATATAAAATTCTTGGAAGAAAATTAAAAGACAGCGTTGAATCTCTGTTGAGCCGTGCGGTAAGAGGTGCTGGAAGAGGTTTATGGGTTGATGATAAAAACAAACTTAGGTGTCCGCCAGGAACTCCTAACGCTAACCAATTTACGGATATGGCTGGGTCAAATTGTTTAATCCCGTCACCGGCTCGAGCAGCGCAATCTGGGGCTAGAGCCATCAGGGGCGCAGTTACTGGTGTCGCTCAAAGAGCCGCAGATGTTGGACAGAGGATTGAACAATCCTTTGATGCGGCCCGAGCAACCCAAGAACAAATTGTGGAATTAGGGTTTTCGAGAGCACAACAAATGATGTCTGTTGGTGGTCGGTTATCTTCAGGGCGAGGCGACATGGCAGCAATTTCGGGAGCCATGCTAGGAAGGCCAAGGCTAGGACCGTTGCAGCCAAGACAAACCGGAAGACCCAGAACACCTACGCGTGCTGGGTTTCGAAATGCACCTGAAATTGACGAAGATGTTGCGCTTAAGCCTTGGTATTTGGGACTAAAAGAAAAAGTTCAGAGAGGTCAACGCGCAACAGAACTGGCAAGAAGTCTTAATGACCGAATTTTAGACCCAAACAGAAATCCAACGCCAGGCAACCCGGGTGGATTAAAAATGCCAGATGGAAGACCGATTGGAGATATTCGCAATAAAGAAAATTTTGTACGTGTTATGTCTACGCTTTTCCCAAGCGTTGCACCAACTCCAGAACAAGTCCAAAACGAATGGGGAAGAGTATTTGACAATTCAATACCTAGAAATCTTACTAAAATAAATAAAATAAGAGCAAGAGAAAATCTTGTAACTTTTTGGCAAGGGGTGATAGCCGAAACTATCAATAACCCACAAGCTGGGAAATTGATTACAAGGGTCAACTCAGACCCAAACCTAAACGCAGCTTTTTCAATAGACATGGACCACTTTGCTCCACTACCTTCAACAACTCAAGCTGGTACAAGAGCTGCAACAAAAAGGCAAGCCGCAGAACAGGGTGGTGTTCACGTTTCAATGAATATAAACCCACTGATGTTTTTTCAAAACTCCATGAACATGACCATGTTTGATACTAATGGTCGCTCTAACGGCATTAGAGACACTATGCAGGGCGACATGCATTATATGGCCACACACGAATTCGGACATTTAGTTCATTTTCAACAAGTATTTAACCAGCTTGGTTTCGATATACAAAATATGTCTCGTTACCCAGATACCGATGCTTTGGTTGGTGGCCCCAACAGAGGTCCGTCATGGGAGCCACAAAGCCAATCTAACGCGTGGAGAATTGATTTTAGGCAAGCACGAAATCCCACAGGTAACAAAAGTATTCAACTATTAATTGACTCTGCTACAAATCTTTCAAGCCGTTCTTATTATGGCTCCAGGGGTGGAACAAGACAAGAACTAGAAAGAGACCTAGACAATTTTCACAACGCACTTGTTGAGGCAGTAAATAACAATATTACTGATACGCATGAAGAACGAGAACTAATGCGTCAATTTGCTGGCGGCACTTATGCTACCCAAAACAACCTTGAAACAAGGGCTGAGTATTACGCAGCTCGTCGTTTATTTGCTGACCCAGCCACCGCACCACTAGGTGCACAGCAACCAAATCCTCTAGATAAGTTTGCTCAAGCTATGGCTGCTGCACAAAACTCACAATACACACCTAGCCAAGTAATTGGAATACTTAATGGAGTTGGCGTTTCGACTTTTGGCGTGATGCCGAATAGATGGAATATTAGCGGCAGAATGTCAGTAAATCAAAATCGCCCAACACTCAAAGCACAAGCAGTCCGAAGAGTAGTAGAAAAAGATTACGGTCCCATAAGACCAAAAATATCTGGAGCCATGAAAGGCACACAACCATTTGTAAATACAATGTCTTCTCGCGTTTGGAAAACAGAAGATTTAGACCCCGGTTTCTATGCACCAACTCCGCCAGGATTTGAAAACTTAGACCCCGGTTTCTATATACCAACTCCGCCAGGATTTGAAAACGTGGAACGAATGAAGCCAAATACTATTTCTGGAAGAATGAGCAGCGGTTCTACCCCGCAATCTAAGAAAAGTAGAATCAAGAAAAACAAAGATGGCGTTCCTCAGCATCCCCGAAAACCAACGTATGGACCAATGTTAGGTAATTTTGAACAAGTATTTGAGAATGTTTCATCATGGGACGAATTTAAAGAAAGATACAATAATCAAGAAATTGTATTTTTGGATTATGAAACAACGGGTATTGTTTTTGACAAATACGGCCGTGTTCTAGATAACGGCACACCTACACAAATTGGCGCTATTAAAGTTAGAGGTGGAGAGATTGTCGATAGATTCAATATTTTTGTAAACCCAGGACAACCATTGGGTGAATGGTCGCGAAAAAACCTTAAAGACGCAGATGGTAATCCACTAACAGACGAATATCTTGCCGACAAAACACCGGTAGATGAAGCCCATAGATTATTGGCCTCTTTTGCTGGACCAAATGCTTTAATGGGGGTTCAAAATGCCGGATACGACAAAGACGTACTTGATGACGTTTTAAAAAAATCAGGAATTGATTGGGCCCCAAGTGGCTGGATTGATTTGAAAGATATGGCTGGGATGACCCTCCCACGATGGAGTCAAGAAAATCAAGATGGGCCATCAAGAATTGACGGAGAAGGCAATCGCGTTCCGTCCAACTCTTTAGCCGATATTACAAAATATTTGGGCGTAAATTTGGGCAAGGACCATCACAATGCTGACAAAGACGCAGAAGCAACTGCTGAATCTATGAAAAAACTAATCGACGGAGCAATTGAGAAAAATTGGTCAACCGATGTATTGAGCCCTGAAAAACGTCGAAGTTTTGTTAAAAAAACAGAAGATGCTTACGAATTAGACATAAAAGAATTTGATACAGAATTAGCGAATTATTTAGTTAATCGAATTTCTGGTGAAATGTCTTCGTCGCCTAAAAATAACACAATTAAATTAAACCTTATGAATGCATCCAATGGCTCTCAAGTAGGTGGCCGTCAAACTCGGTCCTACTATCAAAATTTAAAAAATAGTCTCAGATGGAATGGTGCGCCTGAACCAGAAACACTCGAACAAAGCGAGCCAAAAAGAATTTTAAATCGTAAAAAAAATATTGCGGATATAAAACAATTTTTAGCCAACGACGAAAACAGTCAATTCACTGATGGTCAACGTGCAACTTTAACAGAAAACTTAAATGGATTAAATCCTGAGTTTTTTGAATATCTAAGAAATTCATCGGAATCAGACCTACTAGCAGACCTTCGACAAGCAGCTATCGAATTCCATGCAGGGGTAGACCGCCGACCAAGAATAAACATTGAGCCAAGAGAACTTGAAAATATCATAAACAATGGATTGAATGCCAAATCATCGTCCACCAGTAGTGCTGGCCTACAAGAACTAAAAAAATTACATGAAGCCAATATTGGTATACCTCCATCAATGGATGAAAATATTCGTCCGGTGGTTGGGTACGTGGTGCACAGCAACACAGTATTTGCAGAAACAGAAGAAGCGTTTGAGAGATTTTCAAAAAATAATTTGTCTCAAAAAGATAGATACAATTTTGAACTTTTTGGAAATTTTGCATCCAATAAAAGACGAGGATTTAATTCAATTTTTGGGGACGCAGAAATAATCCTCAAACCAGAAGTGGGCGGCAGGACATCATACGGGAATGGAGACTGGTTGGAAAATCACGTTTACCCAGTAGAAATTGACTCGTCTGATTCAGATGTAATTGGACGTGCTTTGATTGATGGAGTAGCTCGTTTTGATGATAGACAAATGAACTCAATAGAGTTACTTTATGGTAAATTTCAAAACAATTACGACGCCTATAGGAAAGATAACGGAAAGACACGCCCGGAACTTAGAAGCACATGGGCTAATAGGGATGCTTTTATTCTTGGAGGATTTGAACCAAATGAAATTGAAGAAATAAGAATTCCATACAAAGAAATACAAGCAGATAAACCACTAATAAAATCCATTATTGATGGAATAGTGCAAGAACCTCGTTTTGTTGACGGGGAATCACTAGACCGTCGTTCATTTTCCGAGGCCAGCGAACAGCGTTTCAAAAATGTCGACTCGGATTCTTACGTGCCCAATTTTCCATCTGTTGAAACTTCTTATGAATTAAAGAATAGTCGTAAAGCCGAAAAAATTTCATATAATCGAGTTACCGGAGAATTAGAAATAACTTACAAGAATGGCACAAAAGGAAAATTTTCTATAGACAAATATTGGGATTGGGAACAATTTCAAACAGATTTAAATAAAACAACGACATCTAAAGCAGCAGACAACTTAATCAAAAAACTTGAAACCGGGAAAATTGGCAAAAAAATAAATAATTTACCCAATCCGGTTAGCAACGAGTATTCATCTATTGCTAGTTTTTCACCTCAAACAACTTTTGTCCCAACAAGCGATAGCCAAAAAAATACATTGAATAATGTAGAAAAAACCATTATTCAAGACTTGCTTTATGGTGCAAGCCCAAGCGAGGTAATAGATAAAAGAATTGCTGTAAGAATTAATGATTTGTCGCGTTATGAAAGTATACAAAAAGATTATAAATCACTCTTAAAAGTTCTTACTGCTAATAAATTGCGAGATGCAGCAAATGCACAAGAAATTGAATTTTCGGTAACAAACGAATTTGGATTAAATGTGTTTTCAGGTATATCTTTCGACAAAGATGCTAGCAAAAAATCAAAAGCAGAAGAAGTTCTAAAAAACAGGATAGAAAAACAAATTAAAAATTTAATTAAAGAACTGCGAAGAGCTCAAAAAGAAATTAGTGAAAAATAATGAAAAAATATTTAGTTGGTCGCATAGGCGAGGTAGGAAAATTGTATTTTGTGCCGGAAGCTGACGGGTATAACGGTCTATATATAAACGGCACCGATATATCACCCGTACCAATTTTTTCTTTTATAACACGGCGCAAAGACATAACTCCAATAAAAAAATCTAATAGGCAAAAAAATTTTTGGAAACTTGATTTCCAGGATAAGGAATGGTCAAAAAAACACTATATTTGGAACGACAACCCTAGTAGACCACCTAATCCCTATAACAAAAAAGCGGCTTTAGCTCTTCAAACACTAGAAAACATAAGTGATTCTTCAAATGTCAATAAACGACAGAAATTCTAACATGTATTTATATACAAATATTTTGCGTACAATTAAAGTGAGGGGTTACGTCGGTATCGACGAGGAGAATCTATGAGCCTTATAAAACATATTCTTGATGGCCGGCTTGAAATTACCAACGACTTATCAGTGCAGCAAAAAGCTGGTGGAGCTGCTGGTGCCGTCATACCCCAAGAAAGAATAACTGGTGACATCTTAAAAGGGCGTGGACCTAGGCGTGGCAATCTTGAAAGACTTTTGCGTTATTGGAGACCAATTATGCGCAAACCTGGAGGTTTTAGGCGCTGTCGAGTAATACTTGCAGACCATCCAGAATTATATCCACTTGAAAGAATTTGTGCCTGGCTACATCATGAAACTACAGGACTGTGGCCAAACGAGGGGTGTCATCATCCCGGCATGAAAAATTGTCGAAAAAAAATAAGAGGAGTTGTTAGGGGTTCTATTTACAGCGATGAAGAATTCGATAATAGACTTAGGAAACTTACATCACGGGCAGGTAGAAAGTCTGTAGAATTTGTAGGCGTTCGTTCTATGGATGAACCTTTTTCTCCAGTCATTACAAATGAAGATTGGAATCATGCAGTTAAAGTTTTGCAAGATTTTATAGATATGGAACCTGATTTTGTTCAATACCTGCAAGATGACAACAATTGGGAACATGAGCATGGTTATAAAAAAGATGAAATACAAATGGAGCCGTTAAATGATAACAATTTTGAATTCTGAGTGTTGCCCAAATAGTCCTTTAACTAAAACACGGCATATTTCACCATCTTTGGCTGTTTCGCGAAGAAACATTTTTTTGGAACCACTTAATACGCTGGTCGAGAAAAAACAAGCAATCCTATTCAAGTGCTCGATGCAAAGAAATGGTGGAAAAAGAGATTATAACGTCAAGGTTGGGATTACTGGTTCTGATAGCAGAATTTTACAAACCTTACAAGGCGTAGGTTCGGCTGTAACTCCAGGGAACATATCTAAGTTACGTAGACCTGTTCGTTCGCGCGTTGCCTCAACTTTAACTCCCGGAGGTGGAAACATTCCTGGAGGTTTTGGTGCTTTAAAACCAGAACGAGGATACAGGTGTCCTGAAGGATATCAATTCGGTGGAAGATTTACAGACTCTAGATTTTCAACATGTGGTAAACAGCTTTTTGATTTGCCTGGAATTATTGGTCGGGCTATAGCTTCGGCCCTAAGAGGTCCAGAATCTTTGTCCAGATTTCAAGAAATCAGAAATCGACGAGTTTCTGCACTATCTGTTTCTGGAGAAATAATTCAATCGCGAGCACCGCAAATACCAAAAGTCACAACCGCAAATCGTCCCCGTAGGTTGCAAGAGATAGATGACATCGTTAAAAAAATGTCAGACGTCAACGATTCTTACACGAGAATGGTTCGTCGAGATGGTTTTGTTTTGGAGCCAGTTGTATCCCCCGCAGTATTACGAACTATCCCAGACAACAGAGACATGGAGGGCGCCTCATTTATAATGAATGCCCTTACGGAAGAATCTATTGGCAATGATGAACTAGGTATGCTCTCCAATAGCGGGATAGAAAGCCTTACGTATGTATTATCCGGTGGAGCCACACTAAGTTTATCTAAAGCACAAAATCTAACAGTTGGTGAACGGCGAAAATTGGGTCGCACAATTGCGGTAGCGGAAAAAATGAAAAACACCGAGGACCCTGCGCAAAAGTTAAAATACATTGCTTCAGAAATGGGCGATTCAGTGGAATATGCTGAAGATTTTAAAAATTTAAAAAATGCTAATGAATTAATTTTAGTAAATCTACCCGGTAGTTTAGGTAAAAGAACTATGCGCCGTTGGCACTACGAATCTTTTTACAGAAAAAAGAAAAAATCAAACAGGGTTTCTAGGGCAACTCAACTTGAAGCACTGCCAGAGGACGAAAAAATATCGGACCTTTCTTCTGCTGTTCGTCATCTCAACAATGGCGGTTCAATACAAAACATTTCTGCAACCATACGTTCCGAAGCCTTAAGTAGAAGTGCTATTTATAAAACAAATAAAATTCGTAATGGCATCATGATTCATGAACGAGCCGATGGACAAACCGTATTTGAAATAACTCCAGAAAAACAATTTGAACACCTGGGTGCCGTATTTGCTTCAGAGTTGCAACGCTCAATGGGTCTCGTCGCGCCAAAAGTACGTCTTTCCGGAGTTGGCAAAAAACGAAATTATATGTTGGGCGAAGCTCAAGATGCTGAAGAAATGTCGCGGCAAGAACGTCTAACAGACATTGCTTCTCTGCCTCCCGAAGATATTTTGGGCATCACAATTGCCGATTTTTTGACCGACACAATTGAAAGAAACCCATCAACAATTACGCCGGTCAGAGTTGGCGGAAGAATGCGCGCCGTTTCGTCATTAAACTTAAATGCTGGACTGGCTGGAATGTCAGCATCAGAAATTAAAAATAGAAGAAATATCAATTTAAATGAATTTTTTAACAAACAACAAATTCTTACATATCAACAATATTTTAAAAAATTAAGAGAACAGCAAAGAAAAAAAACATTAATACTTTTCGAACAATTAATGGAGCGAGCGTCTGATTTTGATTTTAGAAAATTTAAAAAAAATTTGATTTCTGATGGTGAGTTATCCGAAGCGGAAAAAGTCCATCTTCAAATTATGGAAAAAATATTTGAACAAAGAGTCGACATTATTAGAACATCTTCTGGGTCTTTTAAAAAAATCATAGGTCTTGCTGATTAATGAAAACTGCAACAATAATTAGAGATAAAATTTCTGGAACCCCATTTGCGGTCCTGCTTGGTTCAGGGCAAAATTTACACGTTTATGGAGCCGTAGGGCAGGGAGATACATGGGCGCAGTGGTTTAAGGCCTCTAATCTAGACAACACAGCTTTAGACAAACTCGATGTGTCGCTTGTCGTAGAAAAAGATGTACCGCTTTCTCTTGAATACATCAATTCGATATCTGACGTTTTTTCAGTAGAAAACATAAACGACATTAAAAACATTGCTTCTCAAAAAGCCTTGTTGGTGATTCAACACACAAAATCGCTTATCGGTGAAGAACCAGAAAACTATGAACAAATAAACGAGATAAATAGCGAAGAGGAAATAAATAATTGGCCGATAACTGATGCATCTTTGGCAGTAATAGATGTTGCTTATAAACAAATAGTTGTTGACTATAAAGCAAAAGCTTTTAATTTGGACATGAATCGCTCATCTGTCATCCTAAAAGCAAAAGGTGCCCGAGCTATGTGGGACCCCAATATGCCTGGTGGTGGCGGTTGGCGATGCCCTGATGACACACCATTTGGTGGTCAATTTACAAACAGAATTGGCCGTGGATGTACTTTTGGTGCTCTCCGTCGAATAGGTAGAAGTTTAATGACTGCGTCTCTCGAAGATATTACAAAATCACCAGACGGTAATCAAAATTTATCTTTTCCAAAAATTTACAAATTGGGTCAGGAACTAGAAAATCGAGCAATTGAAAATCAAAAAAATCTGCAGGAAAAATACAAATCTAGAGTAGGCAGGAGAGTAGAGAAATTACAAAAAAGAAAAGCAAAGGAACAGCTTAAGGCCGGAGCAGTTACGTGGCGGCAAGCATATCAAAGTCTTGAACCACAAATTTCTAAAAAAAACAGGGCGAAAATTGCCGCGGCAAGAGTCGCTCAAAGAGTTGCTGGTGATATAGCTGATTCTGCTTTTAACGATGAATCGCGACGAGCCAAAAGACGTAAAGGACGAGTTGTTGAAAAATCTCCAATTCAAAATCTTCAACCCGATGTAAATAATCCACAAACTATTGCCTCGGTGCTTGATACTCGTATTTCGAACGAACAGCGAGAAAATGGCGGTCGACTTAAATCTACAATTTCAAATTATGGTGGAGTAACAGCAAGTCGCAGCACATTTGGTGACTACGACTCCGGCCAAGGCGATTTTATTTTATTTGATTTTGATGAAATGATAGATGCCAAGGGGTTTTTTGCTAATCGTCCATTAGGTGACAACATAATTGGCGAAGCTAAAGATTTACCAAAATTCATAAGCATGGATGAAGCAATCTATCTTCAGGGAGACAGACTCACGCCAGGTCGTTCTTTGTCACCAAAAGAATTGTATGCTTCGCGTTTTTATGGTTACGACCCTTCTTCTTATGAAAAAAATCCTCAAATATACGGAATAACAACTAAAGACGCGTCAAGAAAAAAATTAGATGGTCTTTATAAAACCGGTGATACATATAGTTGGGTTACGGACTACGACGTATTTAAAAATTTAACGAAATCAGCAGTCGACTATAAAATTCCAGAAAAATTCAGAACCATGGGTGGTCGTTTGCCCGAAAATATTTCTCGTCAGGGATTTTATATTCGAAAAAATGTTACGGAAGAATTCATAGATGACAATACGAGATTCCCAAATTTATTAGTAGAGGGTGAAACTTTTATTGATTTAGATAAAATGATTCCGCAATCTGCTTTGCCGGAAATATTTGATGAGATTATTGTTGCTGACGAAAAAAATGTAGCCTTACATCCAGAATTTGCATCATTTGATTTTGTTACATACGATGAAGTCTCTCGAATGAGCTCATCTGTCCCAATTACAAGTAATTGGGATTTGTTGCGAGCACGATACGGCAATGAATCGGATTGGCGTTATGTTCCAAGAAATATTTTTGAACGAGAATACAAAAAAGCAACTGGACAGGACTATAACAACGAAGCTCGAAAATCAACGCTGCGCGATAGACTGGCCAACAGTCTTAGAAACAGCGCACAAAACATTCTTGAGGGGAGAAGAATGAACCGGCGTTTAGTTCAAGACGACGGTTCCTCATTAGCTGAACGAATAGATTTTGATTTACGTAAACCCAACTCATTAGGGGGCAACCCTGATTATCCAATATTGGAATACACTGAACCTAATCCAAAATCAAAAAGACAAGCATCTAGAGTCCTGCGAGAAGAAACAGGAGAAAAACCTAAACGGCCAGGAATTGTATCCCGTTTTTTAAACGATGACACCAGAAGTCGCGAAAAAGAAAAACGCGAAATAATTCGTCAACTTAGAGGCAAAAAACCTCGAAGTACTCAAACACGTACTGAAAGACTTGCTCAGAGGGCACGCCGCACCGCAAAAATAAAAGAAGGCGAAATACCAAGTATTTCGGATTATCCAGATTACATACAAAATCGAGCGTACCCAATTAATCTTCCGCGAAAGAAGGAAGATTTTTTAAGCACTTTTAATCCATCAGAAAGAGTCGATACTTTGGGGCCATACGATGACGGCACCGACCCGGTTCTGAGAGATTTTTATCAACCAGAAATCGACTCCGGCATACTTCCCACGTACTCTTCAAAACCCAAACCATCAAGCACCGATGAAACATTGCCGACTTCTGCTAAATGGTGGGATGACGAATCGAATTGGTCTGGACTCCAATCCTTAAATAATTTTTTTCAAACGTTTGAAACTCATGAAGAAATAGCAAGAATGCGTCAAAACTCGTTAAAAGATTTCGATAAGCAACATCAAAAAGAACTAGAAAAAATTTATCGAGACTGGTTAGACGAATATAACGACCCTGACATTGAAGCACCAATAGGTGGTGGCTCCAATATGGGCAAAACAAAAGAATTAGTTCAAGTAATTAAAGCTCAAGGCGACCCAAGCCTGACCGGCGACGTTGAAGGTATCGGCTATCGACACACCCTTATAGCAAAAGACCTACCAAACAATCCAATCGTTTATATCGGAGATACTGATGCTGGGGTTGCTTACCTTATGGATAAACAAGGAAATCACGTACTCACCGTGATTTTGGGCGATGCTCAATCAATGGGTAAAAAAGGCAAAATTTATTTTTTAGCCGGAGCAAAAGCATACGAAAAAATAATTAAAGAAGATTTAAAACCAACTTTTAGGGAACGTCTTGCTGGTCTCAAAAGACGTAAACAAGGATTGGATGTATTGCCGGTCACTTTGCGCTCCAGGCAAAGACAGTTTGAAAAGAGTCGTACGAGAAGTGGATTAAAACATGCTAAGACTACAACCGGAACACATATAAGGAGCAATATTTCGCTTGCCAAAAGAGAAGATTTTGGTACCTATATTGATGGAGCTCCGGACGTTCCAGAAAACTTACAAGCAGAATTAATAAATGAAGCAAAACTTTTAGCTGATTTTTTTGAACAAGATTTTAGAAAATTAACAAAAAACTTTGATGCTAGCAAACCTATAAATGAAGACGAAATGCTTGACCTTATTGATGAGGTGGGGAAACAAGATAAACGTAAATCTGGAGTTCTTGCAAATAACCTTCATAATTTTATTACCTTAACTCAAATTGTCGAATCGAAAGATATTAATTACATTCAAAATCTCAAACCGGAATTACGTTCACGTCTTTTAGAAGTCATTGAAGATGAGGTTGACGACTCTGGCACGCCATTTATTTTTAAACTCGAAAAAACTTCTCCAACCGGAAAAGTAATAGCGCAAAGATACCCATTTGTTCCATATGTAGGAGAAAAAGAAAGATTCGCAAAATCAAAAATTACTCCTTCGACCCCATTGATAGTTGTTGAGGATGTAGAACCGGTTACAGCTGCTCCAGAAATCGGCACCGGGCCTGCATTGCAACTAAAAACTGACAACCCAGAACTTGGAATAATCTGGGATAATTCTGCAGGTCTGCATCGCGATGCCAATACGGGTCAATATGTAGAAGATTTATCAAATCTCGAACTTAACTTGAACGATGTTTACGAGCCAATACCGATTTTGGAAGCGGACAATTATCCAGAGGTGCCCACCACGGTAACTGGAGTTTTCCCGGTGTCCTACGTTCGTCTTGCTCCAGGCGCAAGTCTTGATGGTAGTGCGGGTCAAGGTCTCAACGATAATGAAGACCCAAGAAAACGAGTAGTTGGTCTTGCTCCCACTTTCTCTTCTTCTATACGTGAATTTATTCGTTCTCAAATTTTGGGCAGGAAAAAAGATGGGGGAGGGGCTGCTGGTGTTGCTGCTCGAATACTTGGAGACGATAATCGTAATTTGCTCGGTACAGCAATAACTAAATTTGATTTTCGCGGTCGCAAGCCTTCAGGGGATATTACAAGAATATACGGTGGAGAAAAATATACAATTTCAGAACTTGTTGGACTTTCTAGCGAATCCGAGTTACGCGACGAGAGATTGTCGGAACTTGACGGAGATTATCTATACAATATCGACAGTGAAACAGATTTGACGGGTATCTTCCTGCGTAATAATTTCCTTCCAGATGCCCTGGGTATAGAAAATATAAATCCAAATCAAGGTACTGACTTTAATACCGTATTTGGGAGTGGAATTAAAGAATTATATTTTCCAGCCTATTTAATAGGTGACCATGAAAACATAACCAATCCGGAAACATTAAAAATAATTGGTTCAATCAACAAAGCATTATCTTTTGATTCTCAAGTAGAGCTGATGTCAAAAACAGTTAATGCTAATACCCCCTCACAAAATCTAGACGAAGCACGTGAAAAAGCCGATTCAGCCTGGGTAAACGCACATAGAAATATACAGTCAACATATATAACAGCGTCTAAAACAAGAAATGATGCACTTAAAATTCTTAATCAAAACCCCAGAAACAAAAAAGCAATAAAAGATTATTTGCAATCTGGCGCTATTGCAGAAGCGGCAGAATTGCTCCTTCAGGAACATTTTATCAATAATCCAAGATTTTTAAAGGCTGCAACCAAAGAGAGACGAAAGTTCTTAGAAAAACAAGCAAGTAAAAGAAATCTTAGAAAACTTCAAGAGGAAAAACGAGCTGCATTGAGACAATCCGGCGGAGGTATTGGTGGACGTAATTCAGGCGTTTTTGATGATTCTCCGGAAATATTGGACCCACACGGAGAACCGACCCCACAATCAACAAGAGCAATAGGAGAAATTGTTAGTCTTGTAGAATCGCATAAGGCAGACAGCATGTTTATAAACCCGGTTTCGGGTTTAACTGAATTGACAGATGAGCAAATCGAAGTTTTGAACAATTTAGAAACACTCTCGGAAAGAGGTGGAGTAGGACTGCCGGGCACGCCATATGAAGATTTGCAAATAGGGCAAGGTTCAAATAGCCAAATAGAAGCAGCAAAACTTGCTCATTTTTGGTACTACAACGGTTACAACAGTCTTCCTGTTTTAATTAGTGAAGACGAATTATTGGATGCAATAACCGAAGTAGATGATGCCGGCCTACCAGAAGTTATTCCAATCACTCGCGGTTTAGGCGGCAGCGGAGACTCTATAACAAGAGCACAATTTGCCGCTGACTATTTGCGCGGGGAACGCTTTATTCCGGGCGTAGGAGGACAGGCCGTAGGTCAGGGCGATTACTATACCCTCCACCCAGGCAACAGCTCGTGGAGAAGCTATCGAGGTGATGGGTCAACATTGGTCACTCTTGTTCCGCGAAACGCCAAACTTGAAAACAGGGATGGTTTTAAGAGGGCGTTTCACCTACCAAGAAAAGCCGTACTCGGAAATTTAATGAAAAGACTATTTGCTGGATATAAATACAACCCCGCCGATACATCTCTCCCAGAAGACGAGGCACCCGTAGCTTCGCGTCTTTACAGAAAACAGAGAGATAATAATAGTTACGGTACTTTTGATGTACCCAATGATGGGTATTTTTGGTATGACCAAATAGAAGATTTTTTTTCCAATCTAGACATATCGATAAATCCAGAAACCGGACAACTTGATGCTCAGCAAATGGACAATTTAAAACAGGCAGTAGCTGAGCTAACAGGTGCCGACAAAGATTCACCTGGAATATTTAGTGTTGAAGCAATCTATGAAACATTAGATAAGACAGGAAGACTTTCTCCCCTCTTGCAAATGTGGCAGAGTTTAATGCTTGACAAAATAGACGATGAGGGCCCGCAAACAAAATGGGAAGAAGAAATGATTGCTTCTTTAAGGGAAGCAGATTTACCTCTTGCTGAAGTTACTGGGCCCATGGGTGAAGAGGACTTTGGTTCCGACTATCCAGGGCCTAAATTTTCAATATATAGCCCTACGGCAAACAAATTTAATTATCCTCGCGTCGGAGCAGATAGGTTAAGAAGTGAGGCTTTTGAAAAAAGACAAGAAATAAATGCATGGTTTGGTCAATACCTAGATTGGTTTGTACAATTAGCTCAAATGTTGCGTAACGAAAAACCAGATGGGTCCACCATAGATAAAAACAATGTATTGCACAATAAAAAAATTTTTAATGCCATGTTTACTCTTCAATCCCTAAATCAAGACGTAATGCTTGCGCTACATGGAGTAGATGGTGCATTTGCCGACGGTCTTAGTATATCTTCAGTTTTACCTTCGCAAATTTGGAGCAAATTGTTCTACGACCCATACAGTCCTGAAGATAAAGCCCCCTACTCCTCAGTTGACCCAGATAGATTTTTGTTACACAATCGGTCCGCATCCATAATACTTAGAGAGCCGGTGATAGACAGAAGTCGCTTGGGTGAAAAAATTGATAAATTAAAAAATAAAATATTGAATAGACCAGTGACCAATAGAAGATTTTGGGGGAGTTTATAATTTATGATGTTTTCTGAATCTGACCTTAAAATGATTTCTGCTGCTCGCTCTCGGATAGATGCCGAGTATGAAAACCTTTACGATTTATTTAATTTTCCACCATTTGGGACAAAATACGAAGAGTTTTTTGGAAAAGAAGATTATATTTCTGATTTAATTGATGCTCGTATTAAAATTCTTCAAAACCAAACAAATCTACTAATGGATGATTATGATTTGTTTTCAGATTTTAAAAAAATGTACGAAAAGTCAATAAAAGAAGCAAAACGCTATAAAAAAGAATCAGATGATGACCCCAAAAAAGCATTTGCTTTGTTTGAAGAAGAAAAAGGAATCCCCAAATCTTGGCGTGGCGGAAGAGATTGGACGCCATGGTAGAAGATTTTAATCCTGTTATAAAATCCCCAGTAAAAAAAAATAAAAATCGGCGCAAAAAAAAGGGAGCACATAAAAAAAACTGGGAAAAATTAGGCGAACGCGGTGTTATCGGTTTGTCCGCCACACCCGGACTAGGGATAACTAGTACGCCAATTGCATCAAAAGCGCTTCCTCGCCTAGCAAGACGAACACTTAACACCTCGATAAGAGGCTCTATGTCTCGAATAGGGCGCTCCACTGATGTCTTTAACCCCAATGCCATAAATGGCGACCCCAAAAATGATAATACCGTCCAAGACGGAACAAGGTTTGAGCGTCCTGCCTTACCAAAAGCGCAACAATCAATTCTTTCAGGAATAAAAGGCCGCATGGCAAACATGAACCCTTATGTGGGTGATGATAATTTAGTCAAAACACAAGCTTCGCAAGTTGAAAAATTTAAAAAATGGGTTTCTTCTGGCGATTGGGAATCGTTTGATTACGAGCATTACGATTGGTGGACATTTCCTATAGATAAAGGCTCATCCCAATACGGATATATGTATGACGTGACAGGTGAACCACTAGAAAGATTAAAAAAAAATGAATCGTATTTAGACTCTTTGAGAAACGCAGTAATTCTGTACGCTCAAAGCCACGGATGGGACCTCATGAAAAGGGAACCCCTATCTGCTGATAATCTGCCAAAAAGTCGCTATCTTGCTTCACCAATTAATGGTCAAAGATTTTTTAAAATTGCTCGGTCATTACAGATACATGGTTTAACACCCGAATTTAACGCATTTCGAGATTTAGTTGAAATCTATCGCAAAAAAAATAATATCGGCAACAATGATTATTGGGATAATCCCAACAAGTACGTAATGAAATCTCGCTATCGACAAAATAACGAAAGCGGTATTTCGGGGAAGATGGCTGGGGTTGGTATTAATCCAACTATTTTTTCAGGCAATCAGGATGACCCAAGGTTGGATTCAAAATTTCAAAAACAAAATCTAGATAGAGATGATAGAAACACAAACCTAAATGGCTCTAGCGGAGACCTCACATTTGATTGGCGTAAAGACGAAACACGAAAAAGCTACATACAAAAATTTCGCGACGGCATCCTTAAGACCGGATACGCTGATTTTACTAAAATGAATATGGGTAACGGTCGACATGACCCTAGCACTAAAACAGGATTAAATCCAAAAATAGATTTAGATTTAGTTGCTGACTTGGGCTTACATTGGAGGAGTAGTAGGGGTAAAGGCTATCCAGGCTTTGCTGACCCATACGGACTAGTTTTTACACATTCGCTAAGCGCAAAAAATGAAGATGGAGCTCACGCAACCCAGGTGCGAGATTTGAAAGGGTATTTTTCGCCAACAATTAATCCAAAACTCTATTGGCAAAGATTTGAAAGTTGGATACGTAATCCGCTTGTTGTAATAAAGGATGCTAACGGTCAAGAAGTTGGCGTACGACTGTATTTTAAAGATAATCGCGAATTAATGATAAAAGAATTCAACAACAGAATAAATAGGTTATTTAATTCAATAAATTCAAAATATGGCAGCGGCGCTGATTTTAAACCACTACCAGAACACGAAAATATTTTTGACGAAACGGAAGTTCCCAAATACATACGAGAACAAATTGATACATTTCTAAAATCACCAAAACACAGATTTCAAAATAGCATAACAATCGATGGGCTTAAAAAAAATATTTTAAATATATTTGAAACTTTGGGTGTTGGTAAATTATTGAACAAACTAGATAATGTTTGGATTGAAAAATATTTACAAAAACATCATCCTGGTTGGCTAGCAAAAAAAATGCGCACTCATCCAAATTTTCTTAGAGCAAGCGTTTTAGATAATTTAAATTTTGATGATTTATCTTCTGGCCAAGACTTAATGGAACTTGCCTTTATAGAGCACACTGGTCCATCAAGCGACATGGATTTAAACAAAATAAAAACTGAACTCTTCCCAGAAAAAGTTTATACACCAGAAATTGTAGAAGCCCTACACCGAGGTCAAGCTGAGATTATTTACGGTCGTTTTATGGACGATAAACCCAAAGGCTCCGGAGACCCTAGTTCTATTTCTGGGAGAATGAGTTCTGGATTGCCGCCCAAAAATAAAGATTTAACTTTCAAGGGCAAAAAATGGAAAGACAAAAAACGAACTCTTTCCCCATTTGAAGAAATATATTCCTTTCAAAGCCAAGTTGTACAGTACCCACAAAATGGCCCTTCTGGTATTTCTTATTTTAGGGGCGCAAGCTCATGGATGGAAGAACAGGGGAAATGGGTTGATGCTTTATTGTTTAGAGACGATAATGGCAGGGTAAGAGGAATTTTAAATCATTATCCATTTGAGTTAATAGACCCCGAAAATCCATCAGTTGGTGAAAAACAAGGAAATATTAATATCTTTATTGACCCACTTTATAAAAATAAACAAGTTGGCACAAAACTTCTTAACGAAGCAATGGCTCGATATGACATAGACCTAAATCAGCAAGATTATTCGACGGAAGGTGCAGCGTTTATAAATGCTTTTGTAAGAAAGCTTCCAGAAAATGCTGGTAAAGAGCCGAGCGAAAGATACAACAGAAACAACCGCCCCAGCAAAATACATATGAAAATGATTAAACAATTGGAAAAAAGACTTGATGCATCAAGCCGTCTTAAGTTGCAAAAATTTGGTTTTACTGGACCCGATGGAGAAAAGTACGATTCCTCAATAATCAACATAGGAAAGCGGCCAGTTGTAATTGTTGATATATATGGCGTTAATGTTCCTTTTTATATGAGTTCTGGCGCTGCCGGGAAAGAAACAATAGTCCCAGGTCAATGGTATCCATTTTTTGGCATAGCAAAAACGGGTTGGTTGAATAAAACAAACGAAACAGAAATGGCCAACTATTACGATATTCCAGAATTTAAACTTGTTGCCGAGACATTGAACAACTCAATAACAAAAAATGACATACCAGATTCTAAAACAAAATGGAATAACGGAGACAAGGAATGGGGTGTTTTTCGTAACCCCTACGAAACCTACACAAATTACCCAGTCAAAGATTCAGTAATTGAGTCTTTACACAAAGACATGCTGCCAGCCGAACGAGGTGACACAAAAAACTTAAACAAAAATATTTTAAATGTAAAATTAAAAATTGAAACAAATAAACAAAACATATCTGGACGAATGTCCACTCAAAACAGCGGCTTAGCTGAATTTGAAAAAGACAATATACCAAGCATCCCTAAAAAAGAATTAACAGTAGAGGATGTTGACATAATTAATTATCCAGATTCAGATGTCCCCGCTTTTAGGTTAATTCCAATACCTGAAATTATTTCTATAATACATCCCGATAATCCAAACAAATCAAAAAATCCAAATTTACAAAACAATGATTATGATTACAAAAATTATTTAAACGGGGTAGAGCATCCAACAGAAAAACAAATTAAAAAAATAAAAAAATATATAGCCAGACAAGAAAAAAAATACAAAAAAATAACCCATGGTTGGAAATTTGTTTTGTCCAATGGAGAAACAATAGAAAATTTTAAATTCCTACCCTATTTATCGGATGTTGACAATCCAAAATTTCCAAATATTGACTCGGTTGATGTTATGGCTTCTGATGGAACATTTTTGTTTAAGATTTCAAAATTAAAAAATTTAGACGAATTCACATTGCGTCATGATATTTATGAACCCACAGGCTCTCGAGATAATGTTCTCGAAGGTACGACGGACAGTCTTTTTGAAGAGGTCTTGCGAATGCTGACTGCAGATTCGCGTTCTAAAGATTACCCTGGCGACTTGTTGCATAACGCCATGACTGCTGGAGGTATACCAAGGATGTGGGACCCACCCTATGGCGATTTAAATATGGTTAAAATAAATGCATTGGCTAGGGGTCATGACCCAGCAATCAAATTCGCTAGAGATAATTTTTCCGGCGTAAATTTGACTTTTGGAGACTCCCCGGAAGCAAAATTTGTGGAAGCCAACATAACTAGGTCGCGTGAAGCAATTCAACTTAATAGTGAATTTACCGAACAATTAATGAACCATCTCAACAACCTGCAAAAAAAATTAAAAATATCAAATGTAAAAATAGGTGGCGGAGCAAATTCGGGTGGAAACCCCAACGAAACTGAATCTTTGCTCCGCCAAAGAAACCAAATTCATGGACCGAATACGCCTATTGAAGAAGTGTATCAAGTTGGAACTTATGCTTATAATTACTCGAATGTTGACCCATTTTTGCCTGCCCACGAAATGTTTCATATAGCTGGTGGCCAAGGGTTTGATAGGCATGGAGACCATACCGTTAATCGCATGCTAAAGTTCGTTTTTCCAAATCACTGGCACATTATATACAATCATATTACCAGCGTTCAAGATTTTACCAAAACACTTGGGGTAATACCAAATTGGATTCAAATTCCAGAAAATTTATTTAATCAGCCGCGACGTGACAGTAATTCTAATTCATCGATTACGCAATTGAGTGGCAAAATGTCAATTGCTTCGTCAAATGTTAAATCAATAGAAGCTTCAAACACTTCTTTTGATAAAAAAAATCCTACTAATTTTTTAAATCATGTAACCAGTGTTCCTTCCGCTTATCAAAGCCTCCCCGAACCAACTAAAGATTTAGACGTGGCCCTAAAAACAGGTCGCCCTATTTCTTGGTTTATTCCAGGGCAATTACACCCGATATTAAACGAATTATATAACGGTCTTGTAAAAGAACTTCGCGAATTAAATAATGGTCGAGGACATAGTAACGGTATTAGCTACGAACAAATAGAACAAGACTTTTTGAGCCCGATATTTAAAAATCCAAAAATTGCAAAAAGAGAAACAGAATTAACAGAAAAATTTCGAGGTCTTAGCCAAAGACACCAAATCATATTTGCTGCCGTATTGGGAATGCTTGGCTTGGATAACGACCAAGATAAATCACTAATTGCCGCTGGGCTAGTATTGAGAGCATCATCAACGGTTGCTCAAGCTGTAAATTTGAGTGAAAAATTTAATTCACCTAATATGACAGATGAAATACTTGCTAATTTAAAACAAGAAGTTGACACAGTATTTGATTCAAAAGATTTTGGATTACCAATTCGCCCTGTTATAAATGTACCATTAGATAAATTGAATTTAATTTTAAGTAGTGGTCGTGTTAAAACACAATTTGAAACACAAACAAGTGAGGGGAATCTAAATCCATACAGTAGGCGAGTTCAAGAGTTTGCAATGTTCTCAATTCATCCTAGAGCTAAACAACGCCCAATATATGGTTCAATAAGAATGGGAACCACGGAAGGTGTTTCAGAATCAACTCAAGATTATGGGGCTGCAACGATTGTATTAAAAGAAGAAGTGCTCGCGCGTACGACCTGGACTCAAGCTGATTCCCTGGGCCTTCAAGTTTCTGTTTCTAGTTTGTCTCCAGAAAAAAGAACCTGGGATGGTTTATATAATCAATCTATACATCAAAGACAAAAAAACGCATATTTTTGGGGTCGAGAACTTGACGAACAAATGCAAAAAATGGGTCGCAATTACGAAAACGTACAATGGCCATACATTGAATCTCAAATTCACGGCGGGGTCAATTTGAGCGATATAGCATATGTTATCGTTGATGAGGACTTTTATCAAAATCAACCAGAATTAATTGCGCCTTTTCTGGGTGAAGATTTTGATGAAAATAATTGGCGGGAAAGCCCAAGATGGATTCAAATTTCTCGAATTGCAGAAAGTAAAAATATTCCAATTATTTTTTTAAGAAAAGAACTTGAGCGCTCAGAAATAGCCGACGACGAAATGTTTGGATAATAAAATGGATGATACAGCAGGAAAACTATATGCCGTATGGGGCAACACTCCACAAATGAAGAAAAGAAAAATGTATTTTGTGTTTAGTATCAAAAAACCATCCGGTGACGAGATACCTTACGGCTACATAAAATCAAGTAAAGGAAAAGTTACTTACATGGGGGAACTCTATTCGATTCTTGAACAAGACAAGGACTGGAATGTTATTCTAGGTGAATCTTATGATTGATGAAAATTTTATAGAAAACAGTCTTATGGACGAAAAAATTAGTCAGGAAAAACGAGCATTAATTGAGCTAGCGCTTAATGACGCGCAGAGATATCGAGGCTCGCATGCTAAAACTCAAACCGACAACTAAAAATAATCTATATAACTAAAATACATTTTAATACCTTGACAGGAAACCATATATGAGAAATCTTTCTGATAAAGTAAGATTGTTGTATCTGCTTCTATCGTCAACCAACGATATTTGAGAAACTTATAGGCCCTAATGGATGTATCTGCAGAACTAAACGATTCAAATAACAAAATGGCTTTTGGCCCGAGAATTGTGCGTTCCTCCGACCCTGATGTTTATTCAAACCCTGATTCAGCTCGTGTGCGCGCGCGTCAAATAGGTTGCATTGGCATTAGAAGATACAACAACCGTGATGGTTCTGTTTCTTGGATGCCGTGTACTAATGAATCAGATTACAGAAGAGTTTCTGGATTTGGTCCTTCCGGTAGAAGATTCAGGAGACAACAACTTGAAAGAGAAGTTCGTCAAATCATGGGTGGGCAAGATAGAAGAAAACCTCAAAACAAGAGCGCAAATTATACTAAGCCAGAATTAAGAGAAACAATTAAAAAACGCATTATGGCTGGCTCTAAGGGCGGAAGACCTGGTCAATGGTCTGCACGAAAAGCTCAAATGGTTGCAGCGGCATACAAAAAAGCGGGTGGAGGTTATAAAGGTGGAAAAACTCAAAAACAACGCTCAATAGTAAAATGGGGTAAAGAAAAATGGCGCACGTCTGACGGGAAACCAGCAATTCGCGGCAACGTTACACGAAGATATTTGCCAGCTAAAGCCTGGGATAAATTAACACCGGCACAAAGAGCCGCTACAAATAGAAAAAAAATTGCGGGGAGCAAAAAAGGAAGACAGTTTGTAGGTAATACTCGCGCTGCACAAAATGCGCGCAAACGTTCAGTAAGGGGGCAAAAACATATTGAGTTTTATGAAGAATTAGAATTCAAAGCTATTGGTCCTAGAAAACCAAGAGCAATACGTTCTGCGAGAAGTACCGCTTCATTTGGTCGTCGCGCAAGAAGGATAGGTGGAGCTCTTCGTGCTGGCTTACTCAAAGTACCTTTTGACCCAAATCCAAAAGACGCTGATGATGACAATGTGGTACAAGAAAATACTATTCACGAGCGACCCCTTATTCGACGCGCTATTGACGCAATACGACAAACTACAAATCGTGCTGCTCAAAGAGTGGCCAAACCATTTAGAAAACCAGAAAATTTAAATCAAAAACCATTCACCCGAGCAGAATCCATGCTGGATGGGCGCTTTATTGCTCGCGCTCCTCAATCGTTAATTCAACCAAGAATTTCTCAACAATCAGAACGACCGTTGAGAAGAAAAATAAAAAAATCGAGGCCAGCTACCGACGTCAGAGAACCCCAAGTTGACGTATCAACAAAACCCAAAAACAAAATTACCTCTACGCCACGTGTTCTTCCGAGGACAAACACCGACGATGAAATTGATAATTTAAAAAACGAACGAAAAAATATTTACAAAGCTTTTACCATTGAAGGTGCAACAATTGCTCAATTAGCAGACCAATTTGATGTAGTCCGAGACGAAATTCGTGACGCTATTTTAAAACACGAAAAAGCTAGAAGCGCAAGCCTACGTGGTTTCCGTACAAGAAATTCAAAACTATTTGACTCAATTAAAAATTTTGGTAATTCTAAAAACGTTATTTTAGAAGCAATCAAAGAACGAAAAGTAAAAGACTGGGATTCGATGGTTGTCTATGCGTTTAAAAATCCAGAAATACGAAAAAACAACAAACATATTGATTTACAAAATGACATGTTTGACGAGTTCAAAACGGGCAAAAATCCAGACAATACAGGCAATTTAATTCTTGGATATTTGCCAAGCAAAAAGGGACCTGAAAATCCGCCTATTAAAGCTTTTGGCGACAAAAGAAAACTGCCAAATGATTTCAGATTATTGGGCCAAGTTTCACGTACGTCAAGCACAACAGGGACTATCTCTGACGTTTCTGAAAGAGCAACTAGAAGATATCGTGCTCAATACGCTCAAGCAGAAAGTCTTAGACGCTCTCCCGGTATTTCCGGTCGGATGGCGACCGGAGGAATGACTCCAGCAGAAGAAAGAAACTGGAAAAAAAGAGAATGGAAACGCAGGAAATTGCAAGAATTTTCTCTAAATGAAAATGTTGTTACAGAATATCCTAGTCTTGCGGCAGCAATTGGGGATAAAGGATATGTTAAAGGCATTGAATATCTAGAAAACCTAGATGAATCATCCTTGGAAAATCTTTGGAACGAAACTATTGGTGAAATTATGGCAGCCAAGAAGCAATTGCCTGCATATCAAGTACGCAACGCTCCGCTTTCACCGAACGAATTGGCTACAGCAGCAACCGTAAAAAGACCGCTAGTAAAAGTTTTCCTTGATTCATATAAAAAAACATCACCAGTAGGCGAACTGGCAAAACTAGACCCAGACCAAATGAATGATGCCGACATTGAGTCGTTTTTTAACACTTTTATTTTGCCAGAACTAGTTAATAATGGCGCCCCAACAAATCAAGATATCGAACAAGCACTACTTACTCCAACAACGATAAATCGACTAGATGCAGCAGAACAGTTGTTATTTGTAATGCCCTCAAACCTTAAAACATTAGAGTTGAGATTAAAATTTGCTAAATATTCTTTAGCTCAAAATGGCGTATCAAGTGATGACCCTGATTTTGAACAAAAATTACAAGAGCTTTTAGTTTCTCAACAAAATCAAGATTTAGAAAAATTGTTTGGCGATATTGAATCTTTTCTGTCGGGTGGACCAAATGTAAAAAAAGAAGTAATTAATCCTATGACCGGTGACAAATTTACCGCAGAAGAACTTGATGAATTAATTAAGATTGTTTCAAACAACGTAGAAGAAATCGCTGCTACTTTTCCACAACAAGACCAAGAGTTGGCTATGCATTTAGGAGCATTATACGAAATTTTTACTGGCGTTTTGCAAGTGGAAGAATTCCTTAAAAGCGGTGACAGGAATGCCAAAATTCCACCAATAAACCCAATTACAAACAAACCATACAAACTTAGAGATTGGATAGAATTGGGTCAGTTCGGGTTGCGCAAAAAACCCAATAATCCCCTTACCGGCAAACCATATCTTGATAGTGAACTAAGAGAACACCTTGGAAGAATACAGGAAAAATTAACGGAACTCAATAATCAATTGGGTACAGCAAAAAAAGCAGAATACGAACAACAAAATGCATTTTTACTGAGACTTATGGAAGCCAGAAACGAAATAGAAGAAGCCTATGATGTCGATGATGTCGATAATGAAGACGGAGACCTTCTTGATGGACAAGAGCGAGAAGAGAAATCACCAGAAGAAATCGAACAAGAAATACAAGACATTCTTGATGCCTCTGTTGAGCTTTTAGAACAAGATTCTAAAATATTAACCATAAATGAAACAGACATAGATAAAGCAAAAGAATTAAGAAAACGTTTTCAGCTTGAAGGTGGTGCCAAAGAAGGACAAGAACAGTTCTATCCAACCAATCCCGACTGGTGGGCCAATGCCGCTGCCAACATCATAAATCCTGCTACCGGTGAAAAATGGGGGCCCTATAACGGAGACCCAAATCATCCATATAATAACGTCCCTATAGATTTGGATGCTCCAGAATTGCGACTCCCGCAAGCCATATATAGAGAATTTTTGGACCCAAACAATCCAGAAGTACGAGAATGGTCAGATATAAATAATTCTCATACTGGGGGTAGGTACACTGCACAAGTTCCAGAATTAATTAGTTATCAAGGCGATATTGAATCACTAGACCCTTCAAAAATTGACCAAAGAATTCGTTGGGACAGACTCATACCCTTTATTTCAAGGGTAACGCCAGGTTGGTTTAGAAAAAAACAAGGCGAAACAGTTGGGGACATCAACACATTAAAGGAGCCAGGAAGTTATGGAGGAGCTAGTTATTCTTCGGCCCCATTTGACCCCACTGTTGATGCATCGGGATATCAACTGCAGGCAGAACTTAAGGAACTCTTTGACGCGGAAGTAGAAAAACAAGAAAAAATTTATTTAACTTCATCTTCTGCTGCCGCTAAAAAAGAAAGAGCAAAACTTTGGAATTTGTTTGAAACAGATGGTCTTACCCCATCAGAAATTGCGTTCGAACAGAAAATATTAAATCCTCAATTTGTTGATGACGCTCTTAACTTGCATATGGTTGATAACAACATTCCTAGCGCAAAGTATTCACAAGCCCTATCTGTTGCTCGTCAAGGCGAACAAACTAGAAAACAAGCAAATGATAAAAAACGTTTAGAGCGAACGATTGAAGAATTGCGGGAAATGGCAGCATTCTTTAGTCCATACATTCAGTCAGCAAGAGATATGACCGACGTAATAGACGCGGAAATTATAAGACTGACGGATGTTGCAGCGAGAGCCGGAGCCGATTACGACAGTTTTCGACGAAACTATCTTGCTGCGTTTGCAAAAATTAATGGCATACTTAAAACGAGACCTCCACAGCGAAAAGCAAAATATAATCAAAAAGGAGAGTTGGTTCAAACGGGGTGGGACATCAACAAAGAAACAAAAGCTGAATATATTAATCGAATACAGCGATGGGATGAAGAAAACATCAATGGGTATATAAATGAATCCGGCGAAAAAATTCCCGGCGTAATTACGCAATTAGTAAATATTGCAAGAATGTTCCAAACAATGACAGGCGACGATGGAGCAGCATCATCTACGACCAATATAAAAAGAGTTGCTGAAACCCAAAAAGATAATCTCCTAAGATATAAATCAAGAATTATTGAAACAGAAAGAGGTGCTAGAGCTGCTGGTATCTCTGGGTTCATGCGTACAGGAGGGCTGACTAGTTCCCTTGGTAGGGCAGAAGAAATCACTCGACAGGCAGCACAAAAAGCCGCTTATGGACAATTTAGGTTTGCCAACCCTAAAATACTTAGGCGTTACGATATCTCTGGTTTTGACGTAACAAAACGCATGATTGGAAATTCTTCGGGATTCAATAAACAATTCAAAAACGAAATCAAAGACACAACAAGGAATAACAATAGAAACCTTGCATCGCGACCAGGTTTTGAATACTTAAATTCTCGAGAAAAAGAATTAATTCGACAAATTGATAATGTCATTAATTCTCGCGATACTAGAGCCTACAAGAGAAAACAAAACAGAAACAATGTCGGCGCAAAAATATCTAATGCTCAAAAAATGGCTACTTCAGAAAAAACAACCAGAGCCCTGAGCGTTAACCCTAACCCAATTTTCTTAAAAAACAGAATAAGCGGTCGAATGGCAACACGAAAAGAACGTATTGCCGCATTTGGTGAACAAGACTATCTTGGGCCAAGAGGCGTGTATCAAATAGGAATAGAAAAAATTGGCGAAGATTTTTATTTGGTTAACAGACACGGAGAAATTCTTGACACAAGAAAATTTTCTTCTTATGAAAAAGCAAGAGCTGCTCAACGAAAAATAAATGAAGGTTTTCGCTACAAGAGGCGCGGTCTTGAAAACTCTGGGAATATCGCTCGATATGACGCAGCAAATCGATTTATTCGTCAAAGCGGATATCTTTCTTACGACGTTGATTTACAAAATATTGCTGATGTTTCACCCATAACACGAAACTCTACAAACATCGAAGAGCCAAATAAATTTATCATCGCAAAAGACGCTCAGCCTCAACAAAGAGCTGGCGACATAGTCGTGATTAAAAGAAATCCAGAAACCAATAAATTGGAACTACTTGCAATTGAAAGAGAATTTGGTCCACATCGTAAAGACGGTGAGTCAACGATGAGCTTGCCTGGTGGGTTCTTTAGTGAAAAAAAGAATGACAAAGACCTCTACGACACAGCCAAGCGAGAAGCTTTTGAGGAAACTGGATTGAGGTTGCCAGAAAATGAATTATTGTCTATGGAAAAATTAGGAATAATTGACTCTATTGACTGGGACCCTCGTTTTGCCAAAGGAATGGAAGTTGCTGGTTTGCTAGTAGAAGTACCTTCAACATGGGAATGGACGCCAAAACCTGGAGATGATGCTGTTGTGGCTAAATTTGTACCCCTAGAAGAAGTTGCCAACGGTAACATTCCACTTGGATTTGGACATATTGCGTGGCTAGAAGAAGCATTTGGCGGCCACGAAGACGAAGAATTAGCTGAATTAGGCGACAAGTTTGCAGTTTTGAATGTTCTTGCTCGTCAGCGGCAACAAAGAATTATAAAAGGAGCAAATGAAAAACGCCGTGCATTAAATGATACGCCAAAGCCTCTACAAATGGAATTATTTAAAGAAGAATTACCAAAATTAAACCTTTTCCCCGACAAGCTTCCCGACAACACGGTTGGATGGATTCCGACAGGACCAGAATCAACAGAGAGACATGCACGCAGAATAGCAAATGTTCAGAAAAAAATTAGAGGCAACATGAGCTTGGGCATCGGAAAGCCTGTTTCAAATTTAACAGGGCGAATGGCCAGTGGTCTCAAAGAATTAGGTGTTGAAGAATTTTCAAAATTAAGCAAAACTCGTCGAAGTCAAATTATTGACGATGTTTACAATATGCGTAAAGCAGGTATGGATAAAAGAACAATTACATCCCAGTTAGCAATTCTTTATTCGACTTCACCAAAAGACAAAAGAGTTTCTGATTTACGTGGTTTTGCGCCGACCGATGAATTAGTTTTTAAAATTATCACAGATGGTAAAAAAAGAGGAATTTTAAAAATTGATTCAAAATCAAAAACTAAATCTTTAGATAAATATTCTAAACGTGTTATGTCTGACCATAAAGACGTAATGAATCTTGCAAAAAACGGTATTAAACCAAAACAGATATCTGAGACTCTTGATATGTCGGAAGACAGAGTTAAAACCTATTTATCAAGTCTTGGTTTTTCTTCAGAATCTTCAGCTGACATAATAGATGGGGAAATAGATATTGACAAACGTATATCTGACACCCAAGTAAATAAATCAATATTTATAGATTCAACATACGGCCGAATGAGTATTGCCGAATTAGCTAAAAAATACAAGATGGACAAATCTAAAATTTACGATTCGATAAATTCATATCGCACTCTGGCGGAATCATTAGAACAAGACAGTCATCGCCTATATAGGCAGGCCCTAGAAACCGCCACACCGGATTTGCTTACAACGGATGAAAAAGATGTTGTCCAAATGAGGTTGGATGGTTTAAACATTAATGAAATATCGTCAATCAAAAATTTAAGTCAAAACAACATAACCGACTTAGAGCAAACGGCTTTAATAAAACTAAGAACAACAAATGTTGATAATTTCCTTGAGATGAGCAATGAGCTATTCATTCAAAATAGTAGAAAAAATCCTACTTTTGAATATATGACAAATCTTCTTGCCGAGAATCCCAAAAATACATCTGGTTCAAACCTTCTTAAAAAATTAAAAAATAAAGAATTTGCTGCGCGAGAATTACGTGACTACAGAAACATAGCAAAAGATTTTTACATGATGAATCAATACATGGGAATATCCGTTGACAAACTAAGTCGACAATATAAAATTACACCCAAAGAAGTTGAAGAGTACGTAGACCTGTATTCTCAAGCAGTTAATTACTCTGACAAGTTCAAAAATAAAGCTCTACGTCGTGCTCTTTCTGCCGATATTAATAATTCATTCCTGGATGATGATGTCAATTTTATGAATATGCGTAACGATGGAGCATCAATAAATGATATTTCAAGGTATCTTCAAGTAGAGCCATTATCGCTACGCGCCAAACAGATGGTTTTAATGAATAGGTTAAATCAACAACAAGGTATTAGCGGAAAAATGTTAAACGTCCCAAATCTTGAGAATAGAGACCTCTATTCCGAATTGAGTATTTCTGACACTTCTTCTATTAAAGAGATTGAAAACGCCTTTCAGTCGATTTCTACATCTTTGTTGCCGTCCGCAATGAAAGGTGACGATGTTAGCTTTGATGGCCTAAAACGAGCGTCTGAAGCCTTCTCTATTTTAGGAAACCCCAATTATAGAGATAACTATTCAGATATGTATAAAGAAAACCTCAAAACAATTCGTAACATGGAATTAGAACTGACGAATAATTGGCCAAAATCTTTCTACACAGAACCCATGACCGGAAAAATGCGGCCGAATTGGGTGCGTGATGCCGTTAATGGAAGACCAATAAATTCTCAGAACATTTTTAAAATGCCTCACCATCTTGGTTCGGATGAAATCATTGATGATATTGATGATGGAATTCTTGGTTTTGCAACAAATGATTCTGATAAAGAATTTTCTATATCAAATGCCATATACATAAGACCTATTCCCGGAACAAAAGAATGGGATAAACAGAAACGTGCAACAGAACGAGCAAGAGCAAGCGGCGACAATAGATTCATATATAACGAAGACGGAATGGTTGTAGGTCGGCAAGGGTTATATATAGACAGGTTCGATAACCCAATGAGTCCAGATTATGTTGGCGACAGGTATGGTGGCCCACCAAAAGGTTCATCAAACATAACTCTCATGAGTCAAAGCTCGGGCATATCTGGAAAAATGACCAACCTGGTTCCGGAAGGTTCTTGGAGTATTGGTGAATCTCTAAAAAAAAAATCTAAAAGCTATCAGCCAAATCCCACAAATCGATATTGGGAAAGAAGGGGATACGATAGCGAATATTTGAGGCCGTGGTCGGGGTTTGCGCAAGATTTAACTGAAGATTATTTTGAGTGGCTTAACTTACCTGAAGGTATGCAAGATACCGAATACTTTAAAAAGGGAAAATTGAGTTCGTTTGCTTCAGATTTTGCTGCAATGGGTAACTTAAAAACTGCAAACATGATGAAATTTTCTCCTATTGAACTTTTAGATGCAATTGATGAATTTTATGAAAACATGTCATTGGTTGCTCGACAACGAGCAACGGCAGATTTTGCTCAGTCATATTATGGTGGGGAATATCAAAGATATAAATCATCACCAAAACGTCCATTTCTTAGAATGAGCGAAAGCGTACCGCTTCTCAAAGACATCGCGTCTGGAAAAATAAAAGAATTTGTTTATTATGATAAACAGCTATTTCCTGGAAAAATTATTAAAAGAGATGGCGAAATTTTTTTAACGCGTCAATATAGTTCTTACAATTTTGATACCAACAATTGGTCTGAAGAAACAGAAGAAAAAAGAGTTAATCAACAATTCGAAACCGAACTTATGCCAGTTCAACTCAACATGGATAAAGACCGAGAAAAGGCCGAAACATACCTCAAGGCAGTTCTTATTGGTTCAGCAATTAGCGGACCATGGCTTGAATCAAACAATTCAAATATTGAAACTCAATTGCTTCATCAATCAGTCCGAAGAGTTTTTGGTTTGACAGATGTTCTTGACCCAAGAGAATTACCAGGAGCAAAAGGTAGCTACAGATTGGGTGCCGAATCTAAAACAGAAGATGGAGAAACACTTTTGGATTCTCTTAAAAAAGAGTATTCACTTCCTCTGGTGTTGAAAAATTTTTTAGATAACTGGGTTAAGTCTACATATGAGCAAACACAAAAATATCTAGATGACCTTGGCGGTGACGAATTTTTTCACCTTTATAGGGGTGCATCCTTACCGGAAATGATTGATGGCAGAAATACTGACATACCAGAAGTCATAACTCAAAAATGGATAAACAGCGGCGCACAAGAATACGACAATCCAAAACAATTAAAAGAAGTTCAAGATTTTCAACAGGCGCCACTTTCTTCATGGACTCTTTCCCCCGCATGGGCACGTGTTTTTAGTTTTGGGAGGTTCGGCCCAAGTGAATCAAAAGTAGGTTCAACAAGGGAAAGTACTATCGCTCAAATTCGTAGTGCGTCTGTTATTGATGCTCCGATACCTAAAAAGTTAATACTTTCATTGCCTCATTCGGGTCTTGGGACAATGCAATCTGGAGAAATCATAGTTATTGGTGAATCACTAGATAATGTGAGAATAAGACACTCCGATTCTCTTCCCAAAACGCTATGGCTTGTTCCTGGCGATTGGGATTACGACACCAATCGCAACGAACAGCCAGAACTTGGTGGCGACACATGGGCTTTTAAAGGCCAAAGAAATTTCGTAGATGATTTGCGTAGTGGTTGGGGACCAGGCCTAATCTACGACGGTACGGCAGAGCAATATTTGGCCGAAAATGGAATTTCCGGAAAAATGGCTCAAGGATTTGTTACTTCTACAAATTGGAAAGACGAATCTTCGACTTCCAAAAAGATGTCCGGAATGTTTAATGGTCTAAGTGCAAAAGAAAAAAAAGTTAAAATGCAAAAACTAATAGCTGATTTTGCTAAAGAAAATAGCATGTTGCCGAAGTATAGTCGCGGATTATCTGTTCCGGTTCCTGTATTTCCCATAAATCAACTCGATAAAATAAACAAAGAAAAAATTAAAAAACTTTCAAAATTTAAACGGGTAGAGGAAATGCTCAATTTTGTTCGCAAAGAACTTGCAAACGATAGACCCATTTATTCAAGTTCAAATCTTGCCGAGGTGTTTTCTTTGTCCGAAATTGCTATAAGCGATATCATTGGCGGCGAAATACCAACATATCAATCGAAGAAAAAAGAAATTGCAAAAAGATGGGAAAATGCACTTTCTGCATATATTTTAGACAATGAAAATTCAACATTGCTAGACATGGCTGATGCTATTGATATAGCGAACAACGAACGCATTACGGACCAAGCACCACAATTGAGCAAATTAAGAAAAAATATTTTTGGTCCTAGAGTTCCTTTTAAAAAACGTAAACCAAATAAAATTGTTCGTCTTAGTGATGGACAAGAATTTACACAAAAAGAATACAAAAAACTACAGCAAAAACTTCTTAAAATGTATTTAGAAGGATTTTCGTCAGCGGATATTGATAAAAAACTTAACCTTCCAAAAAAATGGGCAAAATACCAGTTAAATAAATTGCAAAAAAACAAAAAACTTCCTAAACCGCCATCACCGGAAATATCGATTATTAAATATGCCGCAGAGGGCCTAACAGCCTCAGAAATAATGAATAAATTCCAAGCAAGAAAAAATTGGCGTGGGTGGGATTTAGAGAAAATTTTAAATTTCGTTGAAAAGGATGGAAGATTCCCTAACTTCAAAAGAGGATTTAATAAAATAGACGATGCGCTTGATGACAATATGGTAATTCGAAAATCAAGTCAAAATTTTCGCAAAAAAAAGAAAAAAATGAATGCTCGAGCAATTGCTGAGCGTGAACGCATTTTCTATCAGCGACAAAAACAAAGACGTCAACGAATGAAAATCGAAGACCCAATAAAGTATCAAGAACTAATTGCAAAACGCAAAGCTCGCTATAACGCACAATATTATAGAGACCGTCGTAACCAAACAAATCTGCCTAAAATTTCAGGAAGAATGGGCCCTCTCCCTAGAAAAGATTGGAAAGGGCGAGATTTTTATGCAGAACTTAATGCTGACAAAAACGACACACTAAAAACACTTAGAAAAAAATTTGGTCTCATCGCCATGAGGGACCATCCAGATAAAGCTCCTGGAGACAAGCAAGCAGCTGAGCGTTTTAGAAAAGCATCCGAAGCCTGGTCTGTTTTGTCTAGTTCTGAAGAAAGAAGACATTATGACGCGGTGGTTTACCCTACTCTGCCAAATCAACAAAATACTAGACCTCAACAATCCAGTTCAAAACCGCCGTCCTCCAATCCGCAACCACCAAAACCCTCAAATCCGCAACCACCAAGACCTCCTCGCCCAAAACTTCCACCCCTAGATGACTCGCTAGGTAAGCGAATTGGAATTGATTTACCGTTTACGAAAACTAATTTGCCTTATGATTTTTACGAAGACTCTTTTATAAAGCACAGCCAAAAATATAAATCTGACCCTGGAAAAAAATCATTTGTAAAAATTCCATCTACTTTTGGACCTTCAATAGAAATTGAAGAAAATCGTTTTTGGGATGTTTATTTTAAAATAGCAGATGCTCTTTCTGGTAAAAAAAATACAAATAAAAACCCAAGATTTATTTCCGTAGGCGGAGCACCAGGCAGCGGTAAAACCAGTATAAGGAAATCAAATTTCGCATCAACCGACAAGGGCATAAACGTAGATATTCCAGGTGTTGATAAAGCCGTGCATGTTGATGCCGATGAAATTAAACCATTAATTCCTGAAGCAAAAAATGCACATGCAAATAATTTGCCGGATTGGGCCTCAATGGTTCACGAAGAATCACGAGTTATTTCAGATATGGCCATTCGGATGGGTATTGAAAAAAATCAAGATATTGTCTATGACTCCACCGGTCAATTCAATAGAGGTTTTGGCACATTGGAAGAAGCTAGAAAAAAGGGTTATTCGGTTGAATTGCATTATATGGTTGCTTCTTTGGAAAAAACCTTGAGCGACAGAGTTCAAACCAGGGCAGGCTCCGACCCAAGAACGATGCCTGGTCATATTATTCCTGCAACACTTTACCGAAATAAATCAATCATGCACGAAGTTATTGATTATGCAGACAAATTTTATTTGTGGGACACTGAAAGTAAAACTCCAAAACTCCTTGCTTATAAAGCAGGCCCAAATGACCCATTAATTATCAAAGACTCGCGTGCTTTTTTGCATGGATATTTGGAAAAAACAAAAAATAAAACACCTCAAGAACTGGAAAATATTAAAAAGATGTTTGATGCGCCAGATTTTAATTTAAAATCAATTGCCGTTTCAAAAAAATCTCGCTCTGCGTCGATTATTGCAGATTTTAAAAATTCTAAATCGGTTAACGCAACAGCCTCTAAATTTAAAATAACTCCACGGGAAGTTTTTGATATTGTAACTAAATCTTTTGTTGACCCATCCATGAAGGAACCAAGAATTATTAATACCCCCATTTATGGAAGGTATGGATTTCCTCGCGGAGTAAATAATCGATTCAACCCCACTCCCCTCCCACCAATCATTCCCGATGGAAATTTTGTCGACAGAGGACCAGAAGATTTTATTGATACGACACCATTTGACTTATCTTTCGATGAAGACTATTCGCCACCGTTTAGCGCCCCTGAAGTTTGGTTTGATGAATTAGGCCAAGTTGAAATTCAAGCTTTTGCTAAAAATCAACCTCTGCTATCGAGAGCATTGTTTAGCTACGAGCCCAGAGAGGCACACGTTTTAGATTTAATTGCTGTCACTAATTCTGCAAAAAAATCTTGGGAAGCTAGATTCCCTGAAGGAAGCAAATACGATGACAATTTTGTTAGTTTTCTGCGAGAAGAAATAAGTTTTGATGATTTTTGGGATGAAATTGAAAATGATTTTGAATCTGGCTCTGCATCAAATATGGAATACGACGACGTAATAACAGCGTTGATAAATAATAGAGACAAGGAATCGACAAGAAAATTTTTAGAACAATTTAAAGATATAGTTCGTAACCTTTTAAATGTATACCCTGGAAGTAAATCTGAACCAGCAATCAACCCATTCAACCCCAAAAATTCGAATTCTGTCGAGGTTGAAGAAACAACAAGGGCTATCAGAGAGCTAATATCAAATGATTTACCATACGACAGTCCACTTGGGACAATGTGGGCGTTTACTTACAATATAAGACTTGACTTATTTAAAGAAATGTACGATAACGTTGCAGCTACCAACAACATTTTTGGACGACAATGAAAAAAAACAAAACATCAAATACTATTAAAACAAGCCCATTGTCTGAAATAATCTATGCGGCGACAACGGGAAAGTCTTTAAAAGACGTCAATATTGAGCCAACTGTTGAAAACCTTATTACATACAACAAAATAAAAGCTCAAGCAGCCGATATTAGGGAGTCTGGTCAAGGGGTTATTATACCTAACTGATAATTTCAGTAGTTATTAATACTTCCACTAGATATGACAATTAGTTTGATACATTAGGTATCAGACATAAAGGCTGGGTGCTCACCTGAGTCGAAGTGTTTTAAAACAATCAAACTTCAAAGACTCTTTAAGGAGAGAAAATCATGTCGCAAGACCAATCAAGAGTACAAGAGCTGCAATCAGCACTTCGTACCAAAATGGCTGACAATAAGTCAATTGCTGACTCATTCAAAGTCGAAGACGGCACAGTCGTTGTGTCGCAAGAACAAAAAGCTGCGTTTGACAAAAACATGGCTGACATTCGCGAAATCAAAGGCCTCATTGAGGGCATCGAATCGATGAACGAAGTTTCAAGTTGGAGTCAGTCAAGCGAAACAACTTCGGTTGCTTCTGCTCACGCTGCTGCAGCCGCAGACATCAAACAGTATTCGTCGCGCGAAATCAAGAGCCTCGGCGAAATGTTCTGCGAGTCACCAGAGTTCAAAGCGCTTGCCAATGGCAAGAATGGCGCGAACATGGCCTCAGCATGGCAAGTAAATACATCCCTTACGGGTGGAATGTACAACGTGAAAGACGTTTACTCAGCTTTGCCAACAGGAACTCCTGGTTCGTTTGGAACAATTCAAAGAGACCCAATTGTTACTCCTCCAACTCGCACAAAGCGCGTTCGCGACTTGTTCCCAAGCCGCTCGACAACTGCTGCAGTTATTGAGTACTTCCGTCAAACTGGTTTCACCAGCGTAGCCAGCCCAACAACAAACAGCGCTTCGATGGTCGCTGACCGCAACAGTGCGAATAACGCATTTGGTCTTAAGCCACAATCTTCGTTCTCGTTTGTTGGTGAACAGGCTCCTGTTCGCACAATGGCTCACTGGGAAGCTGCACATCGCAACGTCCTTGCCGATGAACCGCAATTGCGTTCAATCATCGACAATGAGTTGATGTACGGTTTGCGTCTCCGTGAAGACCAGCAAATCTTGACTGGCCAAGGAACAGGCGAGGACCTTTTGGGTATCCTCAACACCCCTGGCGTTCAGCAATATGCATGGTCGGAAGGCGTTGCCTATGTAGCAAACGAGTCAGTCGCAGACACAAAGGCTGATGCACTTCGTCGTGCCGCAACCCTTGCTTACCTTGCATACTACGAGCCAACAGGCATCGTAATGCACCCAAGCGATTGGGAAGAGATTGAGCTGACAAAAGACCAAAATGGCCAGTACCTCATCGCAGTTTCGGTTGCAATGGGTGGCGAGCCACGCGTTTGGAGAATGCCAATCGTTGACACCCCAGCAATGCCTGTGGGTTCAGCACTTGTTGGTGCTTTCGGTACTGGAGCTCAGCTCTATGACCGTGAGCAAGCAAGCATCCGAATCTCTGAACAGCACTCGGATTTCTTTATCCGTAATGCAATCGTCGTCTTGGCCGAGCAACGTCTCGCTCTTGCCGTCAAGCGTCCAGAGGCCTTCGTTGAAGTCGCATTCGACGCAGCACCGTAAGTAATTAAGTAACTAAGTAACTAAACCCTCGTATTCTCGCTTCGGTGAGGATACGGGGGTTTTTTTATGCCACAATATATATATGAATAATTCGTCTGACATAATTGCTATTTTGACAAACGGAGCAAAATTAACAATTGCTAAACCAGTCGATAAAATGTCTCAGCTAGTAGACGAAGAGCGCGACCTTGCTAATGCGCTGCTTAAGATATCCAAAACCTACGGTAAATTCAATCAAGACGGTACCGGTATTTGGGCTGGTTATACGTCGGCCAAAGATAACGACAATAAAAAAATTGGTGTTAAATGCGAAAATTGCGTCTTGTACCAAGGTGGTGATTCCTGCGCAATAATTGAAGCCAAGGTCGAAGCAGAAGGAATGTGCCGTTTTGCTATAATTCCTGACGGAGTGGTCAAGAAAAAATAGTTTAATACGCTATTATTTGTTTCTCTTAAAGGAGACTCCATGAACGATGAAACAAATGACGAAGTTGTCGAGTTGAAAAAAATTGTTAATTCGCTTGTCCATGAACTACAACACGTAAGGATAAAACAAGCCCAATTAGAGTCAGCTCAAAAAATTTTGCGCACCGAATCTTTACGCATCAAAACAATGAGTGAAAAACATCTCCCCACTATCGCCACCATAGTGGGAAGAATGGAAAATCAAACCAAACTTCAACAATAAACTAAATTCAGTTGGTCGTTGTTTTAATTTCTTGTAATTCAGACTGATAAAGGTCGTCAAACTCATCTTTGTAAGTTTTTTGAAGAATGATTAATGCTCGACGCCGTGCTTCTTGACGTTGACGATTAGCAAGTTTGGCTCGCTCCAAGTTGTCTCTCATTTGTTCTTTTGTCATCTTCTTCTTGTTGCGTCCACGACCAATTTGGCCTGCTTCTTTTAACTGTTGGTATTTACTTGCCATATTAATTATTCCTTTAGGTAGGGTTTATGTAGCGATAGCCACCCTAATGAATAACTATCAAAATTGCAACTTATTTTCGATAAATTTATCAAAAGTGACAAACGACACATTTTTATAATGAGTTGCAAGTTTGCTCAGATTCAGATAAATTTAACCGTGTGAGCAAGTCCTATGATATTCCTGGCAGAAAGTTTGATTTTGCTACCGATTTATCTTTTGGCCTAGAAGGCGAATCTTTAATAAAGGGTTTCTTAAATTCTCTTTCAGATGGAGATTTTGAAGTCAAAAGCGACCGTTACCGCAATGGCCGCATGGTACTAGAAACTCAACAAAATCCTTATGGGAGAAAAAATCAAGACGGAAATCCAATTTGGGTAGATAGCGGTATCAATGTAACCACAGCTAAATGGTGGGTATATATCTTCACAACAGACGAGTCTTTTGTAATAGTCTCTGTTGCGCGCCTCAAACGATATTTGCGAGCCAATAGCCTTAAATACAACGAGCAAACAAAAATCAATTTTGGCGGTTCTGCCAACCCTGCTAAGGGGTTCTTGATATATCCAGAAGAAGTTTTGCAAATATTAATTAATCCGCAATATGATGAACCTAAGAAACCCTAAATATAAACAATCTAAAAGGAGAACCAATGACAAAAGATGAGCAACTGCGCAAACATCTCGGAATCGGGATAAAAGATATAAATACAGCAAAGCTCACAGAGCTATTGGTGGACTCGTTTATCTATCACGAAGGGATGGCCAATGTCTCTCTCAATACAATTAATAACAAAACTCTAAACGACACGGCCAGCTCCTCAATGTTATGGGACTCGTTTGAAACAAATAATTCACTTGCGTTTGCGATGCGGCACATCATTCTGAAATCTACAGAAGCGCATGACTTAAACGAAAATTTTTAAAAATGGCTTTCTCTAATAACCATTTACAAATTGGTCAGAACTTAAATCCACAAAACATACTCAAGGCATTTCTAGATTCAGAAAAATGCCTCATGCATTCAAACACTACGGAAATAGAAATAGTAGAGATAAATTTATCTGAAAAAGAATTAGACGATTTAATTTTGCGGGGGCAACAACGGTTCCATGTTGCCCCTAAGAACTAAATAAGCATCTCGTGCAGCGTCGTGTTGAGTGGGTGTATTGGGCGTATGAATCAAGACACTGGCAATTTGGTCACAAACACCGCGTTCTTGTTCGTACAATTTTCGGAAATCCTGTATTACGCCTATCAAATTGTTTAACTTATTGTCGGCGGCATTTTCAAAAGAAGTTCCGTTTGGAGTATCTATGTTCATCGCGTCTAGAGGATTGATAACTGGAGAAAATCCAAAAGCATGAACTTCACAAGAAGTGAAGTATGCACCCCTTTGAGTAATTCTAATAGCTCCCTTGTCTGCACATATCTCGCACACAAAAGCAGAAAGAGTTTCAAATTTAGAAACAACTTCATCAAGACTGGACTGTAAATTCTTGACAGAAGCAAGAACATCCATATCTAGTACACCGTCTTTTGTCTTAATATGTTTGATTCGGTAATTAAAATCAATGCTAGACAAAGTTTTATGACAAGCAACTATTAACCAATACCATCCACTGTTGCACAATATTACGGAGTGTTTATTGTGTAAAAATTGAGTCCGAATACTGACCATCTCTTGCTTATATATCTGTCTATATTTGAGCATCCCAGAAGCATACAATATTGGATAAATCTATCCAGGAACTGATGGCACAAATTAGTTTGTATTTTTTGCCATTTTCTTTGCACAAACAGGACCAATACCTGCCTCAATGCTTTTTTCGTCATCTAGAGTGCGTCCACAGATACAGCAAAGACCTGTCCTGCGACCAATATCCACCATTTCATCATAAGACAAAAGACGAATATAGCCACCTCCTAAAAGCTTCAAGATGCGTTGATGAGCAAATCCATTATCAATAACAGTAGACCAAGAAGGAGTATTTATGCCTCGACGGCGAATTGTGCGCTTCATTATTCTGTATTTATTCTTCGCATGCGAGACCTTGTAAAGTTGAGTAAAATTCCCGTCTTGCTCTACATCGATATAAACACCATCAACAAGAATTTCCCAACTGAAACTAGGTCCATAACCACGCATGCTGGTCGACATCAGTTTTTTGGCAGCAAAAACTTGTTTAGGAGTTAAGAATCCAGTTTTTTCATAAAACTGCACCAAACTCTTAGCAAAATTATTCTTATTAGAAATAGAGCGCAACTCTAAAACGAGGTTTAGAACGTCTTCACTACTGTGCATGGCTCCATTTTATCGATAAAGGGGCACAAAGCACAACTTTGGATAAATCTATCCGAGAACTGCTGGCACAAAAATGTGTCGCGCACTCCCCCACCCACCCCACCACTAACAGAAAAGTTCCCGGGACTTATAAACTAGACAGTGACGATTGAGAATCTGGCAGAATATAACTAACCACAACACGTTGATATTTGATAGAGACGATACACAACCTGGTGATTGAGAGCTTAATAAAACATAGCTAATTACAACACACTCATAGCGTATACATACTCCGTTATACGTAAAACAATTTGTGATTTGATTCTAGTCAAAACTCTGACAATAAAACCCAGCCTCATTAAGGCCTACAAATAGTGCTTCGTGAAACACATCAAATCTTTCTGGTATTTCCTCAGCGTCGATTTTCGTCAATACGCGATGGAACATTTTGGGATACATCCCGTCTTGATTTCGTACCATAGTCCCACCCGGATGATACTTTTCGTCACCCCATATAACTTTTCTTGGCACGTCATAGGTGTATGGTTTCGCCACGAACGTGCTATGCCCATCTTCTACATGCATCACCGTTAGACATTCATCTACTTTGTATTCAGGGTCAACGTATGCTTCTCTGAGCTCAATACCTTTAGTCAACATTGGGTCATCGCTTACATACGCCTCAGAAGTCATTGTAAAGGCGTCTATGCCCCAACCCCTACGGGTGACGCAAGCAGCATTACTGATGGCTTCGAACCTTATTAGAGGGTCAGCCTTCTGCATCGCAGGACGTAGCTGAAGCATCACTTTCAGGGTGTTCGCTCGCCAGCAGAACAGGTTAATCGACAGGTCTTCTCCTATCCCGTAAGCTTTGACGCTGCTGTTCTTAGCTTCCACGTTTGACATCAGAGCAAGGGCTATCTTGTCAAGACGTCCATTGAATGATGATAGATTCATTACTCAAACTTACATCATCAACTGGTTCCGCCAGAATCACCCACGGGTGTACTAACGTAATCCTCATGACAAACAAGAAACCAGCCGCAAAAAAAGCAACAAAGAAGCCAGCCGCTAAGAAGCAGGCGCCGAAGAAAGTGGTAACAGCCACAACTACTGAGGCTCCGAAAGCCGAACCAGCTGCTCAGGTCATTTATGCAGCTGATGTGCAGAACCCAAAGACGAAGAAAAAATTCTTCTCTTGGTTTCGTCGCTAATCAGTCCATCTCTTCAAGGTACTTAAGTCTGTCTCGTTGAGACATTAAGTAAACAGCTGCTACCCCTGATTCTGTTACTCTCCAGGCACCATCATAAACACTTTCACAAAACCCACGTTTCTCAAGAGTTCTAATAGTTCTTGCTGCATCGCTTGGTTTTCTAAAGAAACTTGGGAAGACATCATAGACCTGTCTAGCAGTTGCTGGAACGCCACGTTTCATTTTTAGATAACGCAGAACTGACAACGTCGAGGAATTGCCTCGCCTCATAAACGACACGGGTGAGAATCTCTTGTCATGTGAGGGGTCTACGATTGCATACTTCCATTTAAGTTTTGTCATGTAATTAGCATATCTATTTCGCATTGTTTTCACAACAATTACAAAGGTGTAATATATAAAAATGACAGACATCTTTAATTCACAAGACCGCCTGTTTGGAGACATCCCGATACTGAGAGCCGATAGGGAACCTTGTTTGATTTGTGGACACCCCACGGGTGACTGTGTACCTCAAAATCATAATCCCCAAGATATCCACATTGCGTTTGTGGATTCTAATTTAGAAAGCACTAAAAAAGAAAAACTTATCTACGTTGATGAAACAATTTATGGCGAACGACAAATAAGTCCTTACACAACCGCTAAGGTAGTGCTTGCAAGAAAGGGAAGTTTTGTGACTTTAGAAAAAGCCAGGGAGCTTGGAATCAAAGTCAACTAGACGCATTGTTTTTGTAATTTGTGTACACTTATAAACCATTCAAAACCTATGTAAAGGATAAATCAATGTCTGTATTGTCTGAAGAATTTATTAAAGGCTACTCAAATAAAAAAACGCCTTGGGGTTTTGGTGGACTTGGTGAAGTTGTCTATCTTCGCACATACAGCAGACCTATCGAAGAGTTGCACAGAAACGAAACTTGGACTGAAACTATCGTACGGGCTATCAATGGAGCTATTGAAATTGGTGCGTCGCTGTCAGAAACAGATGCAGAAAAACTGTTCGACCATATGTTCAATCTTCGTTGTTCGCTCTCTGGTCGCGCACTCTGGCAGCTCGGTACGCCCTTAGTTAAGAAACTCAACGCAACATCACTGAATAATTGCTACTTCACCAACATCGAAAAAGTTGAAGACTTCGAACTCTTATTTGAATACCTCATGCTTGGAGGTGGCGTTGGTTTTTCCGTAGAGCGCTCCAAGATTCACGATTTACCCAAGGTCAAGGCAGGTGTATCGATTATCCATGAACGCTCCAACGACGCAGACATCATTGTCCCTGACTCACGTCAAGGATGGAAGCGTCTTCTTCATTCTGTTTTAAAGTCATTTTTCGACACGGGTAAGTCTTTTTCGTACTCCACCATTCTCATTCGCGAATTTGGTGCACCACTCAAAACATTCGGTGGTACAGCATCCGGACCAGGCGCACTCATCGATGGCATTGCCGATATCTGCAAAGTGATGCAGAACCGTGAGGGCAAGAAGCTCCGCTCTGTTGATGTACTTGACATTTGCAACATCATCGGACGCATTGTCGTATCTGGTTCATCGCGTCGTTCAGCACAAATCGCTATTGGCGACCCAGACGATGTTCTCTTTATCCGTGCCAAAAATTGGTCCACGGGTAACGTTCCAGGATGGCGTGCGAACTCCAACAACAGCATCTATGCCGACGCATACGAGGAAATCATGCAAGAGCTTTGGAAGGGCTACGATGGCTCAGGTGAACCATACGGTCTTGTCAACCGCAAGCTTGCACGCTCAGTAGGCCGCCTTGGCGAGAAAGCGACAGACAATTCTATTGAAGGTTTTAACCCTTGCGCTGAAATCGCTCTTGCAGATGGCGAATCATGCAACCTGGCGACCATTTTCCTACCTAACGTAGAGTCCTTAGAGCAGCTTAAAGAAATATCCACACTGCTCTACAAGGTCCAAAAACAAATCACACGCCTTGAGTATCCATACCAAAAGACAACAGACATAGTCCGCAAGAACGCACGACTTGGTCAAAGCGTCACGGGTATCCTTCAGGTCCCTGAAGAGAAGATTCAATGGCTAGACGAGGCCTACAAACACCTCCGTGAATTTGACAAGAAGTATTCAGCCCAAAAAGGCTGGCCAGAGTCTGTCCGTCTAACAACCGTCCAGCCATCAGGCACCTTGGCTCTACTCCCGGGCAATACACCTGGCATACACCCAGGATTTGCCCAGTATTACATCCGTCGTGTTCGCTTTGGCGCAGCAGACCCGCTAGTCGCAGACTGCCGTGCTCGTGGATACAAGGTTGTTTGGGATATTGGTATTGATGGTCGCGAAGACCACACCAAATTTGTAGTCGAGTTTCCATGCGAATCGCCCACGGGTGCGGTTTTGGCAGCCAATATGACAGCCGTAGACCAGCTTGAATGGGTTAAAAAAATGCAGACAATCTGGGCAGACAACGCTGTGTCGGTAACAGTTTATTATCGCAAAGAAGAGCTAGAAGCCATCAAAGAATGGTTGTCAGCTAACTATGACAAGGGGGTTAAATCTGTTTCGTTCCTCTTGCACGCAGACCACAATTTCCCTCTACCTCCCTACGAGGAAATTACCAAAGAAGAGTATCAAAAGATACTCTCAAAGATTGACTTTGATGTTCGGTTAGCTACCTCACAGACACAACTTCTTGATTTGGAAGACTGTTCCACGGGTGCTTGTCCTGTACGATAGAACTCATGGTTGCTCAAATAACAAGCAAAACACTTCCTAAATTTCTTGATGACAACAAGATAGCTGTCATTGATTTGTGGGCTCCATGGTGTGGTCCTTGCAAATCAATGGCTCCCGAGTTTGAACAGTTTGCGCAAGACCACGCCAAACATTTAACTGCCGGCAAAGTAAACGTAGATGAATACCCAGAGATTGCTCAGGTGTTCAATATCTTCAGCATCCCAACAATTCTGCTTTTCAAAGACGGACAAGTTGCAGCATCTATCACGGGTGGCCGAACCAATGCTCAACTCACAAGAGAATTATCTTCCTACTGGGAGAATTAAGATTCCATGTACACATACTTGATGTATTACCTTGGTTTAGTGATTGGTTTAGTCACTGGGGTTGTGGTTGGTTTTTATTTAGCCAAACACACGAAGGACCGTCCACGCAAAGAGAAGCCCTAGAAATCAGCGTGCTGATTTACAAACTCCATTAATCGTTCAGCAGTTGTTGAGCCCTCATACACAGTAGAGCTTCGCAAAAACCGGATGAACTGATACCAATTTTTTTGTTGTTCTGGATTGTCAAAAACTAAAGTGTATTGAACAACAGCCTGTGACGAACCACCGACACCAACTGCATTACTGCCACGGGTGACTGCATCAATAGAATTAACTTCTTTGTTAGCGCTTAGTTTCACACCACCATCGACAGCCTCTTCGATATCAACGTCATCTAAATTATTAATCATTACGGGTGCAATATAACCACTTGTGTCTGCTGAATCTTCATCAGAATCATTTCTCGTTTGCCATTCAGTCATCGCCGCCATTTCAAACTCATCCCAACGAAGTTCTTCCAACAAGGCTGGATACTCAGAACTAATTTGAGTAATCATGTCGATTATTTGAGATTGGTCACTATGTCCAAGCTCCATAGTTCTGTTGTCTGCTAAGGCAAAAGCGATTGCGCGGGTATCGTCTACATCCATTACGATTACTGCTATCTCTTCCCACCCAAGCTTCTTTGCTGCTTCGACCTGATGGTTTCCGGCAATCACAGTGAATGTACCGTCTTCGTTTTCTTTAGCCACAATGGGTTTTACTTGACCGAACTCCTGATATGAAGCGGCAATAGCGTCCACATCACCCCTGCGTGGATTGTTCTCAAGTTGAACTAAAACACTTAAAGGCTTAGCTAGTTTTTTAATAGACGGGTGAATGCTCATTTATTGGATTCTAGTTCACCCAATTCATCGTCAACAACAACTTCCGCCTCAATAACAGCAGATAGTTCTTTGCTGCGTCCAAGAATACCATCTACGTAGTCTTTAGCAAGCACGCCTGTGTCTCCCATAATTTCTAAAAGCTTACGGGCTTCTGTTTCAGGGGAGAACTGGTCAGCTGCCGACCTTGGTATTGCTCCCGCCAAAGTGGCTCGTATTGGCCCTGACTGACTTACATCCATTTGCACATTGATATTGTTTTGCTCCATTCCCAAAAGCTTGGAACGCCTATCAATAATCGACAACATGGTTTGAACCGCCTTTAAATCGGGTTCAATCTGCACCTCAGTTCCGTCGTCAGTCTTTATCTTTCGGTATTGAGTCAAGGGCCAGATAGCTTGCTGAAGGGCGTCTAAACGCTCCAGTTCCATCCTGAGAACTTCCGGATAAGCCATCAAGGCTTCCCTGTTTAACTTCTCTAATTGCCTTTTAACTGCTGTACCTACAGCCACTGTAGACATCCCAAACCTACGGGCTATTTCATTGCCCGGAATTCCCGCTTGACGCATCTTAAAAATTCTTAAATCCCTTTCAGCCAAGAACTCTCGGGTCAGCGGTTGTTTGTTTTTGGCCATGTTTACTCCTTCATAAATTCTATAACCTCAAAAGGCATTCGTAGACTACGCTTCATCTTTATCGGCCATTCACGCTTATCGCGAGCACCACGGAAGTGCCTGACATCGTAAACAAATCCTTCTGGGTTTACTGGGTCGGGGGTAATTGAGATACCAAACTCTGGCCAGCGTGACCAAACAGAAGAACCAAATGGTCGAAGCTCACGGGTAGAACTAGAAGCGCCCAAAGGTGCATGGTGTTCAAGCCATAACGCGCACCCATATATGTCACGGATGTGGTCTAGAAACTTTGCAACCTCAACGGCTAGGGCTTCGCTGGTTAGGTTTCCGCTATCAACGTACGCTTTATATAGTGGGCCAAGACAGATGAGTTCTGGTTTAATTTGCTCAACTAATTGTTCTAGGAACATGCGGTCTTTTGTTGATGTCAAATCGAGACCTGACGGATGTATGTGAAGATGTGCATCAACTGTTTTGGCGCGTGACAAACGAATAGCGTTTTCCATAATCGTTCGAGAAGTTCGACGAATAATACGCGCTGGATTCTCAAGGTCAATTGTTAGAGTTGTCACGGGTTTCATTGGTTGAAACGTAAACGGGTGTAAACCTGCAGCACAAGATATTGCAACTTGCCGAGCAAGCATCGTTTTGCCAACTCCCTCAGCGGCAACCACAATGACTCGTTCCTGTTTCTCTAAAAGCCCTGGTATAACCCAATCATACGAATCGTCTTCTGCTTCAAGTAAAAACTCTTGCCAATTAACAGTTCTGCCGTAGTCCTCAAAAGAAGTTGTGGAAAACGTGTTGGCAACAAAATTAATGCGACCTATTTTTTGTTCTAGGGTCAAAGAATCGAGTGAGATTATCTTCTCAATTTGAGACAGTAATTTCTTTTCTTTATCGTCTTCAGGTAACTCATTACTAGATTCGTATTCGTTTGAATTGTCTTCTATGTCATTCGCTTTGTCTTCTTGTCCTTTTCCTTGTTCGCCATCATACGTAAGCAATTCATCCATGTCGTTTTCATTGATTGAATATCCAGCTTTGACATGGTCGGTGATATCTTTTGCATGTTTAGATATCCACACGTTGGCAGTGCCTCCTGCCGCACGTATTGCGTCACGAACATAAATTGCGTGTTGTTTACCTACCTCATCATTGTCGGCAATGATGTTGACTAATAAGGCGGCGGCAAGCGTCATGGTGTATTCGGGCGTCCAACTGTTGGCCCCATTGGTCATCGTTGTAGCTGCAACACCAAATTCATCACACATTGTGTCTGCATCTTTTTCGCCTTCCACCAGCCACACGTCTTCATTATTCTTAATTGCTTCAATCAACTGAGGTAATCGATACAGAACCTTACGGGTGTCTTTTAGGTTAAATATCCAATCTCCTGGTACATCAGGATTTGGCCGACGATGGGCAAAAGATTTCCCGCCATCTTCAAATTGATAGCGTAATTTCTGAAACAAAAGAACGCCGTCTTCATCAAGGTAATCATAAACCTTAACCAACTTACGTTTGAGTTTTTTGGTCTCTACTTTGGGTGGAGTAAAAGTTTCTTGATTTCTAGCAAATCCATCACGAGCTAAATCTAAGCCACATGACTCAAATATTTTCTTCGCGTCACACAAACCTCGATGACAATGAACTACTGCTTGGTCCTCTGCACCTACAGTTATCGACAGCGAGGGGTTGTGGTCGTCATCTCGACACGGGCACGAAGCCATCCAGTTGCCATCTGACTTTTCTTGAACGTTTTGTAAACGAGAAAGCAGCTTTGCTACGGGTTGAGATTGATAACTAGCCACAAGAATTAAATGTTTTTATCGGTTCGTGTTTTGACGAATGGAATTCCTGGTTTACTGCCCAAAGACACTCGCATACGACGACGTTCGCGCCAATAAGTGCCACCCCAAATACCCTGCAGAGCCGAGTGCTCTAAGGCAAACGAAAGACATTCTTTTTGTTCTGGACATTTCTTACAAATCTCTATTGCGTGTTCATGTTTCTGTCGCTGTTCATGGTCCGCTTGAAAGGCGGGAAACCACCACTCGGTTGGCAACCCCCTACACGAACCGTTCTTAAGTGGGGGTACGGGTATGTAATCGGGCAAGAAATATTTTTTCTCTACATTGACGGAAACCAAATCATTCACTGAATCTGTATTGCCAGACATTGTTCCTCTTTCGTTTCATGACAGCATACTGTCGAGAAACGCAAATGTCAAAAGTTTTTTGACCTAAAACGCCAAATAAATTCTCCAAAGCAATTTACGGAATCGAGCCAAAATAGACTTCTTAATATTTGGACCCTTGGAGTACGTGTCTATAAAATCACCCATGGTACGGGTTGATAGAAAAGCTACCTGACGCACAAGGCCTTCATGTTGGTCAGAATTTATATAGTGGTTCCATAAATCTTCATCAAATGTTTCATGTCGATAAAACATGTAATCATCAACCGCGTCTCGGTCTGCAATAATTTCCATCTTCCAACCCATTTTTCGTTCAATTTGACTAACTACTTCAAGCAAAGTACTTAAACCACCAAACTCATAGGCGTTAATAACAAACGTACGAATAACTTTATTCTCAAACATGCTTTTTTCAAAAGCGTCAAGGGCATTTAATTCAATATCGCGGTATTCTTCACTCAAATCATCATCTTGGTCGTATTGAGAATTTCTAATATATGAACTCTCGTCTTCTTCTTCCCACTCAAAATGTTCTGACGAATTGGACATACTCTTATGATACCACCATGCGATGAGCAAGTAACTTCTTTTGAGTCACTGATGATGTGTCATCCATTGATGCCATCGCACTAGCAGTTGCGTCAATCGGACGATAGAAATCCAAATATTCTACGATTGAATTATATAGAGACCACCCATTAAATCCATATTTACCTGCGTTTTTATCGTTGAGATAAAGCGCACGGATTATTTGCTGTACTTCTTCACGGTTTTGCTGTTGTCGAGGGGTTTCGTTTTTGTCTTTGGGGAAAACAGCATTAATTACTTCATCTATTTTTCTCCCACCAAGAGGCGCTGGAATGCTAAGCATTTTTTCCGCTTCCTTCACAAAACCAGAGCTCCACGAAACAGATATATTAAGGACGTTCCGCGCATCATCGATTGCAGTATCAACATTTCTTGTATGGCGCGCCGTAAATACACGGGTAGCAGAACGCAATCCGAGAATTACCGTATTGCTGCAAACAGCACGTATATCTGTGTTTGCGTATCGAATCGGCCAAACGCCGTCATGCCCAGAACTAACCACCAAATACCTAGCAATCTTGTCATTGACGCCCTGGGGGTCAATAACTAAACCTGACAACTCCACAGTTGCAAAGAACCTAGAGCCACCACGGAGAACTCCTACTGTGTCCATAACAGCGTCTCCAGATGATGCGCCAACAATCGCTAATGCTCTTTCAAGAACTTCTTTGTTTTGTCTAACTTCATACCTAGTGCCAACTGTTGCTAACGAGTTGAAAGAGCCGTCTGCATTTTGACGCACTGTTGCGCGACTGTCTTCAATCATTACAACCGTACCATCTGAGTTGCGTATTAAATTGCCTGCGTCATCAACTGCAGCGACACGAGTAAGGATGACATCAAAATTTGCCTCAGCGGCTTCAAGCATTTGTTCTGCTGTTTGAAGTCCATCCATGGGTACGCCTAGTCGATGCCAGGGTGCTTTACGGGTTCCCCCAAACGCATAAGCCATTCGAGCCTTGCCTTTAGATGCTTCAATTTCGTGAGCCATATTTTTCTCCTATTAATACCTTAGCACCGAGCCTATATCTACTAGGCTCTAGATATCGCACTAGAAGCGTTCGACTCTAGCCGGACATCGAACGAACTCTGCGATGTAGCAAGGGGGGCTGGTGCTTCAGCCTCCCTTGCAATTTTTATATAAGTTGATTATTTTATTTTTGCCTATTAGTATTTCAAACACGAAATACAAAGAGGACTAAATGATTGACCAACGTACGATACAACAAGTTGCCCTGGTGCTACGCGAAAACTACCTGTCTGTAGGTGCAACCAAAGACGGCGCTCTTCGTGGGCTAGCAGAAGACATGTGCGAAAATCGCATTGATGCAGAAGACCTCGAATGCCAATATGAAGAATTATTGATAGCAGTTGGCCACGTGCTCACCTCAATAGTTGACTTTAAGGAATGACCTATGAATGAATTACAACTTCAAATAGAAGCGCTTAAAGAAAAAATATCGCCATCTTTTGGCAAATACATCAGCGTTGATGAGGGCTGGTACCAAATCGTTATTGACTGCGACAAAGAACTAAGAGCAATCGACCCCAATTATCAGATTCTGCAGATAAAAGAAAAGTTTGGCGGTCTGCGTTATTACATGACACCATGTAACAACACCACAGAAGAACAAAGGGACAAAATGTATGAAGTAATATCCAAATACGAAGCGATTGCTGCACGCACCTGTGAAGCAACGGGGAAACCTGGCGTATTGATGGAATCTATCGGCGGTTGGCTCAAGACTTTAAACCCAGAATATGCAGCAAGTACATTGCATTACGGCAAATACAAAATTAAAGAGAAATAAATATGTCAATGCTTAGGTTAATGAGTGGCATTCAAGCAGAGCACGGCGTAAGCACTACGGGTTTATAGTCATAATGAGTATTCATAAACGCGTAGGTAAACGTGGAACATCCTATCAAGTTAGATGTCGTGATATAAAAGGAAAGCAAGTTGCAAAAAATTTTAAAACCAAAAAGGAAGCTATCTTATTTGAAGCTTTGCAGCACAATGAGAAACATAAAAACCGCATTTCCTTGTTGGGTGATTATTCAAACTACGGTCTTATGGCAAGACTATATGAACCAGAAAAAAAGTTTAAACACGCCGGAGAGATTCGTCCGATTGACCGCCCATGGCCCGCCTACCTGCAATGGCAGCATAATACCGAACGATGGGCTCAAGATGCTTTATTAATAGAGGGCTCAGAAGGTTTAAACGAATTACGAAACTGGCAAGAACATCGTTGTGCGATGTGTGGTTTTGAAGACTCCAAACTTGTAATGGACCATTGCCACGAAAGTGGACTCATACGTGGATTATTATGCCAGCCTTGCAATCTAAACGAGTCGAGCAACAGTAATTTTTGCTGGCAGATTTATCGTAAATTTCCCCCAACAACGCTATTAAATGTAAGAATTTTTTATAACGATTTTTCATCGTGGGGGCCCAAAGAGTGTATTTTTTCAGAAGAGGCAATTAATGTCTGCTGGTGGGAGTCAGATAAAGAACTCAGCTATCGAGTGTTGGATGATTTTTGTAATCAGAAGATAAATTTGAATTGGATGAAAAGAGAGCAGTTCTCCAAACTAATCAAAACAGCTATGGAGTTTACAAAAGAGGGCCTGTAGCTCAGTGGTTAGAGCAGGGCACTCATAATGCCTTGGCCGTGGGTTCGAACCCCACCGGGCCCACTAAATAAAATCAACAAGAAAAGAGGAAACAATGCAATTACCACCAATACCGAAATCAAAAGATGCGCAAATGAGACAACTTGAACAAGCTGTCTGCGAATTAACGTCATGGTTAATGCGCGAGCTGGGTTGGGATAACCCAAGCAGTATCGCTGATGAGTTATCCGATGAGATAAATAGAATTGTCCAACGAGCACACGAAAGAATATACGGTTAAAACATGACTGGCGATGATTTTTCAACACTGTATGTCGTGGACGACAAAGAAATAACAAAATGCATCATCTTTAACGACATGCAACTAACAGATGATGGCGACGACATCTTACGTTTGGGACTCAACATTAAACGAACATGGATAAATACGGGTGGCTACCGTGGGCATTACGAAACAACCATAGATGGCTGGATGCCGATTTTGTCTGGCTGGACAACTGGCCCATGGGATGACCCAGTCGCTCAAAAGAAACAGAAATTTAATGACTTTGCATCTGAAGTAATGTCCAAAAAAATCATTCCGGCAGCCCCAATAGCCCTAGTTCTAGACCCAACCAGCAATGTTTTCAGCACCAGTGTGTCAATCCTCACCGCTTATCCTGAGATTTTTCACGCTTGGATAGGCGATGATTTGTTCTATGATTTAGAGGAGGCATTGTTGTAATTTCTGCTATGAAACATATTATTCACGTCCATCAACAGAAAATCAAAAAAGGGCTGGACGCAATCATAGACAGAACTTACAAAGGGTCAAAACATAGCCGCGGGTTGACCATATCTTGCCCGCATTGTGGTCAAGAAGCCGCCAAAATAGTTCAATCAGACACCCCAGATAAATGTGGGGCAAGAGTTTGGATTGAAGCAGAATCAATATTAGAGTAGGCTATATGGATAGAGCGATTACTCTTATCGAGGGGATAGACGTTGGGGATGTTCCACGGACTCCAAATACCACAGATATTGACTCGCCATATTTAGACGGCATCCGCGAACAGCTTATAAGCCGAGCATCCGAACATGGATTGTTCCCAGTCAGTTACAAACAGGAACAAAAAGGTAAATTAATCCAAAATATTTTGCCTATAAAGAAAACGGAAACACAGCAAATCTCTACGTCTTCTGGAGTTGAATTAGGACTTCACACAGAATTGGCATTTCATCCATATCGTCCATCGGCGGTATTTCTTCTCTGCTTGCGCGGTGACAGCACGGCTGTTACAACATACGCCTACGTTGACGACATCGTGAAACATATCCAACCTGTATCTCTGGTAGCACTTACGCGCCTTTGGTATATAACAACCCTCGATGATAGTTTCCGTACGGGTGGCGAGGAAGATATGGAGCTTTATTGTTCGATTTTGCGTGAGATAAACGATGGGGTTACCAGGGTTGACCCCTTATATGAAATTACCTTCGATGAAGTTTTGATGCGTGGAACAAACGAGCAAGCAGAAGAAGCTATTAACGAACTGAAGGCTGCTATTAAACTTTGCGTTAAAGAAATAGTATTAAAAACCGGAGACCTGCTTATCATCAATAACAAAACCACAATTCACGGCAGACGCCCTTTTCAGGCTCGCTATGACGGCACGGACAGATGGGTTCAAAGAATGCTTGCCGTTTACACACTCCCTCCTATTAGCCAATTAGAAGGCCACGTAATCACAACTCCATTTGCCAAGAAGAAAGATTTACACGAGGCGATAAAGAATAAATATGCTTACTTCAAATGAATAAATTTTCCAAAAAAGAAATAATTGCTATTTATAACGAATTAGAAAAAATAGCTACAACAATGGAAATCCCTCCGTTTAGACGACGGGATGCCAACTGGATACTTCGCAACGCCGCTATAGAAAACGCAAATAGCAAAAACTTGCCAAAACTCATTAGGCTCGCTAAGATAATAGCTGAGTTACCACCTACCGATAAGGAAAATTTATGATGAGACCTATGAATAAAAACAAAAAAGAAATTCGATATCCAGCAGGAAGCCCAAACGCTAATCAACTTGTAGCGGATGAGCCCACTCCATTACGAAAAAAAATCAATGAGGTTCTTATTCAACAAGACGAGAACGCTTTGCTTATGGATGGCTTCGACGAAGCACTAATCGGCTTTTCTCAGCGAATCAACGAACCGCTTCTTGCAGTTTACTCATACTCCAAAATAATAGAAACACTAATCAGTCGTGATGGGATGACCGATGAAGAAGCAATGGAGTATGTCGACTACAACTGCGTTGGTTCTTGGGTTGGCGAACGAACGCCAATCATCGTGATGCCGTTAGAGTTATAAAACCACCTAGCAAAAAGGAAACAAAAATGAATAAATTTGAAAACATTGATGAACTAAAAGAATTACTCACTGAGCTGGTTGCTCTAGGGTTGCTTGACGAAGTGCGCGACGTTCAAACCAATGAGGTTTCGTACGCAATTACGGAATTGGGCAGACTAGAGCTTGAGTTTCAAAAGTAATAATGCATTTGCTCGTTAAATGCACTGCTTGTGGCGAGGATGTTGAAGGTGAACCACTAAACGACCATTTCCCTGTTAAGGGATTTGTAATGCCTTGGGAAGATTTTGGGTACTATGGCGGTTTCACTGACACACAAGAAGACCTAAACACTCCTCCATCTCAACCGTGGATTTGGTGTCACGATTGCATTGTCAAACTACTTCAAACATTCCCGTTATTGGCTAAAACAATCCCCCCAGGCGGGCATCATTGCGACAATGATATTCCTTGCTGTAATTGGGCATGGCGTGCTACGGATAAATTTGGCAAATACGAAACAGATGCGAACAATAAGTTTGTCCCAGTAAGTGGGGCGCATTATCAAATAGCGGTAAATGGTGTTTGGATAGACAAAATTGACTAGGCAGAGACTTTTCTTAGATATTAACTGTGTTGAAGCCGCGCGCGAGCGCATGAGGCATGTATATGACACTTTTGATACCGTATGTATACAGTTTTCTGGCGGCAAAGACTCAACGGCAATTCTTTATTTGGCTAAAGAAATTCATGAAGAGCGTGGTTTGGGGCCGGTAAAAGCAATATTCCGCGACGAAGAAATGGTTAGTCCTGCGGTTATTGATTTTGTTACAAAAGTTAAGAATTACGACTGGGTTGACATGGAATGGTATTGCCTCCCATCTAGTCAGGAAGTTTGGACCCTTGGACAAAGGGAGTATTGCCTCCTATGGTCCCCGTATAGGGCATCAGAAGACCGCCTGGTGCGCGAAATGCCACCTTGGGCCATTACGGCTGCCAATTTTGGATTAGACCCGTCTAGTTTGCTGCCTGAAACGATTGATTACTACACAATGCAGGGGAAACAAGGACGAGTGGCTTTTGTCACAGGTGTACGGGCAAACGAATCAATGATTAGGTATCGCTCTTGTGTCCAAAAATTGCACGAGAACTATATTGTCGTTCCCTACAAAATGAAACGTTCTATCCCTATGCGTTTCGCAAAAGTAATTTACGATTGGACTACCGATGACGTGCTGAAATATATCTCGGAAGAACATAACGCAGAATATTGCGAGTACTACGATATGGCGGCACTCACGGGCTCAAACACCAGAGTAGGTATACCTCTACACTCCGTCGCCATGAGAAGAATTGGTGATGTGGTCGCAACCGAACCTGAATTCTATGACCGACTATACGAATGTTTCCCAAACATAGATGCGCAACGTCGCTGGTGGCCAGAATTTGATTTAGAAAAACGAATCATGCAGTATGCAACCGAAGGATGGACGGGTGTCAAGTTGTGTATCGACGAAAATATTCTTACTCCAGGATTAAGAAATCGAGCTTTAGCTTTTTCTGCGGAGTTCCGCAAGAAACATGTTAAAGACCCGCAGTCATATCCTCTTCATTGGCTTATACGTAGCTTACTAATTAATGAGTTTCACGTTACCGCTGCAAACCCTATTGGCCCTGGGACCAGAGCTTACACGTTGCAAAAATCTATTGAATCCGAATAGGATAGACATATGAACGAGACCTTATTTATCGAGCAGCAATCTGCACCCGCCCGCATTATGGAAATAGCCAAATGGCATTCGGAATTCCATGTTGAATTCTTGAAAGAGTTACGCCAATTCCAAACTTGGTTTGACGATAAAGATAAATTATCGCAGTAAAGCAATTTCTTTATCTAGTTTTTCAATCGCTTTCATATATTCGCTGATTCTTTTATCACACGCGCGAATTTGTTGATTTAATGCGACGTTGGTATTGATTTCTTTAGGGGTGGTTTGTGGTGTTTCCATAGATGAATATCTTACTCTATGAATTGTTCTTTTGAATGCTTTTCGATATCCGCAAAGCGGTCTCTGGGTCCAAGAACAACATCACATAAGAAAGCACCACGCCATCTTCGGTGCTTTCCATGACCACATCGATAGCTTCGAGCGATATAGACAGCGAGTTTGCGATACCTGCACGGATTACATTAATTTCTTGTTCGGTTTGAGCGATATCTTCATCAATTTCGCTGGTCCAAATATCCCCCAGAGGCGGGTCAATTACTGTCGGCTTAGAAAGACCCACGAGAACTTTTTGTAGACTCTCTGCTTTTACACAATCAAGACATGCAATCTTTTTTGTTGTGGCTGCTCGTTTTCTCGTCTCTATATGCCCGCATTCAAGCTTGTGAAGATATACAACCTTGCTCCAATCCCCGGTTTTAACTATTTCTAGAACAGATTGCTGGGGAGCGCTCTTCCGATTGGGTTTATCAACCATTCAAAATAGAATCTACAAAAGCATCTAAATGAAGAGCTCCTACTAATTCAACAACACTCATAAATTTGCCATTCGGCAGCTCAACCATCGTTTCGTTTAATTGCTCAAATACGTAATCTTCTCCAAGATTGTCCGTGGAGCCCGCAGCAACAACAAATGTTTGAATCGCCTGCTTACAAGCAGGAATAAAATCCACCGGTACGGGTGGATAATGGTTGCTCGTTAGGTGCCATTCAAGTGCTTGGTCTAATTCTGCTACTTGTGCTGCGTCATAAGCGTTTAAATACCCCATTTATCCTCCATAATTTTTCGTATTAATACTCCAAAAAATAAAAAGAATGCAACAAACACTAATACTGGAACTACTTGCTCAAATATGCTCATTTTCAATTCCTTCTGTAAGAAAATTTATAACTATTTGTTGCGCAGACATGGTTTCATCTATTTCTGTTCCATCAGTTGCGGCATTAACCACACTTCGCTTCGATTCTATCAACGAAAAAATATCTTCATCAATAGTTCCTTGAGCAATCATGTACGTAGACATCACGGAACCCTTCTGCCCGATGCGGTGACAACGACTGTAGGTTTGGTCGACATCAGCTGGGGTCCACGGAAGCTCTACAAACAACACGTCTTGAGCTGCGGTTAGCGTGTGGCCGGTTTTAGCTGCCTGGATAGACAAAACAATTACAGGAGCCTCATCAATTGAGCCATTTTGGAATTTAAATTTAGCTTCTTGAACGCTTTCCACATCCATGCCGCCTTGGATTTTTAAACCACAGTAATGATTCGCGATTGTGTCGACAATTTCACGATGATGTGCAGCCACAACGACTTTATCCCCCGCGGCAATCTTCCCATCAATCCATTCGAATACGGATTCCATTTTTGCTTTAGCTGCAAGTCGACGCAAAACAGATATTCGTACTAGATGTTCGTTCGCTTCGGCCCGTATTTTGGCATGGACTGCGGCATTCCATATAGATGTACCCATTTCTAAAGCGACTTCCTTGGCGCGACGGGTAATGTAATCAATGATGTCGTTCTTGGCTTGAACATACTCCTTCATTGCTACTGATGACCCAATCACCATGATTTTGCTATGTCTAACTGCGGGTAAATCTAATAGCACTTGTTCTTTTGTCCGACGGATATAACAGGTTGAACGAAGAGTATCGTTAAGCTCGTCTAAATTAGTAGCGCCGTCAATATGCCACTGACCAAAACGGTCACGAAACGCACCGCAATATCGTCGATAAAAGCCCCATAGCCCACCAAACTTATTCAATTGTCCGAGAATGTCGAGCTGTGGACCAAATTCTGCGGGTCGATTAGTAATTGGAGTCCCAGTAAGACACAAAACAAGACCGTCTTTTTTTGCGGACCGTGCCATCTTGATTGCTGACTTTGTTCTTTTTGCTGTCGGTGTCTTTGCGTAATGACTTTCATCAAATACGTAACTCGTAAAATTAGTCAACATCTTCAGCCAATGGTCAATATTTGAGTACCCAACAACGATGACATCAAATTCTTTACGGTCTGGGAACTCCGAGCGGTTAGCTACGGTCCCAATCTTGCGGTGAGGTAGCCACTTATTGAATTCATCGCGCCAGTTAAGAACGAGTCCTGGAGGACAAACAATCACTGCGGGATATGCGTCGGCATATTCGAGAGCCGCTATTGCTTGAATGGTCTTGCCGAGACCCATATCATCTGCGATAAAACAACGCTTTGCATTCACGGCATACAAGACTCCAGCCTTCTGATAAGGAAGGAGCTCTCCTTGAATCGTTGGTAAATCGAGCTCAGCGGTTATTGATTTTGCCGCCGCTATATTTTTATCGCGCTGTTTTTCTATGTCTTCGGCTAATTGATTGATTTCCTCGGGTAGATGTTCATTGAAAGTCGTAGCCCAATTGATGACCTGACGTATGGCTGTCAAAGGGGCGCGCCATGCTTTTGATTCCGGGTCCCATGTAACTCCAGAAATTCCTTTCACCAAGCGAACACGGACAGGTTCATACGCAAAACTCATAAATAACCAATCATCCTTGCGATAAACACCTTGGGTTTTATTAAGTTTTTTAGGAAGAGTGAAAGTTAAAACGTCAGTTCCGACATGAAAATTATGTTTTACCGCAAACAAACGCGACTCTTCTAAGCTTGACATCGGAACCCGCCAAACACGGCCAACTTTGTCCCATTTTGCTCCGGGTATCTGTTTAATTTCAGCTACCTGCGCCATATCATAAGGGAAATCAAATACTAAATGGTCGTTAGATAACGTTAATGTTTCAGCCACTGTTTTATGTTACACCGCGACAACCGGGGCTAACAACCCCTACGGTTATTTGATATTTGAGTTTGTTCTAAGGCATAAAAAAACCCCACTCGGTTAAGAGTGGGGCTTTAGTGGGGGGATTACGAGAAAATAAATAAAAGTATTATCGCCATAATTAGTATTCCTTCCATGAGACCTACTTTGGATAGCGAAGGCAAGTCTTTGCGCGCTCGGTAAAAGTGGTTTCACTCTCTTGCCACTCGGCCACGAGCGCGCTTATGGTGCGCGCGTTCAGTGTTAGTAGGTATTTTTGCAATGCTCCAATAGCGTATGTTCGCTCAACGAACACCGCCTCAGCCCATTCGGGTATTTTGCCTTTTAGTTTGTCATAAACATAATAGTGCGTCTTAATTTTGTCGTTCACTTCTACAAAGTGGCGACGAACTGCATAACGAACTTGGAATAAGTGTATTTTTTCCCAGTGGTCTGACCACGGCGCGCCGTCGCCACATCCAATAGTAGGTAATTTATCTAGTGTTTTTGTTTCCATGAACATTAACTTAGTACAATATGTGTCTCAATGTCAAGTTATTCAGTTAATGACTTTTGCCACAGCGTAAACCCAGCACCCGTTTGACTTCAAAGCATCAAAACTACCCAGTACCCCAACAACCGGTTGCCATCATAAACCGGAAAACACCTAAAATACAAAAATTAACACGGGGCTAGCGCAGCCAACTAAACACCAACGGTGGCGTATGAGTTCGGGCATAAAAAAAAGCCCACCCCCAAGTGAGGGTGAGCCTTTTTTAAATTAAATTATGCGAAAATTACAAACAAAATTATTGCGATTATCAAAATTCCTTGTTCCACTACTTTTGCTCCCATAATTTATTTAATTCGGACTTAAATAACGAGTATTTATCGTAAATTAACTTCCCTATCGCCGAACCAACAATTACCGAAGCAATAAAAACGGTTAAACCGTTCATTATTTCCTCTTTTCTTTTGCTATTTAGTAAGCAAGTTATACTTTAGTAGCCATTTTATAAAAAGTCAAGCATTAAATTAGCCTCTCAGCAAATTTTTTGCCTCAAAAAACAGCAAGCGCAACCCGACGAGCGTTTCTTCAGCCTTTGTGCGAGAAAAACGCGGGACTAACGCAACCGATTGACCCCTGAAGACGGGCGCATAAAAGTTCCTGTTATCATAATCCAACTCCCCAGATAGCAAAACTTTATTTTGACGAGAAAAAAATTTGAAGTTTTTATTTTTAGAATAAAAAAAACTCCTTGTTCGACTGAAGCAAGCATCACTACTCCCTGTTTTAGGAATTCCTCGCTCTATTGCGGCAGCCCCGCGGAATTGGGACTATTTATCGACGGTGGCGTATGACGAAGCCTTCTTGGGTATAAAAAAAAGGACTAACGTGCTGCGTTAGCACGTTAGCCCTCTCTTAACTAGGGGGGAAGGAGTTTTTAAGTCCTAGTTAAGTCTTGTTTCGCAGTTAGCGCATAGTATCGGAGCAGTTTCTTCTCTTGGTATCTCGTGCGCTCCATACCAGCCTGCGTAATCTTCATCAGTTTTAGCGCAAGTGTCAGAACAGTAGTAAGCAAGGTCTATTGTTTGACCCTCACTATCTGACTTTAGAACTATGTGAGCCATAATTCAGTCCTCCTCTCCACTTATCACTCTATGACATAACTGGTATCTTTGCAACTTCACTTATAGTGACATTAGTCATAGTAATTTATGTGACGGGCGTCACTGTTTACGTTTAGTGACGGGCGTCACCTTATGTGTCTGGCGTCACTTTTGTGTGCTTAGAGTGTCGGTGGTCACATAATGTGTCGGCGGTCACATTAACGAACAAATGTTCGCTTGGTAATCGTAAGACCACTCTGGGTGAACAGGAACTTGCAACATAAACTATGTCGCGCTAGCCCGTATCTTTATTTGGATTTGAGTTCTAAACATAAAAAAAACGGGGCTTCCGACCTACTGTCCTTCTTCTTCTTTACGACGGTGGCGTATGAGAGATGTTTATGGGCAAAGAAAAACCCGTTCGCTGTTGTTGCGAACGGGTCTCGGTCGTGAAAAGTATGTTATCGGTATGTTAACCGAACTTACTTAGTGGTCTCGGTCTTGACTGATTAGTGCTAGTCGTGTTTTTTAAGCAAGGTCTCTTCCGACCATTGAGTGATTTCATAACCAAGCAGGCTCAAACGAGCAGACACTTCTACGAGTGCGCTCTCCAAAATGTTTGTTTTCTCGTCTAACCAAATAGTATCGTTGCTTTCCCATTCGGCAGTCTCAACTTTTTCTATTAGACCGAGCAAGACCGTTTTGATTTCACTCACTTGTTTATTTAAGTTTTTTACTTGTGTTTTATTAGTCATAACCTGATATTAGAGACATAAATATCCCTTGTCAAGTTTTTTTTGTGTGACATTTAACACTTTAATATTTTTGTGTCGGTCGTCACATTTTAAAAGGTTGTGTCGGTCGTCACTTTTGGTGTCGGTCGTCACTACAGCAAACAAGTGTTCGTTTTTTATAAAACAACTCGCAAGCAACAACAAACTCAGTAACTTTCATCAATGCGTGCGATAGCGGGGCTTCCGACCTATTACCCTTCTTCTACCCTATGACGGTGGCGTATGAGTTTTATCAGACACAACAGGCGTTGATGCCATAAAGGCAAAAAGCGCACTTGCCTTTTGAGACAAGTGCGCCCGTATCAGGGGGTTAAATAGATTTCGTTAAGAGAATATAACCCACAAGATGATAACGATTACTAAAATTCCTACTTCCATAGTTGCGCTACTTCCAAGTGGATAGGTTCAGCACGACTTCGGCTAGTTGGTCACAATAGACATAAGTCTGCTCTGCTTCTACCTGCTCGGTGTGTGCGAGTTTCCCCGTTTGTATGTATCGGATACGGCGCACTATATAGGTGTCGGAGTAATCCAAGATTACTTCTATGCGTCGGGTTGATGTAATCGGTAAGACCACGCCTACGGTCTCGCCTTCTTTGTCTTTTAGGTCAGCCATACGCCCACCCGATACCGCAAAGACTACCATTTTCCCAATTTGGTTCATTACTTCGTGAGTGTTACACGGTCGCCCGTCTCGCACTATTCCTATTAGGTGACAAGATGACTTGCCCCATTTGAGTTTGTTTGTCATATTTTCATAATAGGGCACTTGTGGGTCTCTGTCAAGTCTTTAGGTTTGTGTCGGTTGTCATAGTTTTAGTTGGCTGGTCTTATTCGGATTTACGGGTGTCCTGCGCTCTTTGGTTTCTGCGACATCATCACCAGTCTTGCCGTCGGCTTGACATTTTAAGCGGGGCTTCTGGGCTTGCGCTATCGGACTACCTTTTGACGGTGGCGTATGAACGGGAATAGCAAAATGGGCAGACATACCCTTGCGAGTATGCCTGCCCGTTGCTCGGGAATCGGCTTGTGTGTTTATTGATTAATTATTCTGACTTTTCTTCTGAATAACGAACGACATACCCACGTCCCATTGGGACATCGTGGTGTGATAAATTAAGGTGAAGCAATTCGCCACTAACTTGCCATCGCAAGCGCCAAGTATCATTAACGGTTACTGCTCGGATGAACTCAGTAATAGTTTTTGCTGTGAACTCGCCTGATACCGAACGGTTCCATAATGGTAATCCATCCACGATAAAGTTGTAGGTCGGATTAGCGTCATACCAATTCTTTATGCTATCGGTGAATAACGATAGGGCTGAATCCCAGCAACCACCATCACAATAATCTGCTGGCTCGTCGGTGAATTCTTCTTTTATTGGGTCATACTTTGTACAGTCGCAAGTGTTATGGATTACCCCATCCCACTCACTCTGAAGTTTTGTCTTTGTCATAGGATTAGATTAAGACATAAATGGGATTTTGTCAAGTCATTGGTGTTGTGTCTCTAGTCATACCCACACACGACCTACCTGCGCCGGCAACTGGAATTAGTTTTGCGCCGGCAACCGGACTTATCGCCACCGGCTCTCGCGCCTGCGCGCTCGCGCGGGGCTTTTAGGTTCTCATTACTCGGACTTGTTATTCACGGTGGCGTATGACCCGTATAACGCAAAATAGACCACTCGCTTTTCAGCAAGTGGTCTACTTCGGGGGGTTAATCAGGCTATTTAGTAAATAAGTATTTGTCCAACATTTACAAGAAACACCATCTCGTTATAGATAATGTAAGCGCACTCTTTTTCTATCCCTTTATATTCTACAAAAGTTGCCTCAACCGTTCCAGTGCGCTCTCGTTTCCCTTTGCCGTTGTCGGTTATATATCCAAAAGATACGGGTATCTGTATAGTCGTTCCCTGTTTTATTTCGGTCGTATTCATTGTGTTGGGCAGTCTTTATACGGGTTCTCATTACCTTCGTTGTCCTCGCAAGAACAAAACCCGAATAACTCCACTTGTGTTTCGTGAGTGAGTTCGGCTAGGTCGCTGTATGACGGCGAGCCACCGAGTTGGTCAATAACCAAACTCCAATAGTCCACGAATAATTTTTCTGACTTATTCATTGCCACCACTTTAGAGACACAAGTATCCCTTGTCAAGTTTTTGAGATGTGCCATTTGACACTTTACACTTAATGGCGCAAGGCACCTTTATCTATGTAAGAGAAAGGAGAAGTTATGCCTAAAGACGACAACCGAACCTACCCACAAATAGCAAACGAAACCTGCGAGTTAATTTGCGCCTTACAAGACGCTGTTGGCAACCTGTTCCCTTGGCGTTTATATGACTGCGACGAAATAATCCTCTCAAACGACACCATCAGACTGCTAATCAACGCCCTGAAGAAGTAAACAACTTTAATGTTTGAGCGGGGCTTGCGGGCTGGCATCTTCGGACTTGTTATTGACGGTGGCGTATGACTGGGGTTCACCCTTTGGGTATAACGCAAAAGGCAGGCGCACCCCGTTGAGAGAGTGCGCCTGCCTTTAGGCAAGCCCTTAATCGTTAGTTAAACTAACTCAGTTGCTAACTTCACGAGACTTGCGACTGCTTCGTTGGTTTTAGTCAGTTCGTCTAGCGTAATTAACGCTTTGCGCTGGAATATCTTTAACGCTTTCTCAGAATAGCGAGTTATCGGCTCACGCAATATAGTCAGATAGGGATAGTTCACCTTGTCAAATGGCGATAGATATTGGATTTCGTAACCCATATCCGATTTATTCCAATGAACTTTACGCATTACGGCTGTCAGTTGCTTGTTGCGCTGGTCGTGTTCTATTTCTAGTAGCACCATAACCCCGACTGGCTCGCCCGTGTGTTCTAGTGTTTCTAGGTCGGCTGTCTTTGACTTCCATTTATAGGTTATTTCACGGTCTTTCATCGTTGGCACGACTAACTCGTGAACTTTGAAGTGTTGTAATTGCATTTGATACCCCCTTTAGGTATGAAATAAGACTATGACATAACTGCCCCATTGTCAAGTTTTTAATTAGTATCATTAGACACACACACCATCGCCACCATCGCCACCATCGCCACCTGAGCCACCTGAGCCACCTGAGCCACCTGAGCCACCTGAGCCACCTGAGCCACCTGAGCCACCTGAGCCACCTGAGCCACCTGAGCCACCTGAGCCATCTGCTGAGCGAGCACGGGCGCAAGCCCCGTATGCGCCCGTGCTGATATTGCACCGACAAGTCTGATAAGCACACACGAACTCGTCTTTCTTTTCTTATTTGCCTTGTTTTAGCCTTCGGAATTTATCTTGAGCGTTAATTTTAATAAATTAACCGAGTTCTGCTCGAACAACAACGCGTTTTACGACGGCGACTTCCTTCTTCTGGGTCGGTTGAAGCGGGGCTTCTGGCGACCCAGCCTTCTTCTACCTTACGACGGTGGTGTATGACGGGTTACACGAAATGGTTGTCGTGATTAAAACGCAATAGTTGTGTTTCGTCAGCACTCAAACACGGTAAACAATGCTTGACTTTGACAACGACCACATCTAAGGTTTATGATATGAGAACAAAAACCTACTACCGAGTTCGCTCAGTAGTTCGTTTATCTTTTTGGGGAACAATAGCGTTAGGCTCACTTTGGCTAACGGTAAGTTCTTTAGACAAGATAGATGACTACACTTGTGAACCTATAGAAGTAATAGTTCAGCCGAACGACACGCTGTGGGGCATTGTTGAGAAACATTGTTACGGCGCAATAGGAGTTGCTGTAGATGATTTGACAAAATCTCGCAACACTCATACGATTATTGTCGGACAAACAATTAAATTAACTAGTCGTAACTAAAAATCTACCAAATAGGATTTAAACAACTTTATGGAAGGAATTATCGTTATTATTATAATCCTTCTTTGGCTTTATAACTAATCAAACAAACTTTCAGCCTGTTCTTTTGACGGGTTATCCACACATACTCTGTGGGCATAGCGAAATAATTTATCAACCTGCTTGATATTGCCTGTCTTACCTACTGCGACCCAGCAAGTAACTTGATGCCAGACACCATCTGCTTGGGGGTTTAACGGATAGCCACATACAACACATTGATAAGAAGGCATATCGCTCATATTATCGTCGCGGGGCTTCTGGGCGCAAGTTATTTGGACTAGTTGCTGACGGTGGTAGATGAAAGTTCGGATACAGCAAAAAGCCCACCACCCACAAGCGTCTGTGAGTAGTGGGCTTGACCTAAGCCACTAATTTGCTTCTAGATACTTCTACAACCCCTTTAAGAGTTCAGCAGGCTTTACGCCAAATGCTTTACATAGGCGCAACAATGTATCAAGATTTGGTGAAAAGTGGTTGTTCTCAATGCGATTAACTGTTTTACGGTCAATACCAGCGAGTTCTGCCACTCCTTCTTGAGTGAGTTCAGCCGACAAGCGAAAATCTCGCAAACGGTTTGCCACTATCTTTTCTGATTTTGTTCTCATTGTTTATTCTCCTTTCTTTCTATTTTTAAGTTGATAAATCTTTGACTACAAAATGCTAAAGCCACCACAACCCCTCAAGAACTTAACAAACATATTTATATTGTTTTCGTCTATTTGATAATTAACTTCCCAAGATTTTTCTCTCGCAATTCTTTTATTTCGTTCAGAAATATATTTATTTGCTGTGCCGTCTTTAAGACTTTCGTTTAATAATTTTGCTAATTTTTTGCTGTCATTTTTATCTAATCCATCACCGTCGTTAGAGTGAGCGTGAGTTACTTTATTACAAATCTCGGGCGCAATAAACGAACAATAATCCCAAAGTGGATGCCACCACCATACATTGTTTCTAAAGTATTCACCCTTTTTAGTTGTTGGGTTTGCCCCTATTAAATCCATTCCCATTATTTTTTTTCTTTCAGTTTTGCTATTAGTGCGTCTAATTGGCTTTCGCTCACTACTGACGATAAAGCACCGACCAAAAACTCTACGGCGTTATCGCCCCAAACTGCTCGTGCGAGTAGTGCGAGTTCGTTTTCTTTCTCAGGGTTGCTCGTCATACGCTTGCCTTATTAAATGGACACTCGGCAACTTCGCCGAAAACTCGCTTATAAAGTTCACGCCCTGCCTGCCACTCTTGCCAGTCGCCGTCAGATGAGACAGCGACACAAGAGCCGTAGATATGTTTGGCTCGTATGAGTATCGCCGTAACTACAGCGTCATAGGGCTTGTAAGCCGTCTTACAAAAATCAAAAGTTACGGGCTCGTCTTTGCGCCACTCGCTTATTGACGGTATGCCTTCCCATAGAAAGCCCTCGTGCGCCAAATCTCTGCCGTCATCACTAAAGGCACTCGCATCACCGTTAATGCTGAAAAATGCTTCATTAAACTCGGGCTCGCCTTCACCGTGCCCATTACGGATACGGATACCTTCTCGCTCGGCTTTCTCAATAATTTTCATTGCGTCTAGTGCCAGTTTCCCGAACATATACGCCGAGCCTGCGTTGGCTCGTGGTCTGCGCCAATAGTGTGTGTATCCCATTTGATTACCCCTTTTTCTAGTTGGTTTTAGAATACCTATTACGGTATTAAATAGCAAGTTTTATTTGTGTGTCGTTCGGCACTAAACACGCCGACCCATAGCCGACCCTCAACCCAAAACCATCAGCCCCCACCAGAAACCTGAGGTGGATTTATTTCCCGGGGCTTGCCCCCTGCCCGATAACGGACTACTTCTTCACGGTGGCGTATGAGTTTGGGGCAAAGCAAAGAGCGCACCTGCCTTTCGGCAAGTGCGCTCTTTCGGGGGTCTTATTTAGTTGTAATGGATATTGCTAGTTGTTGTGGGTAGTCATTTGCTTCATAGCGTAAATGAGTGCGTCAGCAAGACTTCCTTTTGCCTTACCTTCATCAGTAACCAAATCTGCGTCAGTTGAGAAGCCGAGTGCGCTTCCTGCTTCCAGTTTGGTATTTACGCAAGACACAAGACGAACACGCTTGCGTTCAGGGTGTTGGCTTGGCGCAAGTTCATCATCATCAGTATCAGTAATGGGTGAAGCCCAACCACAGGTTTCTACACCAATACCGATTTCGTCTTTTGACAAGACATAGTCTCCACACTGGTCAAGTGCTTCATAGACATCGCCTGCTTCCACAAACACACGGGCAAATCCTTCTGCCGAGATAGCAAAGATACGAGCCTTGTCTATCTTAAACGGGTCTTTATGGTCTTTAGCGAGCGAGTGCCAAATCTCGCTTGCTGTTTCTGTTAGTGGTTTCTTTTTCATCTACCTTCCCTTTCTCTTTTGTTGGTAGAACACTAATGGTATGCGAGCAAGATAGTCTTGTCAAGTTTTTAGGTTGTGTTCTCTGACACACTCTGACTACCACGACTTTCATCACCACCACTCACGACTTTCATCACCACCACTTCCACCTTCGCCGTCGCTACCAGAACCAGAACTTCTGTTCGCGGGGCTTTCGGGCTGACACATATCGTCTACTTTTTGACGGTGGCGTATGAGTTAAATAACAAGTTGGGATAAAGCAAAGAGCGCACCTGCCTTTCGGCAAGTGCGCTCGTTCCTGAGTGCTAGGGGTTAGAAGAAAGGGGGTATTAACCTAGCAATTCAGAAATGTCATTAGGCATCTCTTGTCTCCCTGACGCAAGAGCAATAGAGTTTCCTAACAGGCTGTATTTCTTGACAAGTTGCGCTACCAATTCCATTTTTGCGTTCTCGTCATCACCTTCCATTACTGCTTGAGTGTTGGCTGTGAACTCTTTTTCGTCTAATTCACCCTTGTTGATTTGTTCTTGTATTTCTGCCCAACACTCCCTTGCGACACGAACAGTAAATGCTCGCATATTAAAGTCATTTACCTTTTCTCTGACTTTTTTAGACACACGGCTATCGTCATCTTCGGTCAAGACAGACCAAACTTCTGCGAAAGACGGTTTCTTGGAATTATCGTATTTCTCACTCCACATTGTTTTGCTTTCACCTTCTTCGTCATCTTCATCATTGAGTATTTCACTCATCTGACAGTATTTGATGAAAGCATTAAATGTGAAAGGAACTTTGCCGTCCATTTCTGCTGTGCGCTGTAAATCTATTTCGTTATTTATTTCTTCATAGACAGGCAACCCGTCATCACCCCATTTATAGAAAGATGTCATAACTAGGCTCTCATTTTCCCAAGTAAATAAAGTAGCAATTATTCCTTCTTTAATATCTGTGTCTGCTTTTTCATTAAACTCTTTTTCTAATGCGCCACGCTCTTGGTTTTTGATTTTTTCTATTTCTTCTGCGTTGTTGCTGTCAATAGCAGAGCGAGCATAGCCTTCCGTGATAAAGCACAACCAAGCAAACTTTTCCAAACCTTGTTTGTTCAGTTCACTCAACATTTTTGGCAAAGTATCTACGGGGTGTTCGTCATCTTTTAATTCCATTGGGGCTATACCACCTGCGATAACTTTTTCGCCTTCATCATTTTCCATTTCCAAACCGATAATGACAAATGGGCGTATATCTTCTTTCCCTTTTGCTTCACGGCTGAAATGAGTTTTCATTTCTTGGCTCATCTTTAATGAACTTTCCAAACAGTGTTCTAACATTTTTTTGTCCATAAATACCCTTTCGTATTTGGTTGTGTTCATTGTAGGTAACAACAACTAATATGTCAATAATTTATTGTGTGTCGTGCGTCATATACATTAAGTGTCTCGGACTATCTGTTGTTAAAGCCAACACACCAAACCAAACTCCACCCCCTGTCAAACTTCAGACACGACGACCCGTGCTTGCGAGCCCCGACCCCACAGAAACACAAACGGGGCTTCTGGCACTTACCGACGGTGGCGTATGAACTTCAGGGGGGGGTGGTATCTCGCACTTAGCACCAATAGTTGTTTGAGAAGTAGCGATTAGATACAATGAGTAATATGAACAAGCGCAAGATACGAGCCAAATGGACTGACGCAGACAAGCAAGCGTTTGCTGACGGTTTTCGTTTGCGCTCAATGAGATTTCTTGACCGTAAGAAACAAACGGCTAAATATATTTGTCGGCGCACTCATATAACTGAGTAACAGCCCTTTCGGGTGTGTCGTAGTTCACACAATAAATACTTGACGAATAGTTGTGTTGCCTATAGATTACATATTGTCAGTAACAACCTACAAGGAAGGTAAATAATATGACACAGTCAATGGAACAAACAGCCCGTTTGTTTCTGAGCGCACGACAAGCGTTTCAGAAAGCAGAACAGGCAAAGAAGGAAGCAGAAACAGAGTTACGCAAGGCTCTTGCTCTACTCGGCGTAAATGAAGTCGTAGTAGAAGGTCAGTCAGTCCAAATCGTTGATGTTGTAACAGTCAGTTACGACACAGATAAGTTGGCACAAGTAGTCAAGCCTGCCGTATTTAAGAAAGTAACTAAGGCAGTTGTAGATAAAGACTTGATGAAGTCGGCTATCGCAGTCGGTCTTATTGACCAACTCACAGCAGACGAAGTCTCTATTGTGAAGCCAACAACGCAGGTGCGTGTCTATGCGCTCTCACCTGACGCAAAGCAAATCGCTAAAGCCGAAAAGAAGTCGGCTTAGCAATAACGGTTAAGTATGGTGCGTATCTTGACGGGCGCACCATACTTGACTTAATAATCAGAAGTAACTAATATCAAAACACCTATTAACCTAATATCTAACACAAAGGAAAAATAAAATGGCTACTAAAGTCAAAAACACGACTGACTTGCCGAAATGTTGGCAAACAGTCAAAGACGCACTTGACGCAGGAATTGACCGAGTAATTCTGTTTGGAACAGCAGGTATCGGCAAGACCTACGCAGGTCTGAACTACGGCAAACTTGATGGTGGCGCACACCGTCTGATTTGTACTGATGAGATGACGAACGCAGATGTAACAGGTTGTTGGCAACCCACAGCAAATGGTTCGTGGTCGTGGTTGGAAGGCGCAGGAATTAAAGCGTGGCAAGGCAACGGAACAGTTGGTGGTCGTTTGGTCATTGACGAAATTGACAAAGCAGGTGGTGATGTGTTCGCAACACTTCTCGCCATTACCGACACGCCTGAAAGCGCACAATGGGAACACCCACAAAATCAAAAAGTAATCAAGCCACTAGACGGGTTCTCGGTGGTAATGACAACCAATGTGGAAGATATGAACGAGTTGCCAATGGCATTAAAAGACCGTTTCCCCGTTGCTATTCGTATTAACGAGCCACACCCTGACGCTCTCTTGCGTATGAGTGAAGATTTGCGTATGTATGCCAAGCAAATGTGCGACGCAGGCGAACGCCGTATTTCGTTGCGCTCTTTCTACGCATACGACAAATTGCGAAAGGCTCTCGGCTCAAAGAAATCAGCAGAAATTGTGTTTGGTTCTCGTGCCAAATCTTTCCTTGACGCTATCCGTGTGGATACAGGTAAGGAAGTAATTTAATGTCCACACAAGAAATCACCAATGGCTATCAGGTCGTGGGGGCTACAACCCCCACGCAGATAGTTCCTGATGTAGAAATGCTCAGCCGAGATGACGAAGATAGTGGCAAGTGGTCAGTTTATTCTTGCCCCCCTGTTTCGGGTCAGCCTAAAACAGCAGTCTCAGAGCGTTTAATGTTCGTGCCAACTTATGATGACGAAATATCACGCCATATACGAGCGCACGAAATGTTCCACGCCAAAGTTTCACCAACTACGAAACTTTGGGAAAAGATTTGGACTAAGCGTAAATACGCAAATGAGCGCACACTTGTTGCGTGTGAAGAATTGCGTGTGAATACTTTGATGAAACAAGCAGGATTTGAGCCTGAAAAATATCTTTCAGGTGGTGGCGAAAAACAACAGGCTGTCCAAATGGCTATTCATAATGATTTCCAAAACGCAGTTCTAAGTTCTATTTCTCTTTCTAACTCAGCAGGGTTACAAAACTTTCTTGACGGAATTGCTATGGCTCGCCCTGAGTGGCTACCTGTCATTACGGAAATCAACAAACAGGCAGTTAATTACTATTTAGAAATCATAAACAGCGAATATACTTCTCTTTCGTTAAATGCCACAGGTGAAAAAGCACACGAAAACGGATTTGGTTATGTGGAAAAACTTGCCAAGTGGGTAGATGAAATTGTTGGGGCTATAACACCCCCACAAAAAGACGATAACAAAAAAGGCGAAAAGGGCAAACCATCTATTGGCAAACCGTCTAATGATGAATTGTCAGAAAACGAAGTTGATGACGGAAAATTATCAAAAGAATTAAAAGATTTGCTCAAAAGCATTAAGAAATCAGCCGAAAATCAAATAAGTCAAGTCGGGGGTTGGACACGGGGAAATATCCCAAGACGAGCGTTGCCCGATATTTGGGAAGAATTAAAAGTTTCTAATCCTATTCTCACTCGTAGCGTTATGGGGGCTATTGGTAAAAAGCGTGTTGCGTCAGCAACAGGGCGTAGCCCACGCCGTATTTCTCGCTTACTCACCGACCCTGAACGCCGTATCTTTGACCGAACGGTTCGTGGGGCAGGTGGGGTGCTACTTGTAGATACGAGTGGGTCAATGTCTCTTTCCGAAGAACAAGTAAGAGAAATGGTTAGTTTCGCACCGTCAGCACTTGTGGCTCAATACTCAGGTGGCTCACGCATTAAACCTAATCTTTATGTAATCGCCAATAAAGGGCGTATGGTAGATAAATTGCCACGCCCCAACGGTGGAAACGGAGTTGATTTCCCTGCCTTAAAGTGGGCAGTCAAAAAACGCCAACGCCACAACTCGCCTGTTATTTGGGTATCAGACGGGGGCGTTACAGGAAAGCGTGATGCCCATAATCAAGATTTGGTAATGGAGTGCGTAAAACTTCTTAAAAAAGAAAATATCTATGTTGTTCCTGACCCACAAACAGCCATTGACCTACTTAAAAAACTACAACGCCGAGAGAAAATCACAAGCGTTATTCCTTATTTGCTCAAAGAAACCTATTTGGAAAGAACAGGTCAAAACTTAGTATTGCGTTAAGCAATACTTTGTGTGGGTTGGTCTTATTGTCTGTTCCTTTGTGCGATTTGACCAACCCACAAAACGACACACAACAGCGTTATAGATAAACAACGAAACTAAAAAAGGAAACCAAAAATGATTAAAGCACTAGAAGTAACCACAGAAGGCAAAGTTGGAATAATTAACTTATTGCCCGACACTCAATTAGAGCAAGTTCAGAAAGCAGTTGGTGGGCTTGTCCAAGCGATAGGGCTTGATGATGAATTGACAATGTGGGTTAATGAAGAAGGCAAGATATTAAAACTTCCACACAATTTGTTTGCTCAACACTTGTGGGATAACACCTTTGGTAAAGACACGGACTATATCGTTGGCAATATGGTCTTGACGGGTGGCACAGATAGCGAAGGCGAGACAATGAGCCTGAGCGACAAACAAGTTCTAGCCTTTAGTCTCTTGTTCGGTGCTATGCGAACAAAAAAACAAAGCGAAGTAGATAAGACAGACATTGTGGAACAGTTGTTAAACGCTATTAACGAAGCAAAAATCTAAGTAACGCAAAAAACACGCAATAGGAAGCGATTACAGCCGAGTTAGTAACAAGTCCGATAGCAAGGACAGCAGGGAAAATGGTGAGCGAGCCAACAGATACAGACGGACTAACCGAAGCCGAACGCAAACAACTGTGGGCGATACTTGACCACGCCTTAACTTTAGACGCAGACAGTCTGATGAGAGCGATAGCCGAAGCAGTGGTGAAAATGAACCCCCCGAAACCAAACGACTATCGCATATAAATTGACGGTGGCGTATGAGTTACTTCTTGCTGAATATAGCCTTGTCGTAAATACGGATTAACAACAAAACATAAACGATAATCGCGCAATAGCGAAACGAAATTATATTATCTACAATTCCTTGCTCTCTCAAGATTAAAAGCAAACCCCAAAAACTCGCACCATAGATTACGCCCGATACTGACAAGCCAAGCAAGCCAAGCACTATGTTCTTTATTGGAGATGTTGTTTCTGTTTGTGGGCGTGTCTTGGGAAACTGATTAGGCATTTATTTTTTCTGGTTGATGAACACGGCGCAAGATTTGATGAACACGCTGACGAGACAAACCATATTCGTCGGCAATACTTTGTAGCGAACGCCCTGACTGTCTGGCTGACAACATAGCAATATCTCTTTGAGTGTCGCCTGTTGGCCCCGGCTTACACGGACCCCAAGACCAACCTGAAAAGGTTTCCAATTCTTCTTTCTTCGAAGAAGATATTGTTCCTGTCTTGTACTTCACTCGCAAGTAACTCACCCACGAACCCAATGAGACAACAACCCCATCAACTTCAATTTTTGTAGATGCGGGCACAAGTGCGTGTCCGTTATTGGAAACAAAGATTTGTAATGCCTTTAAATTTCTTGACCATTTATCGTAGTTTCTCATAGTCAAGAGGCTAATACAGTTATTTTCGCTGCGGCGGAAGTTCCGCGAAAGCCGGTCGCTGCGCGCCAGACCCAATGTTTGCGGGGCTTTTATCCATCCCTAACTTTATATTTGACGGTGGCGGATGACCATTTCGGAGGCTTGGCTCGAAGCGCACTGGGGTAACTCGAGCCACCAAAACCGAAGTTGCAAATTACTAACTACACCTGTATGGTGCTATGCCTAAAGGAGGAATATTGAAAACGTATACAAAAACAGAAATAAAAGAATCCAATCCAAATTCACTCATCGGCAAGGTCGGTCAACTCACTGTTGGCGAACTAGATGTCAATGTCTCAGTCAAAGACGTCCGTCATCGATTTGGTCATATTGACTTACTGGTCAAACCAATTAGCGGTTCTGGAGATGAATGGGTGGAAAAACACCGCATTACGTTTAGTGACAAAAGTCACTTAATAAATACTTGACATACAATATTGTGGGGTATAACTTACTACTCACAAGTAATAATTAAATAACTATCTAGCGAAGGGGGTTAAATAATGAAGCCAAAACAATTTAGTAAAAAAGATATAGAAAACAATATTGGATTGGAATATTTCATTAGCACCAAGACAGATATTTACAATGGTGAAATTTTGGCAGTCAACGACGAGTTTGTGACTGTTGAATATTTCAATACCATCAAAGACAGCACTAGAGAAATAGATATTCCACTTAAAGATATTCTTTGGTTAAAGGAGGACCTGTAATGTCTAAAACTATTCACTTATCTCTCACAGTTCCTGATGAATTGGATGCTGAGGAAATTGTTGAAACAATGAGCATGGATTTTTTCTACAATAATCGCGGAGCGCTCCAAGAGCGATTTCCAGAAATTGATGACTTGATGTCAAAGATTGAACTTCGCATTATTGACCACGGTGTTTACCGCACGGTAGACATATCGGAGAAAACAATATGACCAGATACATCGTTACTAACCGTGAAGTTCGTGAACATACTCAAGACCGTGTCATCACCTACGATTTAGACAAACCATTGCCTACTAATTGGGAGACATTGACGACCGACGAACAGGGAGCATGGCTAAACGAAAACGCGGAATTCATTAAAGACTTCTTTGAAGAACCCGACTTCGGAGATATTGAAGAAACCACCATTGACATAGATTGCTTGGAGGAATAATGGAAGATGAACAACACCGCCTATCACCACCTGTGTTGAGCGAACCTGTTGCACGTTTAAAGATGAGTCTCGAAAACACCATCGATATTCTGCAGGCAATACTTGATGACGTCAACAAGGGATTGTACGACCGCAAAAAAGCAGAACAGGACTACGAGAATTTGATGTTCTCGGACGGCGTAGATTTTATGTCCTGCATCCTTGATGTTGTGGAAGCAGAGTAATGGACCGCATCGCCGACCTGATGCGCAAAGCACGTAAGTCTTCTTTCGTTATTCGCGTTCAACGAATTCCTGTTTTTTTGACTCTCGTGCGCGCGCGAATCTGGTGTTACAAAAAGGGGTACCGAGGCGAAGGTCTTCCGTGTTGGCATTGCGTATTTATTTCTGAGAGCATCGACAATGAGTACTATCCAATTTGGTTAACCTGTACCAACCCCGAGTTCGGTGGTTCCAAAAATGATGGATGTCAATGGGGGAACACCTAATGAACACCAAAACTTGCAATTCGTGCCATCACGATGATGATGACTGTGTTGACTGTGGTGTCAACTGTGTTGAGATTAATGAGTACTACATGGTCACCAAGGGTTGTTGGGGACGTGCAAAAATGGCCCCAAATGGCGGGATGCTTTGTATCGGCTGCCTTGAAAAACGCCTGGGCAAAAAACTCACACCTCGCAACTTCATCGACTGCCCACTGAACTGGCGCAACATATGCATCCCCGAGCACGCATCTCCAAGACTGATATCACGCCTCCTTGGCGGACCGAAATCAAAATGGAGAATAGGTGCACTCCAACTTCTGCAAGATGGGATAGGTGGGGACATCAAACGCCTTGAAGAGAAATTGTTGATATCCATCGGCAGTGAAGATGCTCGATAAAAATAAGACGAAAGATTTTTGGGCAAAAAACTTTGACTATCGCATTGCTGACGGTGGTGGATGACCACTACAGTTGACAACTAATTAAGTAATGGCTACACTAATAAAACCTACCAAAAAGGAATAACATGAAAACCATCAGCGCAATACCTAATGAAGAATCGACCTTAGTTCAGGTTCGAACAGAAGAAACGCTTACGCAATTATCTACGTGTTACTACGAGGTCATTGAAGTCCTTCCATTTAACTGGGGACGCATGTCGGACGAAGAAAAACACCACTGGTTAAAGCGAAATGCCAAATTGATGAATCGCGAAATCGAAGACACCAAAATTGACATCAATGGCGTTTTTAATTCATGGGGAGATTCGGACCCTGAGTGGACCGTAACGTTTACTTACACCGCTAGCGAGGTTGTCAATGCTGCCTCAAAGCCTGAAGCAATGACCAAAGCGCGCAAAATGTTGGCATCAATACACCAGTCGGCAGAAAGTGTTCTTCTAGACGCAGATGTCGATATATCTAGCGGTCGCGACGGCTTCTGACCCATAGTCCAACAACCTACAAAGAACGGAATACGTAAATATGAAGACCCTCAAACTTCCCCGCGATTTCGCGACCGGTATCCACATAATGAATCCTGACACGGGTAAAGAGCGCCTGTACACGTTTGAGCAGATTCTCGATGAAGAGTATGAGCATGTCAACGCATGGCTCGAGATTCACCCAGATGCTGAACCAGAACAAATTCTTGGCATGCTGCATGACATTGCAATTACCTGGGCGTCTGAAGACCTTACCAAGGATGAAGAGCAAGGACTGTTCTTGCTGTCTTCCCGAGAGAAAGCAAAGTTGGAAATTGTTTATGTTAAATAGCCCAATTGGTGCCCGCCTATGAACCAACAACTTTTGGAATCTCAAGAGCGCGAATTCGAATCTCTGTACATATGGGACAACTCTTTAAAAATTGGTTTCCCAGTCACCAACAACATCAAAGTCGTTGATATCACTAAATTAACCGAAGACGAACGCAGAATCCTCGCTATCGGCGACGAAGAGCAAATAAGTCGATTAATCGCAGCGCGTGGCACCACGCTTGCATACCAATTGAGACTATCTACTAAGATTCTTGGGATTGTTCTGCAGGAAATTTATCATGATTCGACTCCCGAGATTCAAGAACAAGTGTCGTCGAAAGTCAAAAAGGTCCTGGCGGACATACAAGACGGAGCCCTTGATGATGAGTAAACAAATCCTCCATGGAGGGCTAGACATGAAACAGACACTGCGTCTCGCACCAAGTGCTGAACGACGAGCACGAAGCCGATTTGCTATTGGGTCCCCGTGTAAATTTATCCGCGCTTTAGACGTCCTGGTCCACTTGGTTATACCAGAATTAATAGAAAACACATCACCACTTATCGCGCGGTATCTTCGCCAAACGTCACCGCGTTGGGGTCAAAGTTGGCGAGGATGGGAGAATGGAAATGACTGAAGGAATAATTTGGATAGTAATCCTCTTGATATTTATTCACTCGTAAACAAAAGACATATAGTAATATAAAAATATGTCAGAGAAAACCAAACATTGGCGATGCCCAAACTGTGGCACACAGATATCAACTCACGTCGAATTAAGTTGTCCGCCCACCTGCAGCAACCCATCTGCTCATTCTTCGAATCGAGTCATAATGGAGCAAGTTAAAAAATTAGTTTTCACCTAGAACTATCGCATACCAATTGACGGTGGCGGATGATGTGTGTTAAACATACCTCATGCCAAACACAAAAATCAAACCAAGAACATGGAACGAATCCGCGTTAATTAGCGTCGATAAAATCTGGGAACAATTACCCGGATTGAACGCGGATATTCAAATAATCCGAACGTCGTTTGAATTCCTGTCTACGTCGTACTTCGACGACAACACCTCAGAAAACAAAGAGAACGTCATAGAACTCTGGGCGACACTTGGGGCTTATGCAATTACCTGGGGTAAAATCAAATCAATCGAGGTTTCCAAAACCACATTGATTGAAACCCTGGTGCGTAAACAACGGGACTACGGACACCATAATATTGCCAAATATGGCCGGAAGGGCCTGATTATTCGAGTACACGACAAAATCGCGCGACTAGAGAATTTGACTGGGAGGCAAATAGAAGCCGCGAATGAACCAATTCAAGACACAATCTTGGACATTGCGGGCTATTCGGCTATAGGTATTATGTGGGAAACAAACACATTTATGCTTCCTCTTGTATAAAAACTGGTGGGGGAGTCCGCAAGTAGCCACCTACTAACTACCTCGGACTACAACCCCACCCAACCAACAAAGGGAGAAGGGAAAACCTTTGTCAGTTAAATAAAAGAATATACTTTTTTCAGCCGGCGCGGCGGAAGTAACGGGGCTTTAATAGAAAATATTTTGACGGTGGTGGATGACCGGCCGGTAAAATTAATTGTTTGCTGCTATCTCTTGCAACTGAACTATAAAACAGTGCGCAAATTTAACTAGTTCAATAACGTCTGGTTTTGTCCTTAAACCCGAAATAGCAGTAAGTAGTACAAACTAGTTGCCATCGAGCAAGCTCAGCTATCGCTGAGGCTTCTCGAGGGTTAACCAACTTTCACTTACTGTTAGGGTGTTTGTAATACTCACCCTAGGACATGATGTAAGTTATCCGAACCAAGTAACATCCCCGTGGATAACTACATACTGGTAATAAGAAGTCTAATAGTAAAATTTTTTTCCTGTCAATGACCCCCTTTTGTGACATTCACCACAAGTTGCATTAATGCTGCACATGCTTTATGATGTACCCATGCCTCGACCCGGTTACCGTAAAACCCCACCCGAGGTGCTAGCAGCAGCTGCGCAGGTCCTGCCAGAGAACGTAGATTATGTCTGGGAGCTCTGGAAGGCCCTATACGCTGGGACCAAGGGCAAGTCACCCAATCTGTCTCCTAAACGCGTAGAGGCCATATCCGTGGGGATAGCTGAGTACGGCTTCGACACGTGTGTCAAGGCAGTTATAGGCACCTTCTTCTCGCCATGGCATATGGGAGACAACCCATCGTTTAAACGTTACACATCCATAGAACTGATTCTACGATGGGGCGAAAAATGGCGGATAGATAAATTCATCAAGCTGTATGATGAGAATCCGGTAGACGCCAATCAGATATGGGATGAACACGATATTGCTTTTTCACAGATGACTCTCCATAACAATTTGACGGTGGTAGATGAACCGGTAGAAAAAGTAGTGGAGGAATAGTAGTGGAAGAAAAAGAACTAGAGGAATTTCTCAAACTTACTTACATACACTGGAATTCCAATCTTCCATCTACAGCACCAGTAAAGAAACAAATAATGTCTACGTGGGCTATGGCACTACAAGGAATACCATTCGCATTAGCTAATAAAGCAATACTCGAACTTGCTTTAGTAGAAACGTTCATGCCTCGCCCAATGCAAGTAAGAAAAAGAGCGTTGATTATTTCCGGTAAAATTAATCCCGCACCTGAGCCAGCTACAGCGTGGGCAATAGTCCAGAGCCTAGGGCGCAATGTTTCGTCTGGGTCTGTAGAACCAACCCAAGTTCACCAATGCATATTTACAGCCATAGGAAAGATGGGTGGCTTGTCAGTCATAGCCTTTAGTACCAATGGCGATAGAGCGGCGTTTATAGACGTTTACAAGAACGTTCTAACCGAATGGGAGTCCCAGGTCTTCACCCCCACAGACTAAGCTGAGCGCTATGAACAAGCGCATGGGTAGGCCCACAAAGCAAGCAACAGGTAAGTACTCAACTGTTACCATACGTGTTCCGGCAGAAACTAAAAACTTTATAACTACTCTTGCCGATGGCTATGACATGACCATCACAGAGTATCTGCTAACACTTGTGGAACGCGATGCCTCTGGAACCCCAACGCGCGAATAACCCAGACGGTAAATACAACCTCACTGTCGTCATCCCAGGTTGGCTAAAAAATCAAATCGTCGACATATGTGAAGAACTAAATGTAAGCATAGGTACCTGGGTAGCTACTCGATTAATGCTTGACATACGAGAAGAACGTGGATTACCAGAACCGCCCCAAGCTGCAAAAGGAATTCCGGATGTAACCGATGTAGTACGTGAATGGGTCACCGGAGAAAGAATGATTCAACCCTGCGGCAAAACTGACTGCAATCCAGAATGGGAGCAATTACAAAATATGAAGTTCTGCAGAAAATGCGGCGTTCGGGGAGTTTAAGGGTTTTTATTTTCCGCCTTTAGATATTTTTAATCGCCCCACATTTGACTAAGCGTCGGTCTTTTTGGTCCGACTCCACGCCTTCTTTGTTCTGTCTGCAGTTGTCTACTTGTCATACCTGCCCATATCCCGTGCATGTCTGCTACAGGAAATTCCAAGGCGTACTCTAAGCATTGCTCTGAGACTGGACATGATGCACATAGGGCTCTAGCCTTAGGAATATAGGAAATATCCTTATGGGACTTGGGAAACATGAGATGTGTTTGTCCCTTACATGCTGCGTAGTAAATCCATCCCTTTTCTTGGATATCACTTTCGTTTGGTTGGTAAGGTATTTTTGGTTCGTCCAGCATTTTGCTTAACTTTCTTTCCATTACCCTTAGTAATTACCAAAGGTGATTTGTTCTTTTTGCCGGAACTCTCTTGTATGTACGTGTGATACGGTGCCCCCGTGTTCACGTCGTATTTAGCTGCTGTAGCAATAGCTTTTGTCGAGATGGCTTTTGCTACTTGTATTGTTAAACCTTTCTTGCGATTCATCAAGATATGCAATGCTCCTAATGCAAAGTCTCCTCCAGAACCAATCGCGTAATACCCATTTGAATCAGCACACCACGAATAGTCGCCATCAATGACGTAGATAATCCCATGGATTACAACAAGGATTATTGATTCGTGTTCTGCAATATGAGCGCCTTCCCTTTCTGGGGTGGCATAACCTTGTTTTTCGAAGGTTTCACGTAATGCTGGAATAAATTTAACGGTTATGAATTCGTCTAGTTTCTTGCCTTTCAGATTATTAGGAGGTGTAGGTGGCTGAAAGGCATGATGTAAAATATTGATTGCTCTTATGTCCCCTGCTGCTCCGAGAAGGTACGGACCGTTTTGAGCTACCTTGGAACTATTATTACCTAAATGACTAATTACTGATGCAGTACCGTTTTCTGAAGCACTAACAACACGAGAATCAGAGGAAATGACAGCAAAACCGTCTCCCTGTATTCCTATTAGGGTTGTCACGTTGTCTCTCTCTCCTAGTGCTTTTCACGTATCTAGAAATTAGAATCGTGAAGGATTTAATAGCGCCGCCTGTATGGAGAGCTTATTAGATAAATAGTCTTTCTTAGGGACTACTACTTAGAACAGTACTCAACCCCTCGGTACATTCCCCAGCCGCTATAAATGTGCATTGACTCATAAGAGAATTTATGGTCGCCCTTGTCTTCATAAGTCACAATTCCTAAACCTTGTTGCCAATCCTCGACAACTGTCAAGGGACGTCCATCTAAATCAATGCCGCCTTTTGTTGACGGCACAGAACCGTCTATCCGTGCCAAACAGCCAGGCGATGCCGCCATGATTGTCTTTGCCCCCTCATAGTCACGACGAGTTTTATATGCCGTTTCTACTCGATGAATATGTCCATAAATAACAGAAGTTTTTTCTTGATTCAAATAGATGTGAGCTGTAGAACCGTTTGATTTAACTCTAGTTCCGTGGATAACCCGTAGTTTTTCATTAATCCACAACTCGCCAGCAGGATAACCCGGTCGATACTCAATGGCATATTCATCAAATCGACAAAGGCTTGGAACAGACATTACTGGCCAAGATTTAGGAGTGTCACCCTTCCGAAGACCAAACGTTGCCTTTGCGTTATCTAAAAGAAAGTTTGGGAGTCTTTCTTCATGATTGCCTGCAAGCCAATATATTTTAGCTTTTGGAGCAGCGGCGCGAAGCTGCGCAGCAAGAACAGTTGCCCTATCAATTGAGGCTTGTGTGGTTAAGGCAAAAGCAGGACTAGTCCTATATTTGCCAAGTTCAGGAAAATCTATGTTGTCTCCAACACAAACCACCATCTCTGGTTGAAGGTCTGCTATCACTTGTAGCGCCACAGAAATAGCACGCTCGTCGTGAGTTGGCTCCAAACCGCCATCTTCCCGCCGATAAAAACCAATTTGAGCGTCTGGCACTATTACTGCTTCTTTATACGGTCTCTTGGTTTTCTTTACTATTTTTGATTTAGGTAAATTAATTAATGGACCTGGTTGAACTACTGGCCACTGAGGGCCTTCCTCAAAAGCAGGGCTAAATTGGAAATGCCATAAATCGTGGACTTCTGCTTCCCCCTCGATGTTTTTAATCAAAGTTTGGGAAGTAGAAACTTTTTTTATCTGCCCGATATCATCAGGGTCTATCCCTTTGCGCTTAAGAGTATCAGCTAATGCTGATAAGAACTGTTGGCGCTGTTTGTCTAGTTCTGGCTTATTGACTATTTTGGTCAATTTGTCCGCCAGGGTTGATTTTTCACTCATTTAGCCTCTTTCGGTGGGTAACACTTGCATTGAGCTTTAGTTTTTGGGTCAAAACAGTAGCGATGTCTTCGTATTGCTTCGCGTGACAACTGGAATCCTTCAGATTTTAAAGCATTAGAAATAGTGTTATCACCGACCGTGCTTTTCATGATTTCACAAAAAGCCTCACAAGACTCTTTATCCATCGTTTCCATAGCATCACCAACTACACAAGGTTTTTTAGTCATTAATTTTGCTAATGTGTCTTTGAGCATATTTCTCCCTTTTTGAATGTAAAACGCAATCTATCATTGTTCTTCTTGCTCGTACAGTGAGAAGAATGTGTACACATGTATGCTCTATATTAAACCACATAAATGTAACTTGCGCAAGGACCATCAATAGGAGTTCGTGAATGTCAAAAAAGGTACAAAATTCAACAAGTCAGCAACTGACTGTGCCGATAGAGCTTTTAATTAAAGAAAGTTTAAATGTCTCTCCGGAAGAGTTGGCGAGACGAATAGTTAATGCGGTAGCTAATACTTCTGGTATTAGTTATAAACCATCTAATCAAATCTCGCTTTTAACGGCTCCAGCAAAAATTTTAATTACAATTATTAGAGAACCAAAAATTACAATCAGAGCGCTTGCTATTTATATAGGCATTTCAGAAGCAGCCGTAGTCAAATCACTCAAAATGTTGTTGAGTAATAACCTCATAGCAAAGACAAAAGTCAAGGGAAAAAATAATTACACAGTTGTCAAAGAATCATTTGAAAACCACAGTGATATCATTCATTTTCTAAATGCAACCAAGATAGTTTCTGATATGGGACAATTAATGTCCGATGAGGAAGCATTCTGATTATGAACGTGATATTTTAGAAGAACTGCTGAATGCGCGCCCTGAAGCCTATTCAACAGGAGAGGTATTTCGCAAAGCCGCCAAAGAGATAACACGATTACGTCAACAATGTCAAGAATATGAAAAGATAATTAAAACTTTAAAATCAGAGTGATATCATACAAGGAAACATCAAATGAGTGATTTTGAATTAAACCCTTTAAGTGAGGAAGATAACTTGGAGGTCATTACAGCAAGGGTTACCAAGGACATGTTGCTGAATAGAAAGAAAAGCGGCACAGGAACCATGGGTGAGCCAACCCAAAAACAAGTAATTATTCGAGCAACAGAAAAAGACCACGAACGTTGGAAAAAAACTGCCGAAATTAAAGGCTTGTCAATGGCTGAAATGATTCGCGAACTTTGTAACAAATATGCAAGCGAAACGCTTGATTGTCAACATCCATTAGAATTTAGAAAAAATTACCCGTGGGCAATAATTTGCAGAAAATGCAACATCCGTTTAAAAGTCTAAAAGCATAACAATGACAAATATTTCCAATGAAGTTTACTACAAGTCTTTTAATGACTTCCTTGCTGACGCAAGCATAGTTTACGAAAGACTCAAAGGTGATGGTTGGAATTATCGCTATGGCCAAGTCTATTTTAATTTACTTTTTAGTCATAGGCCAGATATCTCTGAAAAATTAAGAGGTTCAACTTTTGACCCTTTTTATTGTGATTTAGTTAAATATGAGACTCATCATTTTGTAGAAAAACTTTGGTAATTAAAATTTGCGTCGGTAGCTCAATAGGATAGAGCAACAGACTTCTAATCTGTAGGTTGTAGGTTCAACCCCTGCTCGACGCGCAATCTGAGGTAACATAATTAAGTGCCCGAATTAAATGCCAACACTCCCCAAGTCGAGTGTTTTGTGCGAGGCAACTATCTAAGAAATCAAAAAGATTCTCATAGCGAATATTTTCCTTGTGTCATATTTGGCGTAGCATCGATTCAAGGCCGCTCGCCGTTATTTCATTTTTTAATGGAAGATGGGGGAGTTTGGTGGAGAATGCCAATCTCTGCTTTTTGTGCCAAACCCGACGTCCCTGAAGTAGATATACATGATTTGGTTTTATGGAATTCTTTTAGCCCGTATATAGCAGTGACCGAGTTTCAAGCAATGCGCAATATGCGAATGACTTATGTATCTAGAAGCGGGCAATTTGTCAATGGTAAATATCTGTTTAGTCTTGATTGGCATGCTCCAGAAGACAACATGTTAAACGCGGGATTTAGCGTCAATCCTGGACAACATAAATGCGGTCACGTAATTATCAGGGATGATGGGAATTTTGCAATTCAGCCAAATAATCGGGTGCGGTTGTTTGACCCGTCATTCACAACAAAAACCGGTAATTTAATTGACAGATTAATTAATACGCGACAATGGGACGTTGAAGATGCCAATAAATGGAAAACGTCCGACGATGATAGATATTTTTACGACATTGAGTAGCGAAATTAAGGTTTCTTTTTAGGGCACCTTGTTTTATCCCAAGTACATGGGTCCCATGGACCCCACCCCGAATACTGGTAAAGCAAATAGCCTGCTTTGAGGTTCGCTAGTGGGTCCAGTAATGGCTCTTGGGTGCAGATATTTAAATCCAAACAAACCCTCGCCCACTTGTTTCTCGACAGGTCATAGTTGACGCCATTGATTTGGAGTAGTCCGGTATCGGAACGATGATTCCACTCAGAAACACCCGTGATGTTGCAATTCTTGTCAACGATGTCACCGCCTTTGCGATTTGGACACCCACCGCTTTCTCTCAAAATTATCTCTTTTAATTTTTCATGGGTTTTTTCGGGCCATCCAGCTTGAGCAGCCAACTCTGATACCCAATCAACGCGACCGTGACTAAAGGTAATTTTTGGGGTGGAATTACGGTCTAATTTTTCAATCTTTTGATAAAGAGTCAGACCAGTCTCATCATTTTTCCCCCCTAGGTTTTCGGGAGCATCTGCCTGAGATGACGGCGTTTGAATGCCTAAGACAAAAAAGAGTAAAGAAGTAACCCAACCTGTAAAAATTCTCAATGTTGTTTCCTTTTTTTAGCCGATAAAACGTGACGGTTTCAAACTCGTCCTAGTTAATAATCAATAACTCCTTACATAAATTATATCTTGTAAACAAAAAAAAGTTGTTATTTTGTAAAAAGTTGTAATGAAAATGCACCGCAAAACCCTTATGGGCATTGAAGAAAATAAAATTTGTAAAAATTAGCTTAAAAAACGCCAAAACCCACCCTTTCGGGTGGGTATGACATTCGTAACACACACAAAAACTTAGAACGGGTCTTCTTGTTCCAATGTTTGTGTTCGGGCGGGAAGTTTTGGACGCGCATTGCTTGCAGGACGAGTTGTTGTCTTTGCACCAGTTGAAGCTACAGATACTTCTCCTTGATTTGCGTTCCCTTTACGGCGCTCAAAAGATTCAATGGAAATTAAACCAAGACCAATCGCATTGGCGGTCACAACAAAGGTAGAGCGTTTATCTCCAGTTTCTTTATCGTCCCATGTTTTTTGTTCCATCGTGCCCTTGATTACTGCGCGAACACCTTTTGAAAGCACTCTCACCACATCCTCGGCGAGGTATTTCCAGGCTTCTACCTTGTAATAGCTTGTTTGTTCTTTTTTCTCTCCATTGGCGTCATTCCAAACACGGTTTACCGCAATTGAAAATTCGGCTTTTGCCGTGCCCGAATCAAAATATCGGATTTCTGGGTCTGCTGTAAGGTTGCCAATTACAGTGATTTCTGCTGACATTGCTATCTCCTAACTCGTTAATTTGTGCCCTTGGGCCTGATATATTTCACTATACACCCTTAAAAGGACAAAAGCAAATGAAGTCAAAAAATTTAGATGCCCGTCAGAAAGTCGCTAAACACATTAAAGAAAACCTGATGGATATTGTAGATGACGGCAAAATAACAGGTGAAGAACTCATGAATTTAGACACTTCGATGGCTGAAATTGCAAACCTCGTTCTTGACTCAATGGGGTTTCAAGTTGAAAATGTTTCCGAGAATGAAACTATTTCAGCAACAATAAATCTACAAGATATAGATTAATTAGCTATTTGAGTAGCTGCCCAAGCAGAAAAAAAATCATCACTAGTCGGGATTATCCACACCTGACAAGAATCTAGTCCCAATTCCAAATCACCAGCTAAAGCCCAAGCAATTTTGATTTGCGGCGCTGGGGAGCAAATACCGACATTGCATTCTAGTCCAAACCTTTGAACAAATAGTCGAACTATGCATTCATCGGAATGCAATTTACATTTTACATTATTTTCAGCATTGGGACAAAAAATTTCTGTAATAACTAATTCTGTCTTTTCTATTCGTAGTCCTAACGAATGACCGTCGTCATGCCAGGTAAGTTCTGAGTCGTTTTGCATTTTTGCCTCTCGGATAAATTTAAAAATTTACCCCTATTACTTGACACGGCGCTGTTAACTAAGTTTACTCTACTAACTCTGTTTATAACTGTGGCAGCACTTAAGATATAGTTACAAAATGAGCAATAAAAAAAATAATGTAAACGAGATAATACAGAATTTAACAAATAAAATATTGGAACTTGAAAGTACGATTGACGCAATGAAGGCTGAACTTAGAGTCGCTCAACAAGAACGATGGGCAAAAGAAAAATAAAAACTTTTATTCAACTTCTATAAAAATACACTCACCAGGGCAGTCTTCGGCTGCCGCTACAACGTCTTCAATTCTGTCGTCTCCGAAAGAAGCGTAACCCGCGGCGCCCTCGGGGTTCCCTCGCGCTTTGGAAAATACTTTCCCATTCTCCTGAACGTACGCCAATCCATCCTCCAGCATGATGAATACATCTGGGGCTATTTCTGCGCACAGACCATCTCCAGTGCATAAGTCTTGGTCAATCCATACCCTCACTCAACTGTTGAGCTTTCTGTAACTGAAGACATTGCAAATTCTTTTATGGAAGACCATTTAGAATCATAATTTGCAGAAAAATCATCAAATTCTTTAGAAATCTTTTTATCGAGACCTTTGTCGCAAAGTTCGAGTATTAGATTACGAAAGGATTCTGAACTAGTTTTAAAAGATGGGTCAAGACCTGTGAGGGGATTTCGGACACGAACATATTCAGCATTAATCATTGGATGCATTATGTTATATTCTGAATTAATCGCTGAAGTCAGAGCAATTTCTTCGTTTGACCTCGTCTCTTCGCGTTTCTTTTTTCTTGATGGCGCTGGCATATTTATTCCTCACTATCCGGTATTCCGTTACCGTTTTTGTCTTCGGGTGTACGACCTGTTGAAATCATGATGCCTGCAAGAGTCCCTGTAATAAAAGTTGCCACAGAGGAAAGGACGCCAAAAAACATTTTATCGTTTTCTGCTTGAGCACCAATTGGTTGAGTTACGAATACCAACGCCCAAAGAACACCGACAGTTGTAATGGTTAAAACAAAACCCAATACGCAACCAACAACAAATTTTAATCGAGCATCAAGTTCTGCTGGCGTGAGCCTAGGGCGATTATTGGATTTGTTTATCATTTATGCC
>SXGQ01349619.1_pt1 | contig 118658 bp, 83 predicted proteins | sample 3178371 | NCBI WGS metagenome assembly SXGQ01 (sample SAMN11356859, study PRJNA531348) | freshwater metagenome | isolation source: freshwater sample F1-20 | place: China: Fuxian Lake, Yuxi | collected 2017-12-25 | reverse complement strand
TTGCCCTTCCATAATACGGCTTTGCCCTTTGGGCTTGATTTCAATCAGTTCGGCTCGCACTGTGTTGTCTCTGGTGCGGTAGGTAATGAGAAAGTCCGGCACATAGCTGGTCATTTTGCCAGTGAGCGGATGTAGATAAGGAATTCTAATGCTTTCTGAGGCCCATTGAAGAATATTGTCATTGGTATCGCAAAAACGCATGAAACTGTGTTCCCAGCCTGATCTATATCTAGGTGTGCCGTTGCCTACGTATTTTTTTGCGTTGATGATCTGATATACACCCTGTGCCCACGATCTCATTGTATGATGGCTCGAGAAGCATAGAAATTGGGCACTGGGGGCTGATTCACCCCCAGCAGAGTGGCTCGGCTACGAATGTTGTTCAAGTAGTAGGCCATGCTCAGTGTGAGTTCCAGCCCAGTCTGCCCTTTGATGTTGTCCAACAAGGTCAACACAGGAATTCCAGTTTGTTCGGCCACTTGGAACATGCTCACAGTGAAGTTGCCAGCCACTTCAGCATCTGTCATTATGGACCTAAAGTAGCTGTACACAATGTCATATTCGGCTGCAGGTACATTGGCTTCATAGAGATAGAATCGGTCGTAGATTCTCACTGTTTGATCAACATTGGCATTGGCAAAGTTTACAGATCCAGTGGCCATTATACCCCTCCTCCACCGCGCAAGATTTCAGCGGCGCCGGGCCGAGTCAATAAGTTGGGATCACCTAAGGCTTCTCCAGCTCGTGCTTGAATATTTCTCTGCGCATTTGGAAAAACCATACCATCCACTTTGTTGATCACAGCTCTGGTGGCACCAGGAGCCACTTGCTGCAGCACCTGTTGGCCGGCCTGCACAACTTCATTTCGTACCACTGAACGTAGATTTTTGCCTTTGAATGTGTTGTACAAGGTACCAGCCTTTTGTGCAGCTCCTAGAAGCCCTGCCACTGAATTTTTTTGCAAATCGGCCAAAATGCCTTGGCCAGTGGCCAGGGCGCCACCTTGACCAAATATGGTGGCTGTGGTGCCGGGGCGTGCCAGCGGACTGCGAGTGGTATCGTAATGAGCTGTATCAGGCCAAGCCACGTTGGCATCGGGCTGACCCAGTGCGCCATTGTAGTATTTCACTGTTTCATAGGCTATGGTCATGGTGTTCTGCATGACTCCTGCATCTTCGTTGTAGTTGTAGGTATCGTGATTGTAGGCCGTGATTATGGGATTGATCAAGATATAACGTGCATATTTGTGCTGATCAAAGCCATAGATCTGAATGCTTTTGAAAAACGGCGGTTTGCCAGTGGCTGTGCTGACTCCGTCCATGAAACTTTCACCAATGAAGCCCCAATCACTCACCCCGCGATTTTGCTCGTATATGTCACGAGCGTTGTAGTCAAAGGCATTTTGATTGCCTGTGGTATTGCCTACAGAACCATTGGTGGTTGGCGCATTGGGCACATATTTCTGTGCAGGATCTTTGTAGTAATAGCTGTAGTACTGGTACCACATCTCACGTATGTTGTCACCGCCGTCGTCGTGAAATGTGATTGTGACTGGTTCGTAGTTGATCTTGGTCTGCACCACACGTTTGCGGTTGTACTGATTGAGAGTGGCTGTGTCAATTCTGAACTTGGGCAGTTCCACAGACTTAACTGCCAGGCTGAGATTGTAGATATTTTCGGGATTGAATATTCTGGCATTCTTCATCTGCGGTATTTGATCGTAGTTTAACTCAAATACCACATGAAAAAGAAATTTGAATCTGGGCTTTAGTTCGTAGGCATTGGTTCGAAAGGTCTTGCTTGCGTGAGTGTAATCACGCAAGCTAGATCCTGAACCGAGAAATCCTTTGAGAAGATTCTGACCAAAACTGGACATGGCCTACGCCTGTTTAGGCGCCTTGGCCTATGCCTGTAACCACATCTCCAATGGTGCGTCCAATAATACCACCAATACCGCCGCCACCTTGTGTGCCTTGGTTGGCATTGTCATAGGCAATGGTCAGTGTGATAGAAACTGGTTCATTGGTGCCATAATTCATGGGCCCGTAGTCTGCACCCTTGAGGTAGCAGCCATACAGTTCCCAGGATTCCAATACCACGGGCTGCACAGCACCGTTGCCACCGTCTAGAATTTCAAACTTGGTCAAAAACTTGTAGTCAATGCCTGAAGCTGCTGATGCCATTTCCAAAAAGTCCATCTGTTTCTGCATCTGCTCGCCAATCAGTTTTGACACACTGCCTGACGCATCATCGCGGATTTCGCACTGCACGTCGGCCCAGCTGTGACGCCCTGCCAGCTTCAATGTTGAGTTGTAGATCGGCAGTGTGATTTCTTCAAAGGTCAAATTGGGTCTGGCAAAACTTACCACCTGTTTGGTCAATTCGGTAGTGGGTGTAGAAACTCCCAGATTCTCAAACATCACTCTAAAGCGATATCTCAGTTTGGGCATCAACAGACCTTGGGTGCTTGCACTCTGATCGCTTGCAAGCGGTACTGTCATTTTGTTTAGTGATGAACTTGGCATGTGTATCTCCTATGTTTATTTAGCTGAGACGATGACCAAAAAATAGGGCCCTGGGCCCTACTTTTTATGCGCCGGCTGCAATTTCTCCTGTGTTCTTGATACGCAACGGAATGTAAATAAACTCCACTGCTTTCACTGGCTCAATGGCCACATCGACCCAGAGCTCGTTGGCATCAATACGCGCCGGGGTGTTGTTGCTCAAGTCACACACAACCAAATAGTCATAGATAGCACGTTTGGCAATCAGGTCCACCATCAAGCTGTTGACAGTGTTGGTGATTTCGTTTCGAGTGATCTGATCATTGGGTTCAAACAGATACAGTTTGCCAATCTCTTCCAGACGTCCACGCAAGAACGCAACCAAACGTGCCACGTTGATACGATCCAATGCAGTGGTAGTGGTAGTAGAAGTTTTGTTACCAAAATTGGTAATACCCACACCATTGATAAAGGTAATTGGATTAACATTGTTGACATACAACACATCACGCAGAGCCTGGTTCACACTCAGAGGCTGGAATTCACCTGTGGCAGCATCAATATAACCCAATTGCAATGCATTATCAATCACACCACGTCTGGTACCTGCTGGAGCCAACCATGGGTAGCTTACTTCGTCGCTGCGCAGTATGGTGCGTACCATCATGTGACTAGGAGCAGTAACCACTCTGTTACCACTGAGGTCAGTGGTCTGACAGCTGGGGTAGAAGGTGGCAGCATAGTTGCTGGTGGCAGCTTGACCATCTTCAGTAGCTGTGCCCTGGCCATTGTTGTTGGTTGCCCAGGTAACAAGGTCGTTGCCTGTGCCTGGTAGACGCATGGGTGTATCGCCTACCACAAACAAGGTGTTGTTGCGCTCGTTGCTGAGTGCGATCATGTTGGGAATCAATTCTGGATAACCAGTGGCCGCAATGAGATTGAACTGTGCTGTGTCTTCTCTAGCGCCTGCGCTGGTGTCTATACCAGATTTCATAGCCGACACAATCATGGCCCGCTGCGCTTGACGTCCAGAGTACATGCTGCCATTGGCTTTGTTTCCGCTGGCAGTGACCCAGGTATATGAATACTCAGGAAGATTGCCAATTGTTTCAGGTGATGCTGGATTGTAGGCTGGAGCATCTGGATAGGCCGCTGCGGTAAACACATTGGTTGTAAACCGTTTGACATTATAGCCCGATCGTCGTGTGTTCCACAACAACATGCCTTGCGGATATAGACTGGCGCTGGGCACGTCAAGATCAACATAGTTGCTGGTCAATAGGGTTTCAATGGAGTCGATGTCGCCAGCTGCTGGATCAACACCACCATTGCTGGCCCAACGTGCATCAGCAAACAGGATACCATTTTGACTGACTTGATCAGTGGTATCAATTTCTACCCATTGATCAGTGCCGCTGACAGATTCCCAACGATACAGCTTGGGATAATTTTCTAAATCGCTGGTGTCGACCCAGAGATCGCCATAGACCAATGGACTGAGAGCGGTGTCATTTTGTGTAGTTGGTGCTGTGGCTGCCACAATGGGTCCAGTGGCATTGCACTGCGACAGATCATAACCGCGCACATCGTTGGTCACTGTCTGATAACCTCTCCAGGCACCATTGTTTTGAATCATGATGTCGCACTGATCAACAGCACTGTAGTACCATAGGCGGCCGTTGTCAGGATTGCTGTCTGGCGCTGTGTCGCTGGCTGTGTAATCAAACAACGGGTTATAAACAAAGTTGCTGGCAATGATGCTTACGTTGTCGCTTGCGGCCAATCTACATTTGGGCGTGTTGGCAGTGATGCCAGCCGTGGCCAATGGCGTACCAATCACATTGGTAAACTGAATAGGTCCGCCAGAGCTTTGGGTAAACACAATATTTCCTGCGCTGTTGACACTGGCACTAACATATGGCACATTGGCAGCTGAAACGGCCGCCAAAAAGTCAGCCACTGTGCCTGTTCCGCCAATGGTAACTGTGCCTGTATTGGTAACCACAGTGCTGCCTGGTTGATTACTCACAATAGTGAAACTGTTGCCAACTGTGAAGGCACTGCCTGTTGGTGTTGTGGTGCCAGTCATGATCATGGCACCCAGTGCAATTCTTTCATAGATGTGATATGCAAAAGCCTGCAACGGTGTATAAGCGTAACTTAAAATATTGGGCTGGATAAATGTAGATCCAACTGGAATATTTTTTCCGCCGCCACTGGGATCAAGAGCAGCAATGTAGGCAGCTTCTCCAAAATAGGCAGGAGTGTTCACTGCCACCCATTGTCCTAGCGTGGCGCTGTACTGCTTGACACTGACGTCCAGGCCATTGTTCACTGAACTGATGTTGTTCCAAACACTGCCGGTGGGTCTTGGTGTGGTCTGTGTAGATCCCCAGCGTGGGGCATTATAACTAAATGCTGCAAGATACACAGGTGTATAATATTCAATGGCACTGATGCCAAGAGCTGCCAACAGTGCTGTACCTTGTGTGCCAGCTTCTATACTCACAATACCTTGTGTAGCTGAGCTACCGTCATTGGTTGCATCGTCGTTGGCATAGATCAACAGTTTGCCACCCACAGCCGCAGCAGTCACGCCTGTGATTGCAGCATTGTTGATCACTGTGGCAAAACCAGCCACAGTCAGTGCAGTAGCGCCAGATCCCACAATACACTCTGTTTCGTTGATAAAAATACTGGCACCGTTGGTCAGCGATGCCGGTGTACCGGTTCCTGACACTGTGGGCCACGACACTTGCCAGGCCGGCGAGCCCACTGCTACCCAAACATTGTTGGTGTTTTTGTAATAGCCTTCGATGTTGTTGTCAATATCATTGTTCAAGGCAACCACAGCATAATCACCAATGCTGCCCAGACTCTGCAAAGGAGTTAGATCGCCGCCGGTGGCATTGACCACGTCAGCAGAACTGTTGAATATCAACGGAGTTTTAACCGTAAACGCACCAGTGCTGGCATTCCATTCTTGTATGCCCCACACAGATTCTGAAGTGTCCAACCACCAAGCGCCGTCGGCCGGTGTGCCCACTGGGCGGCTGAGAGACGCAGTGAGTTCTGTGAGATCAATGTCCACTCGTTGAACGTAAGCACGATTGGTCACACCCAGTGCGCTATAGGCAGCCAACAAGCCATACTCGTTGAGCTCGTAGCCGTTGATCGGAGTGCCAGTAGTGGTGTTGTAGAAGAATGGCACACCAAAGGTTGCGCTGAGATCACGCTGACTGGTTATTAGATAGGTCTTGTTTGCATTGGCTGCGGTGGTTCCGGCTGCCACTCCCACACCCGACGCTGAAATTTTATTTTGAGCCGTAGCAATCAAAAAGTATGGAACAGTGTTGACTGCGGATGAGATATATTGACTTTCGTCAATGACGGTAACTTGTACGCCGGGTGATGTTAGAGCCATGGTTGCTTCCTTTTCAAGTTCTAATATTTATTGAAACTGTGAAAAAAACAGCCGTTTTGACAACCTTTGGCAAAGGTCCACACACTAAATACTCAATGAGACCAATATGTCAATCCTGTAATCAACGTCTTTGTGCTGTAAACTACGTCAAAAACACTGTTACACACTACCGTTCAAGATGCGAAACATGTGCAAGAAAAAATCGTGGTCTCAAACCACGTGTGCCAAGATGGAAGTCAACTGGCTACAAGAAAAAAATGCAGTGTGACCGTTGTGGGTTTGCTGCAAAGTATGCAGCGCAGATGCTGGTCTATCATATAGACGGAAATCTCAACAACTGCTCATTAAAAAATCTCAAGTGTGTGTGTCGCAACTGTGAAGTTGCTTTGGCTAAATCTGATTTGCCTTGGCGGCAGGGAGATCTTGAACCGGATCTGTGACCAGGTGTTTTACCTGTTGGTACAGTGTGTCCATAGTGCCGTTGTTGTCCAGGATAGCATCAAATTTGGTTCCAACCCAGGCAGTTTCTGAAGCATGGATTCCTAGCGATTTCAAGCGCTCGCGACTGATCAACCAACTCATGTTGCCACGGCCAGCATTGGCATTTACGGCATCTTGATACCAGTCTGGCTCTGGACCACGCACTACCCTAATCACACGCCCGCCAGCAGCGCGAATAGCAGCAATTTCATTTGGGAAGCGGCAATCTGATATAACCACATCATCTTGGCTGTTACGAAGCTTGTTTTCCAAACTGGCAATCCAGATGTCGTCATGGAACCCACGGCGGCATACTTCAGTGCCCCACTGTTGCAGTACCCAACGTGGAGTGATTTCCATGCCCAGTCTGTTGCTCCACCACTCATCGCGCACTTCGCGCCATTCACGAGCCTGTTTGGTGCGTCCTTCCAGCATGGTTCGATCCCACCCAAATACTTGTGCCACGGCATCTTTGAGGCTGTTGGCAAAACTTTCTCTACGGAAATGATGCAAATTGACCAAATAGTCAGCAATTGTATCTTTGCCACTTCCAATAAAACCGCAGATGCCAATGATCATGTCAGTCCTTTACAAAAAAATATTTACCGCACAGGCGTAGGGAACTATTTGTCTACTGTGGGCACAATTTGATCTGGTTGTGCGTTGAGATCAAGGCAGCGTATTAAATTGCGCAACATGGTCTCGTTCTGTTTGGCCTGGTCCAGGGCATGATAAAAATTGTGCTCAACCTGTTGTTCAACCAGATCTGGGTCTGGCATGTTTGCCATCCAAAACTGGGCATTGGCTACTACTTGGTCCAATCTTTGCTCCTGATCCAACACAGTGTCATACTGACAAGTCAGTTGTGATTCAAATGTTGCATATCCCTGGCTGCTCAACCATTGTAAACTGCCCGGCTGACCTGCAATGATCCAGGGCACTCGATTAAACAATGTGATATAGGTTTTTTCACCCAGCCAGTAATTTTCTGGCGCTGCCGGAAAGTGATTGCCAAAGATGCTTTCAGAAATCAGTCTAAATTTAGAATTGGAAAACAGAGTCACATCATAGGGCAATCCGCAGTAATGAAACGAAGTGCCGCGTTGCTGCATATCAATGCTGTCGGGATTTCTGACCCATGCATCCAACAAGTGCGGCAGTTCATCACTGTCAATTTCAGGCACCAATCTAGCCAATTCATCTATATTGTGTTTATTGTACCAAAAACTCCAACAACAGCGGTCGAGCATTCCCTGCTGTGATAACTTCCACAGCAGACGTAATCGATGCACGCGATCAGGTTTACCGGTCAAAAACAAAAAATCCTTGGCATTGCGATTCCACTTGGGATTGACTGCACATTGTTTTTTGTTAATGATTTCGTTGTAGGCTCGCCAAAGATGAAAGTTAACAAACTCCACAGTGTCGGCCCTGATCCCTGACAGGTCTTGTACTTGATATGCAGGGTTGAAAATCAGCACTGTGGTCACGCCCTGTTCTCGTACTGCATCTAAAAATGCATTCAACACAGCTTTGTTGGCATCAATCACAAAGTAATCAGTGCAGATATTGCAAACCAATACTGATGCACTGGCTGCACTGATGCGTTGCTTGGCTTCAACCACATAGTTTTGCCAGTTACCATTGAAGATACCTTCAATGAATACGGTGGCCACAGACTTCAACGCAGTTCCTTGATTGCAAAATGCCGCAGGGTTGCCTGCAGCATATCTATCTGGCGGCAACAGTCTTCCAAAGCATGATGACTGGCCGGAGGCTTGGGAAGATCTGGCCATAGGCTGAATACTGTGCGGCTGTCCCGCACCATATAGTATTGCCAAGGCAAAGGCATGCCAAAACTTTTGTAGGCATGTTCCAAGATATTCATGTCATAGGTTGGGCCCTGAGCCCAGATACGTTTGGAGTGCCAAATCAGCTTGGCCAGTTCGCCAAGGGCCTGATCCAGGGGAATACGTCCGTGCTCGGCAAATGCTTCGTCGCGCACCACAGCAGGTTGAGTGGCCCACCAATCTATGGTACCTTGTTCGATGCGTCTATTTTCCTGACTTTCCAACGTGATCCTGGCATAGTATGACTGATCATAGTAGCCTGTGCCAAACGGGTCAAACGACTGCGCGGCAATGGTTAGAATTGTGGTTTCTGGTCCTGTGCCAAGACCTTCTATATCGATCATTAAGTCTGCCATAATCACATTATAGCAAACCAACGCAATTGTGTCAATTATCCAATTACCCAAGTCAAGGGCTGTGATGCATCTACATAATTGACCAATTGACCAATCAGCTCATCCTGGGCTGTTTTGGCTTCGGCTTTCATGGCAGTGCCGTTCAGTGTGCCTCCACCCTGCGGTCCTGCAATGGTGCCAAATTTTTCGCGGGCCTCACCAATTATCATTTTGCAGGTAGCAACCATGTAGTCACGAATCCATTGACTAATTTGAAAGTCTGACAGCAAGTTGATTTCGGGTTTCAAATTGTATGTCCAGATCAACACTGCTTCGCCTGTATTTTTTGGGTCGCGAATCAGCTGCAATTTTTTGGTAACTGGATTGAAGGTGTAGTTGAAATAACCACCAAACATTTTTGCAGCCAGTTCAGTGTACTGACTGTAGAAGTCATAGGTAGCCAGGCCACCGGCCACATTGAAGTTCATGAGATAAACGTTTAACGATGCCTGTGCAAACGGATCAAAGTTGGATGCGAACGGACCAGTGGCATCGCCAAAGGTGCGTCTAAAGCATTGCCTAACACTGATAACTTCCTGGGGCAGTTGATAGATATTTTCGTCTTTGACCAGTGTGAAAAAACTGTAGCTTTCTTCATAGGCATTGTTGGCACGTTGGCGATAGGTTCCTATGGTTTTGGTATAGGCCGCCTCATAGTGTGCAGGATCCAGCTCAAGATCTATGATCTGGCTGGCCAGCATGAGCTGTACATATTCAATGAGATTTTGTTTCAGTTGTGCCAGTGTGTCTTGCTGTTCAGCCATTGTGCGCTCCAGATTCAATATTTATGCCAAAACACCCTTGCGTACTGGGGCAATGCTGTACCACTGTTTCTGCTCTGGGCAAAATTTGCACTGTGGCAACGGCTGATCCAGATTGGTCATGAACTCCTGATGATAGTGCTCAAAGTTTTGCACAGTCAGTGGTGTATAACTGTGTAACAGTTGCCGATCTTGGTCTGTGATATCAAATGGATGTTGTTGATCAAATTCTGGCATCAAGGCCACTGGACCGCACTTGTACAAGGATCCTTTGATAAAATGATAGCTTTTAAATTTGACCTGCGTACAGGCTCTATGTGCCGCCACAGGATTGCTGTTGTGCAAGGTGCGTGCCCCATTGGGCAGCAGTCGAATTGAACTGGTTTCAAATTTGTTCTGCAGATACACATTCACAAACACCCCGTTGTTGTCGCTGAACTGCCAGTCACTGCCCCACTGTTCTGGCACATGAGTATTTTCATAAACTGGGCCAGGCAAAAATTCTGTGATATCTGCTCGTAGTCGATCAAGATCGTTGACATTGTGTAAACTCACTGCCAAACTGTTTTGTCCACCATTACGCGGCTTTGACTCAGCAATGGCATCATATAGTCCGCGACACTGGACCAGTCGAGTGCCATTGGTCAGCACCTGCACTTCTATGCCAAACACATCATTGAGTCCTCGAATCCAGTCTGGCAAAGTGGGATTGAGTGTGGGCTCGCCGCCCATGATGGTAATAGCTCTAAGATCAATCAGATCACTCCACTGTTGATAAGTGTGACTGTAGTCGGCCCAGGCCTGCCAACCTTTGAAATCAAAATTGTTGAATCGATTGCAGTGATCGCAGGTCAGATTGCAAACATTGGTGATGTAAAATTCAATTTTTTGAAAGAGTGGTTTCATTCAAGGCCTTAGAGAAATATTTACCAGGCCTTGAGTATCAAAAGATGTTCACTGCCACGAGCATTCCATGCAGTTTCTGTGGTACGAATGTCTTTGAAGGCTTTGCGAGCAGCTGGTTTGCCAACTGTCACTATATCACGCAGTTGTTCGGCCGGCCGGCGTAGAGTTTTTTGCAGAGTTTCAACTGTGCTAAAGCCAATGATTGTGTTGTTCTTGACCGTGAAAGCCTGGGCATGGCTGTCGGCCACCAAGTGAATCAACTTGCGTTTTTTGGTGTCGTAGAGCCAGGCTTCTGATTTGTCTACCAGACTGGCAGCCGGTAAGCCTTGAAGTTTTAGTTCAGCAAATTGCAAACATACTTTGAATTTGGCTGCACGTTTTTCTGGTGTTACTGGCTTGACCTTGCGCGGTTTGCGTTCAACTTTTTTGATCTGTACATAGGCCCCACAGTCTGAAATCACTAGCTCACAGAATTTCACACACTGCTTGAGCTGGTTTTTGGATAGATAGTCGTAGCCCTTGACCAACTCTGGATCTGTGCCGGCCACTACCTCTTCAAATTCGGCCAGCCGGCGTTGCCACACGTCTCGAATGCTTGACACCATCTGCGGCGCAATGTTCATGCTTCGCATGGTGCTCACAGGTTTCCAGTCTGCACTGAGTTTGGCACCCGATGCAATGAAATCGTCAAACTGGCCTTCAAGTTCACCCATGCATTCAATCACACGTTCGCGTAGTCTGTCCTGTATGGTCAGTTTAGGAACAGTGTCTTCTTGCGGCTTGGCTGTGATGGTTTCTGTTTTTTCGGGCTCTGCCAGCAGTTCTTTCAGCAAGTTGTCCAGAGTGATCTGTTCGTGATCTTCGAGCTGTAGACCCATGTCTGCCATTCGACACAGCCAGCCTGTGGTCAACCGCATTTGACTGTCTGGCAAAGTTCTAATTCTGCGAGCATCGCCACTGCGATCGCGGCGATCCAGATAGCTGGCTGCAAAATCTTTGGCTTCTTTCTTGCCGTAGAAATAGTTGTACCAATTGAAAGCCCGAGTCATGGTAGCAAAACGTCCATCTGTGGGCTGTTCGCGCCACAGCGGTTCTTCGCCCACGTATTTGGTGTCAGCACTACGCGGATTCAGAGGTTTGATCACAGCAGTTTTCATACCAGCTCCTTTGATTGTAATTATAGCAGGTTTGGAATATTCGGTCAACCTGCCCATAAATACAAGATCATGCCCCGTCTAAGCCTATACCGCCCCAATCGCACTCGAGATTATCAGTTTATGGATCGTACGATTTCAGAAATGTACACCGTAGGAGGACTGGATATCTTTGTGCACAAATATCTGGGCCCACAGACCGGAGGTGAAGATTCTGCACTTTCGGGTAATGCCGATGCCACACAGCCAATCTATGAAGATCTCAGTCCCCTAAATATTCAGGACCTGTTGTTGCTGGAAAACCGCGACAGGATCTACGACGCTGACATTTATGTGATGCGTGGGGTATATCGCACCCAGGACGTGGATTTTGATTTGACACAGTTTGGCTTGTTTTTGAACTCAGACACTCTGTTTATCACTTTTCATTACAACGACATGATTGACGTATTGGGCCGCAAGCTCATGAACGGCGATGTGATCGAAGTGCCCAACTTGAAAGACTACAATCCGCTTGACGCTAGCCTGCCTTTGGCCCTGCCCAGATACTACGTGATACAGGATGCCAACTTTGCATCAGAGGGATTCAGTCAGACCTGGCTGCCACATCTGTGGCGTGTTAAAGCCACGCCTTTGACCAATGCGCAAGAATACAAAAACATTCTGGACAAACCGTTTGTGGCCGAATACATCTGGGATCCGGGTGATTTTTATCCCATGGGCAGTGTGGTAAACTATGGCGATGTATATTATCGCGCATTGCAAAACGTACCAGCTGGCACTGAAATAACCAACACCAGTTATTGGATCATCTACAATCCCCCAACTATCTCAGACAAACAAAGCACCAGACCCAAAGACACTCAGATAAATGACGACATCCTGGCCCAGGCTGATGCTGAAGTACCTCTCAGTGGATACGATGTAGAAAACTTCTACGTGGTGCCAACTACCATTGATGGGCGGCCAGCCAACCCTTACAGTCTCACTGCTGACGGCACCACCACTGTAGACGGCACACAAGGCGGCATGAGTGTGAGCCCACGTGCAGATGGTTACACTGCGGGATATCTCACTGGCGATGGCCTTGCCCCCAACGGCTTGCCAGTCACGCCCGGAGTGGCCTTTCCAGCCGGTGCTGTGGCTGGAGATTACTGTCTGCGACTGGACTACAAGCCCAACCGACTGTTCAGATACGATGGTCGACGCTGGGTCAAGATCGAAGAAAAAGTGCGCACCAACTTGAACAATGCACCCACCAACCAAACTTTGAGGTCAGGCTTTGTGAACAATACATATACTACCAATACCACTGACCTGGGTGCCATTCCGCAGCGGCAGAGCTTGAGTCAAGCTCTCAAACCCAAGGCCGACAATGGTGATCAGGGCGGCAATCTGCCTCCCAATCCTCCAACCACTTACGGGTAAAACATGCAGCAATATTTTTATGACGAACAGATACGACGTTTCCTGCTTCAATTTACCAGAGTGTTTTCTGGTTTTCAGGTCATGTACGGCAACGAAACTGATGGCGTCAACAATGCCAGTCTATTGAGAGTGCCGGTTCGTTATGGTGATGCCAGTCGCAACGCGCAGACCATTATACAAGAAAACTCTGCTAGCTCTTTGCCGTCAACACCATTGATGACTTTTTACATTTCATCTCTGGAATATGATCGCGAACGCATACAAGAGCCTTACTTTGTAGACAAATTTGCAGTGCGTCAGCGTACCTATGATTCTAATTCCGAAACCTACGAAACCACTCAGGGCAATGCATTTACCATTGAAAGACTGATGCCAGTGCCCTACAAGCTAACCATTAATCTTGACATCTGGACTTCCAATACCAGTCAAAAACTTCAGTTGCTGGAACAGATTGTGACCTTGTTCAATCCCAGTTTAGAAATTCAAAGCACTGACAACTACATTGACTGGAGTAGTCTTTCAGTTATGTATCTTGACAGAGTGAACTGGTCTAGTCGTACCATTCCGCAGGGCACGGAAAATCCCATTGACATAGGCACCTTGACATTTTCAATGCCAATCTGGATTTCGTCTCCAGCCAAGATCAAAAAACTGGGCGTGGTGGAAAGAATTGTGTCGGGCATATTCAATGCCAATGGTGATGCTGCTGATGCCATTGTGGAAAATGACTTGTTGCTGGGCACACGTCAGATGTTCACACCCTGGAATTACAAACTGGTAATCATAGACAATCGCATACAGATTGTGCCCAATCAAAGCGTTGTGCCCAATGGCGACTATGCTGATCTCGATCCCACAGAACTGGTGTCAGACAGTCCGTTGCTGTGGCCAGCAGTGTTGGGTGCATACGGAGCCTACCGCCCAGGCATCAGTCAGATTAGACTGAATAGGCCACCCATTGGTGCTCAGGAAACAGTGCCAAATATTGTAGGTACCATCACTGTGGATCCTACCAACGAACGCTTGGTGATTTTTGTGCCTGATCAAGATACTTTGCCGGAAAACAGTCTTGCACCCATTGATGCCATTATCAACCCTTTGGCCAGTGGCCCTGGCAGTGGACTGCCAACCCCAGCCACAGGCACACGGTACCTTTTGACAGAAAGCACTGGCAGCACAGACAATGTATTTCCTGCTGGTGCCTGGCTAGGCAACAATAATCAACCATTGATAGCCCAGGCCAATGACATCATTGAATGGAATGGTCAACGTTGGCGTGTGGTGTTTGTGGCCAGTGAAGAAACTGAAACTCAGTATGTGACCAACATAACTACTGGCATACAGTACGAATGGACCGGAGATCAATGGATAAAAAGTTATCAAGGCGTGTATCCAGCGGGAGCCTGGGCTCTGGTACTGTGAAGGCAGTGGGAGTTTGGTTTTTGGCCAAGAGTACTCGACGCTATCTGTATCTGTTGCGCAACGATTCCAAACATCCTGACACCTGGGGTCTGCCTGGTGGCAAAGTTGAAAGAGACGAAACACTGCTGGGCGGCATGGAAAGAGAATGTCGCGAAGAACTAGGGTGTTTCCCTCACTATACACGTCTCATACCACTGGAAAAGTTCACGTCAGCCGACGCAGGCTTTGAATACAATACCTGGGTGTGTGTAGTTCCCGAAGAGTTCAGTCCCACGCTCAACAGTGAGCATCTTGGCTATGCCTGGATCAACAGTGGCATATGGCCTAGACCCATGCATCCTGGTCTATGGAGCACAGTCAACATTGACGAAATACAGAAAAAATTGGCCGCTGTGGAACAGTCACAGCTGGACTAGTCAAAGAAAAACATCTGCCACAATCGGCTGTTGTTTTGATTGAATCCAAAATATTCTGAAGCTGAGTGCAGATAGCCTGCATTGAAAATAACCAGGCGATTGTACACATTGCCAAACACATCCACGGGTTCAAATATGGTGCGGTCAAAGTTGCGACTGTCAGGATGAAAACAACTGTAGATGTCAGCATCACTGATGTGCCGCACTGCAGTTCCGCGTTTGGCCCAGGTCGAAGTACCTGAACAGTAGGGAGCGTTGGGTGTGAGGTACAGCATGCCAGCCCAGGCCTGCAGATCACAATGATACACCAATGGATCGCCAGCAGCCGCAGTCTGAAAGCGACCATTCATGCCATGCTCGTGCCAGCGTGTGATTGGTCGGCCCATGATGCGTTCAAACTCTTCTCGCAGACCCGGATACAAAAACTGCTTCACAGTGCGACTGCCAATGTAGCCTTTTTCACCATCGCGGTTGATTTCGTATTCCTGTGCCAGCGCAAACTCACGCATGGCATCAGGATCCTTGAGAAAATTGTCCACAATCCACACACCTGGCCTGGCTGATGGATTGATCTTGCTGGTCAGCACTGCAGGCGCAGCGGTGTTGCAAAACATGTAGTCCTTGGCCCATTTTGAGCCGGAGCCAACATCTTCTAGCTGGCTAATTACCGCGGCATCCACCAAATCAGGATGTACCCACCAGTCTTCGTAGCTGTGAAACTTGTTGTAGGCCACATCACTGACCACCAACTGATAGCCCCGACTGTGAAGATAGTCCCGACTTTGATCGCGAATGTCAGGGTGGCAGTAGTGATCATGTTCAAAAGTTATCACAGCAAATTTATAGGCGTCAAACGGTATCTTGGTCAATATTTTATAGGTCGTGTCTGGTGGATCACAATCCAATTGCAGATAATCAATGTGCATGGGCATGTTCATGCTCTCAAACCATTGACCATAGTCAATCTCAGTGGCATCTGCACAGATCACTGGATTGTCTCTGTGCACTGCAAACTGATCTACCTTGTGCTTGTTGAAATCCACGCTGATGCCACGCCAACCAAACTGCTGTTCTAGCAGTGCAGTGTTGTTGCCGTAGAAGGGTTCAGCACTGCCAATCTCTACATAGGTGCCCTGTGTGCGTCCCTGTGTGGCTGACAACACAAACAGATCTTGAAAACTCTGACTGTGATTTTGCTTGATATCTGCCAGACCGGGAAATGTCAATCTTATTTGACTCTGCATGTCTGGCCGATAAGGCGTGTGAGTGTGTGGCCATCCAAGATTTTGTAAATTGTTGTCCACCGCAGTGTCAAACATTGCATTCATCACATAATTGGCTTTGAGTTCATAAAACAACTGGCGACTGTCATCGCAGTTGCCCACCCACCACAGAGCCACGGCTTTTTGAAACAACAATGCATATTGGCCTGGATACTGGCAGTCTGTGGTCAAGGGCACCAGATCAAAGTCAGCTGTGTTGCAGCCCACTGACGCTACAAAATAGCTGTCGTGCCATTTTTTCTGCCATTCATATAGTCTGGCCAACAAGAAATAGGCTTCGGGACGTTGCGGCAGCAGTGCAATTGCTTTTTGCAGGATAACTGATTCAGTGTCATCGCGTGTTTGTTGCCGTTCAAAACACAATGCCATCCTGATCAAGGCATGATACTGCTGAAGGTCACTGGTGCTGCGTTCAGCTGTGCGCAGATAAAAACTGATGGCAGCGCCAGTCTGGCCCTGGGCTTCGTAATCCTGTCCCAAGGCAAAGTTTGCGTCGGGATCTTCAGTGTTGTGTACAAAACGATCAAGGTTATTCATTTCACAAACTCAATCACGGAGGGCCTAGGGTTTACACCATTTTCACAGTGGTTGCATAGGTCATAGCAGGTCTGAGCTTGAGGAATAATGTCTTCGTAGCTCTGACTGTGCAAGTTGCCCAGAATATGGTCAAGGCCATAGTCCATACAGCACAGACTCACATCACCATTGGGCAGCAACACATTGTGATAGAGATGTTCAACACAACCACAGGTACGATTGTGATCCTGGTGTTCTATGGCATCCCATCTATCTCGCAACTTGACCAATTGTGGTTTCAACAAGGCTTCTCGATGCAGATTGCCTGCACGGCTGTACATTTGGTAATATGGTGCTCGGGGAAATATGTGAGTAATGCTAGGATGTAATTCGGGACCCATGCTCATGATTTGAAAATTCTTGATGCGTTGTTGATTGTCACGCAACCATTCCAGTGTTTTGATAAAACTGGGCGTGATGGGATGACGAGCCAGCAGTTCTGCATCAGGAAGATGCAGCACAAAACCGCCATTGGGATTGCCTGCAAAAGGAATGTCTGCAATGGCTTCACAATCTTCAATGCTGAGGCCCACAGCCGTGGTAAACACACTCACAGGATGTCCTTGTTGATGAGCATACACTACCATGTCAGTGGCACGCTTGTTCATCCAGGGTTCGGTAAATCCTGCAAAAGTTATACGCACATCCTTAGGCACTCGATCTATCAGGCGTTTGAAATTGTCCAGGGTCAAGATCCGCTCGCCAGTGTAGACTTTTTCCAGTGTGCGTTGCGGGCAGAACACACAGTCAACCACACAGCCCTTTTCGGGTATGATGGTGGTGATTTCCAAAGTAGGAGCTGGCCAGTGCTGCCATTTTTTCAAGGGTTCTAGATTCACTGCCACCCGTTGGCTTGCATCGCGATTGTCAATCCAGATGTTCACAGCACTGTATTTTTCAATAAACCAGTCATCCCACAGCGCCCATTTCATGTCCACATAGTCAAGACTTTCCATTCTATGATTGGGTAGAGCTCGCAAATAGGTATCCCTAAAACGTCGGAATTTGATTTTTTGTTCTGGCGTGTGCAAGTGAAATTCGCCTGCGATTTTGCGCACATTGGCCAAAACCCAATCAAAGTTTTGATCGTTGAACAGATTGTATTCGGCCCCTTCACAATCAGTTTTCACAAAATCAATATGATCTAGACCATAACGATCTTGCAGCGTTGGCCAACTTATGGTAGGCAGTTGTTCGCCGTCGGTACCGTCGCTGATGTGCAACTTGTTAGGGTCAAATTTGCCAGTAACATAATCAGTGCCGTCTTTGACGCCAAAGGCGCAGGGCACAATTTCAGCTTGAATGCCTGTGCGATCAAAATTTTCACGCATGGTGGTCACAAGATCAGGTTCGACTTCAACACACACCACACGGCCTGGCTGTTGCTGCTGTATGGCAAAGGGAAAAATGCCCACACTGGCACCCAGATCCAGCACAGTGTCTCCAGGTTCAACAGCAAAATACTTTTGGTATACATTGTCTCTAAATATCTCAGCCTGTAGCTGTCGATGAAACCAAGAGTGACTGGCAATCTTGCCATAACGAAACTGCGCACGGTCATGCAGTACCACATCATTGGTCAGCGGCTCGCCGCCCCAGATCAGCTGGTCTACTTGAGCGCGAGGCATGCGTAGAATAAAAGCCGCATTGTCTTGAAATCCAAAACTGATCAAGAGATCACCTTGCCACCAAGCAGCACCGCAGCAGAACTCAATGTCGGCTCGCATGAAACTGAAACTGTTGGTATACTTGATAAGATTCCAGTTGCGATCCCAGATCAAGAATCTGTGCAGATACACAGCATCTTTTTCGCCAGTTTCGTGCTTGGTGAGATCAACTTCGTGTGTGATTGCCAGATAGTAGTTGCCATAGGGGATGACCTGGCTGCCACCACGAAAATCTGGCACGCCCGGAATCACAGTGGTTTCATCCAGATGTACAGTGTGTGTGGTACCAGTGGCCACATCATAGCGTACCACTTCAGTGGGATTGGACCACTTGACATAGTGCCAGGGCTGGTCCAAAACTGGCATCCAGTTTTTTTCACAATAGGTATTGTCTAGCCCTGGCGCAGGTATGCGAGTACGGGTTAGTTCTTTGGCCCAGGTATTTTTGGTCTGAATCTCACTGATTTCCATGCGCCCTTGGCCATTGGTGGTAGTATCTCGGCGTACCCCTGACAACCACAAACGGTCGTCCCAGCGAAATAGCCTGGCATCTTCAAGCCCAACAAATTCCCAAATAGGCTCCACATCCAGCAGGCTTGTGTCCACTTTGGCCACACTGCGTATTGAACAATCATCGTTGAGATTGGCAATGTAATTCCAGGTGCGCAGATGCCGATCATTTTCCGGGTGCAGGTATTGCAACGGACCCCAGCGATGCTGAAACTTTTTGATTTCTGAATGGTACAGCGTGTAGTTTACATGCCGAATGTTGCACAGCAAGCGTCCGTTGTCCACATACACGCTGGGATTCATAAGGCCAGTGCCATTGGTTTGATCGGCTGGTATAATTAAAGGATGAAGACTACCACCAGCATCAATCATGGGCTTGACTAGGCCATGGCGCTGGATAGATCTAGTGAGATTGTTGGTATTCACTGAGTAATTTATGCCACACACTGTCCGGTGTGCGCATAAGTTTTAGGCTATGCCATATCTGGCTTTGAAGTAGTTGTAATTTTGAGTGATGTGATCGGTGGTCAGAGAATTGTTGTAGAGCAACACTGCAGCCAATCTAGCATCCCAATCCACACCAACACCTATAGAATTAATGATTGCAGCATTGGCACTCAGTCCCAGACTGGCCGCAGCAGCAGTGTTAGTGGTCAAACTGGTGGTATTTTTCCAGATTTGCCGGTTGGTTGAACTGCTGCGATTATAGGTCCACATGTTCCAGGTATTGGTGCCACCGCTGGCCACACTGGTTCGAGTGTCAGAAAAACAACAGCCGCCTTGATCCCAGTACACTGTGCCATCTGACCAGGCCAAATGCGACTGGATGCCTCTGGGATCAGCACCGGTGCCTGGCCAGCTAAAAGCAATATTGGTGGTTTGAGTGTTTTGTAAACACACAATGACCACTGCATAGTTGCCGGTGTTGCTGACTTCAAACAAAGTGGCCAACGGACCAGTGGCTGTCTTGCCCAGAGTGTTGAAATAACTGGCACTGCCCGAACTGGTGAAACTGGGAGTAGTTGTCCAACTGTAGTTGCGATTTTTACCCGAAATGTCTGTCCAGGTCTGTCCAGTACCGCCATAGCTGGTGGAAACTCCGGCGTCCAGATACAGTTGTAAGTTGTCAACAACCACTGTGCCTGCTGTGACAGTGACTCCTGCTCCTATAGTGATTCCTGGCCCTATGGTTGGCATTATCAAACTCCGTAACGGCCACGAGTGGCATTAAAATTTTGCAACAGCTCAGAGCTGGTCAAAGCACGATTGTATAGCATACAGATTGACATATCTCCTTTATAAAATCTGTTTAGAGCTGCAGCTGGATCATAGGCCACATTTAGACCTGCAATAGTTGATGATGCATGGCTGGTGGTATTGGTTGCAGTGGTAGTACCTGACGCTTGATGCAGGTAAAAGGTGGCCACAGTGCTGGTCACTGTGACTGAGGCCATGCACCATGCTGCGTCAGGAGGGCTGAGATTAGAATTAAAATTATAGGTCAAAGCATCGTCGTTCCAATGATATCCCAGGGTATTGCTGGTTGAAAAAAAATTCAAACCTGTGGTGTTGCCGCTCACGCCGCCGCGACTGAAAAAAATACCAGTGTAATTTACCTGATTGCCATTTCTTTTTATCCACACAGAAAAAGTTGCAGATGTTACTGTCGTTGACCCTGAGCAGGGTGCATAGTCATTGATTCCATCAAAGCTAAAATATCCCATGTTAGCCAACGAAAAAACTGGACCATTGGTCAATGTTGCATTGTTGCTGTTGCCAGATACATCATACCAAGTTGTACCTGTGCCAGGATAACTGGTCAGATTGGCAGCATCCAAAAACACCAACAAACCAGATGTAACCAAATCAGTGTTGGCGATAGTGATTCCACCGCCTACAGTAATTCCTGGTCCTATGATTGGCATAATTTAACTTATTGATCTGCGGTACCTGTGCTGGGGAAAGCACGACCTGGCCCCCAGATAATTCTAACTGCTCCTACACCGCCGTTACCGCCTGGATTTACTCCGCCATCGTCAGCACCGCCGCCGCCACCATAGGCACCACCATTGGGATTGCTTCCGTTGTTTCCGCCGCTGCCTCCGCCGCCTACTCCTCCAGTGGTACTAGAACTGTTGGTGCCACCTGTGCCATTTGCTCCAGCGCCCAATATACCCACTCCGCCACCGCCGCCGCCCACAAATCCATTGCCAGCATAGCCACCAGCGCCGCCGCCGCCGCCAGCTCCTGATTGTGAAGCTGTGCCGGCTGTGCCAGCATAAGTCTGTCCAGACAACGGTGCTGCATTGCCTCCTGATCCGGTGTATCCACCAGCACCGCCACCAGCTCCAGCGCGAGTTGTAGCTGCAACTCCTACAAAATAATTTGTGGCTGCTCCACCTGTGCCACCGCCGTCGCCAACATAACTTCCACCTGCACCACTAAAGGCTCCAACACCTACAGACCAAGTAGCTCGTCCACCTCCAAAACCAGCCACCGTACCGGTGTCTATAAAATAGCTTGTTCCTCCGTCCGTACTGTTGAATGTAGTAGCACCTACATCTGTATCGCCGGCACCCGCTGCTCCTACCACTAAGGTATAACTATCACCAGGAGTCACAGCAATGTTGTTTTTCCATCCAAGGCCGCCTCCGCCTCCGCCACCACCAGCACTGCTTGATGCAAGACCGCCGCCGCCACCACCTACACATACCACGCATACTGAATTTACGCCTGCTGGTGCTGTCCATGAATAGGTACCAGCAGTGGTATAGGCCTGTTGCCCAACAGGTACTACATCATTTAATGATATTCCTGCACCAATGGTAATACCTGGTCCAATAATCATGCTTACAATTTGCCAACCACAACTTCAATAATGCCCTTGTCTCCTGCGAAGTTTTCAAGAGCTTTGCCTATCACAGTGCCCATGGCTGGTGTGGCACAGGCCTGTGCGTAACCATTGCCTGCTGATACCATCATGGCTCCTTTGGTCACAGGGCCAATGACCTTGGCTGGTACGCGACCCATCAGTGCTATGGTGGCAGTGAATTCAGCTTGAATGCCTGAATTCATCACAGTGGCTGGCGCTGTAGAAACTATACCTGCAACATTGGGATCACTGGAAATTTGTGTGATTGTGACTTCTTTTGAGCCACCAAAACTCAACACAGTACCAGGTTCGTAGTCAGCATCAGCCGCGTAGTTTTCTGCCAAGTCAGCATACAAGGCACGCAGTGCAGTGATGTGAGCATTGCCAAAGTAGGTTGTGGTAGACCCAATATTGCCCACAGCATTGCCGCCTGCATTCACAATCACTGTACCTGAACTGTTGCCTGAGTTCACACTGAGCAAACCAGATGTAAGCAAGTTACCACCGGTGATATTGGCAGAAGTTGTTATTGCACCAAATCCAGTGGCTATTGATCCTGACGTCAGTGCACCCACAGTGGTCAATGATGAGTTACCAGCTTGTGGTGCAGCTCCAATGGAGTTGTGGCTAATTGTAACTGCTGCTCCACCGTTGAACGTAGTACCAGAAGCTGATCCAGAACCACTGTTGTTTATGGTAAGAGAATTTGTGGTGCTTGCAGTCACAGTGGCCCCACTACCCAACGAGATACTGGTGCCGTTGACTGTAACATAACTGGTGTTTAGAGCGCCGTTGGGAATACTGGTCAACCCAGCACCCGATCCATTGAACTGACTGCCAGTTATGCCTCCGGTGGCAGATATCAACCCTGCTGTGCGCAAATTACCGCCATCAATGTTGCCCGACACTGACAAACTTGAGCCTGTGATAGCGCCTCCTACTAGAGTGCCTAAAATGTTGCCACCTGATACATTACCAGTGGTTGAAATATTGCCAGTGCCAACAATGCCCACTGTGTTCACATTGCCAGTTGAGCTCAGTGTTGAGCCTGTAATTGTAGTGCCAGTTATAGTGCCAGTGACAGATACTGCACCACCAATCAAGTTGCCACCTGATACATTACCAGTGGTTGAAATATTGCCAGTGCCAACGATGCCCACTGTGTTCACATTGCCAGTTGAGCTCAGTGTTGATCCAGTGATAACTGCACCATTGATTGCACCAGTGGCAGATATCAATCCTGCTGTGCGCAAGTTGCCACCGTCAATGTTTCCTGTTGATGAAACAGCACCAGCAGTTCTAAGATTTCCACCTGTGATGTTGCCAGTGACACTGAGCCCAGTGGTCATGTTTACATTGCCAGTACCATTGGGTGTAAACACAATATTGGCATTGGCAGCACTGGTCTGAATATCTAGTTGCGCACTGTCAATCAAGGCACCACTTAACAACAAGTTACCACCAGTGATATTTCCAGTGCTTACAGATAGACTGGTACCTGTGATAGCAGCACCTGTGATCGCACCTGTGGCTGATATCAATCCAGCTGTTCTTAAGTTACCACCGTCAATGTTGCCGGTGGCTGATATCAATCCAGCTGTAGTAACATTGCCACCAATCACATTGGCAGTGGCACTAATTGTTGTGGCACTGACCACATTGGCTCCAGTGATATTGCCACCAGATCCAGACGTTATGATGTTACCACCTGTGATGTTGCCTGTGGTGCTAATGTTGCCTGTGCCCACTATGCCCACGGTGTTCACATTTCCAGTAGAACTCAGTGTTGACCCAGTAATTGTAGTGCCAGTTATGGTGCCACCTGCTGAAATCAATCCTGTTGTGCGCAGGTTACCACCATCAATATTTGCAGTGACTGAAACTGTGGTACCTGTATGGGTAGTGGCATTGACATTGGCTCCACCCAAGATGTTGCCACCAGTGATATTGCCTGTGGCTGATATCAGTCCGCTTGTAAGCAAGTTGCCACCAGTGATGTTGCCAGATACGTTGAGAGCTGATGTAACCAGCGTGCCTATAATGTTACCACCTGATATATTGCCAGTTGTGCTGATATTTCCAGTGCCCACAATGCCCACGGTGTTTACATTGCCTGTGGAACTCAGGGTTGAACCTGTTATAGTGGTTCCTGTGATTGTGCCACCTGCTGATATCAAGCCTGCTGTGCGCAGATTGCCACCGTCAATATTTGCAGTTACCGAAACTGTGGTACCTGTATGCGTTGTGGCATTGACATTGGACCCGCCCAGTACGTTGCCGCCAGTAATGTTGCCAGTGGTACTAATGTTGCCGGTAGCAACTACCAATCCACCAGTTACCAAATTACCGCCAGTTACATTAGCTGCCGAAGTAATGTTGCCCACAGTGGATATCAAGCCGCCGGTGAGCAAGTTGCCGCCGGTGATATTGCCCGTGGTCGAAATATTACCTGTGCCCACAATGCCCACTGTGTTTACATTGCCAGTTGAGCTTAAAGTTGACCCTGTTATAGTTGTGCCTGTAACAGTGCCGCCCGCAGATACCAACCCTGTTGTTCTTAAGTTACCACCGTCAATGTTGCCTGTGACTGAAACAGTGGTACCTGTGTGGGTTGTGGCATTGACATTGGCTCCGCCCAGTACATTGCCAGCTGAGATGTTGCCGGTCACTGCCAGACTGCCCAGTGTGCCCACTGCGGTAATTTGAGTCTGGCTGGCATTTACAGAGAATGTGGTGCCTGTGAGTGTGAGTCCAGTGCCAGCGTTATAAGTGCCTGAACCTGAAAACTGCGTGAATGTGATATTGTTGCCAGCTAAGCCAATGTTGCTTATGGTAGATGTCTGCACCCAGCCTGTGTTACCATACACATTGCCACTCTGCACAAACAAGAAGTCACCAGCTTCAACTTCAGGCACTGTGTCATAGTCAGTGGCTCGTGTAATCACTGTGGCGTTTGACCAAACATACACACCATTGGTCACAGCATTGGCTTCTCCAAACACCAAGATTCTAGTGCCTGATGACTGCACATTCACAGTGTCAATTAGGTTAAATGCGCCTGTGGTTGTGAGTGTTGCACCCACACCATTGGTACCGTTGTTGTAGGTTATGGTACCACTGGTGATGTTGGCCAGAGTATTGGGTGTGGCAACTTTTACAGCATCGTGAATGTTGAGCCCAGAAACAAAATTGTCAACATAGAGCTTGTTGACCGCATCGCCATCCTGTACCGGAGTTGGCACATTGTTGATGGGTTCGTTGTTGACATTGATATTTCCTGTGGCGCTCAATACTAAGTCGCCAGTAGATACCAATGTGAGTGCAGTGCCTCTAATGGTATTGGTCAGTACATTGCCACCCGATATATTGCCAGTTGTACTGATATTTCCAGTGCCCACTATACCTACAGTGTTCACATTGCCAGTAGAACTCAGTGTTGAACCAGTGATTGTGGTGCCAGTGATTGTGCCAGAGACAGAAACAGCACCACCAATCAAGTTGCCACCTGAGATATTGCCAGTTGTACTGATATTTCCAGTGCCCACAATGCCTACTGTGTTCACGTTACCTGTGGAACTTAGGGTTGAACCTGTAATGGCTCCGGTGGCTGAAATCAATCCTGCTGTGCGCAGATTGCCACCATCTATATTGCCTGTGACTGAAACAGTGGTGCCTGTGTGAGTTGTGGCATTGACATTGGCTCCACCCAAGATATTGCCGCCTGATATGTTTCCTGTGGTGCTTATGTTACCAGTGCCAACTATGCCCACTGTGTTTACATTTCCAGTAGAACTCAATGTTGAACCAGTGATTGTGGTGCCAGTGATTGTGCCAGAAACAGACACTGCCCCACCAATCAAGTTGCCACCTGAAACGTTGCCAGTTGTGCTAATGTTGCCAGTGCCCACTATGCCCACAGTGTTCACATTGCCTGTGGAACTTAAAGTAGAACCTGTAATGGTTGCTCCTGTAATGGCCCCAGTGGCTGAAATCAGTCCTCCTGTGATCAAATTACCACCAACAACATTGGCTGAAGCAGACAAAGTCGTTGCAGTTATTACATTTGCACCAGTAATATTGCCCGATGCACCTGTAGTAATTAGATTGCCTCCGGTTACATTACCAGTAGCAGATACCAATCCTGCTGTGCGTAGATTGCCACCATCTATATTGCCAGTTACCGAAACAGTGGTACCTGTATGCGTTGTGGCATTGACATTGGCTCCACCCAAAATGTTGCCACCTGTGATGTTTCCTGTAGCAGATATCAAGCCTGCTGTGCGCAGATTGCCACCATCAATGTTGGCAGTTACCGAAACAGTGGTACCTGTATGCGTTGTGGCATTGACATTAGCGCCGCCCAAAATGTTGCCACCTGTGATGTTTCCTGTGGTGCTAATATTGCCAGTGCCCACAATGCCCACAGTGTTCACGTTACCTGTGGAACTCAGTGTTGAACCTGTTATGGTTGCTCCTGTAATGGCTCCTGTAGCAGATATCAGACCAGCTGTTAATAGATTACCACCTCGAACATTACCAGTTGCTTGTACACCTGCAGCAGTATTGACATTGCCAGTGACAGTGACCAATCCGCCGGTTACAATATTTCCACCCGCAATGTTGCCAGTGACATTGAGATTGCCCAACACATTTGACGTCAAACTTAGACCTGCAGCCAACAAATTTCCACCTGAAATGTTGCCAGTGGTAGAAATGTTGCCAGTGCCCACAATGCCCACAGTGTTCACGTTACCTGTGGAACTCAGTGTTGAACCTGTTATGGTTGCTCCTGTAATGGCTCCTGTGGCAGAAATAAGACCGGCTGTCAGCAAGTTTCCGCCAATAATATTACCAGTGGCCGATGAAAATCCAGTAACTATCAATCCTATAGTTAAAAACTGTGCTATATTTGCCACATTGCCTACTGCCACAGTCACTGGACCGCCAGCAGTTGCAATGGTTACATTGCTGGTGCCATTGTTTATGTTTGCAACGGAAGTTATTACTCCAGTAAGCAACGATCCATTACCCAGAATGTAGTTGCCGGTTACATTACCAGTAGCAGATACCAATCCTGCTGTGAGCAGATTGCCACCTGTTACATTGCCAGTGGCCAAAACACCACCAGCAGTGTTGACATTGCCCGTGGCAGTTACCAATCCACCGGTGATAATGTTGCCGCCTGACACATTGCCGGTTGCGGTTAGATTGCCTGAAGCGGCGTTGAACACAAACTTGGTAGTGGTTACATTGGCAGTTTGATTTGACCCAGCAGCACCAACCATCACAGGATAAAGAGCTGTGGTAGTAGTGTCATCTGTAGCATTGATCACATTACTGGGTCCAACAGCGCCTTGTGTGCCAGTGGTGCCTTGTGTTCCTGTAGTGCCTTGAGCACCTACCACACCCTGTATGCCCTGAGCACCCACTGCTCCCTGTGAGCCTGTGGTGCCTTGTGTTCCTGTAGTGCCTTGTGTTCCTGTAGTGCCTTGTGCACCTGTGACACCTTGTGCTCCAGTTACCCCTTGAGCACCTGTAGTTCCTTGTGTACCCAAAACTCCTTGGGTGCCTTGAGTACCTGTGGTTCCTTGAGCACCTGTGGTTCCTTGAGCACCTGTGGTTCCCTGTGAGCCTGTGGTGCCTTGTGCGCCAGTGGCACCCTGTACCAGGGCTAAGAAAATGTTGGTATTGTTGCTAAATCCTGTGGTTCCTGTACCACCCGATGTTGACAGTGTTACTGGAATTTCGGTATAAGTTGGATTCTGTGTAATAGCACTGCTCACAGTCCAGCGTTGATAGTTGTTGCTATTGCCCGAATCTTGCAAAATAAACTGTTCGGTAGCTGCAAGAGTGGCCAAAAATATGTCAATGTCCACACCACCAGTGGTCAAATGACTGACATTGATCTGTGTGGCCGATGTCTGAGTGGCGTTGTTCCAGATTATGAATCCACTGCCAGGATCACCACTGGTGGTGCCTGTTTTGGCTTGGTAGTCAAAGAAACTGCTGCTGGAACCAGTGATACCCTGTGTGCCAGTAGATCCTTGTGTGCCAGTTACACCTTGTGTACCTTGTGTTCCAAGAGTGCCCTGTGTGCCCACTGCTCCCTGTGCACCTACGGTTCCCTGAGCACCGGTTACGCCTTGAGTACCTTGAACACCTTGGGTACCTACAGTGCCTTGTACTCCTTGAGTGCCTTGTGCACCTGTGGTGCCTTGTGAGCCTGTGATGCCTTGTGCACCTGTGGCTCCTTGAGCACCTGTGGTGCCTTGTGCACCTGTAGTGCCCTGAGCTCCGGTCACTCCTTGAGTGCCTTGTACTCCTTGAACACCTGTGGTGCCTTGAGCTCCTGTGGTGCCTTGAGCTCCGGTAGTGCCTTGTGTGCCAGTTGTGCCTTGTATGCCTTGTGCGCCAATTGTACCTTGTGCACCTGTGATGCCTTGTGCACCTGTTGTTCCCTGTGTGCCGTTAGTACCTTGCGCTCCAGTTGTGCCTTGTGTTCCTGTAGTGCCTTGAGCCCCTGTGGTGCCTTGTGTTCCGTCAGTGCCTTGAGCACCAATTGCGCCTTGAGCTCCGGTTGTACCCTGACTGCCAGTGGTTCCTTGTGATCCCACTGTGCCTTGTGTGCCTACAATACCTTGCGCTCCCACTGTGCCTTGTGTGCCTACAATACCTTGCGCTCCGGTCGTGCCTTGTGTTCCATCAGTGCCTTGAGCACCAATCGCGCCTTGAGCACCGATAGTTCCTTGTGCTCCGTCTGTGCCTTGAGCGCCGGTGGTGCCTTGAGCGCCGGTGGTGCCTTGTGTGCCGGTGGTGCCTTGAGCTCCAGTGACACCTTGCACGCCTTCTACACCTTGCACGCCCTGGCTACCTGTGGTTCCTTGAGCACCTGTGGTTCCTTGCGTACCTGTGGTTCCCTGTGTGCCATCTGTACCCTGAGCACCCACAGTGCCTTGAGCTCCGGTAGTGCCTTGCGTGCCTAGAGTGCCTTGGGTGCCTGTTGTTCCTTGCGTGCCTGTTGTTCCTGTGGTGCCTTGAGTACCATTTGTACCTGCCGTACCTTGAGCACCAGTTGGGCCAGCAGTGCCAGCTAGATTCACATCCCAGGCACTGTAGGTTCCTGAACCTGTGGTCGTAGTAATACTAGCAACCAATTCACCTGTGCCTGAATTGTAGCTGGTAACACTGCCTTCCATTTTGTTACTGCTGTCATAGGCAACAATGACATTCTGACCGGCGCTGTAGTTTAATCCTGTACCAATTGTGAGTGTTTTGGATCCTGTTCCAATGGTCAAACTGGTAGCACTAGTAGTTTGATAGCGATCACCAAGACCTTGAACACCTTGAGTGCCCAATGTGCCTTGCGTGCCTTGTGTTCCTTGTGTTCCGGTGTTACCTTGTGTGCCTGTGGTTCCTTGTGATCCTATCACTCCTTGAACACCTTGAGTGCCCAAGGTACCCTGAGTACCAGTATTGCCTTGTGCTCCAGTAGTACCTTGAACACCCACTACACCTTGTGCTCCAGTAGTACCTTGAGTGCCCACAATGCCTTGTACACCAGTGACACCTTGTGCACCAGTGACACCTTGTGTTCCTAAAACTCCTTGCACGCCCTGCGTACCAGTGGTACCTTGAACGCCTTGAGCGCCGGTGGTGCCCTGAGCGCCGGTTGTTCCTTGCGTACCAGTGGTGCCTTGTGTGCCAGTTACACCCTGAGCGCCGGTGGTGCCTTGTGTTCCTTGAGTGCCTAGAGTGCCTTGTGTGCCAGTGGTTCCTTGTGTGCCAGTGGTTCCTTGTGTACCCACAATGCCCTGTGCACCTACAGTGCCCTGTGCACCCTCTGTGCCTTGAGATCCAGTGGTACCTTGGGCTCCTGTCCCCCCTTGAATTCCTTGTGCACCTGTTGTGCCTTGAGTTCCGTCTGTGCCTTGTGCTCCAAGTATACCCTGAGATCCTACCACGCCTTGCGTGCCTTGCGTGCCAGTGATGCCTTGTGCACCTGTTGTGCCTTGAGTTCCGTCTGTGCCTTGTGCTCCAAGTGTACCCTGAGATCCTACCACACCCTGAATGCCTTGAGCTCCTGTTACCCCTTGAATTCCTTGAACACCCACTGCTCCTTGTGCGCCGGTTGTGCCTTGTGTGCCTAACGGTCCTTGCGTGCCTTGAGATCCTACTACACCTTGAATACCTTGCACGCCATCTGTTCCCTGCGCACCTACGGTGCCTTGTGTGCCAGTAGATCCCTGTGTGCCAAAAAGCCCTTGTGTGCCTTGTGTGCCGGTTATGCCCTGCGCACCGGTCGTTCCTTGTGTTCCGTCAGTACCCTGAGTACCTACAGCACCTTGTGTTCCCGTGGTGCCTTGTGTGCCAGTTGCACCTTGAGCAACTGCTGTGCCAGATATACCTTGTGGTCCGGCGCCACCTTGAGATCCTGCTGTGCCTTGAGATCCTGCTGTGCCTTGAGAACCAGTTCCAACTGGTGTACCATTTGCAAATTTAAACCCCGAAGCAATGATGTTTCCAATGTTTGACACTGTAAAAGCATTATCGGCTGACGACAAAACTGCATCTCCAAGAATTATGCTGTTTCCTGTGAGATACAGATCCTTCCAGCGACTGCTAGCACTGCCCAAATTATAGGTGTTGTTGGCACTGGGCAAAAGATTGCCCTTGAGAGTTACACTGGTATTGGCAAACACTGCCACGTTGCTGATGTTGTTCACACTCACAGTGACATTGGCATTGGCAGCAGCGATTGACACATTGCTGGTGCCATTGGCTATGGCAGTGCCATTGCCGGCACCGCCAGCTATGCCTGTGAGAAAAGCACCATTACCATAAAAATACTGCGCATGTACTTCCGAAAATTGCAGATTGGCACTGCCAAGATCATAAACGCCACTGATTTTGGGCAAGGTGGTACTGGCCAGAGTGATATTGCCCACACCATTGCCGGCTATTTCAATGTCAAGATTGAGTTCGGTTGTGCTGACTACATTGTTGCTGATAACAACGTTGGAATTTACTGGTCCTGCAGCCCAGATATTTGCAAAGTTGTTGTTGACCGCGGTAAATGCGTCGCGTAACGGTTCTCCAGTGCCATCATTTGGAGAAAGGCCTGTGTCGATTACTTGCAGTGGTGTGCTCATTTTGGTCCAAGGTGTCCTATGCTATATTTAGCACAAAGGACCAAGATAGATATTGCCCACTAATTTAGGACATAATGCCCTCTACAGCCGATCTTGAGGTTAAATTCTACCAATGGCAATTTCAATAATACCAACAGTGCCTGAAAAATCTTCCAGCGACTTGCCAATAATGGTACCAGTTTTGGGATCCGATTCAGATCTAGCATGTCCGTTGCCTGCTGAAACCATCATGTCACCTTTGGCCACAGGACCCACAACTTTGGCAGGCACACGCCCTTGCAGTGCAATCACAGCCACATGCTGGCTTGCCAGTCCAGAGTTCATTTGATAGCTGGGATTGGTACTGACCACTCCGGCCACTCTACGATCTGCATCTTGATTGCTTTGAGTAACTTCAGCTGATCCGCCAAAACTCAACACAGTGCCCGGTTCATAATCAGCATCAGCAGCATAACTTTCTGCCAAGTCAGCATACAATGCTCGCAGTGCTGTAATGTGAGCATTGCCAAAATAACCAGAAAGTGATCCAATATTGCCCACTGTATTGCCGCCAGCATTTACAATCACTGTACCTGACGTATTGGCAGAATTCACACTCAGTAAGCCAGTGGCATTAAAATTTCCAGCATTTACATTACCTGTGGCCACAATATTACCAGTGGCTGAGATTATTCCACCGCTTATAATATTGCCGCCAGTAATATTACCAGATGCTGAAATCAGTCCTGGACTGATCACATTGCCACCTGTGACATTACCACTAGCACTTATCAAGCCTGGACTGACCACATTGCCACCGTTAACATTGCCAGTGGCACTGACCAATCCAGGTGTTCTGATATTGCCACCTGTGACATTGCCTGTGGCTTCTACTCCAGCACCGCTGTTTAAGTTTCCAGTGGCACTGACCAATCCGGGTGTTCTGATATTGCCACCAGTGACATTGCCTGTGGCTTCTACTCCCGCACCGCTGTTTAAGTTTCCAGTGGCACTGACCAATCCGGGTGTTCTGATATTGCCACCAGTGACATTGCCTGTGGCTTGCACTCCAGTACCTGTGTTTAAATTTCCAGTGGCACTGACCAATCCTCCTGTGAGCAGATTGCCACCTGTGACATTTCCAACAGCAGTGGCCACACCGCTGGTAATGACATTGCCACCTGTAACATTGCCAGCGGCAGAAACCAATCCTAATGCACTTATTGCCCCACCTGTGGTCAGGTTTCCACCACTGATATTACCAGTGGCCTGTATGCCTGTTGCAGTGTTGAGATTGCCAGTTGCTGAAATCAAACCGGCTGTGGTTAGATTGGCACCAACCACGTTGCCAGTTGCACTGACTTGTCCGCTTGAGGTGATATTACCAGCTGTACTGATCTGTCCGCTGTTGAGTACATTGCCACTTTGTACCACAAGATTGCCAGTTCCAGCATTGCCAGGGTTGGTCAGAACAAGATCTGTGGCATTGGCGCTGATTTGCGCGTTACCAATATACAGCGTAGAATTACCCAACCATAAATCAAAAAATCTAAGGCTAGCATTGCCTAGGCTATAGGTCATGTTGGCTGTTGGCAATACATTTCCGGTAAACACTGTGCCACCGCTGGTGATGTTGCCTGTGGCACTCACCTGTCCGGCCGTTCTAATATTACCACCAGTGACATTGCCAGTGGCTGAAACTAGACCACTTGTGAGCACATTGCCACCAGTGATGTTGCCTGTACCAGTGATCTGTCCTGCACCATACAGCAAGTTACCGCCTGTGATGTTGCCTGTACCGCTGACTGTGTTGGCACCAAAATTCACTGCTCCCACATGGGTACCAACAGTGTTGCCTGCTGTGACATTGCCTATTACACTGATACCACCAGTGCTGATCACGACCACATTGCTGGTTCCAGCCACCGTGCCTGTGATGTTGCCACTCAATGTACCAATTGACCAATTTGATGTTCCATTAACAATCTGAGAGCCGGCAAAACTGGAATTGCTGATTTGCGAACCATCACCAATAAAAAATCCACTGGTTGTGATATTGCCAGTGGCAGATACCTGTCCAGCTGTGCGCACATTGCCTGCCTGTACATTTGCTGTCGCAGACACCACACCCCCTGTGTTGATGTTGCCTCCAATCACATTGCCAGTTACAGTGGCCAGGCCACCAGTGACCAAATTACCACCTTGCACATTGGCTGATGTGGTTATGTTTGATGTACTATTGATGGCAGAAATCACGTTTGAACTCAGGCTCAAACCGGCTGCGTTCACATTGCCGGCCACAACATTGCCCGAAACTGACAGGCTTGTGAGAGTACCCACTGCTGTCAAACTACTGGTAACCACATTGGTACTGAGTGTGGTTCCTATCAATGTGTTGGCCGGAGCCTGAGTGGACAGTGTGGCTGCGCCAGTGATTTGTCCTTGATCGTTGATTGTGATCACGGGCACTGCTGTAGACGATCCGTAGGTTCCTGCAGTCACAGCCGTGTTGCTGATACTGAAAACTGTGCCTGTAAGTGTGAGACCAGTGCCTGCTGTGTAAGACCCTGTGCCTGAAAACTGGGAAAATGAAATATTGGTTGTGCCAACTGTGATAGGTGTGTTGGTAGTACATACCCAACCTGTGTCAGCGTTGGTTGAACCAGCTTCAACAAATGTAAATGCACTGGCCATTTCGGTGCCGGTGTCAAAATCTGTGCTTCTGGTCAGCTGGAACGCTGCAGAAGCATTGCCCACAGTGGTCACAACATAGATGCCGTTGTAGGGAGCGTTGGTGCTGGTTTCGTTTTTGACCAAAATTCTTGCATTGGCAGCTGGAGTTGAACCATCCACACTCAGCGCACCCACTGCGTTGGCTGTGATAGTTGCACCCACACCGGACGATCCATTGTTGTAGGTATAGGCGCTGAGTGCTGCTGCGGTAGCATACACAACTGAGGCTTTGACATCCAGACCTGTGGCCACTGAGTCGACATAATTTTTGGTAGCAGCATCTTGATTTTGAACAGGATCTGCGAGACCATTCACAACCACACTGTTCAACACAATGTTGCCTGTGGCACTGAGATTTAGATTGCCAGTTGATCTAATCACTGTGCCTGTACCAGACAGCACATTGGTATTGACATTGCCTGCAACTACATTGGCCACGGCCGAAACATTGCCGCCTGTGATGTTGCCAGTAACAGTGGCCAAACCAGCTGTGATCAAATTGCCGCCTGTGATGTTGCCAGTAACAGTGGCCAAACCAGCTGTGATCAAATTGCCACCTATCACATTGGCAGTGGCACTGACGTTGCCAGTTGCACTCATAGCACCGCTGGTGATAATATTGCCACCAGTGATGTTGCCCGTGGCTGTGATCAGACCCGGAGTCTGCACATTGCCGCCACGTAGATTTCCAGTGGCCAAGACTCCGGCTGCTGTGTTTACATTGCCTGTGGCAGTGACCAATCCTGCAGTGATCAAGTTGCCACCTGTGACATTGCCTGTGGCTGATGCAACACCGCCAGTTAGCACATTGCCACCTATCACATTGGCAGTGGCACTGACGTTGCCAGTTGCACTCATAGCACCGCTGGTGATAATATTGCCACCAGTGATGTTGCCTGTTACAGTTGCCAAACCGCCGGTAATTAGATTGGCACCAGTGACATTGCCCGAAGCTGTGATCAATCCTGCTGTGACCACATTGCCAGCTGTGATGTTGGCTGTGGCCGACACTAGACCAGCTGTCAAAATGTTACCACCTGTGACATTGGCTGTGGCGCTGACCTGTCCACCAGTTTGCAAATTGCCACCTGTGACGTTGCCAGTGGCGCTGGCTATTCCTGAGGTCAGCAAATTGCCACCGGTGACATTGGCAGTTGTGGTCACGTTTGATGTAGAGTTTATCTGAGACAGCACATTGCCACTGAGACTGATAGTGGTTGTACGCACATTGCCGCCTGTGATGTTGCCAGTGGCTGATATCAGTCCGGCTGTCAACAAGTTGCCACCTGTGACATTGCCTGACGCACTGATCACAGCACTGGTCACATTGATAGATGCAAAAACGTTGGGTGCCAGCACAGTGCCTGAAGTACTGATGTTGCCTGAACTTAAGATATTGCCACTGGCACTCACAATGCCTGTGACGTATTGTCCTGTGGTAGCTGTGACCACTGTGTTGCCTGTACCGCCCACGTTGGCTATGATGTTGCCATTGACCACAGGCACAGAAATGCTTGTTGAACCATTGCCAATGTTGCCAATGGTACCACTGGCCACACCACTGAGATAGAATCCGTTGCCGATGAAGTAGTTGCCAGCTGTGATATTGCCTGCCGCTGATAAGCCATCAACCGAAAACACAGCCACATTGGCCACGCCGCCAATGGTCACATTGGCATTGCCGCCTGCAGATACTATGCCAATGCTGCTGTTGCCGTTAAAAATTTGATCTGCACTGATGTTGCCCAGCAGAGTGGCATTGCCAGTTACAGTGAGATCTCCGTCAATGACCACTTCGGCTGCGTTGGCAGTGGCACCACTGAAAGTCACTACGTCTGACGCATTTAGTGTTTGAACAGTGTAGCTGCCATCAATTCTTTCGGTAAAACTGGCCATGTGGAGATCCTTTTTAGATATTTATCTGTGCTTGAAACTCTTCCATGGTGAGGTTTTTGAAATTGACCAAGCGGTCAAATTCCTTGACAGAGGCAGTGGTTGCACCCTTTACTCTGTAAAAACATGTGTGTTTGAATTCATTTACAATTTGACATATTTGTCGTGCCCAATTGCCAGAGAATGTAGGCACAGCAGCACTGCTTTTGTAAAATTCAGTGTTGGCATACACATTGTTGAAACGTCCGCTGAGCGAAGGACCCATGTCAAAACCCAACAGATATATGTGACAATGTCCGGCCAAGGCTGCAATACCCACAGCAGCCGGGCCTGAACTATATCCCCAATAGTTTTCGGGAATTCTTTGTGCACCCAGTCCGGGCAGCGGGCGGCGAGTGTAAAAAACGTGTTTGTTGGCATAGCCAGCGTTTTGAATTTGTTCAGCAATGGGTCGGTCAGTGGCTACCAAAACATCAGCCGCAAATTCACGATAAAGTGCATTGCATCCAAAAATTTGACCACTAGACTGCAATTTTTTGAGGTCCATGCCTTGACGACTGACCCCATTGCCTAACACAAAAGCTACACTCATAAAAAAATCCTCCCAGTATGTAGCTGAGAGGACCAAATTGTCAAAACAAAATTACGAAGTGGCTTTGACAACCTGTGCCAGTTGCAGACTGCCGTTTTGTGCATTGGCACTGTTGATGATTTCTGCACCAGACCAAGTCACTGTGCCTTCGTCAGAGAAGAAGTTCACAGGATAGAAGTTTTCGCTGGTGTACACATTAGTGCCTGTGTTGCTGTCACTGTAGTTTCCGTAGGTCATGCCGTTCCAGTCACGAATCCACTTGTTGGAAACGTAGCTGGCATACACAGCAGAACTGTCGCCCACTGAGTACTCAATGCTCATGTAGCCAGCGGATGGTGTACCAGAATTTTCAAGCACACAAACACCCACAGGGTATGCAGTGCCTGTGCCTGAACCTGCGCCTGTGGCTGTAAAAATGTCGCCCACAGCCACGGTGTCACGACCTGAACCAATGGCTGACCAGTCTGTGTCGCCTACAGATGCCACTGAATAGGCTTGGCCTGTGATAAACGAACCAGCCGAAGTGGTTGCGTCCACATAGGCCACCAAAAACTTGTGTGCACCCTTTTGGCGAATCAAGCGTCCGTTGCCAGCGCCTGTGGTAGAACCGTCAGCCAAATTGATGTTGACCTGTGGCAGAATGATTGGATAGCTGGCAGTGGTTGCTGTGCTGCTGAGACCACCAACCACACCCAGAAAATCAGCAGCGCTCAGTGTGTCTGCCGAGTTATAGACCGGATCAGTGAGTGATCCAAAATTGGGATAACCTTGATCAACAGCCACAGCAGCAGCAGGTTGATTCACTGTGCCGTCGGCATTGATTGTGATACCTTGTGCGGTACCGTATTTTTGAATTTTGAGAGCTCGAGCCATTTGTTTTCTCCTTAAAAGAAGCCCCATGCGGGTTCTAGCCGCTACGCAGTGGTTGCTGCATAAGTCGCCCTGTGCGAACTTATTATTTATGAAAATTCGCAAATGTTGCCAACAGCCCATTAAATATCACCATGGACACTGACCTACTGATTGCTCAAGGCAATAGTTTGCGAGCTCAACACCGGCCTTTGGAAGCCTTGAAGTGCTATGCTCAGGCCTTTGTGGCTGATCCTGAATCGTCAGCGGCCTGGAACAACTATGGCAATGTACTGAGAGAATGTGGTCAGCCAGCCAGAGCCATACCTTTTCTACAGCATGCCATAGTGTTGGATCCCAATTCGGCCACAGCACAATTCAATCTGGCCGTGGCCTATCTTCAAATGGGCAACTACCAAGATGGCTGGCGGCAATATGAGGCACGCTGGAATTATGAACACTTGGCCGGGCAGCTACCGCGCTACACGCAACCAAGATGGACGGGCCAAGATCTCCGAGACCAAACCATACTTGTAGAAGGCGAACAAGGTCACGGGGACAACATCCAGTTTGTGAGATTTCTCTGGAATCTGCATGTGATGGGTGCACGTATCAAACTCAAAGTCACTGACGGATTGATTCCGTTGTTGGCCACCAGTCCTTTGTTGCAGACTGTGGCACGTTATGTGGATGACGTAGGCGATTTTGACTACTGGACACCCATCATGAGCATTCCAGGCATTTTGGGGGTAACGCTGGATAACCTGCCGCGGCCTGTGAGCTATATGAATGCTCCCTGGGATCTACAACAACAATGGCTCGAAAGGTTGGGGCCAAAAACTCGCATGCGAGTTGGATTTTGTTGGAGCGGTCGGCGCGACAACTGGCTCAACGAACACAAGGGCATGCCGTTTGAAACTATGTTGGCCATGATACAGAACAATCCTCAGTATGAATGGGTCAATCTGCAGATTGACGCTGAGCCAGAACAAGAACAACAGTTGGCCAACGCAGGTGTTCGACGTTTTCCTGGATCCATTGCCAGTTTTGCCGACAGTGCGGCCTTGATCATGGCCATGGACGTGGTAATTTCCGTTGACACCGCAGTGGCACATCTTGCAGGATCACTGGGCCGTCCTGTGTGGATAATGCTTAACTGGTTTGGCACAGACTGGCGATATCTTTTGAACAGAAATGATTCGCCTTGGTATTCTACGGCCAGGCTTTTCCGCCAACCCGCTCAAGATGACTGGCAGTCTGTTACCAAGCAAGTGAGCCAATATCTATCGTGGTTCAAGGTATAACAGTGTATAATTGCATTGTGCAATAAATAATTTGGCACACTACTATTATCAGGGTCTCTAAACAATCTATTACCGGTTCGTGCTGCTCCTACTCTGACCCAGTCTGGATGTGCGAACTATAATTTACTTCAACAAAAAACCCGCCATCGGCGGGTTTTTTGTTTGCTTGCAAATCCAGATTGGATTAGCTGAAGCTGAGGTTGCTGACTGCGATTTCACCAACATAGTCACCGGCGTTACCAAAGCTGCTGGCAGTGTTGGTAAGTTCGATGTATCCGTAACGAGTCATGAAGCTCACGACTGGTTCGAATGTTGTTGGGTCAAGCACAACACCACTGCTCATCAGAGGAATGTATGGGCAGTAGAATGCAGGAGCGTCTGCTTCTGAACTTCCTTTGTAACCAACCAGCACAGGAGTGGTGTCAGCAGCATAGCTGTCAACAAACACTCTCATTGAGCCGTTCAGTGTACCAACAAACTTGGTGTTGGTAGGAGCTTCGAAAGTACCTTCAGTGGTACGAGCAAAAGCAGAAGTGGTAGCACTTTGCAGCACGGTGAGGGCAGCAGAGCTGACCACAGCATAGTTACCAGCTCCACGACGTGTACGCTGAGCGATCAAGTTAGCAACACGGTTGATCAGAACGGCCAGAGCAGCGTGTTCGTCACCAACGAATGTGGCTGTACCAGAAACAGTGGCCTGGTTGTAAGTGAACTCAGTAGATGCCAGGCTGCGCAGGCTCAGGAGAATCTCCTGGTCAATCTCAGCCGTGATCTCTTGTGCCAGAGCTGCCATGATTTCAGCTTCAACGTCAATGCCGTGCATGGCTTGTGCGTCTTGAGCTGATTCAAATGTCCAACGAGCTTGCAGTTTGCGTGTTTTGGCTTCAACAGCTTGTTTCAAGATCTGAACGCTGATTTGCTTACCGCCAGTACCTTCCATGGTAGCTGTGTTACCACCTGTGTAGGCAGTAGCAGTGCTGGTGCCCTGAGGCACTGTGGAGTACGCTGTAGCGATTGTGAACGGGCTCAGTGCTTCCTGACCGGCTGTGACGCTGGTAGCAGCAGCAGAGCTGTCAGTCAGGCTCTGGGCATATCGCACACGCAGAGTGTGAATCTGACCCACTGGGCCAGTCATGGGCTGCACACCTACCAACTCGTTGGCAATAACAGTGGGCATCACACGACGGATCACTGGCAGAATCACACGGTTAAGTGTGGCAATGTTGCCAGAAGCAGTGCTTCCTGAACTGGCGTTCTCTTTCAAATAACGCTTGGTATTTTCCAGGATCACACTCATCGAATTGCGCTTGGTACCATTGAGACCTTCAAGCAGAGCTTCTTTGGTCTCGCCCCAGCGACTTTCAAGTAATTCCATTGACATTAAAGTCTCCTAAAATTGTTGTTTCACAGTCCAGCCAGTCTCTTGAGATCAATCACATTGCTGCGATCTTCTTCAGATTGTGGCTTTTGTGGAGCTGTCTTATCACCGGTAACTGCGGATACCTGTTCTGAGATCACCTTGCGGGCTTTCACTGAACGGTCTTCCAGCACTGCTGGTAGATACTTTTCAAAAGCGCTCTTCAAACGTGGTGTTTGCACGCTTTCCAGCAAGCTACGCATGACTTCTTGCTTCTCTTTGTTAAGAGGGCTCAACAATTCGCGCATGGTTGAATCACGCTCGTTGTTTTCTCGAATCACACGCAGTTCGCGTTCCTTTGACTCAACCAAGACTTTGGCTTTCTCAGTGAGTTGAATTGCTTCAGACAATTTCTTGTTCTTGGCAGCAATTAGATCATGCAGTTTGCGAACTTCAGCTTTCTCATTGAGATGAGTTGCTCCAAATTCTGCTGCATAGGCTTCAAAAATTCTACGTCCAAAGTTGTTCTCTCGAGCAACACGGATGTCTTCTTGAAGCTGATTCAGTTCGGCCTTCAAATGACGGCTCACAGCTGAACTCATTTTTGTGGCAGATTCTTTGATGAATCTGGCCTTGAGTCCTTCTAGCTTTTCACGAGCTTCACGCACCAAACGCACTTTGGTTTCCACCACGTCGCGTTTGTCTTTGGCAAACTCAGTAATTTCCTTGGCTAGAGCATGCACCACAAAGTTTTCAAGTTTGTTGACACCTTCGGCATGCATTTTACGGTCTTTTCTCAACTCAGAGATTTCCTCAGCCAGTTTGACTACCAAGAAGTTGTTGAACTTGGTAGCTGACTCTTTCATCTTGTGCTGAAACTTTACGCGATCTTCGGCCAGTGCCTGCTTTTCAGCTGCAACCTGTGCCACTTCTGTTGCGAGACCTTCTGTGACCATCTTATCTAGGGCTTCCACCATTACTGATTTGTCGTGCTCGTAGCGTTGTGCAAACTCTTCGCGGAGTTCTGCACGCACTTGTTCACGTGCTTCTGTCAGCTTAGACTCCCATGCTTCGTTGAGTTCTTTGCTGACATCTTCAGTGATCAAGCCGCTATCTAGCAATGGTTTAATAGCATCAAACATGCTTGGTTCTCCTTAGATTTTAAGCTCTCTAATGAGGCGTTTGACTTCCTCACCGAGGTACTTTTTTACTTTGTCATCCTTGCCAGCCTCTTTGGCTATCTCCATCACTTTATGACCGTACTTCATGTTCATGAGACCTTCATAAATGGCTGTGGGATAGGCATTGGGAGCACTGGGTTGGGCAACCACATCTATAGTGACAATTTCAAAGTCACTAACATGTCCTGTTCTGTCGTCTACGTTACCTGAACCTCGGCTTGACACACCCAGTTTCACACCCGACTGCAGTAGAGTTTTGATCAAGTTGCCCATGGGCGTGGGCAAAATTTTGAGCTTGCCACAACCAGCATGTCCGTCCATCCACATGCCTTCTACACTATGGCACACACGATCCAAGTTGATCTTGAGATCGTCAGGATGGTCCACTTCACCTAGTACGGAGTTTCCGTCGCGGATTTGCTCGTTGATAGTTTCTACTGCTTTCAGTATCTCATGGCGTGGATAAATGCGATCATTGGCGTTGCGTTTGTCGCCTTCGATGCAGATGCCTTTGAGGTAGAGATTCTTACCACCGCCAACATCGGCCTCTTCTAAGACCTGAATGTTGGCTTGGTTAAATGTAAGATCTTCTCTGAGATATCGTGACGACATCCGATTAGCCTTTGCGTCCGCCAGGCAGTGGGCTCTTGGTGTTCACACCAGTGGCCTGTGCCAGATGCGGTTTGGTAGCAGGTTTGGGCTCTTGAGTAGACTGCGAAGGGCTGTTGCCAACTTTACCAATTAAGTCTTTGGTAGAGTTGCGATAGGCTGCGCTGTCGTGATGGCCACCCATGTCAGCGCCTGTTTTCACTGGCTTGCTGGCCATGCCTGCGGCGCCAGAATTGAATGCCACTGGGCCTGCTTTGCCGTCGCCCTGTTCGGTGGTCACTGGTTTGGGCGCTGCTTTGAGATTGATTGCTTCGGCCATGGGCATCATTTCTTCAGTGTCGTCCACTTCAATGGCGTCGCCGCCTTCGTCTGGACCCATGTCGTCGCCGTCGCCCATGTTGTCGCCACCCATGGCAGCTTCAAATTCAGCCATGAGTTCGTCGAGCTTGTCTTCCAAATTCATGATGTCATCTTTGGTAGCAGGTTCGCTGCTGCCTTCGTCACCGCCCATGTCGTCACCGCCCATGGCCATGTCATCGCCGTCGCCCATGTCTTCTTCGGCTTCCATGCTCATGTCTTGTTCTTCATCGGTTTCAACTTCGTCAATGAGGTCATCACTGGCATCGCCGCCCATGGCAGCTTCTTCCATTTCCTCAGACTCGTCCATTTCTTCTTTGGCTTCGTCCATGTGCTCGGACTCGTCCATTTCTTCCTGGGCTTCGTCTAGTTCTTCTTCTTTTTTGGCCTCATCAAGCTCTTCTTCTTGCATGAGATTTTCATAGATCTCACGGCTTTTCTCCACAACGATTTCGTGGAAAAGCTCACGAGCTTTTTGATCTTCGTCGTTGATCACGTATTCGATCAGCTGTTCAAAACGGTTCATATTGGGAAACTCCTATAGGTAAAGTGTGTTGTTATTTACAACATCACTCAAAATCTACAGTGTTTACCTGTCAAAACGGCAGTTTTTTCTCTGTCACTGATCAGGCTATAGGCTGAGCCGGTGGTTGATACTGTTGACGTATCAGTTTGAGTTTGTCTTTGTATTCCAGCGCACGAATATCGTTCATCTTGCGCAGTTTGTTGAGCTGTCTGAGAGTGAGGCGTGTTTTTCGCAGATCGCCCAGCTGAGGTTGGCTGTTGTCCTGAGACAGATCTTGATAGGCTCCAGCTTCGCGTTTGAAAAATTCATTCAGCAACATGAAAATATTTATGCAGTGCCTGGCAAACCTGCACCTGCTGGTGCTGCGGGTGCGGCTGCGCCGCCTGCGCTAGGAGCTCCAACACCGCCTGGTGCTGCGCCAGGCTCGGCCATGCCGGCCATTTCTTCACCAGTGGCTATGTCGCTTTCCATGCCAGCTGGTGTTATGCCCACGGCTCTGAGATCGCTGCCCACTGGCGCTGTGGTCTCAGGATTGTCGCGTTCTTCGCGCCAGAGCTGTTCGTTTTCTTGAATTTCATCTTCGGTCAATCCTAGAAATCTCTGCAGCATGAATCGCTTGCTGAGATAGGGCAAAGGTTCCAACTGCATGTAGGCCTGAATTCTAGTGTTATCCAATTCACTTTGACGATAGCTGGCAAAGTTCTGTGGCGGATTGAACTTTAGAGTGAACAGGCCAGAGTCAATGTTGAAACCGCGCCATTTCAGGAACATCTTGAATTCGTCGTCCAGCTTTTGAGCAATCAAACCCTGCAGTCGTTCGCAGTACTGATTGAAACGATATTCTTGAATCAGTGCTGTGCCTACTTTGCCGTCTGACAGCACACGGTCCGAATCATCAGGTCCAGTGGGCAAGTAGCTGGAAGGCACTCGCAGACCACGTGCCATTTTGTTGTTGAAGTATTTGAGATCGTCAATTTCGCCTAGATTTTGGCCACCTGGCAAGGTTTCCACTGAGCTACCACGACCATCTTGACCCTGCGGGAAAAAGTAGTCTTCGCCCACACTGAGTGGATTGTAGCTGGCATCCATCATGTTTTGGCCACCACCTGTCACAGTGGGTATGCGCCGCTGATGCATTTCGTTTTTCACACGCTCCACAAACTGCATGGCCAAGTGTGATGGCATGTTGCCCACGTCAATTTTAAAAATGCGTCGTTCGGGGGCCCGTTGCACACGATAGATCAGGATAGAATCTTCCAGCAGCTCTTTTTGCTTGAATACCTTCCAGATGTTTTCTAAAATTGAGCGTCCAAATGGCCAGAATGTGTCCAACCCTTCGTTTAAGCTGAGATGCACAATGTGTTTGGCATCCAGGCAAGTTTCGTTCATGGCAGTCATGAACCTGCTGTTGCCCACACCACCACCCAGACCACCATTGGGCATGGTATAGTTGGCATTGCCTGATATTGACCCTGTCACAGGGTTGGTCATGTAGTCTGTGGTGGTCTTGGCAGCCACACTCATGTTTTGAAAGTTGGGATTGATGTCGCGGATCACATACTGTTCAGGTCGCTTGCCTTCGCTTTCGTTCACAATCACTCTGGCAACCTTGCTCATGTCAACCCAGTACATTTCAAATGTTTCAGGATCTCGCACAAACACCTGATCGCCATACTTCACGGTGTTGCGAAACAGCTTGAATATGCGTTGGTCCAGCTTGTTGAGCTTGACCCACTGTTTCATCTGCTTGCGGATGATTTCAATTTCATGATCAGTGGGCTTGTCAGCATAGTCTACTTCAAACGGTGTGCCGTTTTGTTCGTTGATCTGTGTGCTAAATTCGGCTATAATGTCCAAACAGGCATTGATTTCTGAATCCATGTCCATGTTTTCGTACTGATTGTAACGCTCCACACGGTTGGGATGACCTGAATAAACTTCTGGCAATCGACTGGCATAGTTTCTAAAAGTGAAAAGATCACCGTGACTGCTGTTGCCACTGTTGCGATCGTAACCAGGAAACCCAAACTGATTGCTTCCTGATATAGGACTCATCACTCCTGAGGTGTCTGCTACCTTGAAATACTTGCGCCAGCCGGATTTGTTGGGTTCTGCCATAGTGACTTATTTACCGTTAGTTCTGGGCATAACTCAGTATCTTGTTGCTGATGTCATTGGCTTCAGTTTGCCTTGTGACCAAATCAGCCAGCAGGCCTGTAACATCTGCAGTGTTTTGATTTTCAGTGAGTTTGCTCACTGCATCCATCATTGCTGTGCGGAATTCTGCGACCATGGTTTTGAACGCTTCGGTTTGATCAACTCCTTTGTCGCTAACTATTTCACTGATGCGTTGTGCCATTTCTTGCCCAAGATTGGGCAACATGCTGGATCCAAACTTCATGTCTCCTATTTGATAGTTCATGCCAATGCCACTGCCAACAATTTCTTTCCAGGTGGCCGGATTGGTAATGGTCTGTGTGGCTCGATCAAATGCTCCCATTGATGTGGCCAGATCTTTGATCAGATTGAGATCGGTACTCATGGGGCCCATGTTATAGCCAGTGAATTCATTGTAGCCAGCAAAGGTAGGACCTATACCGCCATTTAATTTTACAGGAATTTGTTGACCATCGGGCAGCGGAACCACGGCTTCAGTGCCGTGCAAGGTAGCTGGATAACCAGATTTTGGTCCTGTGGCTACGCCACCATCGGCCAATGACCAATGCACTGCATCTCTTGCTCCCAATGGCTGTCTCAAAAATGTTGCAAAGGCTGATTGAGCTATGGGATCTAGAGAATTCAAGGATGTGTTTTGAATATCTAGGCCTGTGCCATTTTGATGCGATCCGCCAAGATTAGGATGCAGCACAGGCAATCCTGTTTGTTTATGGATGGCCAATCCAGTTTTAGGGTCGTAGGTATTGGGGTCGGTTTGATCCCACAGTTTCTGCTGTTCCTCTTTGGTACGCACTGCACTGTTCAGTTGAATTGGTTTTTTGGTTTGTTCCCAAAATTGTTGTGCAGCAGCTATAGCAGCTGATTCTAACTTGTCTTCTAACCTTAAGAATCTATCTTTGGTGCTGTCTGGTCCGCGTTTGCCGAACACAAAAATTTCTTCTAAGTGTTTGCGCCCTTTTTCCTCTAACAAGGCCAATGCAGTTGGCGGAGTGCCAGTGGTGGCTTCTGACATGCCACCACCCGGCGTTTTTGCTCCACCTGGTGCTGCTGGTGCTCCACCCGGAGCTGTTGCTCCACCGGGCGCTGTTGCTCCACCTGGTGCTGCTGGTGCTCCACCGGGTGCTCCACCGGGCGCTGTTGCTCCACCTGGTGCTGCTGGTGCTCCACCGGGTGCTCCACCGGGCGCTTTGGGAGCAGAGGGCAACGGTTCTCGCTGACCAGTAACCCCTCCCTCCTGACTTTTTTTCTTTCTCGCCGATTCTTCTCTGGCTCTGGCAATTTCTGCTTGCCGTCTAGCATCAAACTCTTTGAGTCTGTTTTCTTGATGCTGCTGCAGTTCTTTTCTGCGTTCAGCTCGGAGAGCTTCTATTTCGGCTTCCAACCTTGCAACTTCTTGCTGGTTTTGCTTTTTCCTTGCATCGGCCAAGGCTTGTTCCAGTTTTTTAATTGCATCTTGTTGGTCGTCTACTTTCTTTTGAGACTTTTCTCGTTCTTTCTGCAGATCCAACACCGCAGCCTCGGCTTTTTCTCTGTCTACTTTGGCCTCAGCTGTTGTAGGCACAGGGCCCACTTGTGGGCCTTCGTCTTTCTTGGGAATTTTGTGCAAGGATTCAGCAGCGGCCAATGCAGCTTCAGACAATCGCAACATGGCCTCGGTAACCCCTACCTGAGTGCGAGCATAGGCTGCCATGCCCAACAAGATCACTTTTTGTTGATTGATTTCTGTTTTTCTCACATTGTTTTCTGCCTCGGCCAAATCTCTAGTGGCTGCATCGGTCTTTTGCGCGTCGTCTGCTTGTTTTTGTGCTTTTTTAACAGCATTGGCAAATCCTTCAACACCCATTTTACCAAATGTCACTGCTTCATAGAAGCTGCCAAACGTGGGCCCAAAGTTCATCATCTGTGCTTGGCCGCGGAACTGTTTGGCAGTTTCGCCGTAGGCCTTGGCCACGCCTTCCATCTCTCTAGCAACGGCCATTGTGTCTTTGAGCTGACCACTGCGAAGTTTTTCTCCTAAATCTTGCATACGGCCATTGGTGGCCATGAGTGCTTTGCCTGCCTCGTCACTGGCGCCCACAAAGCCAGACACACTATCCTTAAACTGTTTGGCAATTTCAGGACCACCGCTCTTCGCGGCCATTATCAAGGCATCTTGTACCCGTTTGGCTGCTTCTGGACCTTTTTCTTCGGCTATTTGAATCAAGGTAGCAAAGTAAGCTTCTTCGCGCATGGCATCTTCATGCATTTTTTCTTGCTCTTTGCGATTGAGTCCAGTGATTCTAGTGAGCTCATCAGTTTCTTTGATATATCGCATCACAGCAGTGCTGCTAGTGTCCATTTGCAACTTGGTACCTATGGTCAACAAACGCTGTTGCTTGATGTAATTCAGTGTGGCTTCGGCCTGGCCCACACGATCCAGACCCATCATTTCCAGTTGGATACGTTGTTTGTCAGTCAACGACTCCATGGTAGTCTCTAAAACCTTGCGACCCTGAGTCACTGTGCCACCAAAATTGGCCAAGGTCTGAGAATTGTCCTTTATTATTCTAATAAACTCATTGTATTTGGAAATTCCCAGGCCAACTTTGAACAGACTGTGGGTAAGCTCTGTGGCAGCACCAGCGCCAGTGGCACCTGCTTCGGCCAACTGTTGGTAAGACTTGTACACAGTGTCGGTTTGAGTGGCCAAAACTTTGCCAACTTCAATGACTTTAGAAGCCAACAGGCCAAGACCAGCTACCACGGCCTTGATCAGTGGGCCTCCCGGAATCAACAGAGCAAGACCAACACCAGCCAATTTGGCAGCTTCTGACAGACCGTCCATGGAGCTAGCTGCTGCTTTGTTGGCAGACTCTCCGTCATAAATGGCCTTGTTGTAGCTGATAAATGCTTTGCCTGCGGCAGATATTGCATTGAATGCAGCGTCTGCTTTGGCTTTTTGTTCTGCGGCTTTTTCGGCGCGTGCTTTTTCGGCCGCAGAGAGACGCATGGTTTCAGCTGTGAGGCCATTCATTGTATGAATGGCTTCCAGCATGGCTTCGTTAAATCGTCTCAGTTCATCATCTGTCATGGCCATGGTCTATCACCTATAAGTACCGTATATTTATAGGTACTTCTATGACTCAATCTGCCAATCCACTTCAGGCTTTTTTTCGCCGTCCCGCGCTGTATGTTCGCTTGCCCAGCGATGGCCAATTTTGGCCCCCTGACAGTTTGGACATGCCTGCCAATCATGAATTGGCTGTGTTGCCTATGACAGCCATTGACGAAATAACTTACCGTACTCCCGATGCCTTGTTCAACGGCGAAGCCATTGTGAGTGTGATTCAGAGCTGTGTGCCTGGTATCAAAAATGCCTGGGATATGCCTTATTGCGATCTCAACACAGTGCTCACAGCCATTCGCATTGCCAGCTATGGTAAGACCATGGCAATTGACACAGTCTGCCCGGCCTGTAATGCTGACAATGCATACGACATAGATCTGCAGACTGTGATGAACAACTTGGCCATGGCCAACTACAGTGAAACAGTACGCAGCGGCGATCTTGAAGTGTTTTTCAAACCAATGAGCTACAAATTGCAAACCGAAATCAATGTGTTGCAGTTTGAACAGCAACGAATTTTGAATCTAGTGCCCAAGGCTGACGAAATCAACGACGAAGAAAAAACCCTACGCATCCAAGCTGCACTGAAAGAAATCACTCATATCACAGCTCGAGCACTGGGCAATACCATAGCCAGTGTGCGCACTCCCCAGGCTCTGGTCACCGAAACCAACTTCATACACGAATTCTTGTTGAATTGTGATCGAAAGCTGTTTATACAAATCAGAGATCAAGCCATCAATCTGCGCATAAAAGACGATTTCAAACCCATGGATATGCAGTGTACCAGCTGTCAACATCAATTCAAGCAGGCCTTTACTCTGGATACAGCTAATTTTTTCGACAACGCCTCCTGACCGCTGACCAACAGCAGATTGATGGCATGATCGAAAGCATGGAGCAGGAGGCCAAATCTATTCGAGAAGAATGTTTTCGATTGTCCTGGCACATGCGAGGTGGCATAACCTATGACAATGTACTGTTGTTGAGCAGCGCAGAAAGATCCATGATTGCAGAATTGGCCAAGGAAAATCTTGAAACCACTAAAAAAACCAATTTGCCTTATTTCTAATGGACAAAGACACTGTTGTTAGAGACCTCGAACACTGGATAACCACATTTGTGGAGGTGCCACACCCGGCCCTGGGTGGATGGCCCCCTTGTCCCTATGCACGATCAGCCAGACTCAAAAACAGCTATGAGATTGTGCTGGGCCTGGACCCCTACCGCGATTTGAAAACTCGCGCACAACAGGGTCTGGGCAGTCGCGAAGTCTGGATCTATGTGTATGATGCTCAACAATGGCCACTGCCATTGTTCAGCCAGAGTTTGCAGCAGGCCAACCGTCAACATCTTGTGCCGTGCGACATGCTGGCACTGGAAGATCATCCCGAAGATGTAGAAATGGTCAATGGCGTGTGCATGAATCAAGGTACCTATGCGTTGGCTTTGGTTCAGAGTCTGTCAGATCTAGATGCCAAGGCACAAGTTATGGCAAACAAAGGTTTCTACCAGTCCTGGCCCAATGCCTATCTCACTCAGTTGTTTCAGCATCGCAAGGATCCTAGATCATGAGTTGGCAGTTTGGCCGTGTGGATCTGACCTGCACCCGCTATGTGAGTGATCTTGACTGGACTCTGTTGGATCCTGTGCCTGTGGCGCAGATACAAACTGTGTATAGAGACTACTGTGCACACAAACATTTTCACAGTGTGATGCCCATGCTAGCTGGCAGACTCACAGCACCAGGTACCGAAATCATTGGTTACTATGACTGCGGCCAACTGGTGGCCTGGAGCATGTACAGAATCTGGGACGCCCACAACATACTCAGCGATCATTTTGCCTGGAACTATCGCAATCCCAAACTCAGACTGGGCATACGCAGTTTTCAAAATGAATGTGCAATCTATCGCGATCGCGGATTTAGATACATGTATTTTGAATCAGTGGAACCCTACATGTACGACATACAGGGATTTCAAACACTGGGACCTTTGGAGTAAAATCATGGCAGACTTATACACAATCTGGGCCGACAAGGAAGGCGACATTTCAGACCTTGACTGGGTCACGGGCATGAAATCATTTTTTGATCATCTAGTGGCCGAAGGCCGAATGGAAACTTATCGAATCACTCGTTGCAAGATGGGTTTTAGATCCATAGCAGATCTTCCTGAATGGATGATTATCATGGAGTTCCGTGACATGGCTCAGATGGAGCAGGCATTCAGACGTGTTGCTCCTCAGCAAGGTGAACTGGAAGTCAAACACCGATCATTCAATCAGTTTGTGAGTGGTAATATTCAGCATGCGCTGTTTAGAGATTGGCCAGATCAGTTCTAACTGTGGTGATGTGCTGCGCACATCAATTGACTCGCTGTGCTCGTCAATGAGCTGATAAGTTTCATCCAGATCTTTTGGTCACACTTTGCCCGCACAGGGCAAAGATAGCTTCATCCGAGTCGAATCAGTCACTGATATTAGGGTATTTGGCAGAGGCGGTTGTCCGGTACCTCCATCCCAGTCTTTATCACAACGGCGCCAGTGAGATCAAATATCAGCTTGAGTCACTGGGTGTAGCATCACTGCTACGTCTTTGGGCCTGTAAAATTCTGTTCAAACAGCAAAACCGCGGCATTTTGCGATCGTCGTCCTGTCAAGGATAGTTGCTGAGTGCTCGCTAGCGCGGCGAGACTTCCACTCCCTGTGATCCGAGATCCAGGTCTAGGGCACATGACGTTGACCTGTGCGAGTCTTAACTGCTTAGTCGGTTGATTATGTGGCTGCCGTGCACGCGAACTTGAATGTGACCGTTGTACCAGTCCGCACTTTCAAGCACACGTCTTGCAAATTGTTCTCTAGCTTCGATGTAGCTGCATTCTGCTTTGGATTGACAATAGTATAGTATTTCTCGTTGGAAATTTTCTTTGCCTAAAAGTTCTACATCTCGAAGCAGTTCGGGTGAACTACCGTAGTAGTCACGCCAATCGCTTTCGATTTTGTTTCTGATTTTTTTCTTTTTTTTCGTGCCGTTTTTGAGTTTGACTGTGCGCTGAGTGGTACGAGAAAATTTGGCTAGTTTTTTGCCTATGTATCGGCGATTGCTGCAAAGATTGGTTATCATATACACAAAGCCCACACAATCGTCGGGCAGTTCTTGCACGATTTGCTGATTGTGTATCCATGGCATCTATATAGTTATGGCTGCTTGACTGTTTGATTGAGTTTTTCTATTATAAAATTTGCAAATGCGTGATTGCTGATTGGACCTGGGTGGAGATTGTCTAGTCCGCGATCACTCACAAAACATTGCCGGTAACCGCGATCAAGATTTAACCATGTTGCTGCTAGGCCCAGAGTGTCTGCGTACTGTTGATGAATCCTATCATATAGTTGCCAGTATTCATGATCATCTCTAGTATCCAGCTGTAAAAGCTGTTGAGTCATTTTTGTGGTCTGACTGGGCTGCCTGTCTGGATGACCAATATGGGCGAAGTAATTGGCATCAATGTTTAACAGCGAATTAACAAAAAAACTCTGCACACCTTTGGACTTGGCCATGGTGTCAATCAGTGCTGTGTAGGTCAATACCTGCATGATATCCCAATGAGCATGGGTCAAACTAAAAAATCTATTTTTTATGTTTTCAATGTAGGATCCAGATATGGTATATCCTGGATTGAGCTTTACGTCCATGATCTCACTATTTTCTAGATATACCTCTGTACTGTAAAGTTCTACTCCGGGGTTTACATGCATACGTTTGGGATTGGTCCAACTCACCACAAGATAGCCACAATCTGGATATGCCAACAATGCAGATACAGCAGTGAGCATGATCATTTCGTTGGTGCTACCACTGTTACCCAGATTGATCAAATTTGTACGCCACAGTTCGGGTACCTTGTTATGCACAATATTGACCCAGAGATCACAATCTTTGACTTGATCAGCCAGCCCATCACCGGCCACATAGGAACAGCCACAAAAAATAGTAGACTTCATATTGTGTCAATGTCAGTGTTGTAGCTGGTGAATCCGTTTTCTTTGACCACTCGCAAGATGTTCTCCACTCTACCAGCCAGTTCGTCCTTGTGACTCACAAGCCAAATTGACTTATGACGTTCCCGACTCATCTTCTTCAGCAAGGCCAGGCCATTCTCCACACCCTGAGTGTCAAGGCCATTGTCCATGAGTTCGTCAATGAACAAGAGATTGATGGGCTGATACAGACTCTCCCACACATCTCTAAATGCCCAGCTCATGCTCAAGATCAGTCTGGTACGTTCACCACGACTGAGATTGTCAAAGTCCAGTTCGCGACCCAGTTCTTCAATGGTCACTGAAAGATCGTTCATGAAGCGCACAGTGTGTGGCAAGCCTATGCGATCTAGATAGTGTGTCATGCGCTGATTGAGATAGCTTAAATTCTGATCAATAATTTTTTTACGCACAAACGAGTCTTTGGAGGTCAGCAGCTTGAGCAGAAAATCTTGATGCTCTTGCAGTCTGGTCAACTCGTTCAAGACATCATAGGTCACTGCCTGTAGAGCCTGGCCTTGCATGTCGGCGATTTGTTCACCATAGGGGTCTTGCTCAATCTGTCTGCTGAGTAGATTTGTTTGCAGCGTGGCCAGGCTGTTTTTGTGATTGAGCGCATCTTCCAGAGTGTCGTAAAATACTCTAGGAGCTGAGCCCAAGGTACCCAGTGTGGTCAAAGTATCTTGATGCTGCTGACGCTGGGTGTCGTTGGTCAGCAGTTGCAGTGCAATTTCTCTACATTCACGCTCTTTGTCTGCTCGAGTGACGTCCAAACTGTTGTCGTGTATTTCAGTGCCGCAGGCAAAACATCGGTGTTCAGTGATGGCTGCCAGTTCTTTTTCTAACTGAGCCAATCTGCGATTTTGTTTGACATCGTCTGCTGCTATTTGTCTAATGTACTGATTGGCAGTGTCAATGGCAGTTTTTTTCACATGATAGGCTTCAAGATCTCTGTGTGCCTGTACTTCAATGTCAATGTCAATGTGTTCTAGATCCTTTATGGCCTGTGCAAAATTTGCACAATCCTCGTCGCGTTTTTTGATCCACAGAGTCTGGCGCTTGCGCAGGCTTTCAATCTGTTCTTCAATGCGTCGGTTGGCTTCTTGCACAGCTCGAATACGAAATTCTTCCTGTGAGATAGCATCTTTGGTTTCGCGATTGAGTTCTTTGATACGGTCAGCGCGTTCTGAAAGCAGTGTGATGCCCAGCAATTGTTCAATGATGGTACGCTGATCGTTGGCCTTAAGGCTCAAAAATGCTTCGGTATAGGTGTTGAGTGCCAAGATGTGCCGGAACATGTCGTGACTCATGCCCAGCACATGTTCTATGGCGTCTTGCGTTTCGCGACTGTCGCCCTGTGCTTCGTCGGTCACAGACTGCTGTTCGCTGTTGACATAGAACTTTAACACATTGGGCTTGCGACCACGTTCAATACGATAGGTCTTGCCTGCGGATTCAAAGTCCACACTGACCAACATGTTTTTGGCATTGGTCTTGTTGACCAGATTGTCTTTGCGAATGTTTGACAGAGCCTGTCCGTACAGTGCATAGCTAAGAGCATTGATGATTGTGGTCTTGCCTGTGCCGTTGCGTGATCCATCGCCGCCTAGGTCAAGATTTTCTCCCAAGACCAGGGTAAGATCTCTTCGATCAAAGTCAATGCCCTGTGTGGCGTTCCCCACACTCATGAAGTTTTTTGCAGTAAGTTTTTTAATGTATATCATTGAGAACACTGTTGCAGACAAACTGGATTAGGCTGTGAGGTAAAACTGTTTGGATAGCGTTTTTGCCAAAGCTCACTGCTCAATATGTGATCTAGCTTGTTATTATATAGACTTATCTGAGAAAAATCAATCTTCAACAATTTCTTAAAATGATAATTGATGATGTTGTATGATGGCTGCTGATGCTGGCTTCGATGCCAGCCCATCAAAAAGCAGCAAGGCCACACAGTGCCATCAGCATAGATTGCCATCCAATTGGTTTGTATGCTTTTACATCTCACTGGTTTGTGTGTGTCAAGATTTTCCATGCTTTGGCAAATGTCGCTGGTGATTTCAAGATCAGAGGCTCTTATGACGTGAGTCTGTTTTTGATTAAAGTACACCGGCTGCCAAGTTTGATCTTTGGGGAAACGATTTTGATTGATCAACAAGAAGTCACTGAATCCCAATTGTTTGGACATCTCTTGACACTGAGCAATTTGGTGTTGATTGTGTTGGAAAGCAATCATTTGCCACACAGCACGACCTCCGGCTTTGATAAATGCCTGAGCATTGTCAATGACTTTTTGCCAGATGGTGTTTACTCTGTACAAACTGTGAGTGTCAGCCAGACCGTCAATGCCAAAGATTACCAAACAGCCAGTGTTGGACAAAGTTTGACCCAACTGCTGCCACCAATCTGTGCTGCGTAACGATCCATTGGTAGAAATTTTGATAGTGGCCCGCGGCGCTAAATTTACAAGTGTTTTGACAATGCGCACAATGTCTGGATGTGCAATGTTGTCGCCGGTATTGCCATTCAAGTTGATGTTGGTCAGCCCAGTCCAAAAAGCACTGGGAATGTTCACTAGAATTCGATCAAAATCAAGCACATCATGGTACTGTGATGCCATTGCAGTTTGCTCGTTGGTGCGCAAACACTGCGGACAACTAGCATTGCAGGTATTGGTGCTTTCAATTTCAAGAATTCGAACGTCTTTATGCACTGGCCACTCCACATGATTTCAAACATATTGCACTGGGATCAGTGGCCAATTGAAATCGCATGTCCGGCATTGAGTCTGTGCTATCAAAAGTTTCTAGTTGATTGATCCAGCAGCAAACACTGAGACGGCCATCGGCATTTAGATACACACTGGGTTGCGTGAGATGCATGCAGGCTGATTCAGGAACATGTGTTCGGGGTTGAGCAAATCTACTGAATTTTGTGTTTTTGCTCCAAGGCACAATATTGACAGGTTCGCCAGTGCGGTAGTGTCGGGCTTGAAAATTGGTTCTAACATTGTTGATAAATCTAAAGTTTTTGAATCCCAGCTGTTGACTCAGTTTGATGCAGTCTCGAATCTGATGTTCGTTGTGTTGCCAAGGAATGAATTGCCAACTGGCCGTTCCTCCTGCTTGAATAAAAGCTGAAGCGTTGGCAATCACTGTTTTGAAATCAGTGCCTTGACGATATATGGAATGTGTGTCTTCTAAGCCGTCTAGACAAAACCATATATCATGTTGTATGTCCTGAAGCAACCCTGCAAGATCAGACCACCAGTCGGTTGTTCGCAAACTGCCATTGGTATTGATTTGAATTTTTTTGCAATAAGGCTTGGCAGCAATTAGTTGGTCAACAAAGTTTTTGGCTGCAATGGCATCACCAAAAGTACCACAAAAGTGCACAGTGTCTAAATCTGTGAACTGTTGTAGTGTTTCTGTCAAACGCTCAACCGATAGATCTTGCAGCACCAAGTTGGGTGCCAGACCAAATCCATCTTGGTTTCTGCCACATCCGGGGCACCAAGCATTACATTTTGTTGTTGATTCGACTTGTAACCATTTGATATTTTTTCTAACGATCATAGGTTTTGATAAATTTTCAGCAATAACTTGTTGTCGTAGAATTCTGAATCAATGGCAGTGAGTTGATCAGTCACAATCTGATCCACCGATTCAAACTTTACTTCGCCAGGAGCCATGTCTTCGTCAACACCGGCAGTTTTGTTGGGAATCAACGCCATTTCACGTAGGTCATACTGCTGAATGAATGTTTCTTTGATGAAGTTGGCTTCTTCGTATGAGATTTCAATGTCAAGGTTGACTCTAACATGCATCCGAGGCCGAAGAAGAGTGGCAGCGTTGTCGATAAGGTTCGCCAGGCCGTAAACTCTGTAGGTTGGTTGATCAGGCCAAGCATGGTATACAGGCTGTTGGCCCCACTCGATAACAGTGAGGCCTCGTTCGTCGTCACCAGCATCTGCATAATTGTGAGGGAACGCATTGCCGATGTAGGTAATATTTTTCTTGGTCTGTCGCTTGTGAAAGTGCCCAGTGTAAACATGTTCGAACCCTTGAAGATCTTCTCGTTTGATTTCTCCATGGTCCGGCATTTCAACCATGGCATTCATGAGGTAACCCGGTAGTTCAAAATGTCCAAACAGATACTGACCAGACATTCGGCTCAGGCGTTTGTGATCATCTCCGCAGAGCCAAGGAGCAATCACCACATTGTCACTGGCAAACCAATCGTTGCAAATCTCCACGTTGGGCAGGTGACGAGCCCATTCCACACTTTGAATGTCGCGTTTGTCGCGATAATAAAGATCGTGATTGCCAGGAATAAAGTATACACGTTCAAAATTAGCATTGAGATGCTCCAGTGCTCGCAGGCTATAGTTCAGTGTGACAATGTTTAGGCTGGCACGATTGTTGTGCCAGTCGCCTAGGAACAAACAGGTTTCGCAACCTAGTTCTTGAGCCCGGGCAGTGGCCCACTTTACAAAAGCCAAACAGTCTTCGTTGTGAATTGTGCTGTTGGATTTTAGTCCAAAGTGTATGTCAGTGAAGATTGCAGCCCGGCGGAATAGATTACTCATATCTTACATTGTACATTGGGAATCTTGTTGTGTCAACTTGCAGCCAGCCTTTTGATATGATCTCGAATAGTAGGGTGCTGATTGTCAATCCAAAATTGTACAAAACTGTAATTAATCATTGGTCCAGACAAATTCAAATGTTGTGTTATGCTTTGATACATCAGTTTGAATTTTTCTTTGTGGATCAGGTCACCAAAATAAACAGTGAGAATTCTTGAGTCGCTCGGTGTTGATTGATAATCAATTTCGGCGCTGACCTGAACAGGCACAAACTTTTCATTGCCTAGATCAGTATTTTTAAATTGCGACAACCATTTGATCATTGAGTGTTCCAAGGTTGTGCGCGGCAGTAGTCTTATGATTTTGCAATTTGGAAAAGTGCTCAACACTGTTTGTAATCGAGAATCACTGTGCCAGTGATTAGAAAATACAAACTGATCCATCTTTGACATATTGAGATTTATATTGCCCAGTGCACCATTGATGTCATTGAAAAATTGCTGATTGATTGTAGGATTTTTATAAAAGTTAGTATACTTCATGTCAGACGGACGAAATATAACTTGCCCTTTGGCAGTAATGCCACGATACTTTGCACCAGTTTCGGTGTAGTGAAAGTTTATAATACTGCTAAGTAAATCGCCCGCACACCCTGCAGGGTAAACCACCCAGACACAAGGACTCAACGGTCCAAATTCAACTCCGTCAACAAAGGTTTCCAGACTGGGGTTGTACAAAAACATCACTCATCCAGGCTAGACACAACCGGCCCGGACATTGTGGCCATGCTTGATTTGCCAGAATTTTGTCGACTCCAGGACGGGTTGAGTCCGTTCATCTCCAAGATGTCATCTCGGATGTTTTGATTTTTCTTCTCAATGTTAAGAATGCGTGTAAAACTATTAGTGATCGCAGCGGTATAGTAAGCGAACGGATTTTGGCTTTTTGATTCGTCAAACTGTAGACCAATTTGACTAAGTTGAAGAAGAGCTTGTCCACGCATTTCCTCGTTGTAAGTGTATCCACGCCAGTTGCTCCTTGTGGCATAGCGTTCGCACAGCTTCATAAACATCATGGCCAACTTGCGAGTCATCTCACCGTGATCTTTGCTGAACTCTCCAGAGGCAAGATCGCCTCGCCAGTGTGAGCGACCCACACAGTAAGGTGTTCGATTGCTGTCGATGCGCCAGTGTTCAAAGGGCGGAAAGTTCACTCGCACATGATTGAGATCCAGCACAGGTTCTTCAATCAAGTCTGCTAGGGGATCTTCTGCAACATCTTCCAGTTCAAAAATGTCTTCCAGGCGTTTTTTCTTCTGTTCGGCCTTGGTAATTTTTTTAGGCGCTCGTGGTATGTGTTCCCAAGTCATGACGCGAAACACACAGTCTGTGTTGGCAATTTTTTTGGGATCAACAACTTCGCCGGTTTCTCGTCGTATGCGTTCGGCTCGATTGCGGCGTGCTTCAGCAATGGTTCGCTGATTGATGCGATCTGTGCCAGACAAGATCATGTCAAATTGATGATCTAGATCACGGTCGCGAAACCAGCAATAGGAATTTTTGCTGAGATGTATTTCTTTCAATATGTCACGATTGTTGAGATAGTTGACCTTGGGCGCAGTCTTGGTCAGAGTGGTTGTCATTGAACTTGGTCTCCAGTGTGTACTTATTGTAGCACAAATACCACAGATGTCAACCTCTTGATAAACTACACAGTTTAAAACAGCGGTAAATACACTAGAGAACAATTCCATGACAGCATACGATCCCAACAAGGCAGCTGCCTACAACAAACTCAGATCACAGGGTCTAACCGAAGACCAGGCTGCAAATCAGGCCGGCATTTCAGACGCAGAATCAGGCAACTACAGCATTGGCAGCAATGGACAAATGGGACCCATTGTGGCTGGCACAGGCACAGTGACTCAGGCTCCTACCGCAGCGCAACAGGCAGAAAGTGCAAGATTTCAAGCAGGGCTGCAAAGCGATGCCAACTTTGAACGAGTTGACTTTGCACAGACATCTCGCAGTGAGCCCGGACAAACACGACCAATAACCTATACCACAACCAGCACAGAAACTGCAAGCGGTGGTGGCACAACGTCTATCACTGCAGGAGCTAGGATTGCCACTCCGGCCAGTGAAGCAGCCGGCACAGCCTACGCAGCCAAGAATGCCGAATACAATGATTTTATAAAAAACAACCCGTCAGATTTCACGCGACGTCGTCAGGGCTTGCCGCCAATGACGCCCGAAGAAAAAGCCAGTTACGATCAAAAACTCAACACACTGAACACTGAAAAACAACAGTTAAAAAACCAACAGCTAGATGCCGAAGCCGGTGGTGCTCCCACTGTGACTTTCACACCCAACACCACTACCACACAAACTACCACTACCACCAGTACATCAGTGTCCCCGGGTGCGCAAAACAATCTCAACACTCAAACTGACACTGCAGTATTCAGGCAAACTGAAAGTGAGATCAACAGCTCTGTGCCCACGCCGTCCACAGCACAGGCATTTCCAGTGGCCGATCCACCAGTGATCACTGCTAGATCCACAGATGGTCCACCAGTGATCAGACCGTCGCCTGCTGATCAAGCACAGTTGGCACAAGTTGTAAGGCCATCAGACTTTCTACCAGTTGGCCAAGACGAATTCAATCCTGCCAAAGCACAGACTTTCACAGGAGCAGCCACTGGAGAAACTGCGGAAGAAGCAGAGGCAGCTGCTCGTTTTCAAATAAACAGAGACGCTACTTCACAATTTGGTGCTGGACAGTTTGTTGTGGGCAGTTCGGAAGTAAACGTCAGAGTTCTTGGTGGTACCGGTAACAACATCACCGGATACCGAGCAACTGTGACAGAGAGAGTGAGTCCGGCTACTACACCTCCAGCAGTCACGCCTGGACCGGGTGATCCAGGATTTACGGCCGAACAGCCGCCAACTCCGCCACCAACAACAGCACCAGAGCCTGTAGCACCAACTGCCACTGTCATTGGCACAGATCTGGACAATGCACAAGAAGGTGCCACAGCTGGGCCACCAACAACAGCACCAGAGCCAGTGGTTCCAAATCTTTTTGAAAATCCGCCCCCTGACGGAGTGGATACCGAAATGGTTCTGCCACCGCAACGGCAACCGGTGCCTGTGCCAACCGAAGGCGACGAAGCCATCGCAGCTGCCGATCGTGCACAGGCCGAACAACAAACAGCCGCCGACGTCATTGGGGCCGTACCAGCACCAGCACCTGTGCCACCTGCAGCAGTGGCCACAACCACTGCTGCTGTTGCCAATGCTGCTCCACAGCTCAATCCAGCAGTGGCCGCTGCAGCCGCAGGATCAGCCACTGCAGCTGGCACAGCCAATGCACAACGTCAAAGCACTCTACAGTCCAGAAAAAATCAACCAGCTGCTGCGGATTGGCGCGTGCGTCTGCAATTGGCAGCAGGAGCCAACTATCTTTATGCTGATCCAGTTGCGGCCAATCGAGGCATCTTGGCACCATTGGCAGCCACCGACGGAGTGATATTTCCCTACACACCCAGCATAGACACCAACTACAAGGCCAAGTATTCGTCCTATGATCTGGTGCACTCAAACTATCGTGGTTATTTTTATCAATCCAGCAGTGTGGATGAAATCAGTGTCAAAGGCACATTCACAGCACAAGACACCAAAGAAGCTGAATATCTCCTGGCTGTGATACACTTTTTTAGGTCTGTGACCAAGATGTTCTATGGTCAAGATGCACAGGCCGGCACACCGCCGCCCTTGGTATTTTTAAGCGGCCTGGGGCAGTATCAGTTCAACAATCATCCCTGCTTGGTTTCCAATTTCAACTATTCTTTGCCCACGGACGTTGACTATATCAGAGCCAATGGCTTCAATCAAATGGGACTGAACCTTGAAAATCGCAGAACCAAAAGCAGCGGACCCGCTGCCGGTGGCGGAGTGCCATCCCTGGGCGGCATTGCTCTGCGCCTGCTCAACAATGCTCTGAACAAAGGTGCAGTCAAACAACCGCCGGTGCCCGGTGTGGTCACGCAGACAGTGACCAATCAAAATTCAGTTAACAGCACCTATGTGCCCACCAAGATGGATATTTCAATCACTCTGCTGCCAATACAGACTCGCAATCAAGTCAGCCAGCAGTTTTCACTACAAGGCTTTGCACAAGGACGATTGCTACAGGGAGGATTCTGGTAATGGCAGCTATCTACACTTCAACCAGTCCTTATTTTCTCACGGGCTACAGTCAGTTCTATCTTGACGTCATGGTCAACAGACCCATACCCAAAGAAAGTGACGACACCTTGTGGGAAATCACACAGACCTATCAGTACAGGCCAGATCTATTGGCTTTTGACCTATACGAAGATGCTGGTCTATGGTGGGTATTTTACCAACGCAACCCCAACACGCTCACAGCACCGCCCTTGGACTTTGCTGCTGGCACCAGAATCTATCTGCCCAAAATAACCACGCTGCGATCAGCACTGGGATTCTAAAACATGGCCATTACCGTAGCTCAGGTCCAAGCGGATATTGATGCTGTTCGCAAGTCGCTGGAAGTAATCAAGCGAGACATTGCTGACATTGGCAGTGAACAAATTGACATAGCTGACAAAATACGAGCACTTACCGCGCCTGGTGTAGTGCGTACTGCAGCACAAGAAGCTGAGTTTGCTGCGTTGCGTGCCAAACGTGCCCAGCTACAGACTGAAATGTCCGCAGCTGAAGTACAGCAACAAGACTACGAACAACGTCTCAGTGGCCTGCAGCTGGATCTACGCAATGCTCAGGCCATTGAAGCTGCGGCTGCACCACCACCACCACAACCCCCAGCTCCACAAACAGCAGCGCAAGATGCACAGGCAGCAGCGCCGCCGCCAACAGCGCCCACTGCTGTACCTCCACAGGTAGCCGCACCTGTCACTGGTCAAGTGACCACACCGCCGCCAGTGACCACACCTTCCAATGCTGTGGTACCGCCTACCACTGACTCAGGTGGTGGCGATTCAGGAACCAATGCGCCCACACGATCACTCACACAGACTCAGGCCACCAGCAATCAGTTTGTGAATGCGCAAGGTCAGGCCATAGGCATACCATTGCCTGCTGAAACTGGGCAACAAGGCACTATTCAACGCAATTCTGAAGATGGTAGTTTATACGATGCTGGACCGCTGGCAGCACCAACCTCGCCTGGAGTGGGCGCACAGGATGATGCAGCCGCTTCATATGGTGGCGCCACGTCAGCTGAACAAGCAGCCATCAATGCGGCCATACAAGATCAAGGCCGTGTGTCAGGCACTGTGGGCACAGGACCTGAAAGTCAAAGGATTGTTCCACAAGGCAATGTGTTGGATAGATTCAGCAGCTACACCTATCGTGCCAGCTGGTATCTCATGACACCAGAACAATATCGTCAGCTGGTTGTGAGTCAGAAAAAACAGGTCAATGGCTATATGTTGTTGATGCAGAGCGGTGGAGCTCCACCCAATGTGGGCGGTGCACAGGGTGCTCTAAGTACCAACAATCAGGCCATTGCAGCCGACGCTGCCGTGGGTGGTTTAGGTGCAGGCGTTGCAGCCACAACCATTCCCGGTGCTGGTGAGGCCGATGCTGGCCGCAATCCTTTTTTCCCTCAGGACTTTTACATTGATTCAATCAACATTGAAAACTTGCTGATTGGTGCTGGCAGCCGTGCTGCGCACACTGTGTCTCGGTTGAACTTTACTGTGGTTGAACCAGCCAATATCACGCTGTTGGATAGACTCTACGAGGCTGTGCAGGATTTCATGCCCAGCTATGGGCAAAGCAGCATCAACTATTCTGCAGTGACCTATCTCATGGTCATACGATTCTATGGCTATGACCAAAACGGCAATCTTGTGACCAACATTGGTGCTCCTGACGCCACTGGCAAGTCGGATCCCAATGCTGTGATTGAAAAATTCATTCCGTTCAAGATTGCCAAATGTGATTTTTCTGTGTCTGGCAGTTTGGTTACCTATAGCATTGAAGCCAAACCTCCTGGTTTGATCATTGCAGCTGGTACTCGCCGCGGAACCATACCCTATGACCTGCAACTGACATCAAAAAGTCTGGGTGATCTCCTGGGCGACACCGTGGTGTTTTCTACAGCCACAGCACCCAACAATGCTCCAGGAGCCTCAACCAGTGCTGCCACCGGCGTTGGCAATCCCGGAGAAGAAGCTGCAAGACAAAATGCTGCTCAACCAGCACCGGCCAATGCCAGTGCGGCGCCCAGTCCCCAAAGCTCATTGTCTCAGGGCCTGATAGGAGCCATGAATCAGTTTCAACAAGATCTGGTCAAGAATGGAACCTACGAATATGCTGACACATACAAATTGGTATTTGTTGCTGGCGGACCAGGCGGCGGCGGACAGGCCATTGCCAAGGCCAAATTGATTCCACCAGGTACCACGGTCGACAAGCGCAATTTGGCCACAGCAGCGCCGCCCACAGTCAGCGCCAATTCTGCAGATCCAGCCAAGGTTTCTGCCAATGTCAATGCAAGAAATTATGCTATCACAGCTGGCATGCAATTGGTACAGGCCATAGACATGGCCATTCGCAACAGTGACTATATCTACAAACAGCAGACCAAGTTTTTCAACGAAGATCGCAGCGATGCCACTGCCGACGAGCAGTCACAGTCAGGTACTGGCCGGGATGTTACCTGGTACAACATAACCTTTGATGCTGTGCCCAAGCCAGGACAGTATGATCGCAAACGCAACGACTTTGCCTATGACATCACTTTCAAAATCAATACCTATAGACCTTTGAATTTTGCCAGCAATTTTTTCCCACTGAATAGATTTAGAGGCCTGCATAAAAAGTACAATTACTGGTTCACAGGTCAAAACTCACAGGTTCTGGAATACAAAGAAACTTTGAACAATCTCTACAATCTCACTATCAGTGGTTCGGCTGATCAAAAAAATCTTGCTCAACGTCAGCAGTTCACCAGCAGCATGCGAGATCAACCGTTTTATTCATTTCAGTCGGCCAGCAATGAAAGTCGCCAAGGCGCTGCCGGACGCGAAAACGAACCTGGTGCCAATTTGGCCGAGTATCTCTATGATCCTGTGGGCTTGGCCGACGGGCGTCTGCGCATTGTGGGCGATCCGGCTTGGATTCAACAGGGCAGTTTTTCAACTGGTATTGACCCTGCCAATTTTCAATTCAATGCATTTTTGCCCGACGGTACCATCAATTTTGACGCCCAGGAAATACTGTTTGAAGTGGCCTGGCAGAAACCAGCTGATTATGATCTCAACACAGGGCTGGCCGATCCTTATGCCAAGACCACCCGGCGTGAACCCATTCAAAGCCGAGTATACACAGCCAAAAAAGTTGTCAGTGAATTCAACAAGGGCAATTTTTCACAGAATCTCGAAGGCAAATTGTATTTCTTTATGAAACCCGATGCCAGCAACAAAGCTGCCACGGCCCCAGTGCCCAAGGCCGTGAGTGAACCTGATAACAGAGCCGAAGACAATTCCAATGATGGCAGCTTTGATGCTGTGGAACGAGCAAGATTGGCACGCGGAGCACCCACTGCCGGTGTGGCCGCCATACCTGATCGTGTCACAGCCGGCCTGGGCATAGCCGCTGCGGCAACTGCTGCTGCTCCCAGCCTGCGTGGCAGACTGGCCGAAGTTGCTGGAGCAGTTGGCAGTGCAGTACGTGGAGCGTTGCCAGCACCAGTGGCCAATCTGTTTGGATCCGGAGGTGGCCCCAGTGGTCAAACCAACACTGTGCCACCCGACCCTGCATCCACAGTGCAGCCAGCACCACCTCCAGTACCTGCAACCAGCAGTGGAACTAATGTAAATATCAATGCACTGCCGGGTGCCGACGTGGCTGGTCTTGGCTTTGATGTACCACCAGCTGTGGGCAGATTCACTGCTCAACAACTGGGAGTAGATGCAGTGGAAGTTGATGCTTCGGGCAATCGCAGAATCCGAATCACCGTGACTGGTGTAGGTAACTCCAGCCCCAATGCACCGCAGAACATATCGCGAGATCCTTAAGGAACACACATGTCAGTAGACATTCAACGCAGTCGAGGCCGCCCAGGCAATTACAAATTTGATCGTGGTGGCACACCTGCGGAGTTTGGGCCATTCTATGGCTTGGTCAAAAACACCACAGATTCCAATCGGTCTGGACGTATTGAAGTCTACATAGAGGCGTTTGCCGGTGGTGACGAAAACGATTCCACCAAGTGGACATCGGTCAGTTACATGCCACCGTTTTTTGGATCAACGCCCTATAACCCGCCCAAAGAAGGCATTGGCACCTACATTGACGGCAATGCCAACTCTTATGGCATGTGGTTTACACCACCTGATGTGGGTGTGACTGTGATCTGTGTGTTTGTGAACGGTGATCGCAGTCAGGGATTTTACATAGGTGTGGCGCCAGATCAAAGTCTGGGTCACATGGTTCCGGCCATTGGTGGCACAACGGCCTATGTGACTGAAAATGAAAACCAAGGTCAGTATTTTGCAGGTGCTGTGCGATTGCCTGTGGTTGAAATCAACACCAACAACACCGCATTGGAAGGGTCGGGAAGATTTTTTGACAAGCCCAAACCTGTGCATTCAGTGGTTGCGGAAAGCATGTTTAGGCAAGGACTGGTCAAAGATCCTGAACGAGGCCCCATTGGCAGCTCCAGTCAACGCGAATCACCGTCCGCAGTTTATGGTATTAGCACACCAGGAGCTGCGGTCTATCAAGGTGGTCTGCAGTTTGGCGACATACAGAGCAAACTGGATGACGGATCTCTAAAACCTCAGGATCTCAAAGTTATCGGTCGCGTGGGCGGTCACAGTCTGGTCATGGACGACGGCGACTCTAACGGCAACAATCGACTGTTTAGATTTAGAACCACAGCTGGGCATCAGATCACAATGAGTGACACTGGCAACTTTTTCTATATCATACACGCCAATGGTCTGGCCTGGTTTGAACTGGGCGCTGAAGGTACATTGGATGTGTACGCTACCAATTCTATTAATCTGCGCACTCAAGGTGATATTAATCTGCACGCTGACCGAGACATCAACATGTTTGCTGGACGAAACGTGCAGATCAAAGCCAAAGAAGACATTAGATTGCAGGCTGATTTTGATTTGACGTTGAAGGCCCAGGACAATCTCAGTGTGTATAGCAAAAGTTACATTGGAATCAAAAGTGACGGCACACTGGCCCTGCAGAGCGTGAATGGCGGCAGTTGGGCAGCAGGCAGTGCCTTGATAATGGAAGCTGGTGCCATTGACATGAACGGTCCAGCTGCTGGGCCAGTGTTGGAACCCAACAACATAACCAAAACAATTTTAGACAGCACAGAATTTGACACCAGCCGGGGATGGCAAGTGGTTCCCGATGGATTGGAAAGCATTGTGAGTCGTGCACCCACTCACGAACCTTATCCTTATCACAATCGTGGAGTGGATGTCAAAGTGGATCTGGAAAGTGGTCCACCAACACCGCCACCGGGTGCTATTCCTGTGCCAGCTGGTGTTGAATTCACGAGAACAGAATGAGCTCATACAGTTTTGAATTTCAAGGCAAGACTTTCTCAGTCAAGGTGCCACAGGGTGTTAGCCAAGAACAGGCTCAGGCCTTGTTCAAGCAGCAGGCAGACACAGGCAGTCTTGTGGGCATCAAAGTTGGGGATGCACTGAGTGCGGCCACTCAGGCCGCAGCTGGTCTGCCAGGAGCTCTGGCACAGATTCAACAGAGCGCTGCTGGTGCTTTGGGATCTCTGCCCGCTGGCGCCAATCTCAATTCTATCACTGCAGGCCTAGGGGCTGCTGCAGGCGCAGCCAAAGGTCAAATTTCTTCGGCCTTGACTGGAGCATCTGCAGCACTGAATTCTCTAACAACTGGATCTGGTGCTCTTGGAAGCCTGAGCAGTGCTGTGACCGGTGCCGCGGGCGGAATAACTGGAGGCCTGAGCAGCATTGCTGGTGGCCTGGGCGGCGGCCTTTCGTCGCTGGCCGATAGTGCAGGCAAATCACTAGCAGGGTTAGGCAGTGGTATAGGCAGCGCAGTGACCGGTGCTGTGTCTAAACTGGGCAGCATTGGTGGAGTCAGTGCATTAACTAGCTCGCTGACTGGTGCCGCAGCCGATGCCGCCAGTGTGGCTTCCAAAGCTGTGTCTACCCTACAAGGTGCCATTGGCGGTGCCGCCACCAACGGCATCAATGTGGCAGATTTTGCAAAACAGATTCCTTCTTTGGGGAGCCTGGGCAGCCTCAGTGCTGCTGATGTGCAAGGCACACTGGCTCAGGCCAGCAAGTTGGTTGGACAAGGGGCTGGTGCTGTCAGCAATGCATTGGGAGCAGGCAAATTTGGTTTTGACGCTCCGCAGTTGGAAAAAGCCGGATTGGTCAAACCTGGCACTGCTGCGGCTTTCTTGGCTCAGGGAGCCAATGATCTAGTCAGTGTGCTCAAAAGTCCCACGGTATGGACTGGCAAAGATGGTGTGAAAAGTCTTGGTGGTCTGCTGAATAATCCCAGCCTTCAAGACAAAGTACAGCAGGATTTGATGAAAACTGGAGTTGACTCACTGAAATCACTGGGGGTACCCACAGACAAACTGAGTCCTCAGGCCTTGAGTGGTCTGGCCACCAATGCTGCCAAAAGTGTAGAACAAACTGTGCAATGGGCCACTGGGGCTCCAAATCTGCCAGCTGAGGTCAAAGACAAGTTCACGGCCACTGCGGTCAACAGTGCTTTTGCAGTGAATCTCACACAGACCAAAGTTGATCCGCCAGTCAAGCAAGAAACCAAGCCTGAGCCAGCAGCAGCCACAGTCAATGCTGAAACACAAGATGCAGCAGCCAAACGAGTGATTGGCAATGACAAAGTTCCTAGCGTGTCTGCAGAAGGCGGGGTCGCAGCAGCCAAAGAAAAGACTCAAGCGTTTTTAGACATAACCAAGGTTGCTTTTGCAGCTTTTGAAGCAGCCGTGGCCAAAGTTGATGAATTAGAAAAATCAACTGTGGTCACGCAAGCACAGCTTGATGCTATCAATGCTGAACTGGCTCCAGCTCGAGCAACTTATAATTCTAGAGTCAGCGGTTTGCGTGACGAAGCATCTGATGCTATAAATGCCCTGCCTCCAACTTCGACCACACGAAAAAATTTAGTCAATGTATATAACCGTATCACACAAGTGATCGTTCCTGCACTGATTGAATATGTCAAAGCCTACAAGCAACGTTTTGAAGCTCTCAAAGGCCGAATAACCACATAAATATTGGCATGACGACATTTATTGGCTTCAACACTCAGAATCAATTCAAAAAGTTCACTCTCACAGACTTTGAACTGGTCAAGCGAGATCTGTTGAATGCATTCAACATTCCACAGGGTCAGTTGCCTGGTCGTCCAGGTTATGGCACTGTGCTATGGAGTTATCTTTTTGAGAACCAGTTAGATGTCACGCAACAAGGTATCATCAATGAAATTCAACGAGTGGCCGGCGGTGATCCTAGAATCTTTGTGAGCAATATCAATGTGTATCCCGAAGAAAATGGCATGTTGATAGAATTGGAAATTCAAACAGTGGGCGGCCAAGACGCCGAACTGCTGAATATATTTTTTGATCAAAACACTCGCAATGCCAGCTATGTATAACTGAGCCGTTTTTGATTTCGATAAATAAAAAACAACGGTACAAGGTTATAGGTCATGGCAAAAACCACAAGACAAACAGCAATTTTTGGTGTTGAAGACTGGAAACAGATCTATCAAACCTATCGCGAAGCAGACTTTCAGAGCTATGATTTTGAGACTCTTCGCAAGAGTTTTGTGGACTATCTGCGCCTGTATTATCCTGAAACATTCAATGACTACATTGAATCATCCGAATACATTGCACTGCTGGATGTGATTGCATTCATGGGTCAGGCTCTGGCCTTCCGCACTGATCTTAACACTCGTGAAAACTATCTAGACACAGCCGAACGCCGAGACTCAGTGGTGCGACTGGCCAACCTTGTGAGCTACACTGCCAAACGCAACACAGCGGCCCAGGGCATGCTCAAGGCATTCAATGTGACTACCACAGAAAATGTCACAGACTACAACGGCATAAATTTGGCCAATATCACAGTTAACTGGGCTGACCCCACCAATGCTGACTGGTTGGAACAATGGACCGCCATTGTGAATGCTGCCTTGGTTGACACTCAAAAAGTTGGCCGGCCCTCCAACAGACAAAATATTTTGGGTGTGGACACCAGTGAGTATGGCATAAATCTAGTGCCAGGATTTTTGCCAGTGATCCCCTACACTGCTACCGTGGACGGAGTAAACATGCCGTTTGAAGCTGTGACAGCAACTTCAGCCGGCGAAGACTATGTGTATGAGCCCAGTCCAAGACCCAATTCGTTGTTCAATGTGTTGTATCGCAACGATAGGCTAGGGTTTCAATCGGCCAACAATGGTTATTTCTTTTTGTTCAAACAAGGCACCTTGCAAAATCAAGACTTTAACCTGGCCGAGCGCATTGCCAATCGCACAGTGAACATCAACATTGAAGGCGTCAACAACGAGGATCGTTGGTTGTTTCAGTTGGACAATGTGGGCAACATCAGTCGTGAGTGGACCTATACTGACAACATTTATTCAGCAGCGGCCGAACAAACAACAGCACTGAGACCCATATACTCAGTGACCAGCCGGGCCAATGACCAGATTACCATGGTGTTCGGCGATGGTGTGTTTTCAGAAATTCCAGTGGGCTTTTTCCGTGCCTATGTGCGCAGCTCAAATGGTCTGCAATACATTATCAACCCAGCTGAAATGCAGAATGTGGTTCTGCCAATCAGCTACATTGATCGCAACGGTAACCTACAAACCATAACCTTTACCTGTGGTATCACACAGCCTGTGAGCAACGCACAGGCTCGTGAAAGTATTGATGCTATAAAACAACGTGCTCCTGCACGATACTACACGCAGAATCGCATGGTCAACGGGGAAGACTACAATTTGTTTCCGTTCACTCTGTACAATTCCATTATCAAAAGCAAGGCCTTGAATCGTGCCAGCATAGGAACCAGTCGGTATCTTGACCTGGTGGACAACACAGGCAAATATTCTTCTACCAACACATTTTCCAGCGATGGTGCTATTTGGCGCAACAATATTTTGCCTACGTTTTTGTTTACCTGGGACAATCGCAACGAAATTGCCGATGTAATTACCAATCGGGTACAGCCTGCAATCTTGGATGCCACATTCAAGCAGTTTTACTATGCAAACTTTCCACGTATCACAGTAAACACCGGCGGCACAGCTCTCAGCACATGGAATCAAAGTACCACACTGGCCAACGAAACCACAGGCTATTTTAAAAACGCAGCTGGGCAACCAGTGAGCCTGGGAGCCTACAGCAGCACTGCATTTCAATATGCAGTGCCCAGTTGCTTGATCAAATTTGTTGCTCCTACCATCAATGGCCAGACCTACTACTTTGACGGCAACAACAGACTCAAACCAGGTGTGCCAACCAGACCCGAAGATCATTTGGAAATCTGGGCCAGTCCCACTCGCGTCATTGGTGACGGCAGCAACAACGGTCAAGGCAACTTTGCATCTGGGCAAGGACCAGTCACACTGAACAATTTTGTACCCACTGGAGCAGTGGTTCAAACTATTATACCAGTGTTGATTACAGATCTTCCGTTGACCATTCAAGAAGAAATGGCACAGCAGATCTTGTTGTTTCGCAACTTTGGTCTGGGCTATGACAACGACGGATCAGTGCCTACCAGTGGCGGTGCTGGAACCTGGTACATCATTACCAGTACCAATCTTGACGACAATGCAGCCTGGAGTCAGGCCTACGCTGGCAACACATCAGGCGCCAATCTTGATGCATCGTGGTTGATACAGTTCACTGTGTCTGACAATGTGTACACAGTGACCAGTCGCGGCCTAGCCTATTACTTTGGATCAGTGCTGCAGACTAGATTTTTCTTCTATGGTGACGAAAAAATCTACGACAGCCGAACTGGTACCACAATCAAGGATTTTGTGAATGTGTTGGCAGTGAATACCAGACCAGATTCTAGCTCTCCACTGCCTGGAGATATCTATACCACTATCATTGATCAACCTGTGGAAAGCGATGGCTATGTAGACGATTTTCAAGTGTTGATCAGTTATCGTGACAACGACAGCGATGGCGTGCCAGACAATCCTGATTTCTTTGATGAAATTGTGGCACCCACAGTGAATTCCAATCTCAAGTTGGTATTTTTTCAACAGACTGTGGATTTTGACAATCTGCAACGCTATCTTTTGGTGGAACCAGGAGTTGTTAATTCAGACTATGCCACCCTGGACGACATTGAATTGGTTAAATTTCAATATACCGATCAACAGATGTTTTATGCCTACAGTCAGGCCGCTTTTTATCGATTGACAGTGAGCACCACAGGTGTGCGCACTCTTGCAGCAGAAACTGGCTGGATTGCACGCACTGGTCGTCAAGCCTTGTATTTTCAATACAGACACAATTCACCATTGAGCAACAGAATAGATCCAGGCACAACCAACATCATTGATCTTTATGTGGTCACTAGATCTTACTACACTGCCTATCAAAATTGGTTGAGAGATACCACCGGCACAGTGATCAAACCGTTGCCGCCAACCATTGACGACCTCAACACAGCCTATCAACAGCTACAAGACTATAAAATGCTCAGCGACAACATTGTGTTGAACTCTGTGGCATTCAAACCCTTGTTTGGGCCCAAGGCAGACCAGACTTTGCAGGCCACAATCAAAGTTATTCGTGCTCAGAATTCTGTAGCGTCTGTGAGCGAAATCAAGAGCTCAGTGTTGGCGGCTATGAATGATTATTTCAGTATCGACAAATGGAACTTTGGGGACACATTTTATTTTTCAGAGTTGGCTGCGTATCTCCATAGATATCTTGGCAGTATTATCAGCTCAGTGGTGCTGGTACCATTGGATACTCAAAAGAGCTTTGGAGATCTCTACGAAATTAGAGCCGAGCCCAGCGAAATATTTGCCAATGCAGCAACCATTGACAACATTGTGGTCATTGATGCCCTGACCAGCACCAATCTACGAACTGCCCCGGGCAGCGGAGTAATTTAATGGCTCAAACAAGAAGTGTTGATTTTCTGCCTGAAATTTTTCAAACTGACGCCAACCGACAATTTTTGGCTGCCACACTTGATCAACTGATTCAAGAACCTAGATTTAAAAAAACACAAGGCTTTATTGGTCGCACTGTGGGTCCGGGAGTCAATCCCAGTGAACGCTATGTGATTGAACCCGACAAAACTCGAGCTGACTATCAGTTAGAACCTGGTGTGATCAGTCTTGACCCTGCTGACACCAGCAAAATCAAGGCTGCTATCACCTATCCAGGCATCAATGATGCGTTGGATTTTCAAGGAGCTCCCACAGGCAATGCTGATCGGCTGTATACCAGCCAATACTATACCTGGGATCCTTTTGTAGATTTTGATAGCTTTGTAAACTTTAGCCAGTACTATTGGTTGGAAAATGGACCAGCAGTGGTCAATGTAACGGCCACAGAAATTCCTACCAGTCAAAATTTCACAGTAACCAGGGCCAACGGGGTGTACAGTTTTGATGGTATTGCTGGAAGCAATCCAACGTTGAATCTTTTGCGTGGAGGCAACTACACCTTTTCAGTGGCGCAGAATGCCGTGGAAACTATCAATTTCCGTGTGCAGAATCAAAACACCAGTGCCTATCTCATAGATGAACAAGCAAATCCTGCGTTGACCTTGATACGTGGCAATACCTATGTGTTTTCTCTCAATCGTTTGGCGCTGTTTCCTTTCTGGATCAAAACACAACCCAGTACAGGTACCATTGACCCCTACAACACTGGAGTTTTGAGAAATGGTGCAGCAGATGGAGAGATAACTTTTACTGTACCACAGGATGCACCTGACACCTTGTACTATTCTTGTCAGACTCAGAGTCTGATGAACGGTGTTATCAATATTGTGAATGGAACTCCAGGTACTGGCAGCGGTTTTTGGATTCAGACCAATCGTGGTGTCAATGGCTTAGACCCAACATCGCCCAATATCAGCACTCGCGACGTGCTGGGAGTGATCAACAATGGCACGGATCTTGGCACAGTGACCTTCAATGTGCCATTGAAAAATGCCCAGGATTACTGGTACAATCTACCACTGCTGTCGGGCGGCGGAACTGTTGACTTTGTGACAGATCTCAAATTCAATGAAATCAACAACAAAAGCGTGGCACAGTTCAATGCTCAGTATGGTGGTATTGATGGAGTTACAGCACTGAATGGCAGGACCTTGGTATTCACCAATACCAACATTGATCCTGAAGCCGGCGGCTGGATCATTGAAACTGGATTTGATCCTTTGGTTGACAATGCCACACAACAGGCATTTCCTGGCAGCTACGACAGTTTGCCTTACTCTTATACCACGCCAGTGCCTGTATCGCAATACTACAATGTATGGCGTATCAACTATGTTGACAACGGTGCTGGCCCCTACATTCAGCTGTCCAGTGTGCAAACAATAGCCTCATTGGAAAAATTTCAAATATTGTTTGGCGAGCAATGGTCCAACACTCTTTGGTATAAGAACGAACTGGGATACATCGAACAACTGCCTGCGCTCACTGCTGGTCTGGATGTTTTGTTTTACCAAGACGGCACTGACCCAGAAATTTTTGGTCAGATCAAGCTGTTTGATGCTGTGGACAACGACCGAATTGAAATCAACGAAATTCTAGGCAAGCCCAATTACACCAGTCCCAATGGCGTGGTGTTTACCAATGGTCTCAAAGTGCGATTTACAGGATCAGTAATTCCGCAGAGTTATGCCAGCGGTAGCACCACGGTGACCTGCACCAGCACTGCTGCGGGCCTTAATGTTGTCAGCTGTAACACCACACAGAATTTGATAGTGGGCCAAGAAATTGAATTCTTTGGGTCAGTGTTTGGTGGGTTGCAGCTCAATACCACATATTATGTGCGTTCAATTTTCAGCAGTTCGCAATTTACAGTGTCCACAGTAAAAGATGGGCCAGCAGTGTTGTTGACTTCTGCTTTTGGTACCATGACTGCAGTGGCCAGTCAGGATCCACAGTTTTACATCAGCGGAGTGGGCACGGCCATTGAACTGCTGCCAGTAGACAACTATATTGTGCCTGAAATCTACGACGCAGAAACAGCTTTACTGGGCGACATAGACTATCTCACCATAGAAAGATCCAGTGCAGACCTCAATGCTTGGTCGCGCAGCAATCGCTGGTTCCACATTGATGTTCTCAATGCCACAGGGCAATACAATGACACACCGGTAGTGCTCAACAATGATTTGCGGGGCAAAAGACCTATTTTGCAATTTCGTGGTGGTCTAAGACTGTACAACATGGGCACAGCTGCCAAAGCGCCTGTGAACGTGGTAGACTTCACTGAAACAGATGCTCTCAGCAACATAGAAGGCAGCACAAGTTATACAACCAATGACTATACCTTGGTCGATGGCACAAGAATTGTGTTTGGTGCTGATGAAGATCCCAATGTGCGCAACAAAATCTACGTGGTCAACTTTATATCGCCAGATAGTACAGTGTTGACCGCTGCTGCGGATCTTCAGGTTGGACTGCAATATACCATTGTCAGTGTTGGCACCACTGATTGGAATGCTGTGGCAGGAACGTCAGGACAGACCTATGTGGTAGGGGACAGTGTGACTGTGGCCGAGGCAGGCACAGGCACAGGCACTGCAAACTTTTCACAGCCAATTATTCATCTCACTGTGGCTGCCGACGGCAATGTTCAAGTAGACAACTGTACAGTGTGTGTCAGTGGTGATCAAACCGGCGTGACATTCTGGTACAACGGCACAGAATGGTTGCAGGCCCAACAAAAACAATCTGTGCAACAAGCACCTTTGTTTGACGTTTTTGACAACAACAGTGTGAGTTTTGGCAACCGCACCAGATATCCCAGTTCCACTTTCAATGGCACCAAGTTGTTGAGTTATGCCACTGGATCTGGGCCGGTTGATCCTATTTTGAATCTACGTTTGAGATATTTGACCATCAGCAATGTTGGTGACATTGTGTTTGACAACAATTTGTATAAAGATTCTTTTATCTATGTGGTAGACAACAACAGTGTGGTCAAGCCCATCAGCGACGGATTTGTGTATGAATATCAGTCTCGCAGCAACTATCAACGACAGCTAGGATGGCAAACTGCAGCAGTGCCCAGCATCATGCGCCAGCAATTCAAGTTTGTGTATGCTAACGCACCGCTGAAGTTAGATGTCAAAGTATTGCCAAACACTGCCACTGTGATTCCTAATATTCAGATCTTTGTAGAATCAAAGTTTCAAGATCCCAACACCTATGTGGTCACAACTGGAAACAACTCCACTGAAATTAGATTTCTCACACAACTGGCAGTCGACGCAGTGATTGAAGTGGAAGCCATCAGTGATCAAGTCAGCAATGTAGCATTTTATCAAGTACCGATCAATCTTGAAAACAATCCGTTGAACAACAACAGTGAGTTTTTCACCCTTGGCACCATACGCAGCCACTATGAAACAATCTGTCAGAATCTTACCAGTTTGACAGGATCAATCAATGGTGCCAACAACACCAGAGATCTTGGCAATATTATTCCCTATGGCGAAATAATTCTACAGCAGAGTGCGCCCATGACTCTGGCTGGTTATTTCATGAGATCAGATCAGTACAACATTTTTTCTGCACTGGAATTCAACAGTAGAGAATATCAAAAATTCAAAGGTCAGCTGTTGGAAGCTGTAACACGGCAACTGATTCAAGAACAGCCAGTGAGTGAAATTTTAGACACAGCCATCGCTGACATCACCCTGGGCAAAATTGACAGCAACCCGTTCTATTGGTCTGACATGCTGCCAGCCACTTCGCTGTATTCTACATTGACCTACACCGTGAGTTTTATCTCAACCAGTGACTTTGATACCAATCAAATTTACGATTATGCTTCGGCCAATTATCGTGGCATGAATGTTTACCTCAATGATGAAATACTGATACGCGGTCTTGATTATGTTGTGGCTACCAATGGTCCAAGGATCACTGTGCTGACAGCATTGACCATTGGTGATGTGATCACAATTCAAGAATATACCACAACCGCAGGCACATTTGTACCAAACACCCCCACCAAATTGGGCTGTTATCCATCATGGCGTCCTGGTATCATTACTGTTGCCACCAGCTCGGGAACACAACAAGTGATTCAAGGCCATGACGGCAGTGAAACACCACTGTTCAATGACATCAGAGATGATGTTTTGCTGGAATTTGAAACTAGAATTTTCAACAATCTCAAACTGGATGCCAATCCAGTGCCATTGACACTGGTTGATGTGCTGCCGGGTCAGTTTAGAACCACAGGCTACAGTTATGCAGAAATAAATCAGATTTTGGCCACCAATTTATTGGCCTATGTGGGCTACAACAAGCTGAACTACAATGAACAGCAATTCAACAACAACAACGCTTTCACGTGGAACTACAGTGCATCAACCAATCGGGTAGACAACGACAATCTACTGGGTGCCTGGCGCGGCATCTATCGCTATTTTTATGACACTCAGCAACCACAGCAAGCGCCATGGGAAATGCTGGGATTTACTATCAAGCCAGACTGGTGGAACATCACCTATGGTGCAGGGCCATACACAGCAGAAAATCTAGTGCTGTGGGACGACATTGCCGCAGGCTACATTGCAGACCCTGCCAATCCTAGATTTGATTATCGTTATGCTAGACCAGCATCTTATGGGCCCAGTTCAGAGCCCCCTAGAAGTGAAATTTGGCAGGCCAGTATCTGGGGCGAAGGACCCTATCCACAACTGCAACCAGTGATACCAACCAATTCTCAAGGTCAATTGCTGTCACCATTGGCCTCAGTGGTTGGCACTTTTGATGACCAACAGGTTAGAAAAAACTGGGTGGCCGGCGACGGTGGTCCTGTGGAAGCATCATGGTGGAACAGCAGTGACTATCCATTTGCAGTCATGCGGTTGCTGGCTCTGACCAGACCGGCCAAATTTTTTGCACTGTTTGCAGATCGTGATCTGTATCGTTATCAAGAAGAATTTGGGCAATATCTTTACAATGGACGCTATCGTCTCAATGCCAACGACATTGTGGTGTATGGCAATGGAGTTAGCAAGGCCAGTTACATTAACTGGATTGTGGACTACAATCGCGTGTCGGGCCAAGACAGCACTGAAAATTTGCAAAATGATCTGTCCAATCTTGATGTTAGATTGTGTTATCGCATGGCATCGTTCAGTGACAAACAGTACATCAAATTATACACTGAAAAAACCAGTCCCAACAGCACCAACACATCGCTGTTGATTCCTGACAACAGCTACGATCTATTGCTGTATAAAAATCAACCATTTGGTCGCAGCATCTACAGTGCAGTGGTAATCCAAACTGTGGCCAACGGTTGGTCAGTTTTTGGTTATAGTACCACACGACCATATTTCAATATTCTAAACAGTGTGCCCACTGGCAAACTACAGACATTTTCGGTGGCCGATACCACCATACAGGTACCATCAAACTACACACAGACAGTGACTCAGGTGCCCTATGGTTTTACCTTTACCACTCAAAGTGCTGTGGCAGACTTCTTACTCAGCTATGGTCAGTTGCTGGAACAGCAAGGCTTTGAATTTGATAATCAAGACAATGGTTATGTGCTTGATTGGAAACAAATGGTCTATGAATTTCTGTACTGGAGTGCACAGGGCTGGGGCCTAAACAGTTTGATCAACCTCAATCCACTGGCTGCTCGGTTGTCTGTGACCAGACCGCAGGCTGTGGTAGATGATATCCGTGCGCAAACCACTGAAAATTATCTGTTGGACGAAAACAAAAATGATTTGCCCACTCGCGACCTTAATATTGTGCGATTGAACAATACCTTTACTATTGAGCCATTGACCACTCAGAGTCTCAGCTATGTTGACCTTAGATACACAACTTTTGAAAGCATGATTGTGTTGAACAACGCCAGTTTGTTTGGCGATTTGATCTATGAACCCACAACCGGTGCACGCCAAAATAGACTGTATCTCATAGCAGCCACGTCCACTGACTGGAACGGCACAGTAAATGCACCAGGTTTTGTGCTCAATCAGAACAACATAGAAGAATGGTCAGGTGTACAGACGTATACCAAGGGTACTATTGTAAAATACAAAGGAGCCTATTGGAGTGCTGCTACCATTGTGCAGCCTAGCACAGTGTTCAACTACAATGACTGGAATCAGAGTGATTATACACTGATACAACAGGGCTTGCTGCCCAATTTGGCCAACAAGGCTGATCAGTTGATCAACAGCTACAATATCAATTCTGCCAATCTTGAAGTTGACAATGATTTACTGAGTTATGGATTGATTGGATATAGACCTCGGCAATATCTCACAGCACTGAATCTTGACGATGTGAGTCAGCTCAACGTATATCGACAATTTTTAGACAGCAAAGGAACCAAGCTCAGTGTTGATTTGCTGGGCGAGGCCAATCTCAACAAAGAAGTGGCTGATTACACTGTGTTTGAAAACTGGGCTGTGCAACGCAGTGTGTACGGGGCCAATGCCAATCGCAGCTTTTTTGATCTGAGATTGAATGCCAGTCTGCTTGATAGCAATCCCTCTGTGGTGCAGGTTATTCAACCCAACCAGGACAGTGAAGCCGATCAGACCATATTTGTATCGGATATCTGGAACAGTAGTTTTCCTTTGACTTCGGCCAATATATTACCAACCACTACCACGTCAATCACAGACACTGCATTGCCATCGGCTGGCTATGTCAATTTGGATGATGCAGATATCACAGTGTTTGACATCAACAATCCTGCAAGCCTGGCGGCCAATCTCAATGCCGTGGTAGCAGGCACAACTATCTGGGTGGCCAGAATCAACGACTATGACTGGAATATCTATCGCGCACAACCAGTGCCTAGTACCATAGCTCATGTGTGCGACAATCTCAATGGCACCAGTTTGGTCAAGTTTAATGGACAGCACAATCTTATCGCTGGTGACAAATTAATCATAAGATTTTTTGATTCAGAAATTGATGGCGTGTACCAAGTACTCACAGTGCCCAATCTCACCACTGTGACCATTGCGTTTGATTTTACCGGCAATCGCACAGTGGCCAATGGTACTGGTATTGCTTTCACACTGAAAACCATGCGTGTGAATCAGGCCAGCGACGTGTTGGATCTGCCCTATAGCAAAGAAATTTTGCCTGGAGCCAAGGTCTGGGTTGACAACAATGGTCAAGATCAATGGCAAGTTCTCAAGAAACAAAATCCCTTTGTTGATCGCACTGTGCTGTCACCGTTGTTGTTGGATGCTTCAGAACAGTATGGTGCCAGCGTGGCTCAGGCCAACAATCGACAAGCACTGTTTGTGGGCAGTCCGCGCTACGGATTTGGACTGGGAACCACTGTGGGTGGTATCTATGTGTATGTGAAAAATACCACAGACCAATACGAGCCTATCAGTCCTGTAACCGGAGCCGATGCAGTGCTCACACTGTCTACCACAGGTGTGCGCGGATATGGCAACGCAGTGGATGTGGGTCATCAAACCTGGGCCGTGGGCGGTGCTTCGGCCAGTTTGGGACCGGCGGCTGCTGGAAGTCCGGCCAACAATGGCTATGCAGTGGTGTTGTGGCGCAATCCCGAAGGTGGCGCACCAGGATCAAACCCCTGGCAACAGACACAGGTGCTGGTGCTGCCTGGTACCACCAATACTACCACACCCGGTGCTGGCGAATTTGGTTACAGCGTGGCCATGAGTACCGACGAACGCTGGATGTACATTGGTGCACCAGGATTGAACTATGTGTATGCCTACGGTCAAGTGGGTTATCAAGATCAGGAAATTGCCTATTTTGCCGACGGGGTGTCTAACACAGTTAACATCAGCAATCAAATTCAAATTACCAACGCCAATCAAATCACTGTAACACAGGACGGTCGAGTTTTGACTTTGACTACCGAATACACTGTGAACGCGGCATTTACACAGGTAACATTTGTGACCACACCAGCTGCTGGTGAAAAAATTGTGATCACAAGAAACACCAGCAAGGCCTACACAGCTTCGGGAACCACTTATAACTTGGCAAACTTTTTGTACACAGTGAGTGCAGCGTCGAGTGGCAGTGAATTATATGCATTTTATGTCACTGTGGATGGCGTGCATCAACGTCCGTTCATTGACTACACTTATTCAGCTGGCAATCTTGTGTTTTATTCTGCGCCCACTGGTGGAGCCAGTATTGCAATCACGGCCGAGACCTACTACAAATTGGCAGCATCACTGACTGTGGCTGGACTTGGAGCCGCTGACCGATTTGGGCACAGTGTGACCTGCAGCACCGATGGCCGCCAACTCATGGTTGGGTGCAAAAACAACACGGTTGATGGCCTAGCAGAAGCTGGCAGTGTGTTTTTGTTTGATCGCAATGTTCAAACGTTTGTGTACGGACAAGATCCTAGCACAGTGAGTTTTACCTTGTTGGGTACACCAGTGTCACCTATAGCTGTAACTGTCAACGGAGTGCAGCTGACCAATGTGGTGGACGGAATACCCACAGCCGCCAACACCTTTGTGTGGAATGGCAGCAACACTGTGACCGTAAACACTGATCTTGAAGTTGGTGATTTGGTCGAAATTGAAACCAATCAATTTGTGCAACAACAAAAAATAGTGCAAAACGAAGTAGCCGAATTCAGCAACTATGGTCAGGCCATTGATCTTTGTGCTTACAATTGCAGTCTGTACACAGGTGCACCGCAGTCTAGCCTCACAGTCTGGAAAGGTGGTGTGGTCGAACGCACAGTGAATGTGGCTCGTAGCTATGGCAGTATCACGGCCACTGTGGCCAATCCTGCACTGACCGTGGGCGATACGCTGCGAGTCAACAACGTTGACATCGAAGTGCCTGCTGCCACAGCCACAGTTACCAGTCTGCAAGGGTTGGCCAACAACATTGCAGCCTATGCACCAAACGCTTCAGCATCTATCAGCACTGATGGCTATCTTACCATTTATGTGACCAATGCCGCAGCGGCACTGTCGGGTGACTTGTTGCAAGTGGCTCCGGGCAGTGTGATCACAACCACTGGGGTGTATGCACAGCTGGGATTTGAAGCTTTTGCTTTTGCACAGACCATTGAGAGCCCTATACCCACTGAAATGGCCGCGTTTGGTAGCAGTTTGTCAATCAACACCACGGCGTCAAATTTGGTGGTAGGCAGCCCACAGGGCAGCCTGTACCTGCCCAATACTTTTGATTTTGACCCTGTCACAGAAAAAGCACTGACCACATTTGATGGCAATTGCACAACATTCTTCAGTCCAGTGACGCAGAGTGGCACAGTGTACACCTTTGATTATTTGCCCAGCGCAATCAACAGTTTGGACACACCTGGAGCCTTTGTGTTTGGGCAACAAGTGCAAACCACAGAAGTCAGTGCCTTGGATCAGTATGGCACAGCGGTCAGCTATAGATCAGGAGTGTTGGTTGCCACTGCACCTGGCGAAGATTTTGGTGATAGCACAGCGGCGTATGGTGCTGCATTTGTGTTTGAAAATCCCACTCAGGGTCCAGCCTGGGCAGTGCAATATGAACAAAGACCAGTGGTTGACATCAACTTGCTGACCAGTGTCTATATCTACGATCAAATTACATCGGCCAAAACAGAGTTTTTTGATTTCTTTGACCCATTGCAAGGCAAAATTTTGGGTGCTGCGCAGCAAAACATTGACTATATTGGAGCGGTAGATCCTGCAGGTTACAATGTAGGAGGCTTGAACAATCGTGGCACAGCCTGGAGCAGCCGCCAAGTGGGCGAAATGTGGTGGGATATCAGCACTGTGAGATTTATTGATCCCAACCAAGATTCAATTACCTATGCAAGTCGACGTTGGGGACAGGTGTTTCCTGGATCAAGAGTAGATGTGTATCAATGGGTGCAAAGTGCAGTGCCTCCGGCTCAGTATGCTGGACCGGGCCTGGTCAAAAGTATAGACAATTATGTGGTCACAACCAAGCTGTCTGGCGACGGAACCATACTCACTGATTATTTCTTTTGGGCTAGAGGAATAACTGATGTGAGTTCGGCACAAGGCAAGACGCTGAGTGCTGCCACAGTGGCATCCTACATTCAAGATCCTAGAGCCAGTGGCATTGCCTACGTGGCGCCTATCAACAGCAGTACCATAGCAATCTACAACGGTATTGAATACATTGTGGCCGCCGACAGTATATTGAGCATAGAATTTGATCAACAATACACCCAGGCCAATGTACATGCCGAATACGAATTGATTGCTCAGGGAAGACCCGACGCATTCTTGAGCGCAAATCTATATAGGAAACTGCAAGACAGTTTCTGTGGAGTGGATACCAACGGTGCCAAAGTTCCTGATATCAATTTGCCGCCGGCACAACGCTATGGTATTCAGTTTAGACCACGGCAAAGCATGTTTGTGGACAGATTTGCAGCCTTGAAAAACTATATTCAACGTGCCAATGCTGTGTTTGCTTTGTATCCAATTTCAGAAAATCGCAGTTTCAATCTTTTGAACAGTGCTGATCCGGTACCACCAGCCACTGAAATTGTAGAAGCCGGCCTGTTTCAAACTGGTCAGATCTACACCATTGTCACAGTTGGAACTACAGATTTTGTGGCCATTGGCGCAGCCAGCAACACCGTGGGTGTGACTTTTGTGGCCACAGGCCCAGGATCAGGCAACGGTGCAGCATCCTATGTAAATTGGAATTTTGAAGTTGCCAATCTGGAAATTTTGACTTTCCAAAATATCTATGCTGTGCCGCTAAACTATAGATATCTTGTGTTGACTGACAGCAGTAACCGTGGTCTCTGGACTATCTACACAGTGGTCAGTGGAGCCATTGTGGGCAGCCGAACACTGCGACTGACCAAGGTGCAAAATTACAACACTCGAGATTATTGGAGTTATATCGATTGGTATCTGCCAGGCTACAACAGTACCTCCAAGATTCTAACCGAAGTACCAACTTTTTCTGCTTTGGCCACAGTGTCTGCCCCAGTTGGTGCGTCAGTCAAAGTCACTGCCAACGCCCAAGGCAAGTTTGAAATTTATCTACGCACTGACACAGACTGGCAGCGAGTTGGCCTGCAAGATGGTACCATTGAAATATCTGCGGAAATCTATGACTATGAACTGGGACGTTTTGGCTATGACGTTGAAGTTTTTGATGCGCAGTATTTTGATCAAGAACCTGTGATCGAAACGCGACAAATTATACAGGCAATCAATCAAGAATTGCTGATAGGCGATCTGTTGATCGAACGCAATCGCGCTCTCATCTTGACTTTCAACTTTATTCTCAGTGAACTACAGGCTCCTGAATGGTTGGTCAAGACCAGCTTGATTGATGTAGATCATCGAATCCGACAACTGGTTCCATTCCAAAACTACATCAGAGACAATCAAGAATTTGTCAGCGACTACATTCAAGAAGTCAAACCATACCATGTGCAGATCAAAGAGTTTAACTTGACTTACAATGGCCAAGATATCTATGATGGCAGTCTAACAGATTTTGATCTTCCTGCCTACTACAACACAGATCTAGCTGTGCCGCAGTTTGTATCGCCAATTTTGTTGCCTTACACAGCCAGCACAGCCCAAAGCAGCAACAATCTCAGCAATACACCAGGCAATGCTGCTATTTGGTCTCAATGGCCCTACAGTCAGTGGTACAACAACTACACATTGTTCCTAGAGTCTATTTCAGTGGTAAACCCTGGCACAGGCTACGCTGTTGCTCCAGTTGTGACCATAGTGGCAGCTGCGGGTGATACCACTGGTACCGGCGCCCAAGCAGTGGCTACTATCAATGCACAAGGACGAGTGTCTGCCATCACTGTCACTGATCCTGGTACCGGTTACACTCAGACCCCATTGGTAGTGATAGATGGTGGCAATCCTGGGGGAGCCACTGCCTATGCAAGAATGAACAATACGCTAGTTCGCAGTTTCCGTACAGTGATCAAGTATGATAGGTATCAATATCAAACCTCAGTGCAAGTTTGGAGCAGTGATGGCACCTACGAAAATGGTGAACTGGTTAGATACGACAACAGAGTATGGCAGGCCAACAGTGCGGATGGCAGCAGCGCAGTGATTGGTCCAGAATTCAATCTTGAAGACTGGGACCTTGTCAATATCAACAGTCTAAGTGGTGTCAACCGGACCATGGGTTACTATCAGCCCACAGTAAACTCTCCAGGTCTGGATTTGCAACTGCTTATTGAAGGCACATCCTATCCGGGAGTACAGGTCTGGGGCAATTACTTCCTGGGCAGTGGGCCAGTATTGACAGTGACTTGCACAGAAACCAGTGCACAAACCAATCAAATAACTTGTGACCAGACGCTGCGATTGGAATCTGGATTGCCTATTAGATTCTATGGCTCGGTGTTTGGGGGCGTTGTACAAGGGCAGGTGTATTTTGTGACGCAAGTGGTCAGCGCCACAGAGTTCAAAATCAGTGAACAGCAGGATGGCATGGACCTTGACCTAACAACTGCTCAAGGCACCATGATTGGTCATGTTTCGGAACCTGTTGATGCTGTGTATGCCAGCAGTTTTGATGATCAATTCCTGGGACTGCGGCCCACAGATATCAATGTTGACGGCGGTGAATTTGTGGGTGCCTATGAAGGTCATGCTCCTGAAGAACTGATCAATGGTTCAGAATATGACACTATGGATTTTAGGGTCTACACATCACCCGGTGGAGATTGGACCGGCCGCGGCCACGGATTCCAAATTGGCACGGTGAATTACAATTATGATCCTAGTCTAGCATCTTATAGCTGGCAAAATGTGGTTGATGTACCGGTAGACATCATTGTGTATAATCTAACCACAGGCGAAGGGCTAACACCTGACATCAACTACACTGTAGACTGGGCAGCGCAGACCATTTCTGTGGTTACAGGACTGGCTGACAATGATATAATTGGCATATCGGTATATGAAGTTGGTGGTGGCAATCAACTCTATAGAAACAGCTATACTGGCAGTGAGGCCAATGACACAGTGATTGTGCCAATCAATGACTTGTTGATCTACACTGTGGTGGCCTTTAAAAACGGGCAATATTTGCCCGGAGTCACATGGTCGGCCTTTGCTGACGCTGCTGTGTGGAACATCAACAATACCTACGCCAAACAAGACATTGTGGAAAATTCGGGTATCTATTATCGAGCGCTGCGTTCAGTGCCCGATGGTATTCTCATAACCAATGCCACATATTGGGCACTTTATGTTCCAGCCACGTCAACATTGATTGATTTCAATACCACTTTTGCTGATGATGACCGCGTGACTGTGGCCGTGATGGGCGAACAGACACCGCAATATAGTTGGAGCACTCCGCAGACTGAATACGTAGTTGCTAGTGCTGCGCAGGCGTCAACTAGAATTTTGCCAGTGACCAACAGCCTACAAGGCACAAATTCAGCCAACATGATTGTGACTCGCAACGGTGTGCGCCTGCGTCCGCCCGAAGGCATAGAATGGTTGGGAGACGACAGTTCGGTGAGCTTTGGTCTTCCGCAACGTGGCAATTTCAGCCAGGCGCTGATCAATCCTATCACTGACATCGCAGTTTGGTTGGACGGAGAGCTTCAAATACAGAATTTTGGCTCTGTCACTGGTGATTACTATGTAACCAACTATGATGGATCAAACACTCCGGGCATGCAGGTAATATTTTTTGAAACGCCAGCAGCTGGTGCAAGAATTTTGATCAGTGTGAGCACCGTGGCCGACTACCAGGTCAACACTGTTAACAACACTGTAGAAATCACACCAGTGTTCAACACAGGAGATGTTTTTGCTATTACCACTTTCAATGATACCACTCAGCAAAACATTTTGACCCTGGTGTTTCAAGGACCAGTGGTCACTGGTATCACACTGAACGAACCCTATGACAGCACAGCCTTTGATGCTGCCACAGTGTCTGGCACTTCTGGTAGCTATGATTTCACTATTGGCACTGGCACCGAAGTCAATGACTTCTATCTACAGAGACCAACACAGATTGAAATTGTGGCTGCAGGCAATTTTGAAATTGGCCAAACCTATACCATTTTAACAGTTGGCACCACTGACTTCACTGCCATAGGTGCCGACAGCAACACCTCGGGGGTGGTGTTTATTGCTACCGGCCAAGGATCAGGCACAGGTTCGGCTACCTACGAAACCAATGCCAATGATTTAGTGGCTGGCAGACTGTGGGTAACGTTGGATGGCATCAGACTGATCGAAGGTCAAGATTTTACCGTGCAAGGTCAATATCTGATTTTGTCATCGGGTGTGATAACCACTGCACAAGTTTTGGTCGTGACAGAATTTGCAGAATCTGTGGTGCCAGAAACCATGGAGTTTAGAATTTTTCAAGACATGCGAGGCCTACAAACAACTTACCGCATGACGCCAGCTAGTTCAACAGTGCTGGTGCAACCTTTGACAATAGCCGACGATGTGATATATGTGCAGGATGTGTCTCATCTCAGTGTGCCTAACTTGGCCAATGGCTATTTTGGCATAGTCACAATCAACGGCGAAAGAATTTTGTACCGAGACTTTGATCTAATCAACAACACAGTGAGTGGGCTGCAACGCGGAACTGCTGGCACTGCTCCTGACAATCACGACATTGATTCGGTGGTCTATGACATGGGCATTGGCAATGCCATGTGGCAGCAAGATCAAAATTATGTGTTGGAAACAACGTCTGTGGGAGACGATTCAACCGTGGCATTCAGTGCCAGCAACATCAGTATCTTGAGTGGGCAATCCGCAGACTTTTTTGCTCAGAGTCTTGAAGTTTACGTGGGCGGAACCAGAGCTAGACCAGGCGCATCAGTGACCACAGTGGTCGACGGAGACACAGTGTCCATTGCCTATGTTGGCAACACAGATTGGCATGCCATGGGTTTGCCTTCCACGGTGTTTCCAGCTCCAGGGGTGGTATTTACGGCTGACAGTGCAGGCACAGGCACTGGTCTAATCAGCGACACACTGGCCAACTATTATTATGCAGTAACTGCCAACTCACCAGCGCAAGTAACATTCTTCACCGCTGATAATTTGCCTGCGCCAGCTGCTGGTCTAGAAGTGACTATTTTGCAAAGACGCGGAGTCACATGGTACGCCCCCGGAGTGGGAACACCCAGCAACGGAGAACCGCTGCAACTCACAGAGACTACACAAGCTCTGTTTTTACAAGGTAAATAAACGATCATGTTGAATCATTCGCCACAGCAACCAAATTTACCCAAGGTTGAGCCCAAACCTCAACCACGGCGACCCAACGAACTAGGATCTTTTGATGTACAGGCGCACATCCGCATATTTGATCCTCAAACCAAACAAGTATTTGTAGAGGGCAGAGCATGATTATTCAGCCTGGACTGGCCAAAATTGAAGGATTTGTCAAGATTTTTGACCCCAACACAGGTGAAATTTTGCTTGACAAAAAGAATGCCATACATTATGAAAATATATCTGTGGCCATGGCTCAAAGCCTGAGCAACAGACTTGATGCCAACGGTTCAAGACTGGGCATTGTGTACGAAATGGCATTTGGCAACGGTGGCAGTTCAGTTGATCCTACCGGAGTGATAACCTACTTGCCGCCCAATACCATTGGTCAAAACGCTGATCTATACAACGAAACCTACGCCAAGGTGGTAGACGACAATTCAGCTGCCAATACAGATCCAATCAACAATAAAATGACTGTGCTGCATACTGCTGGTACAGTTTACACTGACATCCTGGTAACTTGCTTGCTGGACTACGGCGAACCTCCCGGGCAGCAGGTATTTGATAATTCGACCAATTTCAACGGCGAATTTGTTTTTGACGAACTTGGACTCAAAACCTGGAATGGCAGTGTCAATGATCTGCGTCTGATCACACACGTGATATTTCATCCTGTACAAAAAAGTTTGAATCGACAGATACAGATTGACTACACACTGCGCATTCAGACGTTGAGCAACATAAATGCTGTATAAATACGGCAGAGCATAGGAATCAAGGACTAACATGGCATATACCATTAACTTAACAAACGGATCTGTTTTTGCTGTCGTTGCTGACGGTACGGTAAACACGTCAAGCAGCATGACGTTGATTGGTAAAAATTATGCTGGATATGGTCAGTTTCTTGATGACAACTTTATACATCTGTTAGAAAACTCCGCAAATACCACGGCGCCAGCAGCTCCGTTGACTGGTCAATTATGGTGGGACAGCACCAATACCGCACTCAAGGTATACACAGGCACCGGAGGCTGGAAAGTAGTGGGTGGTTCCACAGCTTCGGCTTCGCAGCCCACACCCAACATCGTGGGCGATCTGTGGTATGATACTACCAATCAACAGCTCAAAGTATGCTCAGTGGCAGGCAATCCGGGCACATTTATTGTGGTAGGCCCAGCCTATTCCAGCAGTCAGGGCACGTCCGGTGCCATTCCGCTCAGCATCAATGACACCGGCGCCACACCACACATTGTTACAGCATTGTATGCCAACAACAGTTTGGTGGGCATTATCAGCCCTGACGCAAACTTCACACCTGCAGCTCCCTACAACACAGCATTCCCTACCATATTCCGTGGCATGACTGTGTGGAATACCGGCGTCAACGCTGGCAATATTGCAGCTTCGGGCAACGTAAATATTACCGCAGCCGGCACTACCACTGCTATTGTTTCTAGCACAGGTCTATTTGTCACAGGTATCACGTCAGTCACAGGCAACGTAACAGTAGGCAATGTAAGCACAGCAGGTTTGATCACTGCCACAGGCAATATCACTGGTGGTAATCTAGCAACAGCAGGTCTTGCCACAGTCACAGGCAACATAACTGGTGGTAATTTAATGACCGCTGGTTTGATTTCAGCCACGGGCAACATCACAGGTGGCAATGTGCTGGGTGGAGCCAATGTCAACGCAACCACACACACTGGTACCACAGTATCAGTAACAGGCAACATTGACGCAGGAAACCTGCGCACTGGTGGTCAGGTCACTGCCACAGGCAATGTTACCGGAGGCAACATTATTTCGTTGGGTTCAGTGTCTGCCACTGCTAACTTGTCGGCTGCTGGCAATGTGGCTGGCACATTCTTTATTGGCAATGGGTCATTGTTGTCGGGACTGAGCCTGGGTGTTTCGGTTACCAAGTTTGTGAATGGCACATCTGAAGGCAATGCAGGCACGCCGGGTGGCAACATTGCCTTCACTGTTGGCGGCGTGGCCAATGTGGCAGTACTGACCACTTCGGGTGCAGTGCTCACAGGTCTGTCAGTGCCCAGCATTGACAAAACTGGTGCCAATGCTGTGGGCAACATTGGCAGTGCTGCAAACTATTTCAACAGGTTGTTTGCCACAGCCACCACTGCTCTGTACGCTGACGTGGCTGAACGTTTTGAAGCCGACGAAGAACTGGATCCAGGCACAGTGGTAGAACTGGGCGGTGCCAAAGAAATTACCAAAGCCAAACAAGATCTTAGCGAAAAAGTGTTTGGGGTTATAAGTACAAGACCAGCCTACACCATGAATGGTGGTGCTGGCGATGATGACACACATCCACCAGTGGCTATGACTGGGAGAGTTCCGGTGTACGTGATTGGCACTGTGATCAAAGGCGATAGATTAGTTTCGGCAGGCAATGGCGCTGCTAGATCGGCCCAGCCTGGTGAAGCCACTGCGTTCAACGTAATTGGTCGAGCATTGGTTGACAAACCATATCCAGAACTGGGTACAATTGAAGCCATTGTAACCATCAAGTGACAGGAAAAATTACACAATGACTTATACTGCTGGCGGCCTAATTCAAGCAACAGACTACAATACCTTTGTTAGCACAGGTTCTCCTAATATCAACAATTTTTGGAGCACTGGCACCACTGACAGTGGATGGGGACAAACAGCTCTGAGCACTGTAAGTGCAGGCGCAGTAGTCACGGCCACCAACTGGGCTAGTTTGGTCAACACCCTGGCTTCCGCAGGCAGTCAAACCAATACCACGATAACTTCGCGCACAGCCCCGACCACTGGTAATCTAATTCAGGTCCTGGCCAATGTATCAGCTGATATCACTAGCATCAATACCAATCGAGGCAATGCGTCTGCATCGGGTACAACCAGTTCGACCTGGACTGGCAGCATAGCCAAAACCACAGCTACTGGCACAGGTGGCAATGCCTGGACCATTACTTTTACTCATGCGATAACTTTTCCCAGTGCAGATCAAGCTCGTTATTTCTGGAACGCCGGCGGCCTTGTAAGATTGGACATGAACAAGTCTTCTACCGGCACAGACAGCGATGCAGACTGGAATACATTTATTGGTACTGTTGGAACGTTGTATCTGAGTGGTAGGGTAAACAGTACATCCCAAACCATTGCAGGCACAAGCTACACAGGATTTACTCGATCAGGTGGCTCGGGCTCACCCAGTACCTTTGCCAATACCACTGGTTGGTATTCGTTGACAGTGGCGCCTTCAACTATGTTTGTGTTGAGCAACACAGTGAGTCCTTATACCAGCGACAATGTAACTATTACAGCAGCAGTGAATGCGGCTCGAACCGTACTGACACTGACAACTACCTGGAATTCTGCAGCCCGAACTGGTGCAGGTCAAAGTGCCAACATTTCAGGTGGTACAGACACTGCCAGTCCATATTCAGCGTTTGGCACAGCACCAGCGGTGCTGTGCAGATTTATTCCGCCTAGCACCACTTATCTCACAGCCAGTTGGGGAACACCTACCATTGCTGCCACTGCTGTATAACATCTAAAACGGCAAACACAATGTAGATTTTTGACCAGCGGTATGCTACAATACCCTAATGAACACTGACGACCTTGTGGCACACGTTCGTGCCCGTTTTGATCACAATACCCAGAAAAAAATTCTCCGAGAAAAATACGAAGCTCGCATGCTGTTTGCTCACAACGGAGGTATGTGGCGTGCTGGACCAGAACTGCAGACCACACTGCTAACCTGCCCTGATGCAGAAGCAGTAATTTTGGATCTATATCAAAACCCCATCAAAGTCAACGCTCGAGAACTGTTGGCTCAAAGTCAGCAGCGTTGGCAAGAGCAAATGAATGCATGGCTTGCGGAATATGAACAATTACAGACCAAGCGATGACCACCGGAGCTTTGATATTTGCGTTCAATAACGAACACACAGACTACGTGGCCTTGGCTGCATGGAGCGCTGAGAGAATTAATCGGCACCTCAAAATTCCAGTGGCCGTGGTTACCAATGACACAGAACAGGCGGCAAGATACAGCAGATTCGATAGAATCATTGCTGCGGAGGCTAGCACCGGTGGAATTCGTTGGTTTGAGGATTATCAAAGTTCTGTTACATGGCACAACGCTGGTCGTGTGGACGCCTATTTGCTTTCGCCGTGGCAGCGGACCCTGGTACTAGATGCTGACTATGTGGTAAATTCCAGTGATCTTGGATCAGTGCTGGCACTGGACACAGATTTTTTGTGTTTTCGACAGGCCTACAACATCTGTGATCCAGACACTGCATTTCTCGACGCCTATGGCAGATTTCGCATGCCTATGAGCTGGGCCACAGTGATGTTGTTTCGACGGTGTACAACCACAGACTGGATATTTCAATCCATGACCATGATACGCCGCAATTGGCAGCACTATCGTGATCTATATGGCATTGCAGAAACAAATTACAGGAATGATTATGCGTTAAGTATTGCATTGAGCTTGGTCAATGGCAGCACCGCCCATGTTCAGAGCATACCGTGGTCTATGGCCACAGTGTTGCCCACTCACAAGCTGTCCTGGCATTCAGTGGGATCGGATGACTTTTGGACCATTCAGTATCACGACACAAACAACAAACTGCGAGAAGTCAGTATGTGGGGTGTAGATTTTCATGCCATGGGCAAACGCGATTTAGGAGATATTGTTGCTGGCCGAACAAGGCTATCTGATAATAGCAGTCAACTCTGAAACCTGCAACTATGTGGGTATGGCTCAACGGTTGGCTCAAAGCATCAAGCACTGGCATCCGCAAGCCAGTGTGTCTCTCATGGCCAATTCACAAGTGTTGCCCGACGATTTTGACCATTTGGTTACGATATCACCAAATAGTCTTGGCTCAAATCCCTATGCTGTGGACGCTCAGGCATTTTACAGCACACCCTACAGAGAAACCATCAAACTGGAGGCCGACATGATCATGGCCTCGCCCTGTGATCATTGGTGGACCATGCTGAGACATCGAGACCTAGTGATATCAACTGGCTGTAGAAACTGGCTGGATCAACCCAGTGCGTCAAGAGACTATAGGAAAATTTTTGATATCAATGATTTGCCTGACGTTTACAATGCCATAACTTACTGGCGACGCAGTGTGCTGGCCAAAGAATTTTTTGACTTGGTTGCTGACATATTTGCTCGCTGGGAGATTTACAAAAAAACCATAAAATTCGCCGAAGATGCGCCATCCACTGATGTGGTTTATGCTATGGCAGCAAAATTGATAGGGGAAGAATTGGTTACCTTGCCGTTTGCATCCTATCCCCGTATTGTGCACATGAAGGCCAGTCATGCTGGCACACAACGACAACGTTGGTGTGAAGACCTTGTGTGGGAGACTGATCCTTTGCGAGTGCAAACTATAGCACAGTGGGGAGCTTTTCACTATCATATCAAGGACTGGCAGCCATGACCGAACAAGAATTTTGGAACATCATGGCAGCCATGCCCCAACCCAAACCGGTGTTTTATAGACTGTACTATCGCTCAGATGGATCACCACTGCATTATACTATGGAAGACTTGCCTGGTGATTACATTGAGATTGACAGAGAAACCTATGTGCTAGGCAGTCCTTGGGTGAGGGTAGTCGATGGCAAGCTGAAACGAATCAATCGTATATCAACAGACAAACTGGTTCCCAGTGATCAAGGTACCAGTTGTCATGCCTATAGCGTGGCCATAGTGGACCCTGCAGGCACAAAAACATGGAGCAAACAGACCTATGGCCTTGAACAAAGTTGACATTGCCGATCTAGATTGTATTTATCTAACCTATGATGAACCACAACGTGAAGAATTTTGGGTCAAAATTAAGAACATGGTGCCTTGGGCCCGCCGGGTGGACGGCGTTAAGGGCAGCGATGCTGCTCACAAGGCTGCCGCGGCCGCCTCGAGTACAGATAGGTTCATTCTCATCGATGGCGACAACATCCCAGATCCGGCGTTCTTTAATCAAACGCTTGTTTTTCATAATGAAGAATATGAGAACGCTGTGTTCCGCTGGCGGGCACGCAATCATGTCAATGGATTGATGTATGGCAACGGCGGACTCAGTTCGTGGACTAAAACTTTTGTTGAGAACATGCGCACGCACGAAGCCACCGACGGGCGTGCAGAGACACAAGTTGAGTTTTGTTTTGATCCCCTGTACTGGGCCATGCACGATTGTTATTCAACAACTTACCCCAATGGCTCGCCCTTTCATGCCTGGCGCGCAGGATTCCGAGAGGGTGTAAAAATGTGTCTGCAAAAAGGCACCAAGCCCAGTATGGAACGTTTCAAAACTCAAGTTTTACGCAATCTTGACAATCTCACTGTGTGGCATAACATTGGCGCAGACGTGGAACACGGTGAATGGTGCATGGCCGGTGCTCGTCAAGGCACTTACATGACCATGTTGACCAATTGGGATCATTGTCAGGTACAAGACTTTGATGCACTGCATGAACTGTGGCTCACTGTAAAAGATTCCAATCCACGTATTTTGGCCAATCAACTGGGGCCAGAATTGGGCACTCAGTTGGATCTGCCCATGGCCATCTTGGAAAGTGAACAGTCGGCATTTTTCAAATATCACTATCGTAGCGACTGGCACAATCAAGGAGTCATGGTGCGAGAAATCGACGTAATTCGTCAACGAGAAGGTTGGTAATGCACAACTGGTTTTACAAATTAAATCAAACAGCAGAACATGATGACTTCAACATGTTTGGTATTGATTTTTCCTGGTTGAAACGGCACAAAAAAGACACGTATTGTCTAATGAATATTGCCAGTCATATACCTAATTGTCCTCAGGTGCCCGACGGTAAGGAATTGTATATTTTGTCCTGGTTCTTTGAGCCTTTTGGAGACTTATGGTTTTTGGATCTATATCAGAGGAATCCTCGGGCACAGTTTGTGGTTATAACAGACATGAAACCTAACGACTTGACCGCACTAGATAGAGTAAAATTCTTTGAAATCATACACCACCAAACTTGGTTTGAAGGAATTCATTTGATGAATCAGCGTCCAAAAAAGATTGATCTTTCGGCTCGTAAATTCAAAATAAGTAGTTTGAGTTCAAGACTAAATGAATTTAAGTTTTACGTAACTGCCAAGCTGCACAGCAAACAACATCCAGAAACTTTTTACACATGGAATCGTGGATTCGATCTCAAGCACAATGACGGGTTTGTTTTTGAATCACATGGGTTATATCACAGTGATCAACTGCTGCAATTGTCTGATTTTTTAAAACACAACACCATCAACGCTGAGCACTTTAAAAATACCCCACTGGATGGATGCTACTTTGCACACCCAGCTTACATAAATTCAGTGATAAACTCAGTAAATGAAACTCAATCATTGAGTCAAACTCCTGAGTTTGGTAGATTGCCCGGACCGTACATAACAGAGAAAACATGGAAACCTTTGTTTGCTGGCAATGCAATTTTGTTCACAGGCCAAGCAGGTTTAAAAAATCAACTAGAGTCATGGGGTTTTGTATTCGATTATGTATGGGCACAAGATTATGACGGATCGTTCAATGATAATCAACGCCTGGAAGTAATTCTAGCACAGATAAATTGGATACTAGAAATACCAACTGTTGATCTAGCCAAGATGGCACAATCTTCGGTGGAACACAATTTAGAATTAGCCTGGAGTGGCAAACTTGAAAAACAGTTCACCCAGCACAATCTTCAGACTGTGCAAGAAATAAAAGAGTACGTTGGCTTATAATGAAACAACTGGATACGCTAATAGTCAGTGGAGCAAGTATAACTGCAAGCCCGTGGTTTACGTGGGCAGACATTGTTTGCGAAATTTTAAAACCAAAAAGAGTAATAAATCTTAGTGCTCGTGGCACCGGCAACTATTACATTTCGCTAAGTTGTATCAACAGTATACTTGATTCAGCAGATGAAAATACCTTGTGCATGCCCATGTTTACATGTATTGATAAATTTGACATGTACCTGTCACCTGCACAAACAAAAAATTATATCAACGAAAAACACCAACCGATTACATTGCAAGGCACTGCGGCATCAAAGTCTGAATTTAGTTTTTGGTCCACAGGTTCTCATTGGCCGCTGATAAAACAGCAGTACCTAGACAACTTTTTTGATACGGATATTGCTAGTGTTAACAACATGCTGATTTTCAACACACTAGACCATCTGTGTGCTTGTCGTGGTGTAGATCTATTGCCGTTGTTTGACATGGAAATATGGCAGTATCTAGAGCAAGATATAGTTAGTCATTTTACAAAAGGCACTGCATTACGCAGAACTAATTTTATTGATCAGCCTTTGTCCAAAAACATTAAAACTTTGTTAGGACAACAATGGTTTGATTTTGTACCGCTGATCAGGTATGCTATGGATAATCAATTGCCGGTGTACAATGACATAAACAAAATGCACCCTCCTAGCAATGTACACTTGAGTTGGGTGCAAAATTTTGTATTACCTAAATTACAACAAAAGTTTTTGTGTCACCAGTTGCCGCAGAACTTTATTAAAAAACTAGATAATCTTTCTAACGAATGGCAAAAAAACTATTGATCATCGGTGACAGCTTTTCTGCTTCTAGGGACGCTAACAGTTGGTGTCAGAGTTTCGACGGTTTTGAAACTCACAATATGTCAATGAGTGGCAGCAGTGAGTACAGATTGATCAAGCAGATAAACAGTTTAGACACATCCAGGTATCACCGTGTGATATTTGTACATACTAGTCCTAATAGAATCTATGTAGAGCAGAACCCTTACTATCAGTGCAGCAACACGCACAACAACTGTGATTTGATTTTTCAAGATATTCATGCTCGTTTGCCTGACCCTTATGCAGCTAATGTTGTCTGGTGGTTTGAAAATGTATTTGATCTAGAACAAGCCATGTTCAACCATAATTTACTAATTGATTATGCACTAAAAAAACTACCAGATGCGTTGCACCTGACATTTTTTGATTACACTTACCCTGGAGTGCATTCATTGTATAAAATTTGGAAAGCCAATCCAGGTGCAATAAATCACATGAATGTCGACGGAAATCAGGCGGTAATAACAGTATTAAAGAATATATGGAACACCCAATAAACAAATCAGGATTCATGAGCTCTGCTGAGCAAATGAAGGAAAACTTGGGCCCTGCATTATGTTTGGCCAAGTGGAAGCAGGTGAGCCTACACTTGCAGACTGGTATGAACAACTCATGCTACCATCCGCCTTTGCACAAGATCAACATTGAAGACATTGGTCGACGCCCTGGTGCGCTACACAATACTGAACACAAAAAAGCACAACGGCAAATGATGTTGGCCGGCCAACGCCCATCTGAATGTCAATACTGCTGGAACATGGAAGACCAAAACAAACTAAGCGATCGCCATTACAGGTCAGGTGAGCCCTGGGCCTCAGTAGACTTTGAAAAGATTGCAAACTCGCAGGGTACCGAGGACGATGTTGTGCCCAGTTACGTCGAAGTCAACTTCAACAATGCATGTAATCTCAAATGCAGTTATTGTAGTCCTCAATTCAGCAGCAGTTGGGCAGACGAAGCAGCCCGGCACGGAGCCTATCCCACAAGTGTACCGCACAACAGCATGGACCACTTTGGCGGCGATCGTCGCATCATCCCTGCCCGCGAGCACAATCCTTACGTGGAAGCATTTTGGGCTTGGTGGCCTGACCTGTATCCTGAACTCCAACACTTTCGCATGACTGGCGGCGAGCCATTGCTGGATCGGAACACTTACAGAGTGTTTGATTATGTGCTTGAACACAGCAATCCAGGACTGCATCTCAATGTCACTTCAAATTTCAGTGTGGATGAAAAATCTTGGCAGCGATATCTTGATTATGTGAAACGCATCTGCGACGGGCGTATTGAACACTTTATGCAGTACGTTAGCTTGGATGCCTGGGGACCACAGGCCGAATACATCAGACATGGGCTTGATTTTGATCTACTATGGGATCGAGTCAATCAGTATCTTACCGAAGTGCCCAGCTATAATTCATTGACCTTTATTGTGACCATGAACAATCTCAGCGTGACCAGTTTGGATCAACTGTTTGCTGGTATCCTAGGGTTGAGAAAAACCTACTCCAAGACCTATCAGCGAGTGTGGTTCGATACTCCTGTGCTGCGAGAACCGGCCTGGCAGAGTGTACAGATCTTGCCAGAAAGTTATGCACAACGACTGGAACATCTATGGGCCTGGATGGTAGCACGCACTGAAGAGCCTGATGATGCATTTCACGGATTCAAAGACTATGAAATTGCCAGACTGGATCGCGACATTGCATGGATGCGAGCTGCTCAAAGTCAGGATCACAGTGTGGCCAAGGCCGACTTCTATCGTTTTTTCAGTGAACATGATCGACGTAGAGGCACGGACTTTTTGGCCAGTTTTCCTGAAATGCGATCATGGTGGTCTGAATGTGAATACTGGAGCAGACGCTAGTGCTGTTTGTAGATCATTTTTGTGAAATAGCCAAGTTTCTAGAACCATTTGCTCACAGCTTGTTTTACCGTCTGGATCAAACTGCATTGATACCCGGTGCAGTCTACGTGGTAGGTAGAGAACAACTGCGCTTGCACACTGATCTAGTGCGTGCCTGGGCAGATACCAACACTGTGGTATTTTCCAATCCAGCCGAAGGATCTGAAACCATGGTCGGGCATCTAAAACACTATGGCGTAGAAGATTTGGTCATCAACGGCAAACTGCGCCTGATCTGCGGAGGAGCACTGCCATCTCAATATGCTCACATGCAGTTTGAACATTTTTTAACCCAGCCCTTGAGATTTGATCACAATGTCAAGGCCCGTGAACGCAGCGATGAAATATTTTCCACAGGCTCAAAGCCCTATAAGTTTTTGTGTTTGAATGGTCGCAATCGACCGCACAGACATGCTATACTCACAGCTCTAGCGGAACGTAAATTGTTGCAACAAGCCCTATGGACCAATTTAGACAGTGCCTCGGGCTCAATACAACTATTACCAGTTTGTTATGAACTGGATCAGTATAAAAATTCAGTAGATGGTCAGGGTTATGTCAAAAATCAACTGTTCAACAACGAGTGGGGAGAAATCTACATCAAGCCCGAACTTTACATTGACACTTATTTTTCAGTGGTAACTGAAACTGTGTTTGACTATCCCTATAGTTTTTTCACAGAAAAAATTGCCAAACCATTGGCCATGGGTCATCCTTTTGTGGCAGTGGCCAACACAGGATTTTACCGTGATTTGAAAAATCTAGGTTTTAGAACTTTTGATTCGGTAATCGATGAAAGTTTTGACTATATAGATTCCAGTACGGAACGATTGAACCGCATTGTTGATGTGATAGATGATCTATGTGAGCAGGATCTCGACGGTTTCTTGACAGTAACCAAAGACATCTGTAAATACAATCAACAACATCTTGCAGAGTTTGCTACGGCTCACATGGCCGAACTACCGCAGCGTTTTTTCAACTTCATCAATGAATGACCTAGACTTTCGACAGCAAGTGCTGGACAACATATCTGCTAGTTTTTGTGCAGCCAAGTGGTACAATGCTACCATTTGGTTAGGGTCAGGCATGACCACATCGTGCCATCACCCGCCGGCCCATTTGGTGGACATTGATAAAGTTCAGGCCAACCCTAGGCTACTGCACAACACCGATCAGAAAAAAGCGGATCGTCGCAAGATGTTGGCTGGCGAACGCCCCGCGGGCTGTGAATACTGCTGGAAAATTGAAGACATTGGTCGCGACAACATATCTGACCGTGTGTATAAGAGTAAGATTTATCCTATCAAGGCCTTAGATGAAGCTAGAAATTTACCCTGGGACCAGGACGTCAACCTTAGGACTCTGGAGATCGCTTTTGATCGCACTTGTCAGTTTGCTTGTAGCTATTGTAATCCAGCTTTCAGTTCAACATGGGTTAAAGACATTCGACGCAACGGAGCTTACCAGAACTTGGTCAGTGATGGTCGCAACCATTTTACCCATGATCATGCTAACGCACAACTTTGGGATTATGGAGAAAACAATCCTTACATTGATGCTTTTTTTACATGGTGGGAGTCGGATCTCCATAGGACCCTGCAAGAACTTCGTATCACTGGAGGAGAGCCTCTTATGTCCGGACACACCTGGAAGCTCATTGACTGGTTTAGAGACAATCAAGGCCGTAGCTCGACTCGCCTGGCCATCAACTCAAATCTTGGCACCGACGTTGACGTAGACCGTCTTCTGGACAGCACTGCGGGCATGGATGTAGAGATATATACTTCACAGGAGTCTGTGGGCGCTCGTGCCGAATACATTCGTGACGGTTTGATCTACGCAGATTGGCACAGCAATGTGGTTAAACTTCTTGATGCTGGTCGCACAGTGCATTGCATGTGCACTATCAATGCTCTGTGCCTGGACAGTTTGCCTCAATTGCTAGAACAGCTGGTCACTTGGAAAAAGCACTATGGCCGAGATCGTATCAACTACACTCTGAACATTTTGCGTTTTCCCAGTTTTCAATCGCCACTGGTGTTGAGTGACGAACTGAGGTATAATTATCAGCAACAGTTGATTGCTTTCATGGTCAAACACAAAGGCCACAGCTATCTGCACGAGCACGAGTGGAATCACCTGCAGAGGCTGGCGGACTATCTCGATGTTGTTCGCACTCCACATTCTGAGGCCTTTGACCTGCCCAGACTACGCTACGACTTTGGCAGTTTTTACACGCAGTATGACCAACGACGTGGAAAGAGTTTTGCAAACACGTTTGGTTCTAATTTGACAGCATGGTACAATGACCTATCAATACAACAGCACTGACCTTGTTCGACCAGTGGAGCTCACGGATCGAGAAGAATTTTTGCTCAAGCAAAGTAAAACTTTCTGCATATACCCTTGGATACACTTGCATGCCTATCCCACAGGCGAAGCCTATCCTTGTTGTCATGCTGAAATGAAACCTGGTGTTGTGGGCAATTGCCGCACACAGACCTTGGAGGAGATTTGGCGTGGCAAGCCCATGCAGCAACTTCGCGATGACATGCTTAACGAGCGGCCCAATGCTGCCTGCACCCGATGTTACGAACAAGAACAGGCAGGATTTTTCTCAGGTCGCAGGTCAGCCAACAAACATCACGGACATCACGTCAAGAAGCTGGCGGAGAATCCTTTTGAAATGACCTATTGGGACATACGCTTTTCAAATCTCTGCAATTTGAAATGCCGGAGCTGTGGTCATATCTTTAGTTCACAATGGTACCAGGATCAAGCACAGTTGGCTGGCAGTGATTGGAAGGCGCGCAACACAGTGTTGAACTATGCTGGCCGAACCGAAACGGATATGTGGGAACAGTTGGTACCACATCTTGACTATGTAGAGCAAATATACTTTGCCGGTGGCGAACCATTGTTGATGGAAGAACACTACCGCATTTTGGACGAACTGGTCAAACGTCAGAGATTTGATGTGCGACTGATCTACAACACCAATTTCACACACACTGATCTAAAAGGGCGATCAGTGTTTGAGATTTGGCAGCAGTTTGATTCAGTGGCAGTGGGAGCCAGTCTGGATTCCATGGGCCCAAGAGCCGAGTATATTCGCAAAGGCACTGACTGGGCTCAGGTAGAACAAAATCGCAGAGACATGATTGAAATATGTCCCAAAGTAGATTTTTATATTTCCCCAACTGTGAGTATTATGAATGCGTGGCACCTTCCAGATTTTCATAAAGCGTGGGTTGACCAAGGTTTATTACGACCTCAGGACCTCAATGTAAACATTTTACAAGACCCACAACATTATCGAATAGACATAGCACCCATTGAATACAAACAGATTGTAGAGCAACGTTATCGTGAACATTTAGAATGGCTGGCACCGCTGGACAATTTGCGTCGAGCCACACAGGGATTTGAGTCAGCAATCAATTTTATGTACGCCACAGACAACACACACTTGATAGACACTTTTTGGCGAAAAACCAATGAACTCGACAACATAAGAAACGAACGCATGTTACATGTGTTGCCTGAACTGCGAGCATTGTTATGAACATTCCACACGACAAATTCTGTATCCTGCCCTGGATCAGCCTTGAAGCCAGTCCTATTGGCACAGTACGGCCATGCTGTTTGGCCGATGACGAACTGGTAGACGATTCAGGGCAAAAGTTCAGTCTGCAGTCGGCCAACTTTGTTGACATTCAAAACAGTAACAGCATGCGTGAACTAAGGCAGCAGTTTCTCGACGGGCAACGACCACAGACCTGTAGAAAATGCTGGAACGAAGAACGTGCGGGGCGTACCAGCAAACGCATGCACACTCTGGACAGAATGAAACACATGGGTGTGGGAGAGACCTGGACTGCGGAAGCCAAGCCCTTGATGTTCTTGGATCTAAAGTTAGGTAACATCTGCAATTTGAAATGCCGCATCTGTGGGCCCTGGAGCTCCAGTCAATTTGCCACAGAAGAAGTAAATGACGCCAAACCCAGTGACAAAAAACATACCTATGCCTATCAGATGTTGCGTGCCGGAGCGTGGCCAAGAGAAAACACTGTGTTTTGGCAACAGATAGACAACTGTGTTGACCAAATACGTTATATCGAATTCACCGGTGGCGAACCATTTTTGATTGATCAGCATTTTGATATGCTGCAAGGTATTGTGGATCGCGGCATTGCCCACCAAGTTGAAATACATTACAATACCAATGGCACTGTTTTTCCCGAGCGAGCCGAAGCAATATGGAAACATTTCAAAACTGTTGAAATAGCATTTAGCATCGACGACGTGGAACAACGCTTTGAATATCAGCGCAGCAATGCAGTGTGGACCGAAGTGTGCGCCAATCTAGATCGCTTTCGTGATCTCAAAGAAATCTATTCCAATATTGTGTTACAAATCTGCACCACAGTCAATGTGTTCAATGTTTTGTATTTGGATCAAGTGGCCAGATGGATCAGTGCCAACAGAGAAAGTTTCAACTTTGTATACTGGAATATCATGCACGACGCCTGGTATTTTTCCATTGCCACACTGCCTGACCCAGTTAAGTCTTTGATTGTGGATCATCTGCACACTGCTGACATTCCTCAAGAATTTCGCAAAGACATTGACGGAGTGATTGACTTCATGCAGAAAGGTGCCAGCACAGATGGCTTCATGATGAAAATGAAAATTCATGATCTTGATCGCAAACGCCAACAGGATCTGACCATGGTGGCTCCAGAGTTTGCTGAGATAATTGGCTATACCAAACCAGTATGAAACAGGCACTGATTGGCAGTCATGGCACTGTGGGCAGCACGTTGTTGCAACACATGCTGTTTGACAAGGTATATAATTCTCACAACATTCATCAGCTATGTGATTGTGAGTTTGATAGAATAGTGGTGGCTGCACCTTCGGGTAATAGATTGATGGTAAACAACAATCCTGAATTAGACAGAGCCAACGTTCAAATGTTGGCCCAGGCCGTGGCAGCCAGTGCATGTGCACATGTAATGCTGATCAGTTCGGTGGATGCAGTGGCAGCCAAGAACACACACTATGGGGCGCACCGATCTTGGTTGGAACAACAAATAACCTCAACAAAGCCCACCACTGTATTGCGTTTGAGCACCTTGATTGGATCACAAATCAAAAAAAACATCTTGTATGATATCAAGCACAGTCAATTTTTACACCACATCAATGCCAGCGCACAGACACAATGGTGTGTGTTGTCAGATATACCAGCTTTGATTCGGTGTGCCAAGCCTGGTGCAGAAGTCAATGTTGTCAGTGAACCCATATTACATCAGGACATTGTGCAACGGTATATGCCTGGCATCGAACTTCGGCAGCACAACCAGGGTGCTGTATATGATCTCAGACCCTATTGCTATACCAAACAAGAGATTTTTTCTGCCATGGATGCTTACATGCAATGACCATACAACCTAAAACTCTATGCCTGGCTCCATGGACACATACCTATCTGTCGCCGCAAACTGAACGACGAATGTGTTGTGCCAGTCGCGAGCCTGCACAGAATTTTCAACAGTACATTGACACAGAGTCAGGCACTGGACGCTACATTCCCATCACACTGGAGGAGCACTGGAATTCAGAACACATGCGTTCGGTTCGTGTTAGAATGATGGCCGGCGAGACCTTGCCTGAATGCGAAGTGTGCAACAACAAATTACTCAACACCAATGTCTACCGAGATTACTTTACTCACTTATTTGGACACAAACTCTCAGAGGTATACCAATCAACAGATGCAGCAACTGGGCACACGAGCATGGATCCAGTGTCGTGGGATTATAGATTTTCAAACCTCTGTAATTTTAAATGTAGGACCTGTGGCGACATGCTATCCTCGGCTTGGGAAACTGAGCAGAGGACTCATGACATGGTTGACTGGCACAATCCAAAAAACAATTGGATGCGAACAGATATACGTTCCAGTATCCAGCAATTTCAAGACAGTCAGGTTGAAGCCGAATTCTCTGCCGCCGTGGAATCACACCGAGTGGAGGAAATCTACTGGGTAGGCGGAGAGCCCTTGATGTATGAACAGCACTGGCGCTACATGCCCAGGATCATTGAACTGGGAGATGGACCCAAACTATATGCTAGATACAACACTAACCTTAGTAGGATACAATATAGGGGCCTGGATCTCTATAGGGATATTCTCAGTCATGTACGCGATTGGCAGATATGTGCTTCAATTGATGGAACTAACGAGATTGGGGAATATATTCGTACAGGATTGGATTATGAACAGTTCTGTCGTAATTTTGAAGCAGGACTCGCTATCGCAACCAACCCCAGACAAATGCGTCTTGATTTTACCCTCACGCTGCCCGGAATGTTCGAAGTTGGAGCAATTCAAACACTATCACAGACGTATGGGGTACAATTGCTAGCCAAAGTTATATTCTCATTCACACCTGACATTGTGATGAGTCCGCTGGCTTTGCCACGTTCGCTGCTGGAACCCTGGGTTGATGAATTAGCAGCTGGCACCACTGGTGCACTGCGCGATGTGTTGCTGCAACTCAAGCAAAGACCCACATTTCAAGAACAGTGGCCAGATCAATATCATGCAGGGTTGCACAGTGGCAAAGCTAGAATTTTGAAATTGGAAAGCATTCGCAAACAGCCTGTGACCATGGCTGAAATTGTGGCGCGGCGCCCTGACATAGAAAGATGGTGGAATCAAATTGCTTGACACAATGCAAATAGTGCTGCGTGGACAGCACAGTGAATTGACACTGTACATTGATATCTATGACAACAGCCTCAGTCGCAAATGGCTCAAGGCTCTGTGCGATATTTTGGATCAGGACCTGCATCTTGAAAAAAATTTTTGCTGGCTGGGCTGGACTGAAAGTGCACGCACTGTGTCCTACATCTGCGATCAAATCAATACCAGCATTGCACACATCAATGCCAGTGCCCTAGACTATCGCATTGATTGCGAACCGTACCGTGTGGACAATGTTATTGAGGCAGATCTTGACGTCAACCATGCTCGAACCAATTTGCTGCATAGATATTTTGAAGATCTACAAGGTTGGTCAGGTGGTATCAGCAATCACTATCAGCAGGCAGATGCTGCCACACGCTGGCATATACGGCAGCTGAATCTGTTGTGCCATGAACTTGAAAGTTTGATTTTGAGTCTACGAAAATCAGTGCAGGCACCCGAATGGCGCAGACCCAGTCAACTGATGTGCTGGCTCAATGCGCCGCGTTTTACACTGGACAGCAACGATTTTGACCTGTTTGGAATAGACACCATCAACAGAAAGCTGGGCGGCGTGTATGTGGGTGTAAATAAAGCAGTTGGCAAACATCATTGGGAAGTGTTCAATGACGAAGGTAGAGACAGTCGTATTGACGAGCTGGTTACTACAGGACTGCGCACTCAAACCCAGGCTGCCGGCGACTTTGACATTGAGTGGGCACGCGATCCAGGAGCATATCATTGGCAAATCATCAAACTGCAAGAATTCAGAGCGTGGTTAGTTGACAATGGTTTTGATCCTGAGGACAAGAGTCTCACTATAGGGCACCCCAAGGTAGCACAGGTGGATGTTATGAAATCATTTGGTACTGACTCATACGAGAATGTTTGGCAGCAACTGTCGCAGCATCTTGATGTTTACCAGATCAGAGTTGGGGGTCGACTGGCTACCTATGATTATCGCTGGAGCGATGCTGACTACGCTCAACAACAAATAAGGAAATTATCATGAAATGGATCAAAAGAATTTGGGACCGAATCACTTTAGAAATCAGGTACCGTAAAAAACTACGAGAGTTACGCAAACGCGATCCATTCATTTATAAATGAACATTCTGGGTATTTCTGCAGGCTTTCATGATGCAGCAGCCACAGTGATCTCACCCAGCGGCGAGATATTGTTTGCCGGTCATTCAGAACGTTATTCAAAAAAGAAAAATGACCCTGACTTTTGTCAAGGGCTGTTGGATGATGTGCTGGAGTACGGTCCCGATGTGGTTGCATACTACGAACGTCCTTGGTTGAAACAACTGCGTCAGTGGTATGCTGGACAAGGCATTGAGTGGAACAAACTTACCACTCAGCAAATACTACGTCAACAACTGGGCGGCCAGATTGAGCCACAGCGGGTGTACAACTACAACCATCACTTGTGTCATGCAGCCGCAGGTTTTCAAACCAGCCCTTATCAGATAGCCACAGTGGTTGTGATAGATGCTGTAGGCGAATGGGATACTGTGTCAATCTGGGGAGCAATGTATGACAAAAACTATCGTGCGACATATAAAAAACTTTGGTCGCAAAGTTATCCACATTCAATTGGACTATTCTACTCTGCTATTACTCAGCGCATTGGCCTACACCCACTAGATGAAGAATACATAACCATGGGAATGGCTGGTTGGGGTACACCACAATGGACAGAAATCATGCGCGATGTGCTGATAGAAGATGCTGAGGCCATTCGTTTTAAGTCAAATCTTCACACAGGACTTGACCCAAAATTTATGGACTGTGCAACCAACGAAGATATTGCTGCTTCGGCACAACGTCTCACAGAGTATTTGTTGCATCAAGTTATGACTCGTGCCAGAAATTTTGGCTGGAGCAACAATTTGGTTTACATGGGCGGGGTAGCACTCAACTGCCTGGCCAATAGAAGGTTAGGTGAATACTTTGATAACATTTGGATTATGCCTTGTCCTGGGGATGCTGGTTCTAGCCTGGGCGCTGCCGCCCTTGCACACGGCCGTCGTGTTAATTGGACTGGTGCTGGGCTTGGCCATGATATACCTGGTGCTTATCCTGTTGACAGTGCCATGGCTGCTCTTTTGCGCAATCGTATTGTGGGTGTGGCATCAGGCCGAGCAGAATTCGGGCCAAGGGCGCTAGGCAATAGGTCATTGTTGGCAGATCCACGTGGTGCAGACATAAAGGATCAAGTGAATGAAATCAAACGCAGACAAAAATTTAGACCCTTTGCTCCTGTTATTCTGGAGGAGTTGGCTGATCATCACTTTGACATGCCTCGTGGCTGGAGTGACAGTAGGTATATGCAAGTGGTCGCTCGCTGCTGGCATCCTGACTTATTTCCTGCTATCATTCATGTTGACGGTACCAGTCGCGTACAGACTGTACCTAAGGATGGATCAGGCATAAGAAAACTGCTAGAAGCGTGGTATGCTGCCACTGACTGCCCCATGCTACTTAACACCAGTCTTAACATCCGTGGAGAACCCATGGTTAACGATCGAGCAGATGCAGATCGATTTGAAAAACTATATGGAGTAAAGGTCTATTCATGAATATCAATGCAACCGTAGATTTTCCATCGGGCAGTAGGATGATTATTGTGGAGAATTTTTTTGATGCTGGACTGGCTGCAGATATCAATCAATTGTTTGATAGAGATTCAACTCAATGGGAAGCTGTGGAACAGTTCAGCCACTACCCTGGAAGATTAGTGTATGCACTCAATGATCCAGTACGCGACAGAATTGATGCCTATGCCCAATCAGTCACAGCTGAAATCTCAGCAGCAGTGGGACAACAGGTCAGTTTTCAGAATCACAGTCTATGGCTGGATATGCCGGGATACAAAATTTTGCCGCACGTAGACAGTGCACACAACCCTGATGTGGCTGTGCAGGTATACATGGGGCAGACCAATCAAGTTTGGGAAATGTTGGGTTTCTGTATCTACACACACAGTCAGAAAGCCCTGTTTGAAATGCACTACCGACCAAATGCTGGATATATTTTTTCCAGACCCAATCAAGAGTTGCATGGATTAAACCACAGCATTCCTGAGCCTTATCGTAGAAAAAGTGTATACCTACGTTATCAACTGCAATGAAAATTTTGGTGTTGGGCGACAGTTTCTCATTTGGATCTGAGCTCAGTGATCTACCAGTGGTAGAATTTGGACCACATGGCAATGATTACTGGGATCCGGTCAGCATGCAGAATAAATTTGTGGAGGCTAGCCAATTGAGTTGGCCCAGTGTACTGGCCAAAATTATGGATTGTGAAGTCACAAATCTCAGTTTGCCAGGCGGCAGCAATGACCGTATATTTAGATTGGCCGTAAAGCACACAGTGTGGCGCAGTTTTGATGTTATCATTTGTGCCTGGACTGCCCCTGACAGGATAGACATAACGTCAAACGGCAAAGATCTTGCCATTGGCCTGCATCAAAACTGGCACCGCACTTTTCCTTGGATCAAAGAATTCATGCACCTACACTGGGATGCTGCGAGGTCAGACATCAACTCAGTGACCAAAATGCTGGCCTTGCAAAGTTTTTTAAGTCAGCAGCAACAGAAATATTTGTATGTAAAAAGTTTTGATTTTCAATTTGCATCCGCTGCCAGATCAATGGCACAGCACCTAGATCTAACACACTGTGTGGATTGGCAGGGCAGTCTGGTTGACTGGGCAGCAGGCTATGATTTTGGACCGCACGGACATTTTCTTGAACAAGGTCACTGTGCGGTGGCGCAACGTATGGCACAGGAACTACAGGTACGTTTCAAGGCCACCTCTACGTCGTAGATCTTGGGTACAACACGAAATACCACCATCCCAGAAGTAGCTGTGGCGCAGTTCGCAAATGATAGGTTCAATGTGATGGCGACGGCAGTAGTCAAACACTTCGCGATTGTAGGCCGAAAATATCACGTGACTTTCGTCTAGTACCAGGCAGTTGACATCAAAAACTGTTTCGGCCACGAATCCAGTCCATTTGGTCAGATAGGTGTTCACAAATTCAGTGAATTCTGGGGTGGGCGTTTGGCCTTGCACATACCATGCTCCAGGACTTTGTTCGTATTTGAATTTGCCTACTTCCATTGCAGCCCAGATTGAGCTGTCCCAGACCTTGCACACATCCCAGCCTGGAAAATCTCGTGCCAGATCAAGATTTACATCATGCTTGCTGCTCAGTATTACGCCAGGTTTGAGAATGGCAAATACTGCATCGCCGTGGCCGTCTGTGACAGCCTCGTGCACACGATATTCTGGACCCAGCACATTGTCCACAATCCAGCGAGTTTGATCTGGACGCAAAAAATCTGAATTGTCGAAAAATACATCTCGTCCCACTCGCACAATACAGCTGGCTGATGCACCGTTGAGTATGCAGTCAGGATCCCAAGACGTGCGATGTGGATTTATCACTGACTCTGCAAACTGTGAGCATATATGGTCCAATTCAGTCATGGCCAGTATACGCAGCAGTCGGTCGCCGAGTGTAATTTGCCAGTCGCGTGGGGTAAGAGGCGGCAACGGTACCCCCACGCCTTTGGTTTGAAACAGTACAAATCTATCTTTGTCTGGCAGTTCGGGTCTGTGTACTTTGGCACCAAACTGTTCTATGGTGCGTTGAAGATTGGTTAGGTCTTCTTCTGTTTCGTGCAAAATTTGTTGCAGTTGACAACGGACCTGTGCGTTGTCTATAAAATCAAAGTAGTCAGGCGGGTAAGCCTGACCCACGATGACTTCTTCCAGGGGCTGCCAACTGGTATAGCTATTGACTTTTTTCATAAATGTTTTTGATCAAGGTATTTAATCTCTGAGTTTTGTTGCCAAGAAATAGTTGTTGATTGTGCTGCATGTCAGACCAACAGGCCTGATAGATTTCAGGCAAACAATGCTTGACAGATTCAATGCTGTGTTTCAGTCTGCGCCAGCGCTGGGTGTTGTCAAGAATAGAGTCGTAACTGTTGTCCAGCACGCCGTCAAAGGTGCGATATCCCAAGTTGCGCAAGGCCTGTAGACTGCCTGCACAACCTGCAATGAAAAATGGTTGAAAGTTTTTTATTGGTTTGAAAGTTTTTTCAGTCAAAAAAGCCCCTCCACTTTGATCAGCGTCCCAATGGGTTTCCACCACAATGTGCATCCATGCGTCGTTGAAAAACTTGTCCACAGTTATGTCATGACTGTTACGCTGGCTCTGTGACAGATCATCCACAGTGTAGGGCGCATCACACAAGAACTTGTTGGTGGCATCTCTCAGTCCCGGCACACTGTCAATCTCCAATGGATTGTCATCATCGTTTAACATGCCAGTTTCACAATAACTCCATATACTGTTTTCTAACACAGGCAACAGATCAGCAGTGAGTGTGGCACGCCATGATTTGTGCAGTCGATTCAGCAACACAAAATCTCGGCTAGGTTGGCCACGCTTGGCCACTGGTGGCACAGTGTTTCTAAACTGAAACCACAGTTCAAAATCACAAAAGTAAACAAAGTTTCGCAGCTGATCTGCGGCAGAGTTGCCCGACACAAACACATAACAGTTGTGGGGTAGTTGATGTTGCTCTGCTAACTGATTGAGTCTCAAGGCTATACGCGCTGGATTGTCACCTTCGTGGTAGAAAAACAGCAATTGAAGTTTGGATGCTTTTAGTGCTTGGCCAATGTGATCTGGCAAAAGTGCAAAGTAATCAATGTCAAAGGCAAAAAAATTCAAAGCAATGGGATAAAACCATTTTTTGGGGCCAGAGTCCCAGGTGCCGCAGTTGATGTGCACTCGATTGGTCGCACAGTATTCTTCGATACGTAGAGGTATAGTATAAGGCCAATGATGGCCAAACTGCCGCCACTCCTGTGTGTAGGGCTGTGCTTGCCATTGAGCCAGGTGAGGATAAATTTTGCCGTGCACCACCCTGTCAACTACAAAGTCAAAATGCAATGCCATTTAACATTGCCTGTAGTTCGGACCATAACACAGTTTCGAACCCGCCATGATAGAAATGATTCCAATTGTGTTCAACAGTGTCTAAACAGGCTTGATACACAGCCTGTCTCTGTGACACAGTCATTGTGTTAAGTTTGCCTAGCAGGTCAGCAATGGCCTGTATTCTTTGATGGTCATCGGAGATCTGGTCATAGGATTCGTCCCAGACATGGTCAAAGGTCTTGAATCCATAACTACGCAGATATGCCAGGCTGCCCTGTGTGGCGACCAACACAAAAGGCATACCCAGCGCAATGGGTTTGAAAGTCTTTTCTGTGAGATGGTGTCTACGGCCTGATGCCACAGTTTCGGTCACTAGATACAGCAGGCTATCTGCAGCCTGATCGAACAGACTGAGCCAGCATGAGTGCATAGGGTGGTCTGTTTCACCTGCAAAATTCAATGGCAACGGCTGATTGGCAAAAACTTGTTGAATGTCTGGATACAGTTCCAGCAGCGGTTCGGCAGCCTTGTTGATGGTGATGTTTTCGGCCGGGCATATCTGCGGACAGCTCACATAATTATTGAGCATGTTCTGTTTGAAAATGTGATACAGCATTTCCAATCTGTGTTGTCGAGCCCCGGCAATGATTCTATTTGGCGCTAAAAATGTTTTTGTGGGATTGCGACCAACCGCCGGAGTAATCAAAAATGTTTTGTCATAGCCTCTGTACCAATCCAGTGCAGCCCAACCATGGAAAAAATAGTAATGACTGGACCAGCCGTACTTGGTCACCACTTTTTCAACAGTGTCTGAATCCCTTTCACTAGTGCAGATGGCACCTTTGGCCTTTCTTAGATCATAGTTTTTGACAATGACCTGATCAAAGGTAGCATCGTGGATGTTCAAATGTATTGGCTCTTGATCAAAAAAGAATATATAATTGTGTTCTTTGATAGTCTCGCTGCCAAAATTAATTACACTGTCTGCATCACTGCGTCCAAACGGATTGCACATGAACATCCGTACACCTGGAAAGTTTTTTTGCAGCCAGGGCCAAAAGGTATTGTTATAAATCTCGTCAATTCTCAACATGTTTGATATTTTTTACCATGGCACCAAACCTGGATTGTTTCCACATGAGCAACATGCAGACAGTATTGAACATGCTCAATTACTGAGCCGTACAAGATATTTTTGGTGGATAAATTATTTAACAGACTACACTGACTGGGATTTTCTTTGGGAACCTCCGCCCTGGCAAAGTCACCAACGACATGCATGGCCCAGTCAACATCAACCAGATTCACAGACCTATCTGGTGCCCAAACAGCCATGGTCAGACACCAACTATCACACTGCACCTGTGCTACATGCCATGCCTGATCCACAGTGCTGGTGGATACCGGAATGGATTGACGCTGGCAGCATTGACTCACGATGGAGCCCTGATCCTGCCAGTCCGCCCTACATCTATGAATTTCCAGTTGAATGGGGCTGGCACAATGTTTGTGGTCCTGAGTATCGAGTACCTGGTGCGCAAGATCGAAAATATGTGTACGATTTTGTGGCTCGTACCAAGGCCGACAATCAACATTGGCATACAGTGGTTCCATGCCAGCTCAGTGACCAACTGGCAAGATGGCGTCCTTGTCCTATAGATCCGCCCTATATCTATGTGTTTGGCAATCAGTGGCATTCGGCTGAAGTCATGCCCACAGTGGAATATCGTGTGCCGGGCGCCACTCAACGCAAGTATATCAATGAGTTGGTAGCCACGTTGCCGGTGCAACCGCATGGTTGGCAGCAGCTGGAAATCTGTGATTTTGATCGGAGCTGGGTTCCGGATCCCGGTGATCCGCCCTACATATATGTGTTTGGTAACCAATGGTATCCAGCCGAACAGTGGCCCACAATAGAATATCACGCACCAGGTGCGGTTCAGCGCAAGTTTATGACATTGCCAGTGGCCAAACTACCGCCCAAACACGACAACCATTGGGCCACGTTGATTGACTGTGACTGGGACTATAGTTGGCGTCCTGATCCTGGTGATCCGCCCTATATCTATGTGTTTGGCAATCAGTGGCACTCGGCCGAAGTCATGCCCACTGTGGAATATCGTGTGCCGGGCGCCAGTCAGCGAAAATTCATGACCATGCCAGTGGCCAAACTGCTGCCAGATCCTGCGCAATGGGAAGTGCCTGCTGATGTAGAAGGTGTGGACCTGAGTTGGGTGCCGGATCCTGGCAGTCCGCCCTACATTTATCAATTTGGTACACAGCATCAAAAAACTGGCGGACCTAGATATGTCATGCCAGACGCCACTGATATCACCTATGTTGATCATCCTCGAGCAACAAAAATATCTATTGATCCTAACTGGACCATTCCTGACGGCGCAGATATTGCAAATTTTGATCTGACCTGGCACCCCGATCACACTGAGCCACCCTACATCTATCAATTTGCCACGCAGCATCAGAAAACTGGAGGACCAATTTATACAGTCACAGGGGCCACTGAAACCAAGTATCTTGAGCATGTACAGGTGAAAATAACCACTGGTACAGTGCCTGTGGTTGAAATAGATCATCTTGATGGCCATGCTGGTATGATTGTCAACACTGTAAAAACCGTGCGGTACTTTGACAATTACCGCGACACCCTGTTGCGTATTGCTCGCAATCTCAAAGGACAGCATGAATGGGTGTGGATCTGCAGTTCTATCTGTGACTACACCAAGTTTGATTTCAGCTGGCACCCTGAACAATGGCAAAGCACCATGCTGCATGTGTTTGCCAGTGATGAACAAAAGTTTGGCGATACTTTTTACATGCATGTGCCTACCTTTGCTGAACGTGCTGAAAAGAAACAGTTGCTAGAATGGTATTCTGTAAACTTTGTGCCTAAGATCAGGGTGCCTCGACGCCCTGTGCCTGTGATTGTTCATGACAAAGACAGTCATGTTGATGCTGTCAAAACGCTGGAGTTTACAGCACCCTTGGCTTTGTTCACAGTAGAACCACACATAGACCGAGCCATGACAACAGTGTCGCTTTGGCGCCAAGAAACCAAGACTATCACTCCTGTCAGCAGTGGAGCTACGGCAGTGATTGTGCCCAAGGCAGCGGTAGCTGATATCAAAACACAATTGTATGATTATCCACACATTGACAAAACTCGTGTGATGTTAAAAAGCCAACCATTGGACGTGGTGTTTATCAGCAATGGCGAATCTAACGCTGATCAAAACTATCTGCAGATCACAATGTGTTTGGCCAACAACGCTCAAAACAAAAATCGAGTGCACGTGGTCAAAGGCATCAATGGCCGGGTGGCGGCTTATCATGCCGCAGCCGAGGCCTCAACCACACCTTGGTTTTTTGCTGTGTTTGCCAAGCTGGAAGTGGCCTCTGACTTTGATTGGTCATGGCAGCCTGATCGCATGCAACAGCCCAAGCACTATATCTTTCATGCACGAAATCCTGTGAATGGCTTGGTCTACGGACACCAAGCCATGATTGCCTACAACAAGCAATTGGTGTTATCCAATCCTGGCGTAGGCTTAGACTTTACATTGGACAGTGCTCACGAAGTTGTGCCTGTGATATCAGGGGTGGCTCACTATAACACATCACCTTGGAGCTCCTGGCGCACTGCATTTAGAGAAGTCATTAAATTGAGAGCCAGCTTGCCTGATGTAGAAAACGAGTTTAGGCTACAGCAATGGCTCACAGTGGACCACGTACAAGATCAATGGAGCATTCAAGGCGCCAAAGATGCCATTGAGTATTATCAAGAAGTCAATGGAGATTTGACCGCTTTAAGAAAAAGTTACGAATGGACATGGTTGGCCAGTTATGCTTTTGTCAAACATGGAATTGCATCAAAATGAAAAAAATTTTATTGAACTTTGGCGATAGTTGGGCACATGCTGGTCATGTGCTCCCACACAATGGCTACAGCAATCTAATTGCCAAAGAGCTGGGTTATGAATGGGTTGACCTCAGTGAGCCAGGGACCAGTATCATGCACATGGTGTTGTTGTTACAGGACTTTTTGACCCAAGACTACACTAGACACAATCAGTATTTGGCTTTGTTTTTTGTCACAGCTCAAGAGCGCCAGCTGATGTTTGATGTCAATGGCAGTGCGTATGAAGTCAATCTAGCCCGCTGTCCTGGATATTACAAAGAGTTTTACACTGATCATTTAGGCAACTTTCATTTTAACTGTGCAATGTTGACCCTACAAAGGCTGTGTGACATTTACAACATTGAGGATCATTACCTTCTGGGCTGGCAACTGCCTGTGCTATGGTCCAGTGTAGATGAAAAAAAATTTTACAAACTTGGAAAAAGCAACGCTATAGAAATGTTTGGTGGCCCAGGTTGTACTGTGCACGACTTACAAAATCAAAGTCATCCTTGTGTGATTTCTCGCTCTAACGGCCATCCCAGCATGCAAGGACATAGAATTATTGCAAAACACTGGATACAATGGATCACAAACAATTCTTGACCTGGTCTGCAATATATTCAACTTCCAAATCTGTGAGTTCGGGATAAAAAGGTAAGCTCAGCACTCTACGGCTCAGGGCACTGGCCACACTGAGTAAACCTGGGCCCTGGTATTGGCTAAACATACCTGACAGCTCGTGCAAAGGTCGTTCGTAGTGCACACGAGTTTCAATTTTTCTCTGAGCCAGTTGGGCTTTGATACTGTCGCGATTATCACAGTCAACTACAAATTTTTGAAACCCATGATCATGTGCATTGGTGCTGTCAATCAAGCAGCGAACACCAGTATTTTTAAACCGCTCGCACCAGTATTCTGCAATGGCAGCACGCCGCTGCTGCCATTGGTCTATATACTGAGTTTTGACCAACAAATGTGCTGCATCAAGCTCGCTGATTCTTGAATTGCTGGCCGGTGCAGAGTGATTGTAGCTCTTGCCATTGTCGCGCCAGCTGCGAGCGAATTCGGCCACGCTCCAGCTGTCTGTGAGCACAGCACCGCCGTTGCCATAGCACGCTAGATTTTTCATGGGGTCAAAACTCACAGCTGATGCCTGGCCAATTCTTGTTGACTGGTCTGACAGCCAGTGTTGAGCAGCATCTTCGATCACTATGGTATCATTGGTATTCCAGGCACTCCAGGTATTTTTGTTGCCCCAGTGTGTGATAGCAGCGCCATACAAACCTACCAGTACCACGGCCTGATAGCTAACCAACTGAGGTATGCGCCTATGGTCCATGATACCATAGCTGTCAGTGTCAACAAAGTGAATGTTCCAATCGGCCGCAGCAAATGCATTGGCAGTGGCCACAAAGGTCATGGAAGGTATCAACACCGTGGGCGGCTCTGGAGACACCTGTGCGCGATAGTACCGAGCAATGATTTCCAAAGCCTGTGTGCCAGAGTGGCAGCAAATGGCATATTTGCTTTTGCTGTGAGCTGCCAACCAGTGCTCAAATTCAGCCACATTGTTGCCGTTCATGAGTTGCCCAGAACGCAACACTTCATCAGTGACATCTAGGATCTGCTGACGCAGATTATGGTACTGTTTTCGCAGCCCTGTAAAAGGTATGGTCAGGCCCGTTGTAGTTGACATTGCCAATATTCGCTTTGGGACAACCAATCGTAATAGCGTTGAAATCCTTCATCAACATCGACCTTGGGGTCATAGCCAAGAATAGTTCTAGCACGATCAATGTTCAACGAACCGCGGCTGGGAAAGTCTAGATCTCGGTCCTGGCATTCTATGGTTCCTCGCCCAACCATTTTGACGATTCGCTCTGCGGCTTCAAGCAGGCTAACGGAATGCGATTTGGTGATGTTGTAAGTATTGTTTCGCGCCATGATGCGAGTCGCAGCCGCCACAATTCCTGCCGCAGCGTCGTCCACATAGGTGAAGTCGAGTGTTTCTTGGGCTCCGTTAACTCTGAGAGTTTGACCACGCATGGCCTGTAGCATAAATTTTGCCACAACACGATCCTCCACATCCAGTGGACCGTATACAGCACTCGGCCTGACAATAGCGTATTCAAACGCTCCTCTACGGTGGTAATCTTTGACAATATGCTCTCCGGCCAGTTTCATGATGCCATATTGACCTTGTGGATTGCACTCCGCATCCTCCAATACGTCATCTTCAAAGTTGCCATAGACCATTGAGCTGGATATGTATACCACACGTTCAACACCGTGAGTTCTGGCACTCTCGCAAATGTTGATCATACCCTCCATCATGACTCTGGCACCCCAGGCTGGATTTTTATTTACAACTTTTTGTCTCGGAAAGCTGGCGCAGTGAATGATGACATTGGGTTTGTGCAGCTCAACTAACCAGTCAAAGCTGTCGGCGTCAGTGATGTCTATGTGATAGATTCTATCAGTGCGAATTTTCTTGCGACGCTCGGCCATGAGGTAGTCTAACTCGTCTTGGTCAATGATACCATAGTTGGTGCGAGTGTCAGTGATTATAACTTCGTGATCTCGGGCCTCTAGCTGTGCTACCACATTGTGCCCAATCAAACCCAATCCACCTGTAACTAAAAATTTCATTTCTTTCTCCACTTCATTTGATACCACATGTAAACTTGTTCGTCCATGATTGTAAAGTCTCCAGCTCGACTGTAGTCCCAGAATCTACCATGTTTATAAGTGCCTGGTTGGCCATAGGTTGCAATCAACCAATCAATTTTTTTTGTTGACGGAGTCCCGTTGTGCCTATGCAGTGTCATACTCACAAACTTTTCTCCGTCCCAGACTTGTTTTTTTACTGGAGCAGGCAAAGCAGGTTCCGCTTCAACATATTCTATCACTGGTTGCCACCCCATTTGAGCCTCCAAAAGGTTTCGTTTTGTTCACTGAGTCTGGCCACAATGTCATAGCGATGACCGTAAGTGTTGTAATCTATAGTTCTATGCCAGTAGGGCTGATCCACAGCATGCTCCATTACAAACTTTCCAGAGTCAGTTTGTTGCCATTTCCAAATTGGATCAGCAACAAATAGATCAGGGTCTTCTACATCGCCCATGAGGATACTATGCACTATGACATCACGGAACGCTACCGGTTGGCCGTCAATAAATTTGACTTGATAAGGTTGCCAGTGTCTAGGTTTGGGGTAGTCGCGATTGCCATCCATGTGCTAGTATAGCACAATGACTAGGATTTTGCAACTAAGTCTGAAGCCATTGGAAAGATCGTGCTGATCACTTGGGCACAGGCCAAAGCAATCTGCTGATGTTCCTTTTGAGTACCGTTGCCAGAGCGTAATTCAATAAAGTGGATCCACGAACGCAAGGTGCCATTCATGTACATGCGACTCACTGTGAGTCCTTCGGGTAGCACTGCGCGAGCTTGTTCTTTGGCAATACCATTGTCAATGGCCCATTGGTATTCGCGTTTGACAGCGTACAGCACTCTTTGTTGTGCTCGATACCACTCGTTGGCCAACAAGGTATTGTCGGTCTCTATACTGTTTTGTCGATTCTTGGTGTCCTGGAGTCTACAGTCACGCAACACAAACGCCTCATCGAGTTCAGCTGTAGGATCACTATATCGCTGGGAGAACTCTTGAAATGAGAAACTTCGGTGACGCAGAATCTGTCGGGCAATGTCGCGGGTGGTGACAATTTCGCAGCAGGCTGACACCATTTCCAGTGGGCTCCAGTGTTGGTGTCGCACCAAGTATCTGATAAGTCGATCTGATGTCTCTGTGTTAAATTGGTTGGCAGGGTTTGACACACGGGCGCAATACGCAATAAGTTCCTGCGCATCCGTGATGCCCATGTGTGCAAATTCTGCAGTGGGTTGGGAGTAGCTGACAAGTTGAACATTCATAATCGCAATTTTCTACAAATAAAGTCAAACAAAACCTTGTGTCCTTGGCGATTGGGATGCGCACCATCGGGCTGGAACAATTCGTGTTCAAACACATGATCATTGTTGGACATTGCTGTCATTTGATCAATGACCTTTCTATCCAGGGCATTGTCAGCGGTCAGCTGAGCAGCAACTATGGATTGCCATTTGCCCCAGATTCCAAAACAGTTCCAATCAATGTGTGAAAAAGCAGGATCTTGCCCTACCAGAAATTCAGGCCAAGATCGCACCAAACATCTAAGGTGCTGCAAATCACTTAGGTCTATGTCAATGGTGGTCAGTCCTCCAATCAAATTGACCACAGTTTCATATTGTTGCGCTAACTGATTGAGTTGTTCAAGATCTTTACGCAGATGATACTTTTGTAGTTCAAACAGGCCGCCACAATCAACAATATCCTGTTTGATACCTTGACATGGTAGATCATAATTGCGCAATGGATCTGAAACCACAAAAAAGATTACCCTGGGATCCGGACCATGCAAATGTAAGAATTCAGTGCATAGATTGATATTGTGGCGATTGCCTTTGCCCGGCGAGTGGATGTTGTTGACCTGATAGCCAGCCTGTTGGAAATAGTCACCCAGGCCACCGTGCAGCAGCTTTGGAGGATTGCCGCCTGACCATTCTCCTCCAGCCCAGCTATCACCTGCAATCAAAATTTTCACTGTCATAGATCGCGCAGCAACTTGTCCGTTTCTGGTTGGATCAGTTCGGCCACTGATATTATGTCCACAATGAATTCCAAGTCGCAGACCTGATCACCGTAGGCAGTCAAAGTTCTTGTGACCACAGTGTCAATCTCCTCCCAGTCCAGGCCCTGTTTGCGCAGTGTGCCTAGATTGATTGTTTTTTGTTTTTTGCCGTTGAGTCTAACAAT
>SXGQ01170015.1_pt1 | contig 120016 bp, 123 predicted proteins | sample 3178371 | NCBI WGS metagenome assembly SXGQ01 (sample SAMN11356859, study PRJNA531348) | freshwater metagenome | isolation source: freshwater sample F1-20 | place: China: Fuxian Lake, Yuxi | collected 2017-12-25 | reverse complement strand
CTTATTGGTATTATTGCCCTTATTGGTATTATTGCCCTTATTGGTATTATTGCCCTTATTGGTATTATTGCCCTTATTATTTTCAAATAAACTGGTATTAATCTTAGACAGATTCATATTATTATTAGCGTTGTTTGCAGCATTAACAGCCTCCTCTGCAGCTTTTGCTGCATTGTTTGCAGCGTTCACTGCAGGAGTATTTCCAGAGGATGCTTTTAATGCATTTACATTTGTACGCAATTCCTCAATCTGCTTTTTAACATTTTCAATATTCTTCTTGAGACCGTTCACTGCACCTATACCAGTATTATTAAGCCCCTCAAGGCCTCCATCTGTAGTTCCAGGAGTCGGTTTTGAGTTCGTCAGCCCCATTCTATTCTAAGCCCAAGAGATTTTTTCCCCAATCGACTGTATCGCGAATCTTCTGTGCACTCATCGGTGTCTTATATCCGCGCACGTCGAAGACAGACCCTCTAAAGAAATCATCCTTATTTTCAAATTCACTCGTAGCACTCATCCAGTTGCTCTTTCCAATATAGTTATTCGTCATCGTAGAGGCTTGGGGTAGGAATCCAGACACTTTTGTATAGACATCTTCGCCATTGATATAGACTTTGATACTTGGTCGGGAAGAATCCATTGTGACTGCCGTAATTGCCACATGAGTCCATTTTTGCAGAGGAATCACTGAATTAATCTTAATTCTCATCTTACGCTGTTTCTTGTCCCAGACTTCATAAATCAGAGTAGCCGTGTTTGGCTTAGCACCCTTCGGTTGTGGAGGTACAACGCGGCTCGGAGGAAGCTTCCGCGGAAACATTTCAAATCCCGTTGATGTATATTCATCAACATTGGCCGAACTGGTGCGCATTAATTCCTGTGGTGAAACTTCCGGAACCTCTTGTTGACCTGTTTTTCCTGTAGGAACGGTACTCTGTTCATCACCACATGCTGAAGGACGAATATCTTCTTCACTTACGGATGCATCTCCGCGACCGATAATTCCCACATACACATTGTCATTCCCTGCTCCATTGCCAAAATCCAGAATATGCGCATTGTTTGTGAATTGGTCAAAGTAGACCCAGAAACAGAGCGCACGGAGGCTTCGCAGCGGTACAATATAACCGATATCAAGGTCCGGACTATCACCGATTCGCAAGAACTGATCAATTCCATTAAAATGAATCCCCTTTGTCACAGGCGGATTCGGTTTCTCATCGATTTTGATAGCACCTGCAGTATAGACTTGAGTATTATTCACATAGTCAATCATATCATCACGAAGACGGTACCAGAAGACACATCCATCGTAGAATGTATTTATCATTTTAATCGTATCAGGAGGATCCGAATCGAGTACTAGACGATCATCAAATCCTTTGTCGGTGGCACGATTACACATAGGCTGATAACTTCCGTCCTTTATCTTCAAGATACGACAGTAATCATCTCGTCCATCTGCATCAATGTCACGCATATAATCATCCCGACTCAATTTGAATCCATCCTTTGTGGTGGGTGATCGAAACTCTACAGACGAAAGATTCTCGGTGCCTGCAAGTGCGCATGCAAAGAAGGTGACATCCGATGCCCCTTTTGAGGTAATCATCCGACAAAAGTCGTTTTTCACTCCGAGGCGTTGTACCGAAGCGTATCCACTGAAATATCGACTATCACGAATGTATCCTCCCTCTTCTGTAGTCGGTCCTACATCACCACGTTTAGGAGCCAGTGTGGCAAAATATGATGTATCAAATGAAATAACTGATTCAAACCCTTCAGAGATAAATCGAGGGCGAAAAATTTCAAGAAGCAGAACTGTAAGGAGCAGGGCTGTTCCTATGAAAAGGAGTGTCTGCGACATCTACCGTGAGTTCTTATTTGCGGAGAAGAAAAGCAGCGGTTCCTTTCTATCTGAAGTCTAGAATGCTTCGAGGCGGCGCAGTCATCGGACAGGGCACATACGGCTGTGCCGTTAGTCCACCTCTACTTTGTCGTGGGCAGGCTCGTAATGAGCGTCGTGCAAAGCAGGTAGGTAAGATTACATTAAAAATGGATGCGGCCGTTGAACTTCAAATCGCTGAGATTCTTCGGAAGGCTCCGCTTTGGAAGAATTACTATGTATTACCTGAACTGACACACTGTGAACCCATTCCATCAGGCTCAGCAAACTGGGGTACCTGCAAAATTACAAAGACAGAAGAGCCTGAAGCACTGAAACAAGTGATCAGTGATTTTGGAGGTCGGAGTTTTAGTAGTCTTTCTGGAAAGAATCTACGACCGGGCTCATTTGATTATTTTGAATTCTTCGAACATCTTCTTGAAGCGTGTGCATATCTGATATTGCAGGGTGTTGTTCACTATGATCTTCATCGTTCAAATATCTTGATTGATCCGCTTGGAGTACCTCGTCTTCTTGACTTTGGAATGTCGTTTAGTGCACAGGACATTAATAAGAATACAATTGGAACTCGTTGGAAGGTCTACGACCCGAAGTATGATTCTGAGCCACCTGAAGTCACGATTATTACAGGGCTTCGTGATAAATTATCGCTTGCAACTGCGATTGATGAGTGTATCTATGGAAAACCAGTTTTCTCGGTGGCCGAGGATATTCTTGAAGTGTCAAAAGCCACGGCAAAGAGTCAACTACAAAAGTTTACAGAGCGTAGTGCATCGTTTCAAAAACAGGACTGGGTCGCCTTTTGGGCAACCTATTGGACTGGATTTGATGCATTTGCAGTCGGAGCGGTACTGTTGAATGTACTCAAAGTACAAATAACTCTACCTCAATTTACTGGCGATCCACGCTGGATTGAGAAGGGTGATCGAATCATGGAGATTCTTACAAAGATGATTACTCCCGATCCTTCCGAACGGTACGATTGCGTCGAGGCCCTTTTCCTATGGGACCCGAAGAACGCCTTGTTACGGAATAACGGCGCTGCTTGGCTTGAGACGAGGCGCGGTCAGCGCCTCCAATCTTCATAAAGAGATGTCTGTCCCTCGGAACACAGTAATAAGAGCAGAAATGCGTATAATTGAGATTTGAACCCTTTTCAGACCAGTCACGGTCAGAGAGAGCAGGGTCATACACAAGCCGACCCGATGCGTCCTTGTTTGAGACCTTGAGACTTCCTGGTTTACCCGACCACCACCCGCTTGAATCTTGACGCCAGAAATGATAATCCTCATCTGGGTCGACTGCAAGGGCAATTTTCGATTTGCCATTTGGGCAGAGACCTTCGAAACTCACTCGAGTGACATTAGGATTTTCCGCACGAATGCGGGCTGTCATCTCCGCGCAACTTTTTATGTTGCTGTCTCGAAAGGGAGGAAGGCCTGCTGCAGAACCGGGCTGATGATACGGTACATCGCAGTTCGGATCCTTTTCACACGCTTTAATTTGTCGGTCATCTTGAACATTCATCGCATAGGAGAAACAATTATGGGTTTTCCGAATTCGATGGTCCTTTCCCCAGCGCTGTGGTTGGTATTTCGGTTCCCACCCTGATAATGGACTCTTTCGGAGACATTTCTTCTGGTGTACTTTGCAAAAGGGACTTTTTGGAAGGGGCGGCCTGTAACAGTGAGGGTCGCACTGACACCTCTGTTTGCTGAGTGGTGCCATCTACTGTTTGTCCCATATTTGTTAAAAGTTGTTTGAGTACATGATTGAGCGGTGTTGGTGGAACAAGGCCATCTGAACTGAGTTGGGCCTTATCAGATTCAGATGTATTTATCTTTGATGGTGTTGTTGTTTGCACTGCATCATTGATTTTAAAATACTCCTCTTCAACCTGTTTCATTTTAATTTTTTCAACTGTATGACAAAAAAAGAGAAATTGATTGGTATGAGACGGTACAACATTGGGGGTGTAGAACCCGCTATAACGACCACTGAGACCTATGAATTGCCATCCTTCTGAACGAAGATGTTCAAGATTTGTATGAAGCAGATAGTATTTCTTTTCCACCTTAAAAAGTGTAAGGACTCCGTTACTGATGGTGACAAGCAGCGAGATAACCCATGTAACCCAGTAGATTTGATAGGAGAACTCGGATGTTCCTGCAATTTGTCCTGGAGTCGAATATTGTATAGATAAAAGTGCTGGAACAATAAGTGATCCGACTGTGATAATAAAACGCATTGAGTGAAAGAGAACTGCAAAATAAAAACAGCGACTTTCATATTCATTCATTAATGGAATAAATCGCTCGAGAAGAATCAGTTTTTGAAGCGCACCGAGACTTACAAGAGCATCAATCGATTTTGCAAAGGAAGTTGTGTGACTCCGCCGCACCATTCTAGCTGACATATGGACAAAAATTTGAAGTTGGGTTAAGTAGGTTGAATTTATAACACAATGGACTGTCAACTTTATTCAGATTGTTACGCAGATGAGGTGACAGAGGATCAATTTGTAGTCCGTGCAACTCAGGAACTCTGGTCAAAGTGGATGCAGGAGAACCATGGTACTACACGTGTATTCCTGCGCATCTTTCATCCTGATGGTGATGCTAGTTTTATAGTGGCACTGGGAAATCCTGTGACAGGTATTACTGAAAATCGCGTATTTATGCCTGATTGGATGCTGGCATCAAGCCGTCTGGAGGGTTTTGGAGAGACAGTTACAATTGAGGCATTTGAGAGTGATTCTCTGGCAAAGGCCACACGAATTGTTCTACGCCCAATTGATAGTAGCATCTTTGATGCAGATTTTATGCCTGTTCTTGAAACGGCATTTTCACGCATGGGTGTCCTTCAGCAAGGTCGGCAGATTCAGGTGCCGATTGCTGAACTTGGGATTACAGTAGATCTCTTTGTTGAAAAGACTGAGCCTGCGGCAGAAGTTTATCTAGATGGTGATGAGATTCCACTTGAATTTGAACAGGCGATGGATTATCGGCCGCCGATTGAATTGCCTCAGGCGCTTCGGCCAGGTACTCCTGTTCCACCTGCACCTCTATCTCTCTTTTCTGAGGATCAGGCTGAGGCTGAGGCACCTATGTTTGCCCATGAGACTGCCGGATTTAGACCGTTTCAGGGAAAGGGGAATCGTCTGGGAGATAGTTAAACGAGTAGCGCATACTGCATTTATATGGAATTATTTGACTTTAGTGAAAAAATAAAAAATGGAATTCAGGCTGCCCTTGCCGAAAAGAGAGGTTTTTTGGTGGGTCGTAATGGTACAATTGAAATGGAAGTTCTGCTGAGTCGCCACAATGGCATGCAACTTGAGCCGCGACAGATTCTGCAATTGGAGAGAAATGCGGGTGTCTTTCCTACAACGCCTGCGAGTATTACGAATTGGATTCGTAAGACACTTGCTGCAATTCAGGATTCTGATCTTCTCATTGCAGGATGGTATAAACCAATTGCAGTCTATGAACTCGATTTTCTTCGCGATATTGGTAAGCGCGGCCCGTATCTACCATTGAGGGCCCTTGAGCCGTATTATGTGCCCGAGGCATATCAGTGGACAAGTGCTCTAGAGGGTCATCGTGTAGCCGTTGTGAGTTCATTTGCAGAGACTGCATGTGTACAGGCCACTCGTGCTACAGCAGTTTGGAGTGGACGCGCCGTCTTACCCAAGGCGACATATCTTCCTGTTGAAACTCGCTTCTCTCCACGACTTGCTCAGGGTCGTGCCGAGTGGCCAGATACGATAAAATCTTGGGATGCGGCAGTGGCTCATGTAGTGAATCAGGTTATGGAGAAGAATGCGGAGATTGTTTTAATTGGTTGTGGTGGACTCGGTATGGTGATAGGCCATGAACTACGGATGCGGGGAAAAGTCTGTATTGTTATGGGTGGAGCCATTCAAGTACTCTTTGGTATTAAAGGCCAGCGATGGCAGAACCACTCTATTATTTCAAGTTTCTGGAATGATGCATGGGTCTGGCCACGATTTGAAGATACACCTGGTGGCGCAGATGAAGTTGAGAATAGATGTTATTGGGGCTAAGGGGGGGGCTAAGGGGGAGGCTAAGGGGGAGGCTAAGGGGGAGGCTAAGGGAAGCACCGGTCTAAAAATATTTTATAGAGTCTATACAGAACCAATGCAGATTTTTGTGAAGACACTCACGGGTAAGACTATCACACTGGATGTTGAGCCTTCGGATTCCATCGAGAATGTCAAGCAGAAGATTCAGGATAAAGAGGGCATTCCTCCCGATCAGCAGCGCCTCATTTTTGCTGGAAAGCAACTTGAGGACAACCGCACGCTGAGTGATTACAATATTCAGAAGGAATCGACCCTTCACCTTGTTCTCCGCCTCCGTGGTGGCTATTAGCCACTTAAGCCATTTTTAAAGTAGTAATCAAGTGAATGCGTATTCTCTTGATTAGTACTGGAGCAGGCCCGTGGCCATGCGATGGATGGGGTGCATGTGAAAATGTTGTTGCGGATTTTGCATGGGCACTTGAACGAGAAGGTGCTGAAGTAAAAGTACTTCATACAGGAGCCGTTGAAAAGGAACTTGTTCCTCTTGTAGAGAGTTTTCGTCCTGATCTGGTCCACTGTGAATATGATGATCATTTTATACATTTAATTCCTATTCTACAGAAATTTCCTGAAATTCAGTGTCTTATCACAACTCATTATGCTTATTTAGATCAGCCGTATCGTCTCATACAAGATGGCTACATGGGAAAGTTTATATTGACTTCACAATTGCTTCATGCACGCCAACTTACACTTGTGGCTCTTTCAGAGCGCATTGCAAAGACCTATCGTGAAATTGGCTTAGTCCCTGCAGAAAAAATCTGGATCATGCCAAATGGAACTCGGACTGATTCAATCTATTGTGCTCCTCAGCCGAGATTTGGTAGGGCCATCTGTATTGGAAAGATTGAGGAGCGAAAGGGGCAGAAACGTTTGCTTGGATGCAGTCTTGTTGATTTTGCTGGCCCGATTACAATCGATGGGTTTCCTAAGGATGACCGGTACAAGGGAGAATGGACTCGTGAACAGGTCTATAAAGGTCTCACAGACTATGCATGTTTAGTCTTATTAAGTAAAGCCGAGGCTCATCCACTTGTAATTGGCGAAGCACTTGCGGCAGGATGTGCAATTCTCTGTACTGAGGAAGCGAGTGCAAATCTGCCTCGCGATAAGTCATGGATTCGTATTGTAGATAGCGAGGCTGACCTCACTAAGGAGATTTCTGAACTATGTGTGATTGGCATGACTAAGCGGAAGGAGATTCGTGCTTGGGCTGTTGAAAATCTCGATTGGCGACTCCGTGCACGCACGTATCTTGGGAAATGGGCACCGAAGGCGCCTTTGGCACCGAAGGCGCCTTTGCCTTTGGCACCTTTACGCATTGCACTTATTGGACCAGGTATCATGCCAATTCCTCCCACAGGTTGGGGTGCAGTGGAACAACTCATCTGGGACTATGCACTTATACTTAGAGCAAAGGGACATACTGTTGATATTATCAATACACCGAATCGCCAAGAGATTATTTCGAAAGTTAACACTGGTTCCTATGATGTAGCACATGTTCACTACGATGTATTTTGGGATATTTTGAAGGATCTTCGTGCAAAGAAGGTCTGTATTACATCCGCATATCCGTATGTTGATGTTCCTGATCGATGGGATCGTGATGGATACCGTCAAGTCTTTCATGGAATCTGTTCGGCTGTTCGAGATCACGGTGCTCACTGCTATGCAATGTCCGTAAAAGATGCAAATACATTCATAAAGTTGGGTGGCTTAGATAAACGGGTTGTCTTAATGCCAAATGGTGTAAATACAGATTCTTTCCGTTTCACAGAGACTCCACAATTTGCAAATCGTTCTGTTGTACTTGCAAAGATTGAGCCTCGAAAGCGTCAACACTTAACCCACTGGCTCCAACAAGTCGACTACATTGGACGAGGTCCATTCAATCATCCAAACTATCGTGGTGAACTCGAGCCTCGTTCAGTCCTACTTCATGTACTTGGTGACTATGGAAATTTTGTCTTACTCAGTGATGGTGAAAATGGTACTCCTCTTGTTGTAAAGGAAGCGATGGCGGCAGGTCTGGGAGTTGTACTCTCTGAGTCTGCAGCAAATGAACTTCCTGCACTTCCTTGGGTCACTGTCATTCCTGAGGAGGATTTAGCAAACACTGGAAAGATTCACGAAGCAATTGAGCGCAATCGCATTGTATCATTGCCGCTCAGGGCAAAGATTCGCGAATGGGTGCGTGAATCATGGGATTGGCAGGGACTTGTTACGAGGTACGTTGAAAATCTGAGAGGTCCAGTCTAAACTCATGACGAGAAAGATGTTCCTGAAAGGCAAACCAATTATCTCCCATACGATAGTCTCCATAATGAAAAAAGTGTGTTGTAGTCGGCGACTTATAGAAGAGAGGAGCATGCTGGGGGTCTGATGCATGAAGCCAGAGTGCGGTCGAAGTTAAGACAGCCTGGTCATCACCCGCAAATTGAGAGTTTTCTATGAAAAGTCTAAGAGTTTTTTCAAAGGCGGGTGCAAAGGCCGCCCATGCCTCATGATCTCCTGCGATCATTGTTCCACATATGGATAAGACATGTTGTGTAGGAAGTTGAGTGACAATCTCATTATGTGTCCATTTCCGTGCTCCTACCTTTTCAAGATATGGATCAATCGATTCCATTGCGAGTAGATGAATACGCTTAGGCTCAATCTTAGATGCCATGGGCCACCCAGGTCCACACACCTCTGCAGTCACTGGATCACGCCAACATCCTGCGTCACACCAGACAAACTTCTCTGTGTTGAATGGATTATATTCAATCACTTCCTGAACAAAAAATGACTTATTTGCCCAAATTTTATAAAGATTAATATTATGAATTTCACGCCAATTACTCTTTTCCAATTGCTCAGTCCACTTAGCATCCCATTCAGGGCCCGAGAATTTTAGACTTTGAAATGGTTTACGAATCAGCAAAAATTTATCTGAAAGATTTACACTATCGCGCATTTTCTGAAGCATATCTGCGGCAGGCCCTTCACTAAAAATAACAATTGGTGAATCTACAAATCGTAGAAATTGATACATCCATTGTGCATATTCTTCAATTGTATGCTTTGCCTGAGGGAGTGGATAATAACAACTCACCACAGTTACTTGGGACATTCTAATCCTGCTTAAATAAACAGACTTTAGGCATACTAATGGAACAAGCCTTGGCATATTTGAGCCCAGAAGAGAAGGCTGTCCTAAATACTTTTAAGAAGATTATTGTCTGGGGATTTCCTCTAGATTCTCATACACACAGTTATATTCACGCCTGTTGGATTCGTACTTTTGAGGCACTTGGTAAAGAGGTCCATTGGTTTCACGATGATGATTTCAAGGATCCGGCAACATTTTCTTATGAGAATTCACTCTTTATCACGGAAGGCTATGCAGATACAAAGATTCCACTTAACGGGTCGTCGGTCTACTTTGTACACAATGCGGTCTATCCACAAAAATACATGCGGGCTGGAGCACGACTTGTAGAGATTCGTTTCAAACTCAATGAGATTCATGATGTGAATAATGATTTTAAGTTGGATGATGGCACGCATTCACTTGAGCCGCTAAGCCAAGATACCGATTATGAACTTCTGCGGTCTAACTCAGGTCTACACCCTGAATTTACAGGACCTGTTCGCACACCCATGAACTATGAGGCAATTTATCTTTTATGGGCTACCGACCTATTTCCGTGGGAAATTGATCTTGCTGATGCAGAGTATGTACCCAAAGAGCGCGTTATTCATTGGGTTGGAAGTCCTACAGGCGATAGTCGCTATGGTCGTCTGCGTACTCTTACAGAGGCGCGTGGAATTCCGTGGATTCTCCATAATCCATGGGTGGCTCCTGTAAGTTTTGAAGAAGGTCGCCGTATGATTCGTGAATCTGCAATTGCCCCTGATTTCCGTCCTGAAGGAAGTAAAGAGGATATTGCCGAGTATGGAGTTCTGAATGGAAAGAATCATATGGGTATTGGATATATACCCTGCAGACTCTTTAAGAATATTAGTTATGGGCATATTCCTGTAACTGATTCTCCTCATGCTGCAGCACTCTTTGGAGATGCAATTGTCTTTGACTCGGATTTAGAGAAACTTGTAGAAAAGGGACTTGAGGCTCAGAAGGATTTTGAGCGAAAACGCCGCGCGATGCGGATGGTTGCCGATCGTCATACCTATATTCATCGTGCACGTGATCTACTTCGCGCGCTCTTAAAGCCGCGGCCTGCTCCTGTGGAGACTCTTGGCGGCACTTGGAATCAGATAACACTTGTAACATGTCTCATTGATATTGGTCGTGAAAAAGTAGACGGGAGGAAGTTTGAGGACTATATTAAGTGGTTCTTGGTCACGATCCAAATCAAGGCACCTATGGTTATCTATGTGGAGCCTTCACTGCGAACAATTGTTGAACAGATTCGAGCAGGTCTCCCTACAAAAATCATTGAACAGAATCTGACAAACTTTCCACTTGCATGGAGTGTTGGATTTGTTGAACAGATTCTGAATTCTGAAGAATGGAAGAAGTTTGCACGGCATTCACATGAGTTGACAAATCGGTTGCCGACTTATGCCCCCATGATTCATAGTAAGATGGCATATATGTGGTCGGTGATGGATGAGAATCCTTTTAAGACAGATATGTTCTTCTGGATTGATGGTGGTCTATCACGGTTTTGGACCCAGTGGGCACATGATCCACGTACTTCTGAGCCGCATATTCGCACAGTACGTGATCTTCGAAAGTCTAAGAAAATCTTTCTCCAAGTTGGTGGTCATAAGGAGCATTTACTCAACCGAGCACTTGCTGGCCAACACTTTACTCGTGATGAGATGATTGGAGCAAATGAGAATATTCTTATGGGTGGATTCTGGGGAGGGCATCGTGATACTATGAAGGAGGTGTGTGAATATGTACTACGAAACTATGTAACAGAAATGCTGATGAAAAAGCGAATTGATACTGAGCAGACCACCTGGTTTTTTCACGCACAGGAGAATCCCCAGAAATATATGTTTATTCCGCCGCACCAGGTCGATGTGATTAATTTTCTGCTATTTTCTGCTGGCTTTAAAATATAAAATGGTGTAGGATGCGGATTCAGTACTGTAGTGACTTACATTTAGAGATGAATCCAGCCGTCGAGTATACTACTCTTTTAACACCCGTTGCACCTGTACTTGCTCTCTTAGGTGACATTGGAGACCCCGAGTCACCAGAACTTCAAAAGTTTCTTGAATGGTGTACACGAATGTGGAAACAGGTTCTCTATATTCCTGGAAATCACGAATTCTGGAGACTGAAGCCTGGAAGTAAAAAGACAATTCATTCAACACTAAGCCTGCTTCGTGGTTATGAGAAACTCTATCGAAATCTTATGATTATGTGGCGTGGAAAAGTCTACAGTGAAGATGGGATTATTGTTCTTGGAACACCACTCTGGTCGCGTCCTGCTGAAGGTGTTATACCTCATGAACAGGAGCGGGCATGGGTAGATAATGACCGAACATTTGACGCACAGACGCTGAGTACATTACATCAAGAGGATTTGAATTGGATTAAGCAGGAAATTAATGCGGCAAAGGGAACAATGGTTGTCATGCTCACACATTATGCACCGAGTCTCTTGCTCATCAATCGTAATTGGATTGAACGCCCTGAATCTACACTCTACGCAAGTGATCTTGATATTCTCATACGTCCTCCAATTGTGGCATGGGCGTGTGGGCATATACATCAGTCAATTGAATGGCTGAAAGGATGGGAATCTGCTACAGGAGAAACAGGTGTTGTTCTACTCACCACAAATCCGCGCGGCTATCCGCGGGATGAATCTGGATTTCGTACAGATGCAGTTTTACGAATTGACCCTAGCGCGGCTCGCCGAGGGTTGGGCGAATCTCTTTTTGAAACGCCGTATAAAAGCCTTGAATCGCCTTTTCAAAGTTAGCACCTGGAAAAAAGGCAATATTACGCCTCTGCTTAATATGACGATATGCTTTATCCCAATTCATCCCTTGAGTTGCGACCAAGTACATAGCCACTACTGCAGCAGAACGCTGCATACCAGCAGCACAATGAACTAAGATTGGTTGTCCTTTCTTCATTTCATTTATGAGTTTATAAATAATTTCATACGACCAGAGTTCCATATTCCGAATTTCATCTGCTTGTAGATTATCATCTACAGGAACACGATAACGGGTTGTGGCTAAAGGACTAAATGGAAGATCCTTTGTGCAATTGAACACCGTGCTGATATTTTTTGTCTTTAGAAAGACTTCATCTTTCGAACTATTGAAGTTTCCTAGCCAGAGCCCTGGTAGGATTTCATCTGCATTATTGCCTAGTATCATTCTAACGGGAACGGGTATGAAAACTTGAATGAAACGGGCGCGTGTACTAAAGGTATCCACAATGATTACACGGCATTTCTATAAACAGGATGAAGTCCTGGCGGCTCTTGTCTTCTGTATCTGTACAAATCGCGCTCGAGAAGCCGTTTTCTGGGCACAAGAATTAATTGATTCCAATTTGATTCTTGAATGCTTTCAGACTCTTGTTATTTCATGGACAAAACTCAAGGGTATCGGAGGTCTTGCATGGTTTACGAGCGCAATGGGCTTATGGGACTCAGGAGAACTTGATGAGGAGAAAGTGATTCTGCTCACTTATCAACTTGCATGTTGCTTTGTACGAGATGCGAGTCCATTAGTATTACTTGTTCTCTCATTAAAGAAATATCCCACTGTACCTGAGCGACTTCGAACAAAAGCAGTGGGCTGGGAGGCTCTCTTTCGGGCCGCTGTTGCCGAGCGAAAAGTAGTATTTGCATGGCTTATTCTTCGAATTGAATGGATGGACCATCCTGAGTCTGTATGGGACTTGCTTGAGAGTCTGAATCCTCAGGTAAAGATACTTCGAGCAGCGGAACAGGTTGAGTTTCTTGAAGATATGAAATGGGTTCTTCAAGCGATTGCAGTCGCAAGTCTCTTTCCACATCCAAAGTCAACGCTTCGAGAAAGTATTCCATCTGATATAGAAAAATCTAGACATGAATGGGCTGCAGTCATGGGAGGAAAAGTTCGAAGAGAGTATGCAATTCCACGCGATTGCCTGTATGGAATCACTGAGCGCGGACGAATGGTCAATACAGAGAGTACTGTGAATGAACTAGGCGACCTACTTGAACAGATGGAGATTGCTCCTTATTGGTCTGAAGCACTTGGTGGCCGCGCCTTTGTAGACTTAAGTATTGATGAGCAACTTGAATTTACAGAACTCTACTTTCCAGATGGTCATCCAGTTACTTGGTTGACTGCCGAGAAAGAAAAAAGCCACGGATATGGAGTACTCAGACCAGGCGAAGAGATTGAAACGGTGAAATACTGGAGAACCTGGATTCGTAGAGAAAAATCACTGCTGATTTGGAAAGGAGTAGACCAGACCTACATGGAACTTGAAGGAAAAAAGGGACCACTTGACTATGGAGAACTCTACGCTGAGATGCTACCTTCATGGCGTGAGGAGATGAGCACATGGTGCCTCGAGCCTGCTAAGAAGATTCTTGTAGTCTAGGCATAGAGATCATCATCATCTTCTTCCTTTTTTTCTATTTGTGCAACAGCGATAAGTCCGCAATGTTGTTCATGAACACCTCGAATCTCCATTTTTAATGAGGTACAGATTCTTTGGAGATATTGATGTGAATAAGATAGTGGATTACTAAATTGCCTCTCTTCTTTTGATACATTTCGATTACAGTGTACAAAGCCTGCATCTGTGCAGAGTAGACATGAATAGATTAATTCTTTATGTGCAGTTCCATTTATATAGAAGTCATCACCCATTATGCTCAGAATTCGGATAATCTCGCGTGTAAGTTCTGAAGCAATTGGACCAATTCTCTTAAACTTTAAAACATTGTAAAAGGGATCGGATGGAGGTAGAGGTCGCACTAGAGTATCATAGATGTAGCAGAAACATTTTTCACACGGGTTCGACATTTGAGTAGTTGAACTAAAAAATTGGTGGATACTTCAAATTTTCCTACGCGGGGCCACGGTCAAGTTCAATCTCCTCATCGGAGTCAGTCTCTGATTCTACCGCCGCAGCAGCAATAAGTAGAGGTAGAGTACGTGCGAGTGATTCCGTTTCTGCAAGAATATCTTCAATGAATTCATGATGACCCCTGCGAGTAGGTGCTGTAACAATAAAGTGTGGGATGGGCACATCCACTATACTTAGGCTGCGAGTAATACGAATTCGTGTACGACTCTTTTCCCATGCTTCCCTTATTTCTGGGGGAACATCCATGAGTCGCTTAGATTTCACTACAATAGCATCTTGTAGGCGTTGAAGGAGTTCAGTATTTGAATTTGTTATCTTGTTAATATAATACTGTGCACAGAGAGTTTCCCATGAGCGTTCATACTCGCTGATAGGATTTTGCTTGAAGATCCAAGTGAAGAGATTCTTATTAAAGGACACCATGTTTTCATAAAACTGTTTATCGGCAAAGTCCACTAAATAATCGAGTCGGTCTCGCGATTCCTTGTCCTTCAGTGTCGAACGAATAGCCTCAATTCGAAGTGGCAGATCGAACTGCACTTCCCACTTTGTAGGATTAAATTTACACGATGCAAAGGATTCGAGAATCCAGTTCAAATGACCGTGTTTGCGCAGACTTGCAATTGCATTTTTCAGACTCAGAATATCAACGGGAAGATTTGTAAAGGGGTTTGTGGGAAAACGTGGCTCAACAAAGAAGTCATCATGTGCAAGAAGAAGTATTGTCCAGTGATTTGCAAGAGACTGGGCTTCAAACTGGTAGATAGACTTCACATTCGGTGCATAGAGTGATACGGCTTGTGCAGGCGGCTCCATCGTAATAGGGTCTGCATCATTCATGAGTTTACTCTTGCGTTGTAGATAATGAAGTACAAGCCGCTTCATCTGAAACCGAAACTGAATCTGTTGCCGAAAGAGTTGATGAAGTTCATTGATTTCTTCTTGAGACCATGGAAAGAACTTTGTTACTTTTGCGCTAGGTGGCGTTAGCATAATATTTAACTTTCTTTGCGCAAGCCGAAGATTTAAGGGAAGTTTATTGAGGATAGATGTTTTAATGCGGTCATAAGTACCAATAAGCGGATAGACCTTTGGATCTGGAAGTGGAGGATCTATAACCTTTGTAACGGGTTCATTTTTATTTCTGTGCTGTACAGTATCCTGTGCACGTGTACCAACAAGCCTCCATCGTTCAACTTCAGACATCGCTGCGAGAGCAGCAAAGGGGGATTCACAAGGAGGTAAACTTACTGTTTCGTAAATGCGAGAACTTCCTGGTGTTCGACCAATTGCAAACATTTTGTAATAGTATCTATAGAGTATACAAAAAACTTTTCAAATTTTACTCCGAGGTAATAAACAATACGAGCGACTGTGATTCAGGATTCCAGATGCCGATTCGTACAAGTGTTTCACAATCGACTACATCATTTGTAGAGGCATTTACATAACATGTTTTATCTGTGCTCTCCTCTTCATCAAAGTACTTGAGGCGCCTATACTTTGGAAGTGATGAATCAGGTTTCTTAATGACTGTGTTTGTATGATGAGGGCATGTCTTTTTTCCGAAGATTACTGGATTTGTACACGGCTTTTGTACAACACCATCTAGAGTATATCCAATACATTGAAGTGTTTCATCTGTAGGGTCCATCATATCGACAAGATATGCAGAGAGTTTCTCTTTACTCACCTCCTTCCACAAGGCGGCTTCATTTTGGCCAAGAGTAGCCGCTATTTCTTTTACAAGTTTTCGAGATTCGGCTTGTAGTGTTGCTTCAAGAGAAATCCATAGATAACTCGGAACTGGAAATCGCGTATCCATCATTGCGTACTTTACGATTTGCGTGTTTTAAATATCAAATTTTTAACTACCCGATTAGATGTCTGCGGCGGATTTGGCCGTTCCAAAAAATTCAGAATGGGGGCCGGCACTTTGGGAAATTCTTCACGGAATTGCCGAGAGGGCTGGAAGAACACCACATCAAATTATCTTAGATGATCAACAACGTGAATTTATCTATGCCCTACGAATGCTTGAAATAGTTATGCCATGTGCATTGTGTAGAAAGCATTATCAAGAATGGAGGCGTTTTCATCCGCTTGAGGCTCTGGGATCTGGTCCTGCTTTTTTCCCCGCGGTTCGAGAATGGCTTTTTATACTTCACGAACATGTGAATATGAGTCGAGAAATTGAAAATACATTTACTCGTGAAATGCTAAATGAACGCTATGGAAACTATGTCTTGAAACCCAAGATGCTAGAATTGGAGGGGCTCTTAAAAAGAGCCGTTCGAGGTGGTGCTGTTGAATTTGAGGCGGTCAAAAATTTTTCGCGCCATGTGTTCACACTAATTCGACTTGTTTTGTAGGCGTCCAAAATTTGAAGGTTGGTTGCGGTTGAAAAAAATATAGAAAGAAAACCAACTAACCATGGAGCCCTATAATCTTGATATGGATGAAAAGATGAGTTCAGCAAATCTTGCAGCCCTAATTCTATTTACAAGTTTTATGACTGTTATGGCATACCTGCTTACAAAGACTACAATGACATTTGTAGAGTTCCACAATGCAACAGTGGTGAAGGATATTGAAGGTGAAGTCGATGAAGAGGAGGAAGGTGAGGAGGAGGAAGAGGAAGGTGAGGAGGAGGAAGAGGAAGGTGAGGAGGAGGAAGGTGAGGACGAGGAAGACGAGGCTGCAGATGACGAGGAAGGCGAGGCTGCGGATGATGAGGGTGAGGATGCAAAGGAATTTCCTGTAGAGGATATTGATAATGATATGCCCGGTCTTGATGATATGCCTGGCCTTATTGATGAATATGAGCCCCTTACAATCACTAGGGAGCGTGAGGTGGATCTCTCTGGAAATCTACGCCCTTGGACACCTCTTCCTATGGATGACCTTGTACTGAATGAGGTGGAGAAGGTGAATAGGCATGTAAATACTCTTAATTCAAACTTCACTAGTTTTGTAGAGACGAATCGTGACTCCTCTACACTCGTAAATACGCAGATTGAAGAACTTAGGCTACAGTTGAAGACATTTGCTACTCATGAAGCGGTTGACCTTCTATGCGAGCAGATTCACCAGTTGAGCCAGAAGAATAAGTTTGATGATGTTAGCGCAGTAATTGCTGAAATGCGGACTCAGATGAACACCTTTAGCACGAAGGAAAGCCTTGTAACTCTTACACAGGAAGTATCAAATCTTAAGATTCAGGTCTCTCAGATGATTACTGATATGACCTCTCTTATGGATAAGATGAATCTTGTTGATGCACTAACCATTGAGAAGGATGTCCGTCAGGCTTGGTTTGGTAAGGCAAGTGGAACAGCAGATGCAAATGGTGCTGATGTAATGGTAAATATTGATCTTACTGCTCGTATCACCTATGACAAGGCACACTCAGTAGGTGATAATAAGTCTTGGCTGACAGCCGCAAAGAAGGATGATCGTGAGTCACATCGCGATGGACTTCTTGGATATGTCGACACAGAGGCTTGGTACGTGGATCCCGTAAAGAAGACTGCGGTGAAGCGCTATCACAAGAATGAATGGAGTGGTGATTGTGTAGATGTTCATATCGAGATTGATTTCAGTAAGGATGCTGTAAACCAAGCATATCTCGTAGGTAATAAGGGTATTCCGTTTGCTAAGATTCTCACAAATCTCTATGAAAAGAAAAAGATTGTCTGGGAGCGCCAATTGCTCAGTGCGTAGACTACATAGGAGTTCCATTCGTACGCCAGTCTTCTAAACGTCTATAATAGTCAGCCGATTGCTGATGATTTTTTGTGGCGGCTGCAATACAGACTTCGCAGACATTACATGGGCCATATCCATTCTCCCATTCAACCTGGTGCGAAGATTTAACTTGTTGAGGAGCCGATTTGAAGGTTCTGTAGTCGCGATCTGTAGGATACTTGGACTCATCATATTTTACAATATAATGGTCATCAGGTAAGAAATTTGGATAGAGTTCAGGGAATTCCATGTAGTAGCGTGCGGCACAATTACCTGCAGGTGCTTGCCAGCCTCTCATAAGTTTCTTGGTGCGCGTGGGATTCAAATGTGTGCGACCGTACCATTCCATTTTATTGGCATGGTAGAGTTGTAGCGACATTCAATTTTGCGGTTTGTTTACGATTCAAAGATGTGGGCATATACAAATGCCGTGCGGCTGTGAAAAAGATCGCTACATTGATCCTGAAGGACTTGCATGGGGTCCTCTTCTCTGGAGAGTTCTACATGGGCTTGCTGAACGAATTGGCACCTGTGCGCCACTTTTTGTAAAGGATGAACGAATAGCCTGGTTTCAATTGCTCACAATTACAGGTGAAATTCTTCCGTGCGAGAATTGTCGCCTTCACTACAAGAGTTGGATTAAATTAAAGCCTATCCTTGCAATTAATACGTTGACTGGAGCAGCGCTACGGGAATTTATTCGCACCTGGCTCTGGTCTCTTCATGATAATGTGTGCCGAGACCTTGGAAAACCCAGTATTGAGTATTCTGAATTGGGTATTTTATATGCCAATACAAATGTGGAGTTACCTTTCCGATATCTGAATAAACTGGAACAAAAAGCAATTCTTGAAGGATATGTGAAACCGAATCAATGGGCTGCTTTTATAAAACACTATCGATTCATGGCCAGTATCTATGGCTTGGCCTAGATAGGATTCTTCTCAAAGAATTTTACCATTTTAGCGGCTATCTCAAGTTCTTTTGCATTTGGTGGAGCACCTTTAAAGGATGAAATGGAATCTGTAAAACGATTTTCTGGAGATGGCATATACACTCCTAAATTATACAATACATTTTCCTCAGATAGTGAGTTTTGTAGAGAATTACTTGTTGTCATTGCGGACTTGTTTTCTAGTGCTGGCATTGCGGACTTGTTTTCTAGAGTTGGCATTACTGACTTGTTTTCTGGAGTTGGCATACTGACTTCTAATTTATTCAATAGATTCAAATTTTTCTGTTTACGACTTGCATTACGCTTACTTTTATTTTTTAGTTTACGAGAAGATTTATTACGACTATTACGAACAGGTTGGATTGCTGTTAGGCCTCTTATATCTCTACCTCCTTCTAATGCGCGCGATAAATCTGCTTTTCCCTCTTTCCACGGCATAAATATATCAAATGTATTTGGAATCTCAAGGTCGGTGGGAAAAATTAAATATACTTTAAATGTATTTTTACCTTCTTTGATTTCTTTAACATATAGATATCTGTGATATGGTGTAAGGAGGAGTTCCTTTTCTGAAAGGGGATTTGTTCCATTTCTCCTAAATGACATATATCTACAGGAAGGGTGTACATAAAATACATAAGACTTATCACCTCCAAAACGCAGAGCCACTTCTCTGCTTGTGCTTGTTGCGGCAAATGAATTTATATAATAAAATTGTGCTTTTGCGTTCTCCTCTTTTAAATACCAGGTTCGTGTACCGCGATAGACCTTGAACACTTCAGAATAAGCGGGTCCTTTTTGAACAACATTGTATAAATTTACAAAAAAATAGTAGAGTCTTCTCTGCTTATAGTGAGCATCAGTTTCAAACGCCTCTTTTGGAAAATATGGAGTAAGAAATTTAGCATAGTCATAAGATTCATTTGGATGTATTGCTCCTATAAGAAATGCATTGAGGCCAGTATATGCTGATCCAATCCATTGATCTCTGCACTGAATTTCAAAAAAATTTAATGGAACAGGATGGTCCAATAAAAACTTCTCTAAATTTTCAGTGGGTTCTGCTACAGCATTTGGTTTAAAATTATTTGGACTTACATTCGGCCTTGCATTTCGTGCATTAATCACTGTTTTTGCATTTTCTGGCTTTATTCTTGTATTGATTTGTTCCCTTTGAGGCATGTGTAAATAATTATGATCCTTTTCTTTGAGGAGATTTGCTTTCTCTTTTGCAATTTTAAAGTATTTATCTGCATTTTCTGTAGCGTCTTTTTCTTTCTTTATAAAATGATTATATATTTTATGTTTTTCTTTTACAGGCTTATATGCTTCTATTGCATTTGCAGACAGTTGATTTGCAATATCTGGAGGATATTTTGCTTCATATTCTTCTAAAGCCTTAAAATATATATTTTTAGCCTCTTCTTTTGCCGCATTCGCATCGGCTGAATCTTGTGCATATGATTGTGCCATTATCTCAGCATCTTCAATTTCTTTTTCAAGTGCACTGAGCGCCTTTGCCTTTGCCTGAGCGGCAGGAGCGGCGGCAGCGGCGGCAGCGGCACTATAATCAACTGTTTGTCCAGCAAGAATTTTATCAGTAATATCTTCAGATTTTTTTGTTATGGGATGCACTATACTCACTCGAAATCCACGCCCTGCATATTTTTTAATACGGCCAATTGTCTGTGGTTTATTAATATACAACAGTTCGAGATAGTGATTTTCTAGGAATCCGTGCTTTTTTTCCACATGGTCGGCATGTGTCAACCAGACATTTTTTCCATCATACCAGTTTTCACAGAAAGTTAAATCGAAGTTTTTAATAATATTTATGGGGCTGGTCGTGTCATTTGCTTCAACAATATCCATCTCTGCATAGGTAGACGTACCTTCAATACCTCTGTGATGCTTTCGCACACTTACAATACCATTCTTTGTGAAGAAAGAGGTTGCCACACCTGATGCGTTAATTTGACTATAATCTGCAGGAACTGGTTGGTGTCCAAGAAAGAGTTTTCCCATTTCTGTTCTAAAGGGCTCAACGCTTGCGTGGGGTACATAGACGTCCATATCATAAGAAGGATCACCCCCTTCGAACTTCCCCATCGCCTTTAACAGAAATCCACCACTAATTTTTGCCTTATGTGTTTGTAAGAGATATTTTATATAACGCAGTAGTTTATTTTTTCGTTTCTGAGTTTGTGCATACATTGCATTTGCTGCAGCAGAGATACCTGCACTATTCTCATTGGTATTTGCGAAAGCAAATAGGTCATAATTTGCATTCCAGTCAACCCAAAAGAAATCAACAATTGCTTCTTCAACTGCCCGTGTGACCTCCTCAGATGCAGCCGTCTCCTTATTGCTTATCAAAGGTGCCCATTCGAGCATATAGTCTATGCGCTTCTCCATGACCCCCTTCAATTCATAAGAAGTTACGGCTAAGATAGCGGCCTTATTTGGTTTTATGATTTGCTGAATCTGATCCTTTATCACACTGTCTGTAAGATGTCCAAAGTAGTTTGCAGAATTTGGATTTATTTTTGGATCACGCATTGTTTCAAGTTCATTCACTTCAGGCCCAAACTCTTTTGGGTCACCTTGGGCTCTGAATGTTAACGATCCACCATTATCAATTCGAAACACTACACCTCCCCCAGTATTATTAACAATAATATTATCTTCATTTAAACCAATAACATCCCAGTTTGCAAGTAGAGCATCCACAACAAACCCCTCTCCAAGTTTCACTTTTAGTTTTTCTTTATACAATTGTGAGCAATCTTTTAAGAGTATTCCACTAATAAATTGCAATACAAGTGCTTCCTCAACTGTATAGAGTTTCTGTTTTGGTACAGGTATACCACATACTTGGTAGATATTATTTGCCATCCATTCCGACTGAACCTGAGGCCATCCTCCTTTACCTTTTTCAGATTTTTTGACAATCCAGTAACGATTTTCTTTTTTAATGTTTTCGTATCTTTTTGTACCTGTTGTTCCACCCATATTTACTGGGTGTTTGAGATTGTTAAAAGAGTTCGGAAACTCCATTCTACAAAGTATTCCTAAAATTTGTTTCGACTAAACAGGTTTTAGAAATGACAAAAATGTTTCGAATCATTCGCCAAGTCATGCTAATCCGGGCCCCCACACCTATTTTGCGTATTGTAGAGACAATTGAGCCAATTTCCTATACGCCTTCTATTCCTGAAAAGGTCAAGGAACTGAAGTGTTCACGATGTGAGCGCACAGGTCATCTATCCGCATACTGTATGGCTAAATACGATATTGGCGGCTATGAAATTGAAGATTATGACGGTGTCGGCACTGGTACACATGCATAGGGGAAACTCTGACCAGCCTCAGACGGCGTTCCCATTTGGGATGCAATACCAAAAATATCGGCGGCACGAAGACTGCAGGCCTGGGCTAAATAGAACCAGCCTACTCCAAGTGGGACATAGAGCAGCAGGGCGAGTGCAAGTGAACCAGGTGTTTCACAGCCGACATTTCTGTAGTGAATTGTAATGAGAGTTACAAAGACAACGAGAGTTATCACGAATGCAGTAATCGCATGTGCTTTTCTGTTTTCGGCTTTAAAATCATTGCCGAGAGTATCTGACTTTGCTTGTGTTCGACCTCCTTGTTTTTCACGGGGCGTCACTTGACCACCGCCTTTTATTGAGCCATCCGTATTGTAAATCATCGGGGCTACACAGGTTAGAGGTTGCTCAATCAATCCAGGCTGGCATTTCTTGTAGGAGGTTGGTTCCTGGCATGTGAATCCCATATCAGTCCATCCACTTGGGCAGCCACCTGCTGTTGCTGTGTAGAGCGACTGTGCATTCATCAGAATATAGGTCATAAAAAAGAGAACATTCGCCATCCAATAGGAATTGACTGGAACACCTTGGTCGCCCTGAATATCAGCAGGGGAAAGGGCACAGAGTTTATTATAGGATCCATAGGTTGGCGGAGAACTTAATTCAAAGATTTGCTGTAAAATCGGAATTGAGCGAATATAGGACATGATGAACTGAACAAATGGAACGGCAAAGAGTTGTCCTAAAAACAGGATAATCATGCCAACATTTGCAGTGGTTGTTGCCATAAATCCAGTCATTGTAATGAGGATGATAGGTAGTGCAAGAAAGCCACTTGATAGCATGCCTCTTGCTTGTGTAAAAAACCCAGATCCATCTGCCGGTGGCATCTCTAACTACTTGTAGGACATATATAGAGAGGTTTTCCATCGGCAGTTGTATTAGCGAACATCGGAATACCCAATATATTTGTTGCATCACGACCAAAGAGTGTATTATTCTGCCAGCAGAGCGTAATACCAAGTGCAAATCCAAAGAGAAGGCTCAGAAGAATTGTACCGAACGCATCGCAGCCTGTAAGGAATCGATAGGATGCAGCAATGAAAAGAAGAACAAGTGAAAGAAAGATTCCAATATAGTAGCGAGTGCTGTAGCCAGGACCTAGTTCACTTAGTTCCTGTGAAAAACCCTGCATCGCCGTAATCACATAGACAACTGCGGTTGTTAGGATAAATACAGGAGGACTAGGAAAAGAGGACTGAGGAGAGACCTTGAAGAAGGATGACATACTTTGAAGTGTAGGTGATTGAAATCCACTTGTGCATTCACGACTGACAGCCTTGGGATTTGGCGGATTGTCTTTTAGAGAAATATATCCAAAAAGGCTCTGAAGACCCACTGTGATAAAGGCTGTCTCAAAGAGTGCAGCGAAGAGCATTCCAAGAGCATAATTCTGTGTAATTAATCCAAGAAAACCGGTGCCGAGTAGAAGACTATCGGGTGTAAGACGAATGATTTCGCGTAGGCCGGCTCCAGGATAAGCATCCATCATTTTTGCAAATTTGGCCAGGAAGTCGGGCTGAACTGCTGTCGCCATCTCTGATTAAGCCTAAGGAAGGGTAGAGAAGAAACTGTAAGAAACTCGATGGGTATACCGTCTTATTATAAACGCCTCTCAAGTTCAATCAAACACTTAGTTGTCCCTCATCGGGCACCTATTGCCGCTGGGGCACTCTTATTTGATTTCAATTGTATGATTTATCAAGTCATTCGCGATAAATCGCTTCGTCCTTTTCCAGGCTATGGCGATACTGAAGCCGCACTAGCCTGGGAAAATGAAGTGTGCCAGTTGATTGTTGACTATACACTGAAGGTGTGGCGGGAGGTGGGTAAGCCTGCGCGTGTTTTTATTGGTGTTGATGGAGTCGTGCCGATGGCTAAGATTCGTCAGCAGCGCTTGCGTCGATTCAAGTCAATTTGGACTGCTCGTGAGGAGGAGGTGCGGAGTATTCGGCCAGTCGATCCGAATCGCTGGGATACAAATGCAATTACACCGGGTACAGCCTTTATGGAGAGACTTGGGGCTCGTCTGCGGCAACTGTGTGATGTTCAGGGCTGGACTGTATCGGATGCATCTGAACCGGGAGAAGGTGAGCAGAAATGTATGGAGTATTGGCGACGTGGGGGCGCTGGCTCCACTGGCGATATTGTACTCTATGGACTTGATGCTGATTTGATTCTCTTGTGTCTTTTGACACGTCAGATGTTGGGCGACTCGAGGGCCGTATGGCTTTTTAGGGAGGCGACTGAATGGGAGGGTGGAGGGCTGGGTGGAGGTGAAGGGCAAGCACCCTTCATGCGATTTTCAGTCAATGTGCTTTCAGATACTCTTGTTCCTGCTGGAGCGGATACTCTGGCATGGACACTTGATTATGTCGCGGCTATGAGTCTTCTCGGAAATGACTTTGTTCCCCATAGTTTGAGTATCAAGATTCGGGAAAATGGACACCAGTTACTGGTGTCAAGTCTACGACGAATCCATGGGGCAGGCTTGCGGCTTATATGTGGGCCGCGCGGTGCCCTTACCTACGACGCGGCTGTGCTCCGTGAATTGATAAGGCCGTGGGCAGCGGAAGAACAGCAGATGCTTCTCACTGCAATTAAGCATAAGGGGCAGCGAACGAATTATGAAGATTGGAATATGCTGCCAACCGTTTGGCGGGCCGAAGAGAATACCCTGTGTGAATCGCGTGGGGTCCTGCATGCAGACTGGAAAGAGCGTATGCTCAGTTCATGGTTTGGCGAGGGTGTCACGGCGGCTGGCGTCTGTAAGAAATACTGCGAAGGCCTGCAATGGATTCTTGATTATTATACTGCACAGCGAACTGTGGATCCTCTTTGGGTCTATCCATGGTCACTTCCACCCACTTGGTCAATGCTTTGTAGCGAGCCGCTTCTGTTTCCCAGTGTATGGGGTCTAGGCTTAGATCTGAAACCGCAGGAGCAACTTGCAATGGTTCTGCCGAAGGAGAGTTGGCATTTTATCCGTGATGCGCGCCTCCGTGAACTGCCTGAGAAGGCCCCGCAATTCTGGCCGACCGCCTTTAGTTTTTTCTCTGCTGGTCGTTTCTTCTTATGGGAATGTGAACCTGAAATTCCATTGCTCTATTTACCCGTGGTGCGTGCGCTATCTAAATCTTGAGTATTTGGATAGATAGAATGGGGAATGGACAGTCCCTCGAATCATATGACCCTGCTCATATCCGAATTTATCGGAATATTCTGAGTATTCACAGTCAAACTGTCCGAGTCCAAATGATTCAGACGGCCCTTGCAGGACCTGAATACGTTAACACAGCAAAGCGACTTGGTGTGTATGCAAATCTGCTCGCCTTCATAAGTTCCGTTCAACGCGGCGAGCGACCTGCGCTTCTGCCTGGTGAGCGTACGGGCATACCTGCGCCCATACCGCAAGCACAGAACACCTCCGAGCGCAATACAGCCAGCAGCCAATTAGCACTTCGCGGCGGAGGTGCAACTATTGATCCGCACAAGCAAGTTGCAAAGACAGGTGCAAATACTAAGGCAATGTCGTATTTCACTTCATGTCTCAAGGTACTTGGCCTTGAAGAGGAGGTTGCACTTACAGATGAGGCACTCAAAGCCGCATACAAAAAAGCGGCCACGCGAGCTCACCCCGACAAGGGAGGTTCAGAAGAGGCATTTGAAGCCGTCACACGCTCCTACGCGTATCTGTCTGAGATTTTGAAGAGAATTCACGGAGGTCGTGGAAAGGAGGGTGTTGTTGAGGCACCTGCTGTTCTGACACAGGGACGCAGTTCTGATGCTGAGGCCTGGAAACATGTTGAACCGGTTCGCCTGAATGCTAAGAATCTCGATATGAATGCCTTCAACAAGATGTTTGAACAGACACGTATGCCTGACCCCGATGATGAGGGATACGGTGACTGGCTACGAACGGAAGGTGGTGCCGAAGAAGCAGGCTCAAAGAAGAATTTTGGTGGAAAATTCAATCGTGAAGTGTTTCACCAGATGTTCGAGGATGAACTTAAGAACTCGAAAAAAGGTGGGCGTGAAAACAATCACCAACTCTCCGTCATGACGACACGCCCCATGATGCTCGCACCTACAATGGGTGTTGAACTCGGTCGCGACCGTCCTTCCGATTACACAGCGGCTGCAAATGCGAATCTCAAATACACAGATCTGAAGAATGCTTTTACGACTGAATCCACATTCAGTGGACAGGTGGCAGATGTTCGTGTTGATGCACGCAATTTTGACCAGTATTCAACTGAATATAAGTCGGCACCGAGAGCACTCGCGCATCATGAAATGGAAGCGGTCCAGGCTGCTGAGCGTGAAGTGATGCAGCGCGAGGCGGCTCGTAAAATGCGTGCTGCGCAGCATGATGTTCAGACCCAGGATCACTTTGAACGTATGAAGCGCCTAGTCATTACGGAAAAATAAGAGGCGCACTAACAGAGGATGAAGACAATTGAATGGGCAGTTCCCTTAGGAGTGCTCACTACGGCGGCAGTGATTTACGCCTTCATGAAAGTTGGTGAAGAGCGGAAACAAAATGTCTTTAAGGACCGTCATTTAATTGAACGGGGTTCACATATGCCGATAATCTGGCTTTACTATGATAATTCTGAAGTGAATAGTCGCTGGTGGTCAGACTTTGGTGCACGCAGTAAGCGTGCTATTAATATGCCGTTTCTGAATCTCTGTTATGATACAATTGTGAAGCATAACGGAGATAAGTATCGTGTTGAAGTGATTGCGGGTCTGTCTGATCTGGCTGTTCGCCTTGGAGGATGGGAGAAGATGCCAACACCGCTGCGTAATCCTTTAGCATCTGTACGCGAGGCTGAGATGAATTGGATTCGTGCGACCGTCCTGGCAAAGTGGGGCGGCCTCTGGCTTCAACCGGCAGTGATTGCAATGAAGCCGTTCAATGTCTTGCCCGATAATAAGGTTATCTTCTTTGGAACAAATCCGACGGATAGTTTCGCCGGCCCTGCAGGTACACCTGTGCCGAGTCTCCGTTGTGTGTGGGCACCTGAGGAAGGACTTGATCTTTTTAAGGAATGGGAGGCTCGTGCATTTGACCGCCTTGAGAATTCAAACGGTGGTATCCAGGCGCGAAGTGATGAGAAGACGGACTTTGTTGAACTGGCGCAAAAGGCTCCGAATGTGATTATGATTCCTGAGGCGGAGTTGGCACGAAAGGGACCCTCTGGTAAACCGATTCAGTGTGAGGACCTGCTTGCAGCGGGACTTCAGGGTGAACTTCCCTTTGCACTGCCCGAATGCACAGTCTATGTGCCCTTTCCTTGGCCTGAACTCAAGGAGCGCCGTGTATTCGGTTGGTTTCTCCGTATGAGTGAAGAGCAGGTTTTACAGGATGATCTTGTTGCAAGTGAACTCTTCAGGCGTAGCCTGAGTCGTTAAGGAACTCTTTAGACGTAGCCTGAGTCTACTTACGCGTCGTATTCTTTCTTTTATTCTTATTCTTGTATGTCTTCTTATTTTTTCTGTTGCGGCGGCCGCCTCTGCCCCTTAAAAAGCTGGGAAGAAGGGATGTCTTCTTTTCAGGACTCATAGTGTAAGGACTGGCATCATAGGTGATGGCTCCGATTGCGTCAGAGAATTCAGCAGCAGTGATTCTAGCTGTGGCTCTGGCTTCATCGGCTTCATTAAGGGAGTATACGGCATTCTTGGCTTCGTCAGTATCCTCAGGGCCGCCTACTTCTGGAGTAAATCTGGTTCTAAGAAGTCCTTTATCACCAGCTTTCTCGAGTATAGCCTTTGCATTCATCATTACATCACCAAAAATTGGCTCGGGTGAATCCGCTTCTATCCACTCTTGTTGCAATGGAGTTTTATCCATACCAGGAAGTTTTGCAAAAAGATTACCGCTGCCTTTCTTAAATTTTACAAATAGACGACGAAGTGCAATAACATCATTTTCTGTTTGAATATTGATTAATCCATAAAATCCATTTATCATATACCCTGCAAAGGCTACTAATTCAGGTTTCTCGTTACCGAGCGCACCACCGAGTTTGAAGTCAAACAGGCCGTACTCTGAAAATGATTTAAGCGGCCCAGCACGCGTTAGGCTGCCATAAGCAAGCTCCTTAGCTTTCTGATGGACAGTAAATTCCCTGCCAGTAAGTCCAGAAACAATCCGTCCTAAAACTCCACCTTTCATTCTATATATTAATATCTTAGAAATATTTTTGTTGAGTTTTGATTTTTATGACCCACCGTAGCTATATTCACATATTTTAAATAGTTGAGGATTTGAATGACCGAATAGCCTTTTCTGCTGGAGCTCCTAATTCTTCCGCAGCTGCTTCCATATGCTGAGCCTGAGTCGTTAAGATACCTTGCGCTTTCGACGCAGAAATTTAATAGAATTACTTACAAATGGAAAAAACCGACTGGTATTATGTCTATAGCCAGCGGTATTATCCATTTCATTTGTATCTTCAAGATAAGATTCCCAAAAATACATTTAATGCTAAAGGTATTTTTGTTGACCAGAGTGTATTTGATGAACACTTATACAAACACAGCGGTGAACATTTCTTCAGTCGAATTACTGTAAAAGTCGAGGCAGTCTTAAATATAATTCGGATAAAGCGCGCTGCAGGTGATATGCGCCCTTTTTATTTCACAGACTGTGATATTTTAGTGGGCGATCTTGTTCATGATTTAACAATCTATACACAAAGTCCACTTATCGATATATGGTTTCAGCGCGAACATAAAAATTCAATCACTGTAAATCCTGGTATTATGTTAATTCGTCCCTGTGAAAAAACAGAATACTTCTGGAATCGTGTTCTAGAGGATATGAAATCTGAAATGGGTTCTATGGAACTTCAAAGTATTAATAAAATTTTACAAGAGACAACTATTGTCTGGAATCTATTTCATGTCTCTTCAGCCTGTTCATCCTTGACGCGCGAGGCGGTTCCTTTTGGCGTCTATCATATTCTCTGTGGATGTGATTCACGGGAACTTGATATTGGTAATAAGATGTGCGAGGCTACAAATTGTGGTCAGCCAATGGATAAGTATATTGAGCAAACTCGACTCCAATTGGGGCGACTCTATTTTTAAGCAAAACTCACATCCATAGACCCTGCAAGTGGAGCCCATGCATCGCGCTCAATTTGATAGAGTGTCTGTTTAACGCCCTGACTCACCTTTTCATGCGCACGGAGTTTGTATCCTTGTGCACGAAGAAGATGGCGAATGACAGTGATTGCCTTGGCTTGTGTAAAGTCATACAAAAAAAGTTTAGCCTTGCACGGAAGATAATAGGGTTCTAAAAGTGGAAGCATCTCTTCAAACGCTGCAAGGTCAACATCGACCTTCTGAAAAGTGCGACCATCATCCATCCCTGTAAAATGAAGTGCTTGAAGTATCTGCTCTACAAGTTCAAGCGTTGGCCTCTTGCGAAATAGATGTTTTATCTCCTGGGACATTCTCCCACCTTCTTGACAAAAACAAATCTAGAAGGTCCAAAAAACCGGTGCGTCCTTGCGTTGTATATATCCATCCCTGAATGAAAAACCGTTGGATTTTCTGAAATTCATCAGGTTTGAAGATGAGACACTGTTGAGCACGCTCACTCAAAATGAAGAGGCAGTCTTCAAAGGAATGACCCCTGCCGTACAGTTCAAGGACAGCCTTCACAATTGCGTCCGTATCATTCTTTAAGACTGCACGCAGTGTTTGATTGTAGAAAGGGTCCTTATCGGGATATAGGGTGACATTGAGAGAAGCGGTCTTCTCATGCATATGCTGCCAGAGAGGAGCGTAGAGTTTGAGTTGGTCAATTGTAGGACACCGCATCAGCAGTTCCTGTTTTTGTTGCGGATCCTCGGGAAGTGAGAGTTGTTTTTTGAGAAGATCCCATACATCTATGCTCAAAAGTGGCATACATTCAATATGTAAGCAACGAGAACGGAGAGCAGGAATAATATCACTGATATACCGACTACAGAAGAGAAAACGGGTCGTGTGGGCATATGTCTCCATCGGCCTGCGGAGAGCCTGTTGACTGAGAACGGGAAGCGAATCGGCATCGTCAATGAAAATCCAGCGGTAGACACCGGGTTTTACAGAGACACGGCGAACAAACTCCGTAATGGTTTCACGGATACGGTGAATTCCGCGGTCCTGGTCGGAGCGAATCTGGAGACACCAGTTTGGATCCTCGAACTTGACTCCACGCGTAGTAAAATAGTGCGTGAGAAAATCGGTAGCAAGAGTTGTTTTACCTGAGCCGTAGGTTCCACTGAAAAAGAGGTGTGGAGGATCTGACTCGATTTTATTGAGGGTAGCAACAATATCCGAACAGTTCAGACAACTTGTCTGCATCTGTTTTGATATGTGTGAAGGTTGCTTAGACCTTGATGCCGAGTGATTCAATGAGTTTCATTCCCTTTTCGTAGGTTAACTGTTGACCTGGTGACGACCCCTTATCTCTTGTTCTACCAACAAGTAGTTTGAAGACAATTACCTTTTTAATGCGCTTGAGTTGCGAATAGATAATGAGGTTTGCCGTGGTCTTGTCTGCAGGTGTGAACTTGGTAAGCCATTTGTCAGCCGCCTCTTCATCATAGGGATAGAAAACCTGTTTCATGATATTCACTGCGGCGGCTCCCTTTTCCGTATGTAGGATTTGGACTTTTTTGTCCTCCTTTAGTTCATCCAAGTATTCTTTTGCCCAATTGGCCGTCATCTATTTAATGTGATTGTTTACATGGTTTAAACCTATAGTTCACTGAAACAATAAGAATGGAACTCTATGAGGTTCTCGGAATCGAAAAGGATGCTGAATCTCGTGATATTAAGAAGGCGTATTTCAACTTGGCAAAGACACATCATCCTGACAAGGGTGGTGATGCGGAGAAGTTCAAGCAGATTCAGCGTGCCTACGATGTTCTGAGTGATGATGAAAAGCGGAATTTCTACAACCAGACGGGACAGGTTCCTGGTGAGCAGGGGGCGGGTGGCCCTGGCGAAGGGCATCCTGGCGGCTTTCCGTTTGACATCGGAGCCATGTTTGGTGGCATGTTTGGTGGTGGTATGCCTGGAATGGGGCATGGAGGTCCGTTTGGAATGCGCGGAGGACCACCGCCTGGTCCTCCCTCTACGCGTCGCCGCGGAAAGGCGCCGCCGAAGGTGCATGAGATTCATCTTCCTCTCGCTGATTTCTACAAGGGCAAACTCCTCAAGATTAATTTCGAGCGTCAGCGTTTCTGTAGGTCATGTCACGGTGACGGCTTTGTAAGTAGTACTCCTTGCGAGAAGTGCCATGGTATGGGTATGACAATGGTTCAAATTCAGATGGGCCCTGGAATGATTATGCAGTCTCAGATGCCTTGCGGCGCCTGTTCTGGAAAGGGGCACATGAATGGACCCGCCTGTGGAGCCTGTAATGGCAAGTGTTTCACCAGTGAGGAGAACATTCTAGATGTGACTATTGAGCCTGGTCTACGCGTCGGTGAAAAACTCATTTTTGGTGGAGCCTGTTCCGATCACCAGGACTTTGCCGAGGCTGGCGATGTGCACATTCAGGTGAGCCAGGCGGATGAAGAGATTCCTTGGAAGCGTGATGGTCTAACTCTAGCAGCAACACTGGCGATTAGTCTCACGGATTCATTGCTAGGCAGCACCAAGAAGATCGGAAATCATCCAGGATTCCCTGATGGCTGTGAAATTGTCGTTCCTCCTGGAAGTATCAATGGACAGGTGCTCATTGTAAAGGATGCGGGTATGCCTGTTCGTGGAACAAATCGGAAGGGAGATGCTCACATCACTCTTCTGGTTCGTTTAGAGCCTATTGAACTTGCGGCTGTTCAAAAACACGGTGTTTTACTGCGCAGTATATTCACAACTGTTGCCTAAACACGCGGGGCGAACGAGTTCGGGTTCGGCGCTAGAGACCACTCGGGATTCATGCCACGCACGGCACGGGCCTCAGCACCCGCATCGAGAAGCATGCCAGGCGCATTTGCAGAGGCTGCGAGGTCGAGGGCCGGCTGTACCGCACCACCTCGCATCTTCATGAAGCGTCCACGGCTATTGCGCTTGGACTTGCGACTAGCACGACGGCTGTTGCGTGCATTGCGGCGAGTAGCACGACGCATCATGCGGCGGTCACGGCGTACCATGCGGCGAAGCGTGCGTCCATTGCGACGGATCATACGGCGCGCCGTGCGCAGATTGCGACGGGTCATGCGACGGCGACCACCCATTTGGGCCTCTTGCCCAGGGTCACGTAGACCCTTCACATCATTGATATACGTATTAAGCGGGGTGACACGAGCAGAGGCAGCCATGTCACTGGGGAGCAGACTGTCAACAACGCTCATGGGATACGCAGCCATGCCACCGTGCTGCTTGGCGTGAAAGGCACCGTACTGTTCACCCTGTGCGAGATTCATCTGCGAGGGGGAACTTCCCGCGAGAGACTCACTTAGTGGCATCGGGGCAGACATATACGCCGCACCGCCATACATACGGTTGCGACGGGAATTCTTGCGATTCTTACGGTTATTGCGGTTCTTACGGGAATCATAGGCTAACATTTCTACATTAGGCTCATAAAAAAACTATACTTCAGGTAGAAATGTCTTCTGCCGAGCCCAAGTTTATGCAGGGTATCTCCAGCCGTTTTATCTGCGATTATCTCTATGTCTATTACTGGCTGGTTGTGGCCGTAATGGTTCTCGCGGTTTTCACATCAGTTGTCACCGCTTTCACGATAAAGGGCCCCGTACTTGTTCGGGTCCTGATGCTCCTACCAAATCTCTTTGTTGCCGCACTTGCGATTTTGATGGCGTTGTCCCTCTATCTGATTTGCGAACGCGGACTAAAGCCCGGGACCCAGAAAGAGACGAGCGAGTAACTACTTAATTTCACAAGAGCCTGATGTCTCCCATTCTTGTAATTCCCAGTCCTTGCCCGGTGTAATGCTAAAGACCTTCTTTCCCTTTTTCAATTCCCTAAGTCCGATTTTTGAGATATACTCGGACCTAGGCTGTTCAAATAACAATAGGTAACTGGCTTCTTTGACGATACGCGCATCACGCATAACAACTGCACGACGACCAAGTCGACGCCAATCGGCCATTACAGTTTCATTACGGATGCCGCATTTATCCGCCCAGAGATTTACAAAGGATGATGTTGTTCCATCATTTGACATGTATACAAGATCGGGCACTTTTCCAATGAGTTCCATGAGTGGATTTAGCACACGCTCATGAAAGTCAGTACGAGAGATGTCTTCGCGTTTTCCTAAAACTCCAAGACAGATCGGTTTATAGGCTTGGCCAGGTTGAATGGCTGAGTCGGGTTCAAGTGACATTTTTACTTATGTAGATATGGAATGGGTTTATCAAATTTACCTAATGGTGTCTGCGCGTCTTGCGATGCTTACGCGTAGTCTTACGGTGCTTACGCGTAGACTTGCGTTTTCCACCACCTCTAACTACAAACATAACAGTTGATTCGGGTTCTACACCATAACTTACAATTTCTCTACTATTGCTATCCATCGCTTGTCCTCTAAAAACAAGTCGTAGTGAATCCACTGGTATGCCTGTCTTATTACTAATTTTCTCCTTGAAATCGTATACTGTATCGGAGGAATCACACTCAAGTGTTAGCATCTTACCACTTGTAGATTTTGCATAACAAGTGGGCATTTTATATTATTAAAAAAGATTTGAAAATTTACGCTTCCAGTTCCTCAACGGCATTACGCATAGAGGCAGCCTGGATGCGACGCTTCTGGATCTTCCCACTCGCCACGTAGATGGAATTCTCTGTGATGATGATAAAGTCCTCAGTAACCTTGTAGACCTTCTGGATAAGGCTGGTGAACTCATCGGCTGACTTGACGAGCATGCGCTCCTTGGTCTCCTGGTCCTCACCCATAAAAGCCTTGCCAGTGGCGGTTTCAACATAGTAATCCAGGAGGATCGGCTTATCCTGCTGGATAGCCAGACGTGCAGCGTGCTGTAGCACGGCAACAGACGGGAGAACCTCCGTAGAGGCAGGGGCGGCGGGAGCAGCAGTTGAAGTTGAGGGCACAGTAGGGGCTGACATCCGGAGTTGAAATCTGTAGTTAAAAAGGAAACAGAAGATTCATTTTTTACGCGACAGGAATCGGCTGGAGAATATCTGTACAATTCTCACTCAGAATCTGATTGAAATAGTCATACGCCTCATCAATCTGTTTGAGAAAACGGGCTCCCGTAATGATAATACTTCCTGTCTGAAACGCGCTAATCGTAATCTTCTTACACTGCCCATTCTCCTTACCTGTGCCTTGACCCGAACAGCGCTCCGTACAATGGCAGATACCGGGTGCAAGCCCAGGCTTGCGTGATTCATTGTAGTAATACTTAGTATTGACACCCTGATAAATCGTCGATTCATAGGTACTGAAGAGACGATAGTTATGTGTTAGAAGCTTGTGTAGTTTATTTCGCAGAATGGTTGCATTTACACTATAATCGCTATTGAGCAACTGAATATTACACTCCTTCAAGGTTGCCTGCCCCGTCCAAACAGGAGTCTTCAAGTGGGTCGTCAAGTGGGCGAGAAGCCATTCAATCGTGGATCGAGCAAATGTCTCCGTAGGAATTCCTGTCATCTGAAAGCCGCCGTTGGCGAACATCTTCAGATTCGCCTCCTTCCAACCATCACCATACGGCTGACGAATCACCAGGGTCGACTGATTAAAGAAGGTCTTTGAGGCGACACGACGATGCGTAAGAACATCGCGTGCTGATGCACCTACAACTGACTCACGATGCTCCATCTTTAGAATACCCGCGGCGGGATAGCCGATTGGAATCAATAGGGGAGACAACTGCTGGAATAGACTTTGTAGATTCACAGGGGTACCAAAGTTTCCTGTGATTACCATCGTGGAAATGCGATAGGGGCTGATTTTTAGGTTTGAACGATCCATTTTTCCTATTAGGGGGTTTAAATGCAAGAATCAAATTTTTGACGCATTTCAATTATCCAATCCGCAAGTATCTGAAACCATTGACTTTCTGGCATAACACGAAGAACATCCGCATTACCAATTAGAATAATTTTAACAAGGTCGCTGCTTGTTGCAATGCCGAGACTGAGAAATGTAAAGAAAATCAGACCAGCAATCTCCTTGAGAAAAATATTCTTGGCCTCGCGTTCGAGAATGGATTGAACTTCGTGTAACGGGCAGTGGAGCAACTTAAAAATAAATTTTGTGTGAATTGAGCCGCGTGTAGGATGAAAGAGAAAAGAACGTAAGTCTGAACGCGTGTAAAGGGCATCAATGGGTGAAATATCAATTGCCTGGTTTCCAATGATTTTTCTTACGCGCTGTAGATAAATTGTAGGTGGTGGAGGATAAAAGGGTAGAATGCAGAAGCGATTAATGAGTGAAACGTGGAGGCGACTGCTGCTATTACAGAGAAACAGTAGACAGACCTTCTTTGCAACCATATTAAGAAGAGGACGAAGTGAGAGTTGAGCCTGTTCAGTGAGAGTCTCTGCCTCATCAAATACGATGACTTTTGCATCCGATTTGGACTCAAATTGAAAAATGGTTGTCAGCGTTGAGCGAACAAAGGGATAGACTTTTGTCCGCACCGCTTCAAGACTACGCTCATCCGATGCATTGAGAAAGAGTACACGGCCAATCCAAGTGGATGAAGGTCCAATCCAGCGGCGACAGAATTCCTGTGCTGCACTTGTTTTTCCTGAGCCAGGCGGTCCAACAAAAAGGCAATGCCGCATCTTTTCAGGATTCTGAATCATTTCATTAAAAAGTGCATCGTACGGAATGGATGCCATTGAAATGATTTCGTTCACTTTCTCTAAGCCCAGATTGTTGAACAAGCCTAAAGGTCCGAACGCGTAAAAAATTTAGAAATGCCGCCGCGTAAGAAGACCCCTCTCGTTGAGCCTGTAGTTGAATCAGTTCCTGAACCGATCCCTGTAGTAAAGACAAAGAAGAAGTCGAAGAAGGAGGTTCAAGTTGTCGCACTTGTGACGCCTGATGGAATTGAGGGTGATTTTCAGCCTGTTGAACCGCGGCGCAGCCTCATTGCACATCTCCATATTCGCAGTAATGAAGTGAATTTTAGTGATTCCACCTTTCAGTATGATCCAAATCCTCCCAAGCAGCCTGAGCCGTATGACATGACCGATGGGAATCTTTTCGCAGCCAATCGTGCGCCTTTCGAAATTGAATCGATGCTCCCCGCGGCACCTACGAAGACATCTGGAAGGCCTGTTCCAATCGCGGATCCTCTTGGAAACCCACAGCATCTTGTAAAGAAGGTTGAGGGGGAAGATGATGATACAAAGCCTCTTCAACCCTTCTACCGATGCAGTTTGATGGTTGCCTACAGAGATTCATCTGAAGCAAAGTTGCTCCCTGAGAAGGTGGATATCTCCTGCTTTTGGTGTACGGAGTGTTTTACTGGCCAGCCGATTGTGATTCCTGAGCGTGAGGAGAAGGGCACATACAAGGTGTATGGCAACTTCTGTTGCCCCGAGTGCGCGGTGTCGTTTCTTCTGAATGAAACGCTCGACCCGCATGTTCGCTGGGAACGCATGGCGCTGCTTCACCGCCTCTATTCTGAGTGGTATCAGGGCCGCATTTATCCGGCACCGCCTCGTGAATCACTGAAGAAGTTTGGAGGACCTATGAATATTGAGCAGTTTCGTAATACCCTACATAATAAGACAGTTCGTATAGATATTCAGATGCCTCCTGTAGTGAGCATCTTGGGCACTATGGATACGAAGCCGATTGATTTTTATGACACGAATATTCGTAATACACCAAATGGTATTATGACGGAGAGGATTTCAAAGGCAGAGGAGGGTCTTCGTTTGAAGCGCACTAAGCCTCTGAAGGATCGTGAATCTACTCTAGATGCTTGTATGACGATTAATATTCGCGGAAACGGTATCATGGCAAAGTGAGTTAGTCAAAAATTTGATTTTGTGGCGCGGCCTGGAATGATTACAAAAGAATATCCATGGAACTCATTACCACTGTATTTAGCCAGTTGCGTGCAGACCTGAATGAGAAGTTGAATGCGGCTGAGAGGCAGATGGTGTATCTTCTCAAGTCACACGACTCAACTGACGCAGTTAAGAATTTGGAGGCAAGGATTGCTCTCCTTGAGGCACGAGGTGCCCCAACGAGTGTATTTGAGACGCCGGCTCCACAGATTCGTTCAGGTGGTCTTGAGGGGCTACTTATGAAGCGCGAGAATATGCCATCGCCAATTCTTGGCCCGACCTCTGCAAATAGTGTAATTGTTCCGACTATTCAGCGACAGCATACGATTGTACTTGAGGAGAAGCCGATGACTGTATTTGATAGTCTCAATCGTGCCCGTATCATTGAGGCAGCATCGCAGATGAATGTAGATGATGAGGTTGACGATGAGGTTGCCTATGGTGAAGTTATTGCTGCGCAGGGTGGAATTGATGAGGAGGAGGAAGAAGTAGAGGAGGAAGTAGAGGAGGAGGTTGTAGAGGAGGTCGAGGAGGAGGTTGTAGAGATGGAGGTGGAAGAGGAGGCTGAGGAGGAGGCGGTTGAACTGGCAGAGTTTGTGTGGAAGGGCAAGACCTATTACAAGGACCAGTATAACAAGGTGTATCGTATCATCGATGATGCTCCCGAGGACGAGCCCTTCGCTGAATATGATGAAGTGAACAAGAAACTTGTAAAAATCGCCTAATCTAGTAGAATGACATTCTGTCCCGCAGCAATTACAACGGCTGCCCTCTTTACAGCCATTGTACTGATTGATTTAGCAAAAGGAAAATATAGATCTGTTCCGTTTCATGCATTAGGCGGCTTTTTTTGTACACTCGGCATCAGTTTTATCTGCCAGACTCTAGGTGATACGGCTGCGTGGATTTTACTGAGCATACCCTTTATCTTTATTCTTCTAGGACTCTTCATGATCTGGTTGGCAGGACCGACTATTGTTGCTGAGGTGCAACAGACAGAATCCTGCGAGGAGAAAAAACCAATTTGTATTGAACCAACCCCACCTGCATGCACACCACGGGCTCCTCCTCCTACATTACCCGCATCTGTTAGAAATGTTCCACTTTCAACTTCGATAAGTACCCTAGGTTGCAGTAAACCACCTAAACTCTCCTGCAGTTAAGGGTTTAGAAATGCTACAAAGTCTTCAGGCAGTCAACTGGGTACAACTCTTTTTTACTGTATATGCCTGGCTAGTAAATGTATCTAGTGTAACCTATCACCAGACTTTAAAGACTACACGCTTTCTTGCAAATAGCGCCTGTTCCGAGAACTATGTTTTTTTCCAGGGTTCCAATACGCCTGTCTATGAGCAGAATTATGAGAACAGGAAGCCCGGTTCTTCAAAGGTCGTCTGTATCTATAATAAGGATACTAATACGATCATTATCGATTCTACGCGGCCCGCACGCACTCTCTCTTTTGTAACTGCCGAACTATATCACGGTCATATCTGCCTGTACAACCTCACATCCTTTTTTGATACGACCTACTGGAAGGGCGAGCAGTACCCCCCGAGCCTTGGAGTTTGGATGGGGGTCTGGTCACTCATGAATGGAATTTATCTTGACACCAACAGTGAGTTTATTCTCCATGTATCGACACCTGAAGGCGAAGAACTGGAATTTGATATATGGTCAGATAGTTTTAGCGAGAAGCAGCGATGGAACTCTCTTAATGAGGTGACGGTGCGCCTTCAGAGACTGCCTGCTCCTGTTGCTGAGCCTATTGTCCCTGTAGTTGCACCTATTTCACCTATTGTTGCTCAGGTCTCTCTTGAGGAACTTGATATGGAAGATGTGGATTAAACATTAATCACATAACTTTATAGATGGAAAAGAGCGTAGTCTTCCTCTACTATAAATTCTGTGAAGGCAAGAAAATCTATCACTGGGAGTACAAAGATCTTCCTGGAACCTGGAAATCACATGGTCCTGGAAATGTCTATTCTCTGGGACCCCATATGGATAGGGACCAATACGACTACGAAGAACAATTTACGGGAAGCCATAAATATAGACTTCGTTTTATAACTCATATACTCAAACAATTCGAAGAACTAAAAGAAAAGGGTATTTTGGAAACTTACTTATGCCGTTCGTAAAATTGATTTGGGTTAAAGTAAATACCATACTATATTGAAGTATGGAGATAACAGATACAATTCCCACAGGCCCATGGACATTATATTTCCATTCGCCCGCTGAGAAAAAGTGGTCAATTGACACTTTTAAGAATCTTGCAACAGTAAGCACTTGGTCAGAATACTTGGCACTTATTAATGTGCTTGATGATACAAAATGGTCACGAGGCATGTTCTTCTGGATGCGTGCATCAGTTCCTCCGCTTTGGGAGAATTACCAAAATATTAAGGGAGGCAGTTATAGTCTCTGTGTAGGTGCAACAGATTCAATTGATATTTTCCACCGTTATACGCTTGGCTGTATGCTCGGATCGGCTACGGAGAAAGAGGATTCAATTCAGGGAATTACGATCAGCCCAAAGAAAGGATTTCATGTGATTAAACTCTGGAATAAGGATGCTGCACGCTTCAGTTCACATAATGGTCTAGCAATTCTAGATAAGCGTGTAAATCTTTCTGAAGTTCGCTACATGCCGCATGTGGAGAAGAAGATGTAGGAAAAAATTTGAAAAATGTTTTTTAGTATGTGATATAACAAATACTACATACTAAATGTCTGCCGGCAATTTCAGTTTTGTAAAGAAGGCTTCGAATCGTGAGTATCTTGAGGATGCTTATAAGGCAATGGATGCTGTAGACGGCTCCTGGAAGATGTTGAGGGACATGAGTGATAAGACCTTCAGGGACTTCACAGGACCTGAAGGGTATACCCCCATGAATAGAGTTGTGGATAACTTGGCACTGTATAATGAGTATTCAGGCAGTATTATGTTCTGGGTCTTTCATAAGATGCGTGCAATTGCTGTAAATGGATGGGGTGGATTTGTTGAGGAGTATTCTGGAAAGATTTAGTAGAATGCACAGCCTTCCACACCTTGGAGATATTCTTGCAATCCCTTTTTTCTTATGGCTGGTTGTCTATTTTTATCGGAAAAGTCGGGTGGCGGAACTGACCAATGAAGAAAAGATACTCTATCTTTTTTGTATTGGTGCACTGATTGCGGATACATTTTTTGTTTGTTGTCTCCGATATTAATACATGGATGTCGCAGTCGGTGTTGGACTTGGACTAAGTGTCTTTATATTTGTACATTCCTTATGTATTTGCAAGTTTCACCATAGTATAAATCAACTATATGATAAAACAGAAGAACTTGCAAGAAGGCGATATATATGTACAAGAAATCCTGCCGAATTTACGATTGTTGAGGATCCTTCATAGATTACGTCTGTTTATTCTTCATCGGCGCCAGGACCAACTTCACCTCACCCAGATTCGCTACCGTGTAGCGCAGGATGAGAGGATAGTCATTCTTCAGATAGAGTTCAATACTAGGGCAGAGACTTGTGCACTTTGTAAAGAGCACCAGATGCTTCAACTGGAAAATGCCCTGAACGATTTCACTGGAGCCCGCTGTCTTCTGCACCTTCATTGTGCTATTGTTTTCTGTAATTACAGTCTCCTGTTCAGCAAAGTCGCCAACGCACTTGAAGGTGAGGTCAGAGCCAGATGATGTAATCTCTACATCGAGTTTCTCACCGAGTGCATTCATGTCGCGGCAAATCTTCTGGATGTCCGTTGAAGGCATGTGGATAATGCTGGTAAAGTTGAGGCTGGGAATCTGGATATCCTCAACATCCGTATCGAACAGTTTCAGAAAATAGTTCGTTGTACGCGCCTGGTCCGAGTTCTCCATACGGATGCCGAGTTTGTTCGGATTGGCCGCAGGTAGATAGAGCGTTAGACTGTCATTATTACCCATTGTCTTAATCAGTTTGAACAGGTAAATCATGTTCACACCGAGAACATACTTTGCAGGGCAAAAATATGTCTCAAAACGGTCGCTATGGAGGCGCAGATAGACAAGAACTGTGTGAGTCTCATCGACTGAAATTACCTTTACACCCTGGCTGTCAAACTCAAGATTCGCCTCCGTGAGAATCTCCTTCAGTGCTTCGATCAATGTCCTGAACGCTCCGCTCTGAACGGTTTTGATTTCGAAGAGATTTCCGTTCTGGTTTTGCCTTGCTACTAGGGACATTCTCAATTCTATTCAATGGAGCCGCCTCACCTTTAGGCGTAGTGCGTATATTTTCCGCGCTTGAAACTGCGTCCAGAAGGTGCAGGGGCTGGTCTCCGGTCAGCATAAGTCGCTTTTCACGGAGGGTATCAATTGAATACTGAATGCGCTCGGTCATGTATTCAGCAGGTAGAATGAGCAAGCGAATATAGGTGTACGGAAGATCGAAGAGCAGAAGTTTTGCCACAATGAAGGCCGCAATTCCAATGGCGGATGTGAGAATTAGAAAGGCCGCACTGGGATTCTTCTTGAATTCATGGATTCGCTGAAAGCGCCTGAAGTCTCGAATTGTGATTATGGTTGTAATTTCACTTGTAAGAAGTGCCTGATAGGCATCCTTGAGAAAGTTTGCTGGAAGAGGAAGTTGAAATCGTTCGATATTGTGAACCCATGTAATAACTTGACCCCGCTTTTCACTTAGAGTCCTACATAACAATGTTGTTTGAGATTCACATGCTGCCAAGTCTGAGTCTACCTGCGCCTTTGCACGAGTATACTGAGAGTTTCTTGCATCTTGGTCATGAGTGTGTTGATAACTGTCGAGAATGAGCCGTTTTCCATCGGCATTCATTGTGACAAGTGTCTTAATAAGTATCAGGTATCGATAAAACGCTTGAGATGTAAGATATGTCTGTGATTCGCGAGCCAAGGGAGTATCAAGGTCTGTTCCAATAATATGTCCATTCATAGCCCGTTTCATAAAGGTCTGAATGGACTCAAGATATCCAATATGTAGTGCATCATATGGAATTTCATTTGTTAGATTCTGATGATACCATTCCTCTATCCAGTTCTTATTTGCGATGAGTTGAGGATAGGCCTTAAGAATGCCTCGCTCGTACAGTACTTCAAATGTACCTTCCGTTGTGTTCAAGCGCCGCACCTGTGACTGAAGTGATGTATAGAGAGATAATGCTTGTTGATACTCGCTGCTTGCCTGTTGACAAGTTTCTCTACCAAAGGAGACTGTGCAGAGATTCTTGTGTAGAGAGGAGGCATTTGTGGAAGCGGCCGCAAGAATGATTGGAAGTTGGGTATGAATTGAATGAAGAGAGAAATGTTGCGATGTGAGTTTGGCCGCCTGCTCGGCGATAGAGACCATTTGTTGAACGGAGGCTTGTAGTATTTCGAGACGTTGTAGTTCCACTTGTAGACTGGTTGTATTTGTCTGGGCAACATTTGTTTTACTGTATGCCTCCTGCAGTTCAAGTGTTTTTAGGGCAATTGACTCGGGTAGAAAGGGTTGGTCAATTGGTTGTGGAATGAGACCGAGACTTGAGAGTGAGAAGAAAGAAGATGTGATAACATCTTGTGTCTTTTCGGAACGTGTATATGCACTTATCAGTGCGCCGCGAATCATATCATGCGTCATATACATCGATGATAGAACAGAGAGAATGAGAACAGTACCACCTCCCACATAGAGGACCCATGACTTCCATGCATTCTGCTGCTTTTTTCTCAGGACTTCCTCATATAAGAGTCCCTCTTCAGCAATGCGTCGAATTGTAGTGGCGCGTTGCGCTAATTCCATATAGTCTAGTTTTCAGTTTGCACGGGGGGCAGTTCAAATTTACGCCCTTCGTGTTTGCTTGCGGGCTTTCCGTGTCTTGCGGGATTTACGCGCCTTACGCGTCTTCTTGTTGTTCTTATACTTGGAGAAGAGACTCATGCCCTGGCGAGCGGCCACAGGAAAGAGAAGTCCCGCATTCTGAATCACTCCGCCCATCACACTCGGATAGAAACCACCAGATTGCTGTAATAGACCCGGACGCACTACAAGCGGAGAGGTCGGATTTCCTACATTTTGTCCAGCAGGGGCTGACGGTTGTTGATACTTCGGATCAAAATATTGCAGAGGTGCACCTGCGGAGACTTGGCCGCCTCTCTGTTTGCGGTTCTTTCCCATCTACTTAGTAGAATGGGATTTTGTGATTATTTGGGTCCCGAATTCAAAGACAAACTAGTTGATTTAATTAAAGATAATTTTAAACTTTTATGTAATAACCCCTCAGAATTTATCAAAAAGGTAATTGATACCATGAAGGAGAAGATATCGGTGAAACTCAAGGCAAGTTCAATTCCTGGAACTGGGGCAGTACGAATTGTTATGGAGCAGACTCTTGATTTAATGAAGACACAGGCGGGTCTTGTTGCCGCCCCCCTACAGATTGCTCTTGCTACGCCACCTGCAGTTGCTGCATGTAAGGCTGGTGAAAGTGATGCTGTTATGACTGTTCTAAAACAGGCAATTGATACAAGTTTTACAAAGATTTGTGGGGAGGCTGCGGCAAAGGCTATTAAGGAGGAGGCTGCTATAGTAAATGCAGTATCTGCGCCTGTGGTGGTGCAGCAGCCTATTATGCCTCAACTGCAACAGCCTATGATGATGCCGCAGCAACCTATGATGCAGCAACCTATGATGCAGCAACCTATGATGCAGCAACCTATGATGCAGCAACCTATGATGCAGCAGCCTATGATGCAGCAGCCTATGATGCAGCAGCCTATGATGCAGCAACCTATGATGCAACCGCAAATGATGCCTCAGCAGCCTATGATGCAACCGCAAATGATGCAGCAGCCTATGATACAACCGCAAATGATGCAGCAACCTATGATGCAACCGCAAATTATGCAGCAGCCTATGATGATGCAGCCAATGCCCGCGGCTGCTGCAGCAGGTGGCAAGCGTAGACGCTACCGTAGAAAGACACGCAAAGGCCGCAAGTCACGCAGGGTCCGCAAAAGCCGCCGTACAAATTTGAAAGCCTAAGGGTGGGTATTGATATGTTAGTAGAAATATCATTGAATCATGGCTGACCAATATAAGAAGCACACTCATCGCGAGCATATCCTTGAACTTCCTGATACTTATATCGGAAGCACAGAGACAGTTGATGAGACTCGTTGGGTCTATGATGATGCATCCAAGAAGATGGTACACCGCACCCTACGCTTCAATCCTGGTCTTTACAAGATTTTCGATGAGGTTGTCGTGAATGCGCGAGATGCTCTTGTTCGTAGTACAGCGGAGGCTGGAAAGACTCCTATCAAGCGAATTGACATCTCTTGTGGAGTCGTGGAAGGCGTCTTTACTGTTTCGGTTGAAAACGACGGTGATGGCATTCCCATCGAGATGCATGCAACCGAGAAGGTCTATGCTCCTGAACTCATCTTTGGACATTTGCTGACTTCAGGCAACTACAACAAGGAGGAGGAGAAGATTGTCGGTGGCAAGAATGGCTATGGTGCGAAGTTGGCAAACATCTTCAGTACCAAGTTTACCGTGAGTACACGTAGCCCTGCATATGAGTCGACCTATACGCAGACCTGGCGCAAGAACATGAGCATCTGCGAGAAGGCTTCGATTAAGAAGGCGAAGGCAACGAAGGGCTTTGTAACCGTGACCTTCTGTCCTGATCTGGCACGCTTTCATGGCATTGAGTCTGGTACCGATATCATTGACGACATGAAGACAGTTCTTCACACTCGTGCAATTGAGGTCGCTGCCATGGCTGGAAAGGATGTGAAGGTGGCCTACAATGGCACCGTTATTGAGACAAACACCTTTGAGAAGTTTGTTCGCCTCTTTCTGCGTGACAATGCATCCGTTGCCTATGAGCGCTGTGGCCCCCGTTGGGAGGTCGCAGCCGTGATTACTCGTACACTCTTTAGCGATGATCAGGGAACACCTGAGGATCGCCATATCAGTTTCGCAAACGGTATTAACACCCGCAAGGGTGGAAAGCACGTTGACTCTGTTCAGCGGCACCTATTAGGGGACATCTGTGAACTCGCAGCCAAGAAGCGCAAACTCGACATCAAGCCCGCGCAACTGAAGGATGCAGTGACTCTCTTTGTAAACGCAACGATTGTAAATCCCTCCTTTGATTCACAGACAAAGGAGACGCTCACCACGCCTGCGGGCAAGTTTGGCAGCACGCCGACCTATGGTGGAAAGTTGACCGATGGCCTCGTCAAGGCCGGTGTTCTCGATGAGGCACAGGCCATTCTGGACGCTAAACTTGCACGCGATGCAAAGAAGACTGATGGAGCCAAGAAGCGCACACTCCGCGGTCTTCCAAAGTTGGAGGATGCTCTCTGGGCGGGTACGAATAAGTCGGTTGAGTGTACATTGATTCTCACGGAGGGAGATTCAGCCGCCACAAGTGCGATTACTGGCCTCAAGGTGGTGGGCCGTGAGAAGTGGGGCGTCTTTCCTCTCAAGGGTAAGATGCTCAATGTCAAGGACATCTCGATGGACAAGTTCAATAAAAACGAGGAACTCACCTCAATTAAGAAGATTCTAGGCCTGGAGCAAGGCAAGAAGTATACGAGTATGAAGGAACTACGTTATGGCCGCGTCATGGTGATGGCAGATCAAGATGATGACGGCTCTCACATCAAGGGCCTTCTCATGAATCTGTTTCACACCGAGTGGCAGGAACTCATGAAACTTGGATTCATCTGCTCTCTAGCAACTCCGCTGCTGAAGGCGAGCAAGCGCGGTGAAGTACGCTCGTTCTACAATCAGACGGAGTTTGACTCTTGGAAGGAGAGCCAGGGTGATGCAAGCCTCAAGGGCTGGACTCTGAAGTATTATAAGGGTCTAGGCACATCTACGCCAGCGGAGGCTCGTGAGTGGTTCGAGAATCTTCATGAGATTAAGTATACTTGGGACCAGGAGTCAGACGATTCTTTCTCGCTCGCTTTCAGCAAGAAGCGTGCAGATGACCGTAAGCGCTGGTTGGCGACCTATGATCCCAAGCGCGTCCTCCAGATTACTGGAGGTGTTCAGATTCCCTACACAAAGTTCATTAATGATGAACTCATTCATTTCAGTAATGCAGATAACATCCGAAGCCTACCCCATCTGATGGATGGCCTCAAGCCTTCACAGCGAAAGATTCTGTTCGGCTGTTTCAAGCGTGGCCTCAAGGCGGAGGTGCGCGTTGCACAGTTGGCAGGCTATGTTTCAGAGCACGCTGCCTACCATCACGGCGAGGCCTCTCTCACATCGACGATTGTAGGAATGGCGCAGACCTTTGTTGGTTCAAACAATATCAATCTGCTGACCCCTGTAGGACAGTTTGGTTCTCGACTTATGGGTGGCAAGGATGCGGCTTCTGCCAGGTATATTCATACGCACATGGAGCCTATTATGGATACGCTCTTTCGCAAGGAGGACCAGGCAATTCTCAATCATATTGACGATGATGGTTTGATTGTAGAGCCTGAGACTTATCTGCCAGTTGTTCCACTGCTTGCGATAAATGGCTGTGTAGGCATTGGTACTGGATTTAGCACGGATATTCCTCCACACAATCCTGATGAAGTGATTGCGCTGATGCGTGAGCGATTGGCTGGAACGCGCGAGACTCTGGAGGGACTTGAACTGAAGCCGTGGTGGTTTGGTTTCCGTGGGGCTGTTGCAAAGACAGCCGATGCAACTTATGTCACTCGTGGCCTCTATACCTTCGATGATTCCAAGCGCGCAGTGACAATTGATGAACTGCCTGTTGGTGTATGGACGAAGGACTACAAGGTATTCCTTGATGAGATGCTCACTGCCGAGCCAAAGGAGGGGGCTAAGCAGGTGCTCAAGAGTTTTGATGACCTCTACAACGACGTGGAGGTGAAGTTCGTACTCTATCTTGATGCGGATTACTATGAGGATGCTAAGGCAGACAGCGATGACTTTGAGAAGCGATTCAAGTTGTCGAGCAGTTGGAAGACGTCAAATATGGTCTGCTTTGACAGTTCTCTGCAAATCTGTCGCTACACAACAATTGGTGACCTTCTAGAGGCGTACTTTGACCCTAGGCTTGGAGCCTATGAGACGCGTCGCCACAAGGAGATGGAGCGGCTGGCCGCAGAGGTTTGTGAAGCCGATGCAAAGGCACGGTTCCTTCGTGCGGTCCTTCACGATACTATGGAACTCAGGCGCGCAAGTGATGAGGAGATCGTTGCAGCGATGCAGGATCATGAACTCCCTCCGCTCTCTGCACCCGAGACTCCTGATTCTGTAGACGCATATGAGTATCTCCTGCGGATGCGGATGGATCGCGTAAAGGCGTCTGCAGTGAAGGAGCAGGAGGATGCTGTTGCGCGGGCTCAGGACCTACTGAATAAACTTGAGGCTACGACGGCTTCTGAACTCTGGCTTGAGGATCTGACGGCTTTTGAGCAAAGCTGGCAGAAGCACAAGGTGGCCCGTGGTTCAGAGAAGAAGACTGTGGTTGTTAAGAAGAAGAAGTAATTACTCACATAAACTGACCCAGCGGTAGTGTACGAGTGCCCGCACGGCTCAGATTTGGTGGCTGTGCTAATGGAACCGGAAGATGACTGATATCATCGATATAATATACATAATGGTCTACTGCGCTGAGGACATGAGGAACCGACCAGTCAAGCACTTTTTGATTGAGGTCAGCAATTTGACCCGCAACATCTGTAGATAAGTTGCGACTGTACTGGTAATAGATTCCTCTCATAATCATTTTTAATTCATCTACTGACTGATCATCAATTACATAACCCTTCGGCTGACTCCGAGTAAAGACTTCACGACGAATACCATTTTGAATAACTTTCATATTCTCTGCAGAAAAAAAGTGCTTGCTTACTGGTGTTGTTTCCCAGTTTCCACGGAGCATATCTGTCTCAAAATTCTGCTCGCTGGTCGTTTGGTATTTATATCCAGGAAAGTCGGAGGGCGCCGAGCCACCGGCGGAACTCTTCGGGTCCATATTCACTCGTCCATTTTGTCCACTGCGGTTATAGGTTGTTAAGGGTAATTCAAAATCCGGTGGATTTGCCCTTGCCATTCTTCTACATTGAGGTTTTTTTTCTATTCTGTAAATATAACAAATGAGCCTTCCTAGTATCAAGCAGAATACCAGCGGTTTCTTCATGCCTGTCTCCTCTCTACAGGGCATAGTCTATGCCATTACCTACGGCACCGGTGCGGGTGGTTCGTTTGTGGCGAGTTCCATGCCGTCCCCTGTAGCATGGTGCCTGGGTAATGGAAGTGCAATCGCCCCGTATAACACTGCCGCTGGCAACCCGTACCTCTCCTCTATCAACGGTTCAGGTGCGGGTATCCTGAAGGATATGGGCAGGACAGTCGTTTCCGCCGGCCGTACCTTCCGTAAGGTGCAACTCGTTGTGAATGCTTCTCGCGCGGGCGGAACTAACTATGCACTCTCTACCAATGGTGTTGCAGGCCAGAACACCTACCAGGCTGCGGGTAACTCAGGTACCGCCGTCCAGGATTTCCTCACCGGCTTCATTGAGTTCGGTTTTGAGGGTACGGGTCCTTCGGCTCCGGTTGTTCAGTATGGCTTCTAAATAGTTTCATATGGATATTTTTAATCTCTGTTATGAAAACTAAAATTCTTCCGGCTTCGTTTTTTTTCTAAAGGTCTAATATAAAATGACATCTCTTCTCGCTGGAATTAAGCAGAATCAAGCGGACCTCGGTTTCTTCATGCCTGTCTCCTCTCTGCAGGGCATTGTGTACGCAATCACCAACGGCAGCGGTGCGGGTGGTTCTTTCCAGCAGGCCGGCTTCAACTTTGCGGGCACTGCGACTATCCAGCAGGCGTTCTGGGCGCTGCCCACTGCTGCCACAGTGAACGGCGTTGCGAGCCCGTATGCAACCAACGGCAACCCTTACCTCTCATCCATCAACGGTGCCGGCGCGGGTCTCCTCAAGGATATGGGCAGGACGGTCGTTTCCGCCGGCCGCACCTTCCGCAAGGTGCAGCTCGTTGTGAACAACAGCCAGCGCAACGGCGCTAACTTTGCGCTCTCCACCAACGGCGTTGCGGGCCAGATCAACACAACGCCTGTCCAGGACTTCCTCACCGGCTACATCGAGCTCGGCTTCGATGGCACGGGCCCGTCTGCGCCTGTTGTCCCGTACGGCCGCTAAACAGTATACCTTTTCACACGGCTATTTTTTTATCCACTGTGAAAAATAGGATGGACCTTGGTATTGATTTCAGTCTTATCATTTACATATTGGTTGGCGCGCTTGTGGGTCTAGGCGTACCCTATTATTTCTTACAATCAGGCAAATTTTACGCTGGTGCAGGTATCTTACTTGCGGCTCTTGCGACCCTAATCTTCTTTGGCCTCCGCTGGTTCAGCGGACTTCGTCTGAATACAACCTTCTTTGGAGCCACATCCACAACACAGAGTTGGCCTCCCCAGATTAACTATTGTCCGGATTTCCTCAGTTTGAAACAAGTGGGTGCAAATTACTATTGCGTAGATGCGATGGGCGTGAGCAAACTCACTCGTTTTACTGACTCAAGTGTTGTGGATACTGCTCGTACTGGCAACTATCTCCCACTGACCCAGACAAATACGGCAACTCTCTATCAGCCGTTATTAATGGCGTCAGGACTAAGATGGGAGGGTATTTATGACGGTGTTTCATCGGCGAATATCAAGCCTCCTTTCCCTACCTTTTAAAAGGGTCTAAGAGGAACCCTAGAGATAGTCTAGAATGCAGACAAATGATGTATGTCTACATCCCGACCTAGAAGCGAAGCTTCATGCCTGGATTGAGAAACGCCCTACAGCGGCTGCTCTGCTGTATGGAGCCCCTGGAGTTGGTAAAACAACATTGACCTATCGACTTTTTCATGCAAATGGGCTCAAAGTCGTTGAATTTAACGCAAGTCATACACGCTCAGGTACGTCGTTTCGCAAGACAATTCTGCCATTACTTTGTCAAGGTGGTGTACTTGAACAGATGAGTACGGGGAAAAAGGGAGGCATTGGTGTCCTTCTTGATGAAATTGATGGCCTGAGTTCAGGTGAAAAGGGTGGATTATCGGAACTAACCACTTATCTACGAGGATGGACGCAGGCGAATCCTGGAAATCCGCTGATCTTGATTAGCAATAGTCTTGAAAACAGATCGCTTCTACAAATCTCCAAACTCTGTACAACCTTTGAAGTGGGTCCTGCTCCGCGTGGAATTGTAGAGAAGTGGCTTCAGTGCTCGCTGCCGCCGAGTTGGGAAAAGGGAAGTGAACTGTCAGGTGATCTCCGTGCACTGAAGCGTTATGTTGCAGGTCTTGAAGAGGAAACTGAACTTAGTGATTATCCTGAAGGCGTTTTGCCAATTGCATGGTGGTGCCTCTGGAATCCTTGGCACAGTTGGATTGAACTTGATATCGAAAACAACGAGGGTAATCTCGCAGGACTTGTTGCGGCTGAGAATCTACCTGAGCGACTCTTTGCTACGGGGCGCGATCGAGGTGAACTCTGGAAGACATATGTGGAACTCTTTGATTCACTTGCGGAATCAGACCGCGCAGATTATTGGGCTTTCTTCTATCAGTGCTGGAATCTACTGCCGTTTTCTCATGCACTCAAACTTAAGAATCTTGGACTTCATTTAACGGAGCGATATCCTGTGGCGGCGGATGCAGTTATGCCTGAGGCGAGTGGATTGCGGTATACATCTGTATTGACTCGGCAGTCTGGTATGTTTAATGCTTGGAAACTTCTCTGTGAACTTTCAGATTCACGCGACTTGCCGATTCGGTTAAGTTCTATGGGAGCCGATCTGGAGTTACTTCTAGGAGAAGGTCTCAAGATTGACAGAAAGCGGAGGTTGAATAATTTACGATTTAATATGGCCACTGCGGATACACTTCTGCAGGGACGGCCTGTTTAGAGTCCGATTTGTATAAAGGGGGAATACTTTACTCGCTCAAGGCCTGCATTATAAAATAGATAGTGAGCCAGAATAATCTCTTCTCCATTTATTTCAATTGTCTCACCATATTTCTTTGCACTTGTATAAATATCTGTAGTATTTAATACGCGGTCCATGTTTTCAAACATGGCAAACCAATCAAGAAAAATGGCTTGAGGAGCCATAATAAATGTATCAGGTAAAATATATCGTTGCGGATAGTTTTTCCCTGCTACATATGTGTAAGAGAGGTCCAGATTATTGAGTTTAAAATTAAGTGCCCCTCCATAATCGAATCGAGTCATTATAACTGTATTATAGAATGTGTTTGTCGAAAGGATGTGCTGATTGAGTAGATTTCGAACAGCCGACCTTGAATACATTTGCGATAGGACATTATTCATATTTTCTTTTTTCTTTGGACTCACTGTATTTTTATAGGCAAGTGTTGTTTCAAATCTTTGGGGGGTAAAGTCTATTTTCTGAGTTTCATAACTATGAGCAATAGGTTTATAAAGTTTATTTAATTCACTAATTGTATTTTGATTATAAGTAAGATTACTTATACTAATGTGTCTTGGTGAAAAGGTCGGATAAATGCGACCTGGCTCTAACGTCCAGGTATGATAGAAAAAATCTGCAGTAACATCTTTTTGCTCTGTAAGAAACTGTGTGAGTACTTCATAACCCTTTTGGTAGTTTCGTGGTTGACCGAAGAGACAAATGGCAATGCGCATTACTGTATTGGTGATTTTTTTCTTAGATGGAGGCCGCGGGCTTCAGCTCCGAACCTCCCTGCGAAGCAGGTTAGTGCGCAGGTTTAACTGCGCACTTCCCCCGCAAGGGGGTTTGTTCGTAACTTTAGTTACGAACTTCATCAGGATGCACCAATTTTACAAAATTCAACGGAGTTGTCCTTCCCATTCTGTATGCCCGTCCCAGAATCTGCTTCTCCTCCTCCGTTGTCATAGCATGCCATAACACCACATAGGTGGCCGATGTGATATTCAGACCGGCCCCCGCGTGATTTGAGTTTAGTAATAAGACTCGTGACTCTCCACTCTCAAACTTGTGTAGAACACTATTTATTACATCCTTATTTCCCTTTACAGTCTCGACTGTAATCCTCTCCGCCTCCAGTGTCTCCTGCATCATCCTAAATGGATTTTCATAGCGACTGAAGACAAGAAACCGATCATTCGGCTTCGACCTAATTAAATTCAGAAGCGCATCAATCTTCTTGGGCGGAGTTGGTGTGGCTTGAGCCACTGGCCTGACTACAGCAACTTTCTCTGAAACACCCTGTAGAGCAGCCACTTGAATAGGCGACCTACACATAGGACATCCTTGAATACGGCTCAGGCTCATGAGAATACAGCCACCACAGAAGATACGAGAACAGCACGGTGTTAAAACAGCATCATTCGGTTCATCAAAACAGATTGCGCAAATCTCCTTTTTATAATTCTCAATGCGCTGCTTAATACTCTCTATCTGCTCCTTGAGACCATTGATTTTGCCCTGTAGATTCGCCAGTGCCTGCTCCTTGACTTGCGGTGATGCGTACTCCTCCTCAGACTTGAATATATAGAGACGCTCTAGACGCTTGAGTTCTTTCTGACGATGCTCTGTAACAGCCTGAATGAGATTCATCGGTGAATCAGAAGGAACACCTAAGGCAGTAAGTGCCGACGTAATATCTCCTGCATTTAGAAGGTTCTGTATATTCATAGGAATTGCGCTTGATAAAATTCTCTGTGCAACGGTGGGTTCACAAAGAATGGTCTGTGTAAAGAGTGGAGGAAGTGAAATGGATTCCTGAATAAAGGAGTCACGGCATTTGAGTACAACGTGTGAACGAAATGGATGATGATTTCGTAGATAGTCCCGTAGATAGAGTCCTGAGCGTGATGTATAGCGCGAAAAATATCCACGACCTGGCACTAAGGCCTCTGCAAACTGTGCCTGAAACGATGGATCATAGTGAGTAAACTCTGGGCGCTGCATAATACGCTGAACATGAGCATTTGATAACCAAACCCGTTCATTCTCAAAGACTAAATTTGGCCAGGTTGCTGAAATAAACCAGACAAAATTCCCTTGAGGAAAGGTATGTGTACTCGGAATATAGATACTATCGGCTTCGTCCATATAAATTCGAGAAAAATAGACTTTATTATGCACCTCCTCTAGAAGTTTGCCCAGCAAAGTATTACTGACAAGAACAAAATCAGACTCCATCATTTTCTTAACTAATGTCTTTGAATCGAGCGACCGCTTAGTGCGTATATAAAAAGCCTCAAGCGTTGTCTGCTTTGTAATATAGTCCTCCCATTGTCTGAACAGTGTATGGGGTACAACAAGAAGTGCAGGTGAATTAGATAAATCACTATATACCGTCGTTTTAAGACTGTAGAGATTGGGCTTCGATTCATTATTTAGAGATTTATAAGAGACTGGGGGTACACTATTAAGTTTACTTGCAATATGACCAAGAACCATAAGAGACTTGCCTACACCCACTGAATCGCCCAGAATCGCATAGCGACTAAAAAGTGTTTCACCTGAGATATCAAGTCCTTTTTGCAAGGCTGTTTCAAGAGTATTCATTTGATAAATAATTGCACGCTGGTGAGCGCGAAGGGAGACACGTATACTTGATGGTTGATCAATCATATGTGACTCTGAAGTACATCCATTTACAAATGGTCTATTATATAGATCTGTAAAAACATCTGCGTTATGAATCATTCAACTAAAGAGCGTGTTATCTCTAACTTTAGGCATTCGCAAAAAAAGTGCGCATGTCAGGGTCCTTAATAAAATCCTTCAGTTTATATGTTGTCTTTGAAATAAATGGATTCTTTCCAACATCATCACGCATCTTTTTCTTATCAAATGTGTTTTCACTGTGGCTCATTACAAGCATCACTTTAAAAGGATCCAGTTGAATCATAGGATTCTTATAATCATCAAGAAAGGAACGCTCCTCAGCATGTGTAACAGTATCATCATAACGATGGGTGTTTGAATATGACTTTCGCCAGGCCATTGTGCCGTTTGTAGCGTGATTTCGATTATAGGGACCGAGTTTATAAATCTCTTTTACATCTGAATAATACATGTAGACTTCTGAACTGCCTGCAAGTTGAATATCCTTACTATTTGAAAAACGGGCAACTGCATGACTTACGCGCTCAGGTGGATAGTAATCATCGTCATCCATGGCGACAATAATCGAACCCTTTGCCTCATCATTAAGTCGATTCCTTTTTTCACCAATTGTTAGTTTCTCATCAAGAGGAATATAGCGAATATTAGGAATTCTCTTCGCGGCCTCAGCGAAAAGATCGTCTACTTTATCTTGTCCATCATCCAGAATAATCCACTCCATGTTCTCTTTCTTGTAGGTCTGAGCATCATAGCATTGAATGAGGTATGGAATAAAACGTCTTCTATTGTAAGTCGGTGTAATCACACTTACAATAATAGGGGCCATTTCTACTAAATATTCACCATTCGGGTTTAACCTATCGATTTTTGCGCGGCAATGATTGCCTCTGCAGCAGCAGTATAGTCTTCTTTAGCCTTTTGAATTAAAGGAAGATCTTTGTACCAGATAAGTTGTTCAAAAAAGGAGTCCTTTTTCACTTCATCAGGATTGTAAGGATAGATTGGAAATAGATAGGAACCCATAAAGGGCGGATGATTTGTATAGGAGCGATAGAGATAATAGGGGAGTACCAGAAACCATAAGAGAACAGCATAGATAAAATAGAGAATGCGAATTGACATGGGGCGAACGAGTGAATCACTTGCAACTAAGGAGCCAGTGTAGAGACCTATTACCAGATAGAGCATTGTAAAAAGTCCCGAAATGGTCTGGTCCCAAATTTTCTGCTTTACACGGTCACCACTGAACTGTGATTCCTCCAGTTTCTCCTTTTCGGCTTTAGCAGCGGCGGCTTGCGCCATGAGTTCATTTAAATTACTGCCACTGGATTTCTGAGTTGCTGCGGCCTTTTGTTGAATCTCTTGAATTGCAGCAGGTTCGTTGAGAATTGAACTGGCACTGTTCACAATGGTGCCAATCTGTGTCTGGAGTATAGACAAAGAAGATGTTAAATTCTTGGTATACCACACTTGATTTTGGTCGAGCACTTGTTGGAACTGTGTGGCCTTATCTGCGGAGACAAGATTTTGATTTTGAAGTTGCAGAAGTGTATAGTTCCAGAGTTTTAGCGAATTATAGAATACAATTCGAATCTTATCGGCATTTATTTGTGCAGTCATTGAATCCATTGTGATTTGACTCTGTGCATCAATGGAATCTGAAAGAGCACTGGGATGCTGTTGCAGCCATGTCATCCCTGTGTCTACGACCCCCTGCATAAGCGTGGCTCCCTCAGGCGTAATTCCACCTGATGCAGAATCAGTTTGAATATTCGTCTGCAACTGTGTAAGTGTGTCTCTGTAGATGTCGCGAGTCTTTGCCGCGTCTTTTTGGTCGGCCGCCTTTTGACGCCGAACATCGGGGTTATATGTAAGATTATCGAACAATTGACTTGCTCCTTGCCCCATCCTATTTATAGAGCATACTTCAGTCCACCCATACCTGACGCGAACTCCACGAAATTGATGGATTCAACATAAATGGTCAAATCATAGACATAGGTTGTATTTGGAGGCAGTGTATACGGATTGACTTCCACCTGGAAGACACGAATACGACTGGAATTCAGTGAACCTGATGGTTGATGATTTGGGCTATGAAGACAGAAACTGTAGATTGGCAGAATTTCACCAGGGTCGCCGCTGGTATATTTGTAGGGGACGACCTTTGTAAAGTAGTCAATCGGTTTTATCTCCTGAATTTCATTGCCATCGCAGAGAACTCGTAGACTCTGTAGAATCTGGAGTTGTGCAAATTGAATAAATACACCTGATGAGAAGGCTTGTGTCAAAAGAGGAATTGTTCCAGGTGGAGCCAGATACGGTGTTGAAGGATAGTTCCACCAATTTGTCCAGTTAGCAAAGTCGTTGCGATATTGTAGAGTATCAGAGCGACGATTTACAAAGAGTAGGCGCTCAATAGGATTATGCGTATCAAGATCTAGAATCTGGCGGGTATAGAGTGCTGGAAAGGGATACCAACTGACTTGATGTAATAGATAGGAGAGCGGAGTCGATGCAAAGAGATTTCGCTCTTGTTCAGGCAAATACACATAGGTTGTCTCAAGTGTAGGCTGTAGATTCCATGTATTGAGGGCGGGCACAACTGCACCAATATCCGTTAAGAAGGCATTGAGTTGTCCACTAAGGTCGACAATTGTTGTGTAATCCGGAAGATTTGAGCGCAAATTTACAACGGGAGCCGTCGTCTGAACTCCAGGAGCCACACGGAATCCTGAAGCATCAAGAACAGTATAGAGTTGATTAATTGGATTGAGTGTCAGTTGAACTTCACATTCATGGTACTGAAGTCCTACAAGCGGAAGTGCAGAGCCTGTCACCTGTGTAAACCAGAAAGGCAGCGGAACACGAATTGTCTGTCCAAAGAGTGATGGGCGATTCAATTGTGATCCGAGAGGAAGACTTGTATCGCGAATCACGCTAGGATAGCCTGTCTGATTTGTGCCGCCTGCATAAATGCCATTCGCTGGGTCGACAAGTTCCGCCACATTGCCCACCAACCGTTCCCATTTGTAGAATTCATCTGTTTTATAGTCTGCAAGAGCCTTTGCAAGTAGATAGGTTCCGTCAAACTCCTGAATTTTCTGGCCACCAATGAACACTGCGGCGTTTTGAATGAGAGCACACCCAATGTATTTTGACCACTGAAACTCATATTGAAAATTTCGAACTTGCGGAGAGATATATTTGCTATAGATGTCAGGAAGTTGAAAAGAGAAATAGAGGTCACTCACTAAATCGGCCACACGAGGAATCTTGAAACGTACTTTAATCGGTTGATCAAAAAAGAGTTGATCGGGACCATCCATTTGTGCAGAGACACTCTCCATTGAAAAGTGTGAATAGCGACGAAAGACCTTATAAAAATAGGTCATATCCGGATTTCCGCTAAGAATTACATTTTGAGAGCCATAGGCTACTAGTGCTAATAGACCGCCTCCAGTCATTGCTTACCCTTCTATTTCGTGAGGCTTTAATATCGGGATTCTAAATCCCAGTAGTAAAGTCTTTAAGATACACAGTATTTAACTTGTATACCAGGAATCAACCAAGGCATTCTGCAGATAGGAGCCAGCGGACTGTGTTGTTGGCATATCAATTGTTGAACTCGGTCCCATATTTGCATTGGCCTGGATTTCAGCAAAGGAGAGAGCATATCTGTAGTGGTAGAAACGGCTGAGTTGACCGGCCATTGTGCCCGTCACCTTATAGTCCTCCTCGACACCCTGGAGATTGACTACCTTATTTCCCAGTGTAGTATTACTATTAAATTTGGATTGGCCAAAGATAATCAGATTCTGGTAGTTCTGGTAAGGGTAGGTCTTCTCCATCGGAATACGGCCCTTCAGATTTCCATTGATATAGACCTCAAGAGTATTTGCACGGAATACAACGGCTACATAGAACCACTTCTGCACAGGTACATTTTGGATGTCCACATAACTGTACCATGACTTGTAGGAGTTCATGAAGATGCGCAGTGTATTCTCATCTGAGCGAACGAACACGGCCGGGCCCAGAAGCGGGAACGGTGTCGAGTAGCCCTTGTAGAACACATGCTTGAGACCATCACTTGTGTCAAAGGTCGCCGGGTCAATGAACAGAAAGAAACTGTATGTAAATTCAACGCCTGTAAATTCATTGTCTGACGGAAGCAGCATTTTACTGTTCGGGTCACTGGGATCTTGGCGAACAACAATGGACTGACTGCTCATAATAGTATTTGGCACAATGACTGTCTTTGACATTGAGTACTTGTAATAGGTCTTTACGAGTGACTCGAAACTGAAGAAAATCAGGAAAATAACTATGCCCGCAATGAGTGCAAGGAGAATCTGCGGGATGAGTCCATTTCCAAATATGAAACTGCCACTGCTGGTATTCAGAGGCGCCTCCATCACAATCTACAAACTGTAGATATTCTATACAAAGGAATCGACTTATGAAGACGTCTCATTTGTAAATATAGATGTGTCACTTACGTTGATTTCGCTACTACAGGTGCAGGGGGCGTAAGTTGACCAAAGAATGACTTGATTGATGACCATAAATCACCTGATGAGCCGGAAGGACCCGCCATGTAGATACGATAGGTTTCATCCGGAGAAAGTGCGTAGTTGTAGAAGTTGACGCCTGACAGACTTCCATTCCAGTCTGTCTTTACACGAGAACCACCTGTTCCAACATCGGGATTCAAGATGAAGAAATAGAGAGGTGTTGATGTAGAACCATTCACTTGGAACTGTCCCTTGAGCACACAGGAGCGTGAGAGGCGGCCATCCATGTAGACGTCGCATAGATTGTTGTTCAGTACAATAGTTACATTCACCCAGCGGCCAAACTCCACATTCTGCACATTGCAGGGAGAGGCTGTATCACTATCAGGACTGGTTGTCATGAAACTATTAAAAACGAAACTCTGGCTACTACCATCATTTACACGAACATGGAGTGTATTTGTCTTACCACCAAGTGCTACAATTAGAGTTGAGGCATTATCAGTAGCTGTTCTCCCTAGATTTAGGATGTGGCGCTTATTGGTGGTGTCACTTCCAGCACCCGTTACATACATCCAGAAGGATACAGTCATTTCACCACCCGTAAAGATGTACTGCGATAGTTTTATATCATCCTGTGATGTGCCAGGATATTGAATCAGGGTAGTGGGTGAAGCAATCGGGTTAGGCACAATTGAAGCCTTTGTCTGTGTCTGCGTGACATTGAACAGGTAATCATAGAGGTAATACAGCAAGACACCTGCTACAACAAGTATCACAATACCACCAACAAGTCTACCTAGTGAACCCGCAGGGGTTGTAGTGGCGGCAGCGTTCATTCTGTTTGAGCAAGGGTTTTAGTAATCGGACTTCCATACAACGAGAGGATTGCTTGGGCGCACGGAAGGGCCTGAAAAACAATTGCCGGAAGGACATAGATTGAGGTTTAATGAAGGAAAGAGTGAGTCATAAGGCTCTCCTAGTGTATTCGTATTCGTGGAATAATCGGAGGCAACTTCAGATGCGGTCATCGCAGATGTCTTTGAAAGCAGATAGGAGGCTCTGCCTGTAAAAGTTCCATTGGATAAAGCAAGTCTTGTTGCAGTGGGCTTCGGAACATTCGTTGTTTTAACAGAGGCGGCCAGTTGACCATTGTAATACACATCATACTTGGATCCCTCGTGAGAGAGTGTAAGCATAACCCACTTCTGTTGAGGGAACGGCGGCAGTGGAAAGGTTTCAATATATGACTTGCCAGTCTGGTTGGTTGTCTGTATACAGAGTTGTGTCTTAGGAAGTCCAGGACGAGATGCATCAGGGGCCTGTAGGAGTTCAATCCAGAGAGACGTGTCAAACTGAAGGAGTTTTGCAAATCCAGGATGGGTGCACGTGCTCGTTGAAGTATCACAGATATCGAATGAATCCGTAGTAGAGTTAAAATTTGCAGTGTTTGTAGTGGTATCGTAAATTGCCGCAGTACGAGGAAGTGACTGTATATAGTAAAAAATACGGAAACTTGAACTCTGATTCTTTAAGAAATTTGACACATAGGTGGCATCATTTGTAACCCAATTTGTTGAACCTTGATTGCCATCAAGAATCCACGGACCTGGATCAGAACTTTTCGTTATTTTAGGTGTAAAAAATATGCTAAATGCATAAATTGTAACTATGATGACAAGCGCCGCGATGAACCAGATGATCATCTCTCTATTGAAGAGCAGGAGTTCCTATCCCACGCATTTCACCGGAAGAGACTACACGCTCCACTGTTCCTAAGTTTCGTACGACTACATTGGCAGAATAGCGTGAAGGAACACTAAAAAGAGTGTCCTTGTCTCCACCCATCGGTATCTTTCCTCCAAAGGTTGTACTTGCAGCCCACTTACCATTCAAGTAGAGTTCCATGATTGAATCGCTGACAACTATGCCCACGCGATATGCTACATTCGGTATGATATCTGTGGAGACATGGAGCCAATTAGGTGTACCGCTTGTAGTTGCAGCAACCGCAAGATAGATAATGATTTTTGAAGCACCTGCATCATAAAATGCAATCAGAGATGGGTCAAGCGGAACACCGAGCGTGGCATCATTCAGATACGGAAATGTCCGTATAGGCTGAACCATCGTTGCCGCAGTACCCGTTGGGGTGGATATTCTTGATGCTGTGATGGCACCTGCAATGGCTTGAACATCGGCACTCGTGCATTGTGAACCTTGAGGGAGCGCTCCAGTCGCAAGTGTAGTTGTTGCTGCAGTTGCTGCGCCGGCTGCGGCAGTGGCAGCACTTGCTGCAGTTCCAGAGCCTGCTGTTGTCTTGTAGGCAAGTACATACTTCATGTTTGTATCGGCAGTAGGAATGGTGGCAATCACTTTAGTATCAAAAAAGAGACTGAAATTCTTTGTCGGAAGTGTCTTTGTTGCAGCAGTATCTACAAATAAGTTCGCAGGATCCGAATCTGACCAAGAATAGGTCCAATCGGATTGAGGAATATGAATGAGAGCATTTGGATTATTGCCAAAATCAAAGATTGGATAGATTGTGTAGTTAATAATAACAACAACTAATGCAGCGATAAAAAGAACCATGAGGCCCCAGATTAGATACGGCGTGACCGATGCAATGAATCCTTCACCTGTGTTCGCCGTAAAGGAGACTGACGGAGGTGCGATATAACGACTTGTCATCGCAAGGGCATTGCGAATCTTTTGAGCATAGTCTTCAGTACTCATTCCCCTTCTTCTTTATGATGTTTTCTTGTTTTTCCAGAAAACTTTGACTTAGCAGCCTTGGCTAAATCACCCTTTTTGGGGTCGAAATTAATGCGCTTGTAGTATTTGCGTGTCTGCCCCTCATCGCATTGACGGAGTTTATCACGAAGATAGCAGACAAAGGAGATTCGTGTAAAGTTTTTATTTGTACCGAATGTTCCAGTCGTCGGATCATCCTTATAGATATCAGGAAGTGCCTTATTCTTCTTGGCCTGCTCAGGTGTCTCACTTAGTTCTGTATTACAGTGCCATTGATGCACATCCATGGCCAAGAAATCACCCGTGCGAATATTAAACCCAATACCGTATTGCGGAAAGAGTGTATATCCGCCAGAATAGTCTCCACGTTCAATCACGGAGAGATTGCCAAATCCGTCCATAAAATCACCTGCATCACAGTGGAGGGCTGTACGAAAATTACGATTTAGTGTCACTGAACTGAAGCATGTATTTTCAATACGGTACATGGGCTTCTTTGAGGCGGCGGCGTGCTGTTTCTTATGCGCTTCGGGCACTAACTGCTTAAATTTATCGTCAACGGCTTCAATGAATGGAATACCGTGCCTGTACTGTTTGAAGAATCGCTGAGTATAACTCGTCAGACGGCACGGAAGTCCCATGAAGGGTGTCTTTTCAAAGAAACCGAGCACACTGCTCATTACATTGTTGTTTACACGCATCTTGCTGACTTTTCCATTCTGTATGTACTTTGCCGACCACTTTGTGATTTCTGTAGGATTGCGTTTCTTCCAGTAGGCTGATTTTGTATCAATGGGTCCTGCTGCAGCGCCACGATTGCGACTGGCGGCGGCCGTTTGATAGAATCCCTCCCAGCCGATACGAATTTCATCCGGTGAAAATACATTTTTGCGAAATTTTGCAAGAAGACGCTTTTCGCCCGTTTCAAGGTCAGTGCGATAGACATCCACATCTTCAGATAAAATTGTCTTCACTTCCTTTTCATTAAAATAGGTCCCCTCGCGCGCCTTGATTTCATCATTGGTCATGACATCTTTCACGTGAAGTTCCTTCACAGTTTTTTTCACAGGGTGCGTTTTTCCGGAAGGGATTTTGAGTCCCTCATAGATCTCTTCTGGAAATGAGTCACTCATTTACTTAGTGTACAGATAAACTACACCTGCAAAGGCAGCAACACTTGCGACCCCTACACCAAGTCCCTGAGCAAAGGAACGGTAGTCTATCTCTTCAAAATCAATGTGGGTTATCGTTGGATTCTTGCCACGGGCACCGAGGCGACGGTAGAACTGAATTGAATCATACTCTGAAAACTCGGGTTTCTTGAGTGATTTATTCACTGCATTATGGAGTATCACAGTCCACTTGAAAAGGTCTTCGCGTGAATCAAGGTGAGGTGTTAAGGGATAGAGTTCAAGATGTTTCACAAAGTGTTCACGGCAGACTGGACACGGAATCATAACACTAAAACCTTCATAAAATTCCTTTGCAGCCTTCTTTTGTGCATAGGTCGGTTTATTTGAATATCCGAGTGCACTTATGTGAATTGTATGCCAGAAAAAAGGCCCCCAGACTTCGGGAGGTATTTTCATCTCTTTGTTTGCGTCAGATATTTAATTGTATAGTATTTCCCCAGGTCTAAGGATTCGAGTCGTATCATAAAATAAGTTGGTATGCGACAGGCCCGCTCAGGCTGTTCAAATTGTGGCGGAAATCATGGATACAGACAATGCATGGCGCCTATTACAAGCCATGGTGTCATTGCAATTCGCGTACGCGGAGGTTGGAATCCATCAAAAGTCCTTGCAGAACAGGAGTCGGCGATTACAGGATTTGAGGGTGCAGGTCCGATTGAATATCTGCTGATTCAGAGGCGCGATAGTCTGGGATTTGTAGAGATGATGCGTGGAAAATACAGTCTAACAGATTATATCTACATTATTCGGCAATTAAAGGGAATGACTGTGCGCGAGCGTGAGCGATTTGTGACGCTTCCCTTTCAGCAACTCTGGAACGAACTTTGGGGAGCAGATCATTCACATACACAGTATCGGCAGGAGAAGGAGAGTAGTCGTGCAAAACTCGATGCCATTCGCGAGAATGGAATCATTAATGAAAATGGTGAGCGTGAAACACTTAGTGATATCTTTAGCAAGATTGGACCCGGTTGGGAAACGCCCGAATGGGGATTTCCGAAGGGACGACGGGATCCCTATGAATCTGAGCGTGAATGTGCACTTCGTGAAATGTGGGAAGAGACGGGACTTCATGAGAAGGATGTTCAAATGATTGAAAACTTGGAGCCCATTCAGGAGACTTTTTTTGGGTCAAATCATATTCATTACTGCCATAAGTATCGCATTGTCTATGTGAAGGAGAATGTGAAAGTGACATTTGAAAATGCAAATGAGCATATGAAGCGTGAGATTGGTGATCTTGGGTGGTTTCCGCTTGATGTGGCATTATCAAAGATTCGAGATGAGAATGTGGAAAAGAAGGAGGTACTCTTACGAGTCACAACCATTCTGCGAAACTATTGTCCTCTTGTGCTTGGCGCGGGCATTGTATAAGAAGTTTCAAGTCTCTTAGTAGATGGGTGATAGTCCACTTTGGGAAGATGAGCCTGAGGGGGTGCCAGAGGATGCTGCGTCAGTATCTGCAAGCCCAGTTCAAGAAAATGAAGTATCTGCTGAAGGAAGTCCTATTCAAGAAGAAGAAACCCCTGCTGCTCCTGCTCCTCGGTTGGCATCTGCAAATGAAGGCTCAGCCGAAGGAAGTCCTATTCAAGAAAATAATACTCCTTCTCAGGCTGCTTCTGAAAGTCCAGTTCAAGAAAATGACGACGACGGCGATTATAACTATATCGAAGAAAACAAAACACCCCCCAAATCTGTGCAACCTGCCCCTGCTGCCCCTAAAGCACAACCTGCCCCTGTACAACTACCCCCAGTACAAAAGCCCGAAAGAAAAGGTATAACAATTAAATCAACACCGCTTATTCAAGAAATTGACTCAGATGCAGATGAAGATAGTGAGGCTGAGTCTGAAGTGTCATTGCCCCGTGATGCAGAAAGTCCTCTTCCTGATCTCCCTAACTTAACAGAACCTGAAGAGACTGAGTGGGAAGATCAAGATCACTGGGAGGACCTAGCAGGCCTCTATCCAGATCTTGATGACCCTCGCTTTATTGAAAAACTCATGGAAAAGCGTGAATTTGCCGAGGCCAAGCAGCCTGATATTCAATCACAGATTGATGCAGGTGTAAATCCATGCGATATGGAAAAAGACTTTGAACTCACGCCTGTTCAGCGATTTGTTTCTACCTTTCTCTCACCTTCGACACCCTATCAAGGAGCCCTTCTCTATCATGGTGTAGGTGTAGGTAAAACCTGCGCAGCCATTACAATCGCCGAAGGATATCTAGACCGCTATCCTCAAGATGAAGTCTATATTCTTGCTCCTCAAAATATTCAGCCCAACTTCGAAAAGACCATTTTTGATGCACAGAGAATGACAATTGGAAAGGGAGAAGAACAGAATACGATAAATTCTTGTACAGGTGATAAATATCTTGCACTGACTGGAAGTCTTCTTGAGCGCGACCCGAAAATTATACTGAATCGCGTAAAGGATCTCGTTAAATCGAGATACAAAATATTCGGCTACATTGAATTTGCTACAGTTATTAAGAAAATCCTCGAACGCTTTCCTGATAACGAGACTCTTGCAAATGAAGAGATTCGCAAAACCTTTAGTGGAAAAATGTTGATTATTGACGAGGCGCACAATCTACGCGACATGGTGGAAACAGCATCTGAAAATCTTGATGCACCTGGAGGTGAAGGCGAAGTGAAGGATGCAATTGAAGGAAAAACTCTAACAGGACCACTTAAGCGAGTACTAAATGTTTCTGATGGACTTGTTCTTGTCCTATTAACAGGTACTCCTATGTTCAATAATCATAAGGAGATTATTTCCCTGCTGAATCTCTTATTAATCAATGATAAGGTGCCACTAAGTGAACATCTTTCAGAAGAGATTTTTGACCGTAAATCCGGTATTTTAACGGAATCTGGTGCTGCAAAACTCGGCAAAGTTGCCCAACGCTATGTGAGTTTCATGCGAGGTGAAAATCCTCTGAGTTTTCCTACACGCCTGATGCCCGTCGCTCGCAAAGGTCAAGTCTTACCCGCACTCGAAGGATGGCCTGTCTATGGTCCCAATGGAGAGTATTATGTTGCTAAGGACCGCGAAGGACATGATACAGACGGCCCTGATATTATTGAAGAATTTATGAAGAATAGTCTACCAATTATACCTTGTGTGTTTGAAGGGGACACTGCTGCTGATTACATTAAGCTCACAGAGACTATTGGCACGGATCTTAGTATTGCAACCCAGAATAAACTCATTCAAGCAGGTAATTTTATCTTTCCAAAAATCCGTGATGGAAGTGTAGTTACTGAGCGTATTGAAAGGTATGGATTTAATTTTACATTTAGTAGGAGTGGAGAAACACAGAAGGTCCCTGGTCGTAGCCGAGCAAAAGATGGCACAATTCGAACACCAACTGTGCAGTATGAAAATAAAATAAAAGATACAAACTGGTTACTCGAAGAGAATATTGGCAACTTTAGTCCCAAGACAAAGTTTTTCCTTCAGCAGGTGAGACATGCAAAGGGCTGCGCATTCATCTACAGTCGATTTGTACCTGTAGGTGCTTTGAGTATTGCGCTTGCGCTTGAGGCCAATGGATACACACTCTATGGCGCTGAGTCTGGCCGCGGGCTCCTGAAGGGCGGAGCATTAGGTGGATTCGGTCGTCAGTGTGCTATGTGCCCTGGGCGGGAAAGGGGACACACAGGGCATCCTTTTGTACCTGCGCGATACGTACTGCTTACAGGTGTGGCCGAGTATTCTCCAAGCAACGAGGCTTCAATTCAGGCACAGAGACGACCTGACAACAAGGACGGGAGTAAAATAAAAATTGTCATTGGTTCGCAAGTGGCAGGTGAAGGCATTGACCTGAAATTTATTCGCGAGATTTATATCTTTGATAGTTGGTTTCACTTGAATAAGACGGAGCAGATTGTGGGTCGTGGCATTCGTACATGCAGTCATGCGCTCCTACCTGAAGCAGAGCGCAACTGTACTGTCTATTTACTGGCAAATGCATTTAACGGAGATGCAGAAGATCGTGAAACAGTCGATCTCTACACTTACCGAACGGCTGTTCAAAAGGCGATTCAAGTTGGTCGTGTGTCCCGTGTTCTGAAGGAATATGGCGTCGATTGTAATCTAAATCGTGAAGCCATTAGTATAACAAAACTCGCCAGAGTGCCCATGGTCGATAGTCAAGGGAATCCGCGGTCAACACGCCCTGTCATTCGAAAAGATGGTACCAAAGCGGAGATTCCTCTACGAAATGATACACCCTTTAGTGCACTTTGTGACTGGATGGAACGCTGTGAGAGTTTCAAATGTAAACCTTCGGTTGTAATCGATCCCGATACATTAAGTGATAAGACATACACAGAATATTCAGCAAAATGGCGTGAGCACCAACTTATTCAGAAGATGAAGAGTCTGTTTAAAACAGAGGACGGTCATCAGCAGGCATTTATTTCCATTGAAGGACTTCAAGAGGCATTCTTAGTAGATGATATTCCCCAGAAGGCAATTTCAATGATGATTCATAATATCATACGAAATAAATCATTACACTTGGAACTTTTTGGAAAACAGGGACATATTATCTATAAAAATGGATACTTCCTTTTTCAACCTGACCAAGTTCACGACGAAATCATTCCACTTGCTCTGCGAGTAGCACCCTTTCCGCCAAAACGCGATGCCTACGCGACTGTCATCGATGAACCGGTGGCAACTGTATTGGCTGCAAAATCTGCAAATCAAGATGAACCTGAGGAGACATCTGCTCTTTGGAATGCAGTGGAAACCTGGATAGAGAATATAGATAAAAATGAAAGTAAGAAGGTGATTTTTGAAGTTGTAAAGGGCAAGTATGTGCCTCCTAAATTTATTACTACAGTTCTGAGTGAACTCTATGAAAATGATGATAAACTTCTTAAAATTGCACAAGAAAAACTCGGCATGGTTGGATATCTCTATGAAAGGGTAAAAGATGATGAAGTGTGGAAGCCATTACTAGTTCAATCGGTTAAAGAGGCGATGTGGGATGAATTTCTTACAAGTTCAGAACAATTTAACTTAGTCACGTCATGGATGGGAACAGATGAATTTGAACGAAACAAAACTCTATTCCAGGATCAATATATAGAAAAAGATGGTAAATGGTTATTTAGATTTGTTGATCTTCATACAGGTGAGATGAAATATCGATGTGAACAGGGTAATTGCAAACTTGATACAATTGAACAATTGACTGAGGGAGATTCTAAACTTGTGATTAATAGCACAACAACTGCATATTCAAAAGACATGCCTCATTTGGTCTATGGATTTTTAGTGCCCGCTGGAAAAGAGAATCAATCGAGTCATATGGCCTTTAAAACAGCACGCACGGTACTGGCCAATGCGACACTCCCTTCAGGTCTTGAATGCTCTACAGTTTCAAATCGCAATAAGAGAGACCCGCTACTTACAACACTTGGAACTGTAGTTGAACAATTTTCTGATGCAATTGATCTAGGTTTAGATGAAGATAGTATTAAGAGAATAAAGGGTTCTTTTAGTGGCTGCTTTTTACTTGACCTCGCCCTGCGCATGTTAGATAAGAAACACAGCAAAAAGCGCTTCTTTTATCGCAGTATTGAATCCTATAAGGGTGGTCATGTGAAACTCGAAGAGAAAAAGAGAAAATCAAAAAGCAAAAAAGAAGGGGAGGTCTAAAATTGATTAATCGTTTTATTTACTAGGAAAGGTACTATGGAACTCGATATACAGTTTGAGACAAAAGTGACTCTCACTGCAAAGGATATGGGAAAGGATATTACAAACTTGGATGAACTACTTGAAAAGAAGATTAAGGAGCAGTATGAAGGTCGTTGCTCACGAAATGGCTACGTACTTCCCAATACTGTGCAAATGATTTCTCGCAGTATGGGAATGGTTGAAAAGGGTCGCTACACTGGAGATGTTCTCTTCTATGCCGAGGCGGCGGCAAAGGTTCTACAGCCTCCTGATGGAATTGAGATTGAAGGCACTGTTATCCGTCAGAATCGTATGGGCATGTACATTGATTACCAGGGAGCCATTCGTGTCATGGTGCCTCGTGATCTGCATATTGGCGAGGTGGAGTTCAATGACCTTGTCAAGGTTGGAGATACAGTTCGTGTAGAGATTAAGAAGTCACGCTATCAGGTGAATGATACTTCTATCTTGTCTGTTGGCATCTTTAAGGGAAGGGTGAAGGCCGGTGCTCCAGAGGAAGAGAAGAAAGAAGAGTTTACGGAAGCGGATGTTGATGACGCTGAGGATGATGCCGCTGAGGCAGAGGCTGCTGCAATTGCCACTGCTGATGAGGAGGACGAGGAAGATGCAGAGCCCAGCGCGGAAGAAGAAGATATAGAGGAGGAAACTGAATAATAGATGAGTAGCCCCGCAAAGATTATAGAAAGGGATACAAACCATTTAGTGGAAACAACAATAACAACCGAAAAACTCTACCGGCAAACAATTCAACAAAAGCATATAGGGGTTCCCTATATAGCATTAGTACAAAGTTCCGTAACTTTAGAAACCCCCACAGAATCAAAAGTGGCAAATCTATCTCAAGATGAATATGACCGGCGCCGAAAACTCTGGGAGGCCATTAAGATTCTGATTAAGTCCGAGCAGGAGGAACTCTACCGCATTCTTAAGCGCAATGAAGTTGAGGTTACTGAAAATACAAATGGTATTTTTTTTGACGTCGGCAAACTCTCTCAGACCGTCGTTGCAGAGATTGAGAAGTTCCTCCAATTTTGCCAGCAGAATCGTGTGAACTTCGAACAGCGCGACAAGGAGATGGAGAATTTACGACAGGAAGTGTAAGGGTCTAAACTTAGATCGCAAATACTTGAAAGTAAGGATGGAATCACTACTTTCCAGTATCGAACAGAACCCAAATAAATCAAAGGTCCCCGAACTCATCTTAATGCCTGGAGAACAGATCTCCATGCCTGTGGATGAAACAACCCTAACCGAATACGGTATTCAGTGGGCACGCTTGAATCCTCCGGGTCCGGTTTCCCTCTGGCTCTGGTCAACAGACCCCGAATACCGCGCAGGAAGTGAAGTGCTTCGTAAGAAGATTCTTAGCGACCACATTGTTTGCCTTCAGGAACGTGCCCAGACAGGTGAAGGGTGTCGCCGTGGCACGAAGTCGAAGGTGTGTGATGCTCTTGGTACTAATGTTGAGAATGCCTCTGAAGAGAACTTTGAACTCCTTGAAGAGTCTGTGAGTGCACTCTGTGAAGTCCAGTGGATTCGCATCCATGAAAATGAGAAGAAGGTGACCTTTGTTCCGAAGGATCTCCGACTCTGGACAGCCGAGAAGCCTATTCTCTGGTCCCGTGAGCGCTATCGTTCAGCAGGTGAACGAGGTATTACATTGACTGGTCTTGGCAAGTGGATGAGTGACCGCGAGGATGCAAAGTGGCAGTGTGAGTATCCTATGGCCGAGGGAACTCTGGAGGTTATGAAACAGCAGTGGAAGGCGCTTGATGGAGGAATACCTAGTACTCGTAGTGAGTCAGGACGCCCTCTAAAAGAAGACTACGCGCGTGCACTTGGCCGTCTACAAGCGATTCGCCACCTGAACGGCCGTACTGGAGACGAGGTTAAAGTTTGAACTGTGTAGAAGTTCAGTACAAGCAGTAGGATTCAGATGGACTTGTCTAGTCAACAAGTCAAAGAAATAAAGGACATGCTCGAAAAATGGATGTCCAATCGCACTCATGAACTTGAAGTCACCTTCAACAAGGAGGGCGGTATGGATGCAGATTCATTTCTCAAAATCATTCGTCGTCTGAAGGAGCGAGGATTTGAAGAAGTGAATCCAAATAGTGATGAGAAACTCAATATTCTCTGTGAATCGGGTCTTCGTTTTACTATGAACTCCTTTGAAGACATTCAGGACTACTGCAATGACAATAAGTTAAATGATAAGGGCTGGCTCGCAATTGTAAAGAAGAAGATTGAGAAACGCGGCCCTGAAGATAAGTTTCGCGATACAGTTGACATAAATGAATACGGAATCCGCATTAAGACTCGTGAAGAGAATGATCGCGGAAATAGTGATACAGCCGCGCTGCACCAAGATGTCGAGAAGGCCTTTGAGGGGTGGGCAAATCTGAACAAGGCGTTTCGTTTGATTAAGCGCTGGAGTTTCAAGAAGAATGGTGTTCAGTTCGATCTCTCCATGGTGCGCTCTACAAGTTCAGGTCGCGCTGGATACAACTGGGTGAAGACCTTCAATGAAGAGAAGTTTGCGCGTAATCCGCCAGCCTATGAAATTGAGGTAGAACTTCTGCGTGAGGACCTTACTGATACTGAAAAGACAAAGATTGATGCGACCTCTTCAAGAGAGCAGCGTGACAAGGAGACAATGGGTGTCTACCTGAATCGGCTCATCAGTGGCATTGGTGAAGTCCTCCGTGGAATTCAGCAGAACTCTATTCTCATTCAGAGGTCCACAAAGCGTTCGGTCATTTCAGAATACCTCAAGGTTGCTGAACTTCCCACGGCTACCCCTGAGTTTCGTGGCGTGAAGCCGCGTACACTCCTTCTGGAGCACATGCGTTCTGAGCACACGGATGGACAGCCGAATATTCGTGATGGCTACAATGTGACGGATAAGGCAGACGGCCTTCGTGTACACGCCTTTGTCAATTCAGAGGGTGATCTCTATATGATTGACATGGCACTCAATGTGTATGCGACTGGTCTGCGGCAAATGGCGTGTGCGAACTCCCTACTTGATGGTGAATGGGTCACACGGAGAAAGGGTGAAGAAATGGTGACGGAGGATGGTGTTGTCGTGCATAAGCCTGGACGTTCTACCAATCTACTTCTTCTCTTTGATGTCTATTACCTCAATAAGAACAAGATCTGGAACCTTCCTTTCTATGAGAAACCTAAGGAGGGTCGGGTTGAAGAGGGGACTCGCCATGCAGCCCTCGCAAAATATATTAAGGAATGGCATACGCCTGATATCACGATTAAGGGATACGAAGAAAAGCGTGCACTTCTCCTTGATGTGAGTGCAAAGAGATTCTTCTTCGGCTCAAAAGAAGATCCACAGTCTATATTCAAAGTGATTAATGATGAGGCGTTTCCCTGGCAAGAAGGTCGTATCTATCATACGGATGGACTCATCTTCACTCCAAATGCGCTACCTCTACCTGCAAAGCCGAACTCGGCCTTCATGGAGCAACTCAAGTGGAAGCCGGCGGATGAGAACACAATCGATTTCCTTGTGATGATTGAAAAGGAATTCAAGGAGGATAAGGTCCATTATGGAAAAAATCCTACGACAGACCTCGAACCTTTACACGGATACAAGCGTCTTGTACTCTATGTATCCAGTCGCGAGGATGAGATTATGAATGACCCTCGCAAGGCAGTCCTAGCAAAGCGGTGGACAAAGGAGAAGGGGAAGCGCGGTGGTTATCGCGCAGTGGAGTTCTCTCCTATGAACTACATTGATACACTTGCCTCAACATCGTATCGTGAGCGCGAGGTCGATGAACTTCAGAACATGGACTATGTAACGAGTGAACTCGGCGAAATCATTCAGGACGGAAGCATTGTAGAGATGCGTTACGAGCCGAGCAATGAACCTGGTTGGCGCTGGATTCCTATGCGCGTCCGTCATGATAAGACAGAAAAGTTCCGCAAGGCCGCAGGTGGAATTGGAAATGCAGTCAAGGGAACCATGAATGCCGAGTTCGTTGCAAATGAGACATGGAACAGTATCTATGAACCGATTACGCCATCTATGATTCGCAAGGGCACGGAGGTGCCTGAGGAGGCAGAGATTGAAGCACTTGTAAAGGCGCGTCAGAATATTCCGCGCAAGATGGTCTATTCGGGGCAGCGGAAGATTACTGCGCTAAGTGAAACCTACATGCGTCCCATGCGTGATTTCCACAATGACTGGATTAAGTATCAGGTGCTTCTGAAGTCAGTGCTCGGTGGTGAGAAGAAAAAGAAGGTTCTGATTGACATGGCTTGCGGAAAGGGTGGCGACCTTCACAAGTGGGAGAAGCTCATGCCGCGCTTTGTGCTTGGTATTGATTATGCAATGATTGATATTCTGGATAAAAATAATGGAGCGTACAATCGTATGCTGAAGGATATTCTGAAACTCGGTCGTGCAAATGTACCTGACATTGTCTTTGTGGCAGGTGATGTGACTATGCCAATTATTACAGGTGAAGCCGGTCGCACAGAAGAAGAGAAGAAGATGTTGCGCACTCTCTTTGGCCAAAATACAGGTGGTGGCGTTGCTCCCTATATAGATGACTTGGCGGGCATCCTGCAAAACAAAGCCGATGTGATCTCCTGTATGTTCGCCCTCCACTACTTCTTCAAGGACAAGACGACCTTTGATGGCTTCCTGCGAAATGTTGCCGATTGCTTGAAGGTGGGTGGATATTTTGTAGGATGCTGCTTTGACGGTGGCTCTGTCTTTGAACTACTACGCGATGTGAAGACGGGTGATTCGCATGTTGGAAAGCAGAGTGAGGAGATAATCTGGACAATTCGCAAGGACTATGAAGGTACTGAACTCCCTACAACGGATGATGGGTTTGGAAAGGCCATTACAGTAGAGTTTGCCTCCATTGGGCTTCCTCACCAGGAGTATCTGATGCCGTGGGACCTTCTTGTAGCAAAGATGGATACAATTGGCTGTGAACTCGTAAAGGACCCTGTGAATGAACTCGGTCTGAAGACTTCGACCAATCTCTTCTCTGCGAGTTATGAAATGGCAAAGGATCGTAAGTACGGCTTGGAGAAGTTTCCTGCCATTCAGCAATTCAGTTTCTTGAACCGCTGGTTTATCTTCAAGCGCGTAACGGATGGAAAGGTGGTGGCACCGTCGCGTGTGCAAGCACCCGCAGCACCTGTTCTCATGAAGCAAGGCAGTGCACCGCGTCCTGGAGAGTCTGTGGCGGAGGATCTTGAGGCCGAAGGCGAGCCTGAGGACTTTGTGAAGTCGGTGAAGCCAGTTGAGCCGCAGGCAACCTATGCACCAGGCCAGGTGGTCCAATTCTCAATTGAGGCGCCGATAACCAAGGATGATAACACGCGCAAGTGGCTCTCTCTCATGATTCCTGTGAATATCCCTGACCAGGAGGATCCAAAGGCAGTCTATCCTACAATTGAACATTTCCTTGCAGGAATGAAGTACAAATTCTTCTCCAATCAACCTGAAAAGGCAGCACTTTTCCAGATAACTGGCTTCTATGGAATATCACTTTCACAAATTAAAATTGCAGCACAGGCAAAAGCCAAGAAGTATTATGATTTGCTGACAGAGCAGTTGACACTTATTAAGAAGAATCTTGTAGGTGATAAGAAGACCGTATTCAAGGAGAAGGCGGACTCTGGACTCTTCTGGAGGGATGAAAAGATGCGACTCCTGAAGTATGCACTTGAAGTCCGCTTGGAGAAGGACGAATCTTTCCAGGCAGCACTACAGAAGGTAAAGGGTGAGCGCCAGTATCTCCTTTCAACAGGTGCAGTGGAGCCGGATTTCAATGGTGTATTTAAGCAGCGTAAGATTGTAGGTGAGAACAAACTTGGCAAGGCGCTTATGGAACTTGTAGACTATACGGTATAAGTAGAATGGAGTATATGAATACCTTAAAAGATTCAGTAATGACTTCTGTTGCTTTAAAGATTTTTCCTTCTGAAGAATCTGCAAGTTATGCACATATTTTTAAGAGTACTTTTACAGTTCTTGATAAGTCTTTGTGGAAAGACCTGCAGAATTTTAATCCTGACCGGCTTTCAAATGCGCCTTACAAAAATAAGCCCCGAGGCGAAAATAATATGAAGTCGGTAAATTTTCATAAGAAACAGATACAACAATACGGCCAGACGTCACCTATTTGGGTTGCAAAAGATGGAAATACACTTACTCTTCTAGATGGTGCGCATCGCCTAGTAGCAACCTATTTAGCGGGAAAATCAGAGATTCCTGCATTTATTGTTGACCTGTCCTAAAGATTTGCCTCTTAGATACTATAAGAAGAATGCCTGAAGACTGGCAAGTGCTCGCCACGAAGAATAAACATCCTCGTGATGATCATATCAGATTTTTTGAGCCTACCCACACCTATTACATTGACGGGAGTTCCACGAATGTCATCTCTTGTACCGGATTTCTCCACAATTTTTTCCCCCATTTCGATCCGAAGGCGACGATTACCAAAATGATGCGCTCGCCGAAGTGGCCGCAGTCAAAGTATTTTGGAAAAACGGCGGAAGAGATTGAAAAAGGCTGGTCCGATTCCGGAAAAGAAGCGAGTGGCCTCGGAACGGCCATGCACTTGGCCATTGAACAATTTCTAAATGGTGCTCTGGACCGAATTGATCCGGCCGTGAAGGAGACACCCGAGTGGCAGTATTTTATGAATTTCTGGTCTGTCCATGGCCATGACCTTGAGCCCTTTCGTATGGAGTGGGAGGTCTGGTCGGCTGCACATCTTCTCTGCGGCAGCATCGACGGCGTATTTCGTCGTCGTTCCGATGGAAAGATTGTGATTTATGACTGGAAACGCTCAAAGGAAATCAAATCTACAAATGACTTCGAGCACGGCTATCCGCCACTTGAACATCTGCCAAATTGTAATTATTGGCACTATACTCTGCAATTAAATACATATCGCTGGTTTCTTGAGACCCTCTATGGCCTTGAAGTCGGTGATTTGTATTTAGTAATTCTGCATCCGAACAATCCGAATTATCGCCGTATTCGTCTCAATCGTCTGGAGAAGGAGGTTCTCGATATGCTCGAGTGTCGTACACGAGCCGTGAAAGCGGGTGGAAAACAGACAATTCTTCTACCAATGCCTGATTGTCAGATGGATTAAATATCCGCAAATGTTTCTCTGAGTGTTTCTGGGAGTGCATCCACTGTTACAGGTGAAATGGGTTCACCTTTCTTTACTAGGAACGAGTATGCACCGTCGATATAAAATACGACATATGCATAATCATAATAGCCTATGATACCGTGCGGTATATCATCGCCTTCATTAAATACAGCAAATCCAGTTTCAGGTTTGTTGAACATACCAATCATCTCCTCTACAATCTCTATATTTACGAAGGGTGTTTCCTCTTTTGGATCAAGTGTAAGTCCGTAATCAAGAGCACCATAGCGATCCTGATCACCCTGTCTCTCTGTCTCAAAGGGAACAAGTTCATAGGTTACATCATCGCCTTCTAGAAGATTGAGTACAAAATCTGGTAAGGTGCTGGTCTCAACAGGAGCCTCAGCAGGAGCCTCAGCAGGAGCCTCAGCTTTGACCCCCTCCTCGCGTGAAAACTCCTCGAAGAAGTGAGGAATTTCAGGTGTTCTCTTCTTACAATCCATGTTCATTAACTCAGCCCACTCAGATGTATCTTCAGGTACAATATACTGATCAATCATCCGCACAGTCCCACTGAGTTTAGAGAGTGTTCCAATACGACGGTTTCGCTCTTGTAAAATTTGCGCACGGCGACGAGGGAATCGTATAAGTTCCTCAATGAGTCGCAGTAAAAAGACTCTGCTCATATCTGTCTTATCCACATCAGGAAGCGCCTTCACATGGAGCAAGCATCGTTTTTCATCCGGCCGCCATACACAGCGATTGGATGCAGTGCAGTCACCCTCTGTCAACTTTCTACAGTCTACGCGAACCACCGAGGGTACTTTACTTTTTGGCTCATGGTCCGTATCAATGAATCGCTTCATGCGTTCAGCCAGTAGTATCTGTAGAAGTTCACGTTTCCTGCCCACTGAGAGATTGTATCCGAGTTTCTCTGAATACGGCATAATAATCTCGTGAATTTTGTTTTTCCAAGGAATGCCTTCTTTTGATAAAAGCCAGTTGCTCACTGAGAGGCGAAAATGCTGGAAAATCTCCTCAACTTCGTTCTCTGTTTCAATCTCTTTCGTAATGGAGACTGTTTTCTTATCGCCTGTGCTCTTGTCACTTGCGGTCTCGGTCGGCCGTCCTATTTTCTCATTAATAGTCCACTCAAATTCAATTTCTGTCAAGTCATCGATTTTGCCTCGAATTTTCTCGGGATCATTCGCATCTGAGACAGGAACAAAAATACCGTTTTCAAACTGGACGGCTTTAATGACCTTTGTTTTTCCGTACGGAAGACGAATAATTCGCTGGAGTTTGTATCCAGGATAGTCCTCAAACATCGCCTCATTTTCCTCATAGAAGTTCCAGGCAACTTCAACAGGTGCAGGTGTAAATCCCTCCCATCCAAAGTAAATCACAAGACTATTTTGAGTCTGCATGAATCCGTCATCAATCACAGGAAATGCGATTTCATTGTCCTCGTCGATTTTAAGTGTTACTGCAACAACGTGATTGTAGACATCACGAATAACACCTACAAAGGTTCCAATCTCAGCCAGAATTCCAATTAATGCAGTCAGTGTGGGAAGTGTATTCTCAGGGCGTGCTAATTGTTGAATTCCAGTATAGACTGTCGGCGCCTCGTTTGCACACTTTGTCCTAAATGTTTCGATGGCATCAATAACTGCAGCAGGGAGTTGAGGAGACTGTGTATTGTCACTCTTTACACGCATGGTATGAATATGTCTAGCGGATCCTTTTTCATCCACTGAATTCTTTACGAAGAAGAGCGGCTCCCAAATCTCCTCCCTATGAATTAAGAATCCAATATCACACGACTCCATTGCTTCCGTTACGCCAAAGGGAGGGCAGCGAATTATGTAGTTTTTATCATCCATCATTTCAATCACTACAAAAAGAATGCCAGGTCTATTAATCCTATCTCCCTGTTTAGTAATAAGGGCGGGCATGAAAATATTCGGCTGTGCCAAGAGATGTGCAAACTGACGGTACTCTTTTAGTTTCTTAGGATTATTCAGGAAATTCATAAAATTATCGTAGGACTTCTTAATGCGTGCAATGTAGGGATATTGCTGCGACCGTTTTGGGTTTAAGTTTCTCACAGCAAAGCGCGTCAGTTCAGCCGCTGTATATTGTTCATTGGATAAAGCAGGTGTATAGAATTCAAGCATGAGATTTCCAAAGTTAATGGAAGTGAAGAGTTTCACACCTGCAGGGCCACTAAAAACTTCCTGCAGACGAACGCGTACATCCATTACCGAATTTTTCTTGAAAAAGGGCGCAATGGCCGCAAAAAAGGATTCAGCACGACGAGACACACGATTGTCGGCCGCGATACGCAAGAATCCTTCTGAAATTGGTTTCGTTCCCAATGTCATTGATTTTGTCACAAGGGAATCTGGTTTCTGATGAAAATAGGTATTAAGAACACTCGGAACAAGAGCAAGTTGCGGCTCACCACGTTTCATTTCAAGGGGAAACTTTGTGTCCTGCACTATTGTACGCTCGTGTGTGCGATTCATAACATCCTCGTAGTTTATGCCTTTAATTTCCGCATCCTCATCGTATGCATCCTCCTGTAATTCTGGCGCCTCGACATCCTCTTTATTCTGCAATTGAAAAAATTTCGAATATGTGCCTTTCGATGTAAACTTTCGTTTTTTGAAGCAGCACGGTAGACCCCAGTGTGCGGGGTGAGCTTTGTTCATAAAGCCAACATACTTATCTTCTTCACGCTTGTATACGGTTGCACCTTTGTTATTCTCCCCCTTTCTAATTAAATCACCATTACAGAAGGGACAGTGATAGGCAAGTTTCTGCTTATTTTTAAATATTTCATCGGCTTCTGGACGAAAGACACCTTCTTCTTCAAATTCGCTCGGTCTCAAAGGTATTTCATCTTCAATACAGAAATATTCTGAGCAGATATAATATCTCTGATCTTTCAAACTTGTTCCATATTTGAGGACTGAGAAGGTATTGTCATCAACCTCCTTTTGCGTTCCATAAGTAAGCGCAATTTTTGACTTTTTAGAAGGATCCGCAGTAACTTGGTTTATGTAGTTTGCTTCTAAGAATTCTACTTCATTATTTTTAATGTCTTCAGCATAGAGTTCAAGCATACGCCGATACTGTTTCTCATTGAGAACAGCAGGCTGTCGCATCTGCGCAAATTGGCACATCTGTCCATAGCCATTATCTTCTGGCCCTGGTATAAATCCAAACAGTGTTGGGTCGGCCTGTTGGAGGCGTTTAATAAAATAGTTTGCAATGGAGATTGTCGACTTCGATTTGTCGGCTGGCCCTACGTCTGGATTAGGAGCCTCCTGGCCGGCTTCTTCAAATACTGCTGCTTTTGCAAGTGTGGCAACTGCTGCCTTGTCAACCGGTTTTGCTACAGGATATGTCATCATAACTGAGAGAAGTGTAAGAACTCTCTGGAGGTTGGTAATTGAATCCACGCGTTCAATCTGAAATGTGTAGGTCGGATGATGAGCAGTAATATTAATGTCAATTCCAGGATTGTATTTCAGCCTGAATACACTGTATTTTGGTACAACAGGTATAATCTCTTCGGCGCGCGTGACAAATTCCTGGTATTCCATTTGTGCTTGATTCAGTGTAATTTCAAAGGCTTCTGCAGTTTTTTTAATAATTGTATCGGCCGGTATTTTTGTCGCAACAAGTTGTGACATGTAGAGTTGAACGCGATCCTGTGCATAGAAGTTACTGATTGCCTTGTAGCGAAGTGTCATGAGTGATGGTGAGTTGCTAGGTGGTGGAATCTCCTGGAAGAAACTACCGAATGCCTCAAGGCGTTTAGACATTTCACGGCGCTCAATTTTATCTCCTTTGATTGTGATGCTGGCCTGGAATGACATTTCATTGAGTTGTGGGTCCTCGGCTGCAAAGGGAAAGCCGCGGATTCCCTGTTGAATACGCTGTCTGAAAAGTTCAGCACTCTCAGCCTCAAACTGGCGTTGCCCTTTACGAGGCTGAACGACTACTGCGGCTGTACCGTCATCAAGAACTTGTAGAGTAGCATATTCATCACCCATGTCAATCTTGCCAAAGAGAAAATCATTTTTGGGTGCAGGATTCTTTTCACGAGCCCACTGAAGAATCAGGCATGGATCTGCAAGTGCTGGAACAGGAACACCTCCCTTTAGTACATGGAGTTTTGTGACAGGCGTTGAGTCTTTGGGAAGTAATCGAAGAAATGGGCGCACCTGATCAACGGACTGTTCATAAAAGAGAGTATCCACTGTTTTGCTGTCCGTTCTATGGAGCCATACAAGACGTAGTGACTTAATTCCTTCAATGCGCAGATTTACATCGCCTGAAAACTTTGCTAGACTCGGTTCAATGGTATTTCTCAAGAGTTTTTCACGGGCTGTGAAATAGGTGTGGGCTCGTTTGAGTTCAACAACTTGCTCGGCTGGAACTGTATCACCCTTTGTTGTATTGGAGATATAATCAGAGTTAAAATACGGTTTGATAAATCCGAGATAACGCGCCTCATTACTAAAAGTCTCCTGCACATCAACAATCTTAGAAAGCAAAAAGAGTCGAAGGACTGGTTCATTTTTTGCGTAGAGATAGGTGTCTTCGTAGAGAGTTCGGCTACGGGAAACAAGATTTATTAGCATTTTATTTCCACCATCGTCGACGAAGGCCTTATTTCTACCTGTTTTTAATAACGGGTCATGAAAAGATAAGGGTTTCTTTGAACCAGGCTCTAAGTAATATGCATCAAGGGCCTGGTATGTTTCGGTATTTTCAGTGTATTCTGCAAGAAACTGGAACTGCGGAGCAAACTTGGCATCATTTTTTTTCTTATTGTAAATGGCCATTTTGATGTCATTCATTGTATAAAAAGGGAAAATAGATACTTTAATGACTTCAGTAGGTTCTCCACCCGTTTCAAGAGGAGTCTCGGTAAAATATTGGATTTCTAGAGTGATTGGACCAAAGGGGTCGGATAGACTCGTGTAGAAATCAGGCTCAAAGAGTGTTTTCCAGAGATCAATTTCATCGGCAATAGAGCCGGCGATACTCTCTTGATTAGAGTTCTGACTGCCCTCCATCTATCTGTTATTCGGATATTGTCCCTATGACAAAACTCGACGCGTCTTTTTTAGAGTCATATTTCGGAGAGTCTGTGATTTTTACACCACAGTAAGAGACGGGGTGTGCAGAGAAGTCTTCGTAGGTGTAGATTCCTTGCTCTTCGGAAATTTTCAGAAGCCAGCCGAAATTATTCCAGAAATCGGGGCCGTGACCAATAGTAGTAGTAATCATATGCGCCATTTCATGGAGAGCCACGAAAGTCATGACATTCTCCTTGACAAGAGACTCATTGTTCCCTTGGCGCTGTCGGAGACAGAGGTGAACAGATTCACCTTTATTGACGCTGTACGAGGTATGCTCAGCATCCGGAGTTGATTCGCTGATTCGCGAGGGTTCAGGCTTGAAGTTCTGTCTGAGTTGCTTGACCTGGAGTTTCTCAGGATAGGTGGCAATGAGATAATTGTAGAGTTTCTGCATACGCTGGCGAACACGAGCAAGAAGATCGGCGGCTTCCTGTTTATCAGGCATGTCACGGACCTGGTAGGTGTTTCCATCAACGGAACTCTTTACAGCAACTGTTGGATAGGCACTGGTCTGTATATTTGACAGGGCACTAAACATATTTTTTGATATGTTCTGGAGCCATGATGAGTCGGACATATCACTTACTAGTGCTTCCGATTTTTGCGGGATTTCTTATTAGCACGACGGGTCTTGCGCGCAGTGCGGCGGCGTGTCTTGCGCGCAGCGCGACGGCGACGACGGCCACCAACTGAATTATCATTTTCTGCTTTTTCAAGCATATTTACTGCAGCATTCATGGCATTTCTGTTAATTCCATTACCATAACTGTTGGCTCCATTATTGCTTGCATTATTCGCATTATTGTTTTCAAATAAACTGGTATTAATCTTAGACAGATTCGTACTATTATTGTTGTTCATTCTATATTCTCATACGATTTTTTTATAAAAAATCAAATGGGAGTTTTAAAGAATTTACGCATTTAGTGCGATTTAGTTGATCTCGAGTGTGCGGCGGTTCACGTCAGGGTCGATCGTCGTCTGGTAGAAGACGGAAACCGGAACCTGCGGGTTCGGGGGCTCACTGCGGAGCTGGTAGTTGGCATTGCGGAGAGACTGGCCGACCGTGTTGATGCCGATGAGCGCACCCGCACTGAGGAAGTTCTTGCCCTTGAGGGAGCCAGTGCCCATCGGGTTCTGCTGCGCCCAAACGGAGTTCGGATCCTTCGGGAGGAGTTCACTCGGGGTCAGTTGGTCACGCGGGTAGCAACCCGCAGGTGCCTGCGCATCACCAAAAGCAGCAGGGCCCTCGGCTGTGCCAAGATCAGCAAAGCCCTGGGTCACATTTGCAACTGCATCAGAGGGACCACTCGCATTTGTAGGGACATCCATCGTCTCCTTCTTGCGCCTCTCGCCAGGCACATCATTCTGTCCAGGCTCCTCCGCATAATTAGCGGCAGGGCTGAGCGTGGCCTCAAAGCCCTCGCGTCTACCAAGGAGACCCGCCAGTGTCGGGTCAAGGATATAGAGTCCAGCCACAACAAGAACAACTAAGATTGCAGAAGTTACAACCGTGCGTGTATTGAGACCCATGGCCATTCTGATTCTGTTATAGGACAATCCTATATTTTTCGGAGAATCGGGAAAATTATCTTCAATCGGATTCTATATCCGAATCATCAGAATCCTCGCTATCGTCCTGTACATCACCATATTCGCGAAGATAGCGCTCCTTCAACTCCTCCACCTTTAGCCGGGCAATCGCTGACCGTAACTTTGCACGGCGAAGACGCTGGCGTTCGCCAGATCGCTTATCGTCCATTTCAATCTCCAGTGATGCATGGGATTCGGACAGAGGGATATCCGTAGATTCAATTAAGTCATTTGCTTGGGTGGACCCAGGTTGGATTACAATATTTCGAACCAGGGGCGCCTCCTCAGGAGTTGTGGCCCTCGGGGTCGTGGATTCAAGAAAACTTATCGGTATCCGGGGATTACTCTCAACAAATGATTGAACAGTAAAGAGCAGAACAAATCCCTTGCTCTGAATTTTAAAATGTTTGGGTACCCATCGAACGGAGACCCAACGCGACTCGGGTGTATAGTCAAAGGGAGCAAACTCACACTTCAGATTCTTTCGTAACTTTTCAGCAGTGATTGCCGTCGTAAACCATGACACAATTTGCGGCTGTAGGGTGTTTACAACTACATCACGAAATGCCTCCACCTTTTCTGTGGCAGGGGCAAGCACCTGTGCGGGCTTTGAGATATCAACAGCGTCAGTGACAATAGTAAAGTCACTCTCCTTCACATTTGCAACATAGATGGAGTCCTTTGAGTAGAAAACAGGCACATCCAGTAAAAGCTTCATTTCTGCGGGAAGTAGATAAAAACGGAATCAAAAGAAACCACAGGTGAGGAACGAATGCCGGTCGAAAAACAGCCAATGATTGAACGTATCATTATGTATCTTCAAAAGGAAGAGAGTCTCAAGAAATTACATCATTATGTGATGGATCCACTTCTAAATCATATTCTGGAGAGAGTCTTTCCGTATATTGTCCTGACCTGTGTGCTTTTTGGACTGCTGCTTATATTGGCTATGTGTACATTTGCAGCCGTTGTCTTACAGATGAAGAATGCGTCCAGCCTACCAAATGTCTTTGCTCCTATGGTAGGAGATGGCGCTTGATAGGAATCAATTCGGTGATTTGGTTCGTAATTGGGTTCACTATGACAATCTTTCCCAAAATCTAAATCGTCAAATTCAAAATGCCCGGAAAGTGAAGGAGGAGTTTGAAGTAAAGATTATGAATTCCCTTAAAGACTATAAGATGGAAAATGCGATTATTCAGGTGGCAGGCGGAAAACTCAGTATTGCGGAAGAGAAACACTCAAATCCTCTCACAAACTCTCGTATCGAAGAACTGCTACATGAATATTATGAAAGGACAGGACGGAAGGCTGCAGATGAGACTGCAGAGATTATGAAATTTCTCAAGGCGGAACGTGGCTCAACCACAAGCAAGAAACTGAAAAAACAAACAGCCTAAATGTGGCCCTCGAATAAACTTTAGTATGGTCATCAATGTCTAACTTTCAACGGAACTTCACCCACTGGCTGAACTCAGATGTATATTTAAATCACGGAACAGATCATGTAAAAAGACATTATTTTCTACGGAAACTTATTGATACAATTCTTATTAATATGAAAAAAGAAGGGTATTCATTTTGTCTTGCGCCCAATGAACTTGTACACAGTTTCTTTCGACTTGTCTTCTACACGCATGAAAAGAGACGATACACAATCCCTCAAAATGAACAAGCATATCCTGAAGACTATGATTGGTATTTACATGTACTTGGAGATGAATGGTGGGATAGCCAGTGGGAACGATGGGACCAACTTGGAGATTTTTTTGAGAATTCACTCTTTTCTGCTAAGATTCGTGGGATACTGCCACTCTTTATGTGGACTTTTGTAGACATCACCAATTCAAGAGCAACTTCAATGGGTGATGATTCAGAACATGAAGACGAAGGGTATCAGAGGAAAAGGGATATTGATCCGTATGTACTCGATCAGATGAGTCGTAGTGGGACTACGAAGGCGGGGCGCTGGGAATAGATACGCGGCGCTTAGTTGCTCCACTTATTTGTGCTGAACGGCATCACGCCAATGTTATCAGCCTCTGACTTATAGTGAGCCACCTTCTTATCAAACTGCAGGGCATCGGGGCTCTGAGGTGTTCCCTTTGCAACAGCAGTCGCATCATGTGCACTCTGCGAAGGTTTCTGGCCATAGCAGTTGACACCGAACTTCATTTCAGGATTATCAAAGAACCCTCCATTTAATCCGGGATTTCCACAGGCCATGCGCTGGTCCTCAGGGCCCGCCTGTAACTTCTCGTAAGTATCCTTCTGGGTGGGGTAGACCGCCATCTGTCCCTTTACCCATCCATAGTTGCACCAATCAGCGCCCTGCTCCCATGACTGCTTAACCTGATCATAGGTCGCCAGTTCAGCACCCAGCGCCTTACAGAGCGGCTCTGCATCATAGTATGTGAACGTATTCTTGCTTACGTTGAAAACTTGTGACCCACCTTGGGGCAGAATTTTCTCAACAACCGAGTTCGGCGGAGCATTACTATCTGAAATATCAGGTGGAGGTGCAGTGACAGGCGTCATAGGGTCAGCCGGCGCCGGCGGTTCCGTCTGTATGCCAAACGCAGTGCGCATAGATGCAATAATCTTATTCATACCATCATTGACCTGCTGGTTAAAATAGTAGAGTAAGATAAGAATTACAGAAACAAGCACTACAAAACTCAGAAGTCCAAGCCATGGTATCGAAGATACAGTGGGCATATTCGGCATCGTCGGCATTGCAGGTAGGTTCGGCATCATCTTACTTGCATTCCTCGATACATTTGTGGCAATCGTATTTATAGAATTTGTCACTCCAAGCGGCAAAATGCTATTCATTGATTTGATGCCTGTGTTTTGGGACATCTTCTCTGATAGGCAGAACGATTAGATTTCAGCAAGGCATCGTTGAATCTGCTGAACAAATGAAGGAATACTTATGTCCTTATAGGTTTTTCCCTCAATCTCTGAAACACCGGGATATGAAATACCAAATCCGCGCAGGTCGGCCTGTCCAGCAATTAGTGCCGTCGTCGGAGAATAGTCAACCTCGTTTAGTTGTGTTCCATCGAGGCCTATGATAGGAAGAGAACGACCAACAAATCCGATTGCGAGAACAACCCAATCCGTCTTTGTAAGAATCTTCACTAAATTCTTCGTATCCTTATTGGATACGAGTTTCACAGGCAGTGTCTTTGCGACAATCATGTCCGCAATGGTGGCGGCCTCCTCCTTAATACCGTCATAGCATCCATCGCGCGCAAAATAGAACGGCTTCTCCGTATCGTAGACTCCATTAAGAGCGATGCCTAGATCATTTAAATTTCGGAGCACAAGCGTGCCACTGTGAGAGAGTCCAACAACCGTTACAGTCTGTCCAGGGCGAACCACACGGCGTAGGCGAGAAGAATCTAGCGCAACATCGAGCGGAATGACAGGCTTTCCGTAATCGAGTTGCTTCTCAACACCACCTTGGCATAAGAAGACTTGAGCAAATACCTCAGGTAGTTCTCCATCGGCAGCAAGGTTGATAGACCAGCCCGCCTCCGTCTTCTTAATCTTCTTGCATGTATCTACGTTAAGATTGACTGACTGTAATAAAGGACGGACAGACTGTTGAAGGAGATTGGCCAAATCTCCAAGGAGGCAGATATCTTCAGGACCATAGGACTTGCTGAGTTCAGCAATAGGGGCTGCCGCGCTAGGATACTGCGACAGAGAATCAACAATCTGTTGCCATTTTGTGTTGCTTTTAACAGCCCCCCAACGACGACCAAGGTCACCACCATCAAAATACGGGTCAATTACGGTGATTGTTGATAAATCCCGTCCCTTACGCGCAAGTTCAAGCAAACAGACACTTCCAGAAGCACCACATCCAATAATCGCAACAGACATTTATTCTATACTTAAAGCTTTTGTTCTATTTTTGAACCAACCTGGTTAGTTTAAAAATAAAAATAAAACGCATGCATACTTCTTTAGATATCGCCAGCAGGGCTTGTGCGGTTTCCACCACGTCCAGCGATGAGCGCGCGCTGCTGGGGCGTCGTGCACACGCAGCCACCATCACAACTGAATGATCCGCCGCAGCACTCAGGCTTGCACTGATTGTTCTTAAAAACAAAAAGAGAATCGGGACCGGGCTTGAACTCGGGACCCATCAGAGGCTCATTCGGAGTATTGTACTTCCACTGGCTGACATTGTTGCCCGTCTCGAGGCGAACACCATCAAACGCGCCAATCGGCTGGTATGAATCACGGCCGCCGCCGGCACCCGCACCATTCTGGAGATAGTAGTTGGCAAAGCCCTCACGGCTCGGGGAGAGTTGTGACGGCGTGACGAAAAGCATTAAGATATTGGCAACTAGAAGGATGACTAGACCGCAGATTAATAGACGGGTGTTCATTTCTAGTATCCAATGTTTTTTTTCATCCAGTCATAGGTTTCAGAAATTCTCTTATACCCAATCTCCGTAAAATCTCGAATTTCAAACATTGAGTCGCCAGTAAATACGGCAAATGTGCCGGACTCTGTAATTAAATGAATACCCTTCTTGGTGACTTTCTTTGTAGACGGTGGTTTCTGCTGCCAATGACCTGCAACTTGCCACCAAATGGAGTTAGATGTCCAGAACTTTTCAGAAGAGACATCCTCTTCTCCATGATAGATGCCAACTACACGCGTATAGGTGTTATTCGAATCCATAATTTCATCACCCAACCGTACATCTGAAAGAAAAATAAGGCCATTTTCCTTGTGTTTCACGGACCAATAGGGTGCAAGAATTGGATATTCATGTGCATCATATAGATTGGTAGTTTCAAGTTTCGCAGCAATCATTCGGTTCCACTGTGTATCCAGGTCAGGGCGATTAGGCGGAATCTCCTCCCAGTCACGGAATCGATATCCATTAATAGGAATATTTCGTGTACTTGTATTTAGACAGATAAGGAGGGGCTCGGGTGAAACCCGTATAGAATTTGGATGTTCGCGAACGGAGATCCATGTTCCAAGGCCTTCATAATAGACAAGATGGTCTGCGGATACTCTTACTTTGCCGAGTTGATAGAGATCTATGTTATTCCCATCAAAGAAGAGAATACCCTCTACTTCACTTCCATCCTCAAGAATATCACCTATCACAAGTGTATCGATACGAGCAGTTGTTCCGTCTATCTTTTTGACTTGTGTATCTGCAGAAAAACAGAAAGCACCTGCCATTCCTCCTGCAGAAGCACCTAGAATCGCAATTGTGGGTAGAATAATTGTAGGGATGAACGGAATTAAGACAACAAAGAGGAGAATAATTAGGCCTATAATTATTCCCAAAATAATAATAACAACCTTCTCGACAAATTTCACAGCATTATCAATACCTACAATCATGGACATTCCTGTAAAGACTGTGCTCAGGGCAATTGCATGGGCTTTTCCCATTAAATCAAGAAATCGGCGATACACTTGCCTCACTTGAAATCCAACATGCATAAATCTACGGAAAACTCCATCAAGAAGATTTGAGAATTTATTCTGAAAGGTCGCCAACATTCCACGAAGACTTGCCATAATTTTACGAATAACACCAGCAGCATCCATCTGTGTGCCAAAAAGAGAGAGAAAGGGTGCAAGGGCTAGAGTAAACACTTCACGAACAATTTGATTCATACAGAATTGAAAGTTCTCTGTGGCAAACTCACTTCCTGAGCGTGTATCTCCTGCAGGAAGATAGAAACCTGCCGCCATTATTACAGGAAGGTCGCAGCGTTTTTGATCCCAATTTGCAATGACATCTTGTCTATCGACTGAAGCAAAGAGTAGACCGAGAATGAAAAGTAGTATGAAAATGAGTACAAAAAATATAATGGGTACCATTGGAGCCTGACTCCTCTGTTTAGGAAGTGGATGCTATTTTATCGGCATAAATCGCTTCCGTTTCCGGACTTAAGATTTCAACATAATCACGGATCATAAGACCTGATTCAAGTTCAAGTGTGGCCGTAGGTGCAACAACAAATGCGTAGAAGACTGTGTCCACTTCATGAACAGGATATAGTTGGGCTGCACGCATCCAGTGACCATCATTCCAGCATAAGGTACTTTCATGTATCCACTCGTTTTCATGTTTACAGATTCTCTTAACACGCTTCTTGATAACACCCACCACCTTTCCTGTAGAGAGTTGTGTACCTAGCGTTACGTGCCGCGCGACACGAGTGGACTTATCAGATAAACGTATGCGACAGTCACCCGCAATTGATGGACTATATTCAAGAATCTTGAATAGGTGCTCAGTAGCCTTGCTATTGAGTTGTGATTCAACGACATTCATCGTTTCATGATCCCCCTTTTCAGTTTCATCATAATCAAGAAAGATATGCTTCCCTACATAGAGTTTATGGTCCGCCGTATTCAGACAAAAGAGAGGTCTCTCAAGGCCACCTGACCAGGGTTGGCTGGGTAGAGCAAGGGGATGGTCACCCGCTTGAATGAATTTTCCATCATGTAGCATAAAATGATTCGTGCTCACTTCAGTACCATCGGCAAATTTCACCATGGCCTGGCCATCTGAATAGAATTTAAGGACAGAGGTCACCTCAGCGCCTGATGTTTTTAAATGATGGCCAATGCTCACTTGGCTAATGGGCACTGGAGCAGCAGATTCCTGAATCTCAATGAGTGTCTCAGGAGGAAAACAGAAGGTGTCAAGAAAACCGAAGAGGAATGTATCACCGAAGTTTGAAACGGCTGTTATTCCTGACATACCCATGAAAATAATAGAATAGAAGGTGGCAAACATGCGGCTTATCAACATTTTCATTCGAGATGTCGTAATTTGAATGCGAAACATGATCTGTGTAATGCGATCCTGGAAGTCTTTCGTGATATTGGTGACCCCACCAACAAGTGTTGCCATCTGCATGCGCATTGAATTTGCCGACTGTATAAGTGTACTTAGAGTTCCAATGAATGTTCCAAGAATTCCTGTAAAGGGCCCTAACATTGAATCGGCCTGGCCCTGAAAAATATTCTTTAGACAAAACTGAAAATTTTCAGCCGTGTCGTGTCCATAAAAACCGGCAAACGGCATCACCGTGGGTGCACAGCGATATTTTGGCCAGTCATCAGCAATTTCTTTTGTGCTACTGCTTCCAAGTAGTAGTACAAAACCTGTAAAAAGAATGCTTAGTATTATGAGAAACAGAAGCATCACCTATTCAGGTCTCAGACCAAATGGTGGCTTCAAAAAGCCGAGAGGCGACCCTCTGCGCCCTTTGGAGAATAGGTCTTTCTGACCCAATCTCTGTCGCGCTTGAAGACACGACTTGCATCAGGTGCCGTACGCTTGGCGAGTTTTGCAACTGCATTGAGTTTACGATAGACACCAAGGGGGCCAAACTCCACTACAGCCTTTTTCAGGGCATCGCGGCGTACGGAATCCTTTTCGCGATAGACATATCCGTGCTTCTTAAGTTCACCTTGGCGTAGCGGTGTGAATCTTTCACCGGGTGCAGGAGAGCCAGGGAGTCCTAAATCCTTGATACACTTCTGTTTTACATGCGTGTAGTTGGTCTTTTTGGGAAAGACACGAATTGTCTTGCCTCTGCGAGTGACAAGATATCCCTGCTGGCGCACAGCCGTAGAATACTGACGATCGTAATCGGCACGAGGAATTTGACCAGGCGGACACTTGATTGTGCGATGTGCACTCAGGTGGTGGCGCTTTCGGAAGGCCTTTTGGCTCTTTCCTACACGGCTCTTAAATTCCTTAGAGGACTCCTTGTAGGTCGTTGTGGAACGAACGCAGGCTGACCCTACATGTGTGCCTGTGCGACGAGTATAACTTGCGCGTTTATGATAGCCCGTTGGACACGGTTTCCCTGATTTGTAGGTGACTGAGGGCATTCTATTCAAGTAAGGGGATATTTTCTTTCTTGAATTGCTCAATCAATGCAGTATTAATCGTATACGGAAATTGAAAAAGGTCGCTGTAGAGAACACTGCGAATATCGTCTAATAGACTTAGGTTCCAGGTGTTGGCTGGGCCGAGTGTCGCAAGTACTGTATCATAGTCAGAGTCTTCTAGAGGTTGTGTCTTGAGTTCTTCAAGGCGTTGAATAAATTGCGGATAGTAGACTTCGCGTGCCTTTTTTAGTACTTCGGTAAAGGAGCCTTCATTTGTTTCATTGGGAAGGCCTTTAAAAAGGACGCGGCTTCTCCACTCGGCTAATTTATCACGAAAGTTCTGAACTCTATTATCCATTCTAGTCTACCTCTACTTTTTCTTAGGTAGAAGAGCACCAATAAGCATTAAGACACCTGCTGCGATAAGAAACGATGTGATAATGGAATTTGTTCTCTCGTCCATATCTACAAATGGCTCGTAGATATCCTTCTTTGTATCAAATTGTGTGTCAGAATTTGCCTGTGTACTTTGTTGTTGTGACTTTTTAAGAAGATTTACAATTGAGTTCGGATCATTGGAGGTTTGTGCCGTTGAAGGTTGAACAGGAGCTACCGCGGACATTCTACTTAAGAAAAGAGAATCATTCCAGATAGATGTCGCAACCCCCTTCACAGCCGCCTCGTGCCCCCCTTCCCGAAGTAGGCCAACCCTTTATCCTCCAACCAGGACAGGCTCCTCCGCAGTTTCCTGATGAGGGACCTGCTACACCCATTTCACCGGATATTGCACGCGACCGTGGTCGTTATGTTCGTTATCTTATAACACGAGTAGAGGCTCTTCAAAAGGAGGGTAAGACACCTGAGCAGATTGAGGTAGCCGTACCTGAATTTAAGCGCGATTACCCGAAACTCTATGAAATGGTAATGAGGCCTGGTGGATATCATAAGCAGAGTTTAACGACTATGCTTGCGATGTTGGATCGGATGGGCACTGGACAACTGAACCAGCACGAGGCCTCGGTCATTGTTGGCCAGCGTGTGTTTGATGCATTTGTGAAGCCCGATGTTAATAATTCGGGTTCGTCATAACTCGAAGACTTTCACGCCAGCGAATCTTGAATTGTCGACACCACGCTTCGGCTGCCATATAGGAATCACGCCAATAGGTATGGCGGTCCTCCATATTGAGTGAAATCGCCTTCTTAATTGTATTTATCTGTAGAGTCTCTGTTTCATTTTGGAAGACTTGAATATATTCATAGGAATCTGGTGCTTGGTCCCCAAAAAGAGTCTCCAAGTCGGCAATGGACTTCGTCGCAAGATCACGCTGTAGTCCATCAAAAAAAACCTGTGCTGATTCTGTATAACCACGAAATCCAATACCAATAAAATAGCGCTCAGCATTACATGGTCTACTGATCGCCGGTTTATATAGAGTCCATTCTTTGAAGAAGGAGCCAACATAGGAGAGAAGTTCCATGGATGCACGAGAATAGACATCAAAGAGTTTTATCACAATGACCCCCTTGTTTGCAAGCAGTTGAAAACCGGTTGCAAATGAGGCCACAATTAGACGAAAGGCAATCTGCTCCTGCCGCATATAGTCCATCTTGAAATCAAATCCACCATCTGCAGTAAAGAGGTGAACTTTCTTCGTTCCAGCGGCCCGTGAGAGAAATGCCTGATTTTCAAGATTGTAGATATCGCCCGTATCATCGGCACCATAGAGAATCTTCACTTGCGGATTCTTCTTCAAGAAAGGAATTGCACGCTTCCATCCTGGAATCTGTGAATTCGTAGGTCGTAGAGACATTGCTAGAGCAATTTCATGAGTGACATACTCTTGTTGACAGCGTTCTGTAAGTGCCTGAATAAATCCACCAGGTCCTTCACAGGCGTGAGCCGAACGAATTGGACCGGCCTTGGCAAAGCGATTGAAAAAATCAACTAGATTCAAGATTTCAATCATCTTAAAATAAGAACGGCTCAGCGGCTTCGCTTTTGCAAGACAGATTGGCATATTCCGATCTTCATGTGTATAGACGAGTTCATACGGATTCGCCAACTTCTTACGAAATTCCCATGTGCCATCCTCTTCAAGAACATCAATCTGTCGCTTCAGATCATTAAGTTCTGTATGTGGTTCCTCTTTCCATCCTGTCCAGGATGGTTTATATTCAAAAAGACTGTGTGATTTGGATTCTGTAATCCACTTCACACACTCCCACGGCGGCCGTACTCTAAGGGGTCCCGCTTCCATACTTTAGAATTGTTGGCTGGGCTTTGGGTGCCTAATACACATTGAGGACCATATCGAGTTCCTCTTCATCATCACGCTGCTCTACATTCGGCACAATCATATTTGCACGGAGTGCCGTATCATTACAGAGTTCATTCGACTCACCCTTGTGGAGCATTGCATTGATCTCCTCCTCTGTCAACTCATTCTCCTCATTCTCGACTACACTCTGCGGCAAGCCCTTCTGCACACGCAACATGGCCGCCTCGTCGAGCATAATCTGTGAGAATGCTGTGCCACCACGAATCGGCTGACCCGTCATGATGTTTGCACTCACACCCGTGATAGGATCGACTTCACTGAAGAGTGCAGCCTTGAGGAGAATCTTCTCCGTCTCCTCAAAGGATGCCTTCGCCAGCGGACCGATATCATTCTTGTTGATGCCATATCGGTCAATTGACATAAGACGACCACCGCGCGTCATTACATCGCAGAGGAGGCCCAGATGCCTGAAATTCAGACCTACCTCCTCAAACAGACCTGTGATTTCTGAAAGCAGAATACTGCGTGCTGCCTCGATGCCCAGTATACTCAGCACATCATACACATCGGTGGTGTAGACACGATGCGCATCGACCATAGGGTGTGTAATGACCTCCAGAATGTTCGAACCATCCGTATCGAGAACATACTCTTCAATCGGCTTGTACTCATCACCATCAGGCTCCTTGAAGTCCTTAATCTTACGATAGGTGACAGCCTTGATGGCAGGCACGCCACGGATGATGATATTATTGAGAAGATTATTCTGCAACTTCTTCATCGCGGCAAGATCATCGAGGCCATCTGCAAATCCGCCGAGATCGGCATCCTTTTCTACACGGATGCGCATAATCTGGCGAGGACTATTGTAGTCGCTGTAAATCTTGCTAATTGACACCAGTGGCGTCTGCTTCTCGAGAGCGAAGTTGATATCATCCATGGAGATATTCTTATTGAACATCTTCTCACGGTCGAACTCGAGGCGCAGCATCCACTTACTCTTGCCCGTCTCCTCACTGACTTCTCCTGCATCCTCGAGTTCAAACGCCTTGAAGAACTTGATGAGATCCCTATCCTCATCAATGACAGTGTCATCATCCTTCGGATCATAATAGATGGCTGTCTTCGTGACAATATCACGCAGAAGCGTGAGTTCCAGATCCTGTGCAACCTCGCGGGCGCGCTCCTTAGAAGTGCGGTACTCAGGCTTCAGATAGATTGTGAGGGAGGTCGCCTTCGGATTTTGCGTCACCTTGAGCAACTCCTTCAGACGGGGTACACCACGAGTTACATTTGACTTTGCTGCTACACCTGCCAAGTGAAAGGTGTTGAGAGTCATCTGAGTAGACGGCTCACCAATACTCTGAGCCGCAATGATACCAACCTGCTCACCAGGCTGGGCCTGGCTCTTCCAGTTCCGCATGATAATACGTTCGCAGAGCGCATCAAAGACGGCCTGGGGAAACCGCTGGTCCACAATCATCTTGTGCGGTGCCAGGTGGAAACGCAGTAGCGCCTTCCAGATTTGATTGTAGGGCTGCGTACGCTGGATAATCTTCTCAATTCCCTTAATCACATGCGCAGGTGTGAGGTCGGTCTTCTTACCCTTGAAGGTGCCCTGACTCTCTGCATTGAGAATCATACGCTCCAGGTTGACAGGTGAGAAGAGTGCAATGGAGGCACCCTTCTTAAAGACTGTCTCTGTAAGGAGAATTCTGTCGCCGAGGATACCACCCTTGAAACGCTTTGCCCGCCCTTCGCCCTCAACAAATGCAAGGAGTAGTCCAACTGTATTTTCTTCCACAGGCACTGTAAGAATAGTTGACAGATCAACGCCCTCAAGACCATAGAGTTTCTGAATATCAGGCGCACTCAGTTTGTAGTCAAGGGACTGATTCTCAATCTTCGTACTGTTAATACCATCTTCACCATAGTGAAACTGGAGAATGTTCATCTTAGAATCACGGACCGTGCCGTCATTCTGTGTGACAAGATCCTCCATGGCCTTTACGAGCTGGCGCTGGATATAGCCCGTATCAGCCGTCTTAACGGCTGTATCAATGAGACCTTCACGACCTGACATCGCGTGGAAGAAGAACTCCTGCGGAGTCAGTCCACGGATGAACGACGACTCAATGAATCCGCGCGCCTCTGCGCCGTCATCATACTTCTTGTAGTGAGGCAGAGTACGGTCCGTAAAACCGTAGGGAATGCGCTTACCATCAATATTCTGCTGTCCCACACACGCAATCATCTGGGCTACGTTAATTTCGTTACCCTTACTGCCGCACCTCACCATGGCAAGCAGACGATTTTCATCGGCGAGCGACTTCTGACCAACAGTACCTGCCTCTGTCGTCGCCTTATTCAGAGTACTGAAGACCTTGCCTTCAAACTCATCCTGATTCGACTTACCTGTGTTATTATCAAAGAGATCAAGATGCACCTGGAGCAGGAGTTCCTCAATCGTCTTCTTGTGCTTCAGAATCACCTTGTTCATCTCAACACGCGTTGACTCATCGGCTACCAAATCACTGATGCCTACACTGAAGCCATCATAGATAAGGAACTGCTCAATCGTATTCTGGAAGGCATCGAGCATATTTACAGTCGGCTCAGGACCATAGTCATTGTAGGTCACATGGACAATACCCTTGCTGGCCTTGGAGAAGATATCCTTGTCCAACTGCCCCTCTCTGAGGATCCCATCCTTGATATCAACCTTGATATCACGCTTGTTCTTCATGGTCAGATTGATAGGAGGGAGCAGAGTGCTCACAACCTGGTGGCCTGACCAATGCTTATCATCCACAGCACCAGGAGGAAGCACGGAGAACTTGCCAAGGTTTTCAGGATTTGTAGGGTCAGGGTAGTCCATAGCACCGAATCGCTTGTTCCACATCATCAGATTCATGAACTCACGGCGATTGAGTTTCACACCCTCCCTCGTAATACGGAATGAGCCCACAAGAGTGTCCTGAACTACGCCAATGACCGGCTTACCATCACGAGGCGTGATGATCTGGTGAGGCACCGCTGCAATCTCCTCCAGTTCAGTAGAGGCCTCGTATGACTGAGGAATATGTGCATTCATCTCATCACCGTCAAAATCTGCATTGTACGGACTGGTGACCATAACATTCAGACGAAACGTATTGTAAGGAAGTACCTTTACACGGTGACCCATCATCGACATGCGGTGCAGTGTCGGCTGACGGTTGAAGAGAATGGTGTCGCCATCGAGGAGATGGCGATTCACAGTGTCGCCAAAGTAGAGGGTGATTTCAGTCGTCTTCACGTGCTTCAGACTAATCATGCGGCCATCGCGCCTCACAATCGTCTTGGCACCAGGCCACTTGTCAGGTCCATTCTGGACGAGACGGTAGAGTTGGTCGCGATTGTACTGGGTGACAACCTCTGGCTTCGTAAGATTCATTGCAATCTTGGTGGGAACACCAATCTCAGCGATACTAATATTCGGATCAGGCGTAATAACTGAGCGGGCACTAAACTCCACACGCTTACCCTGGATGTTGTAACGGATACGACCCTCCTTTGAGCCGAGACGCTGCTGAATCGACTTCAGAGCACGGCCACTGCGCTGTGCTGAGGGTGCTACACCAGGAATCTGATTGTCTACAAGAGTGGCAATGTGATACTGGACTACATTCGTCATTTCATCAATTACATTCTTGTTGGCATTCTGCTCAATCTTCTGCTGGAGAATCTTGTTCTGCTTGATGATATCAAACAGTTTGTGTGTCAGGTCATCTTCTGAGCGCTGGTTGTTCTCCTGGACAACGGAGGGACGCACCTGAGGAGGAGGGATAGGGAGGACCGTGCAGATCATCCAGTCAGGGCGGCACCAGAAGCGGCTGTAGCCCATGAAATCAACGTCATCGTCAGTGATACGACGGAAAAGGTGGAGTACATACTCAACCTCGAGGGGCTGTAGAGTCTTTCCTCCTGACTTTGTGGGGTCATCGAGGCTCTCCCACTCGGCGATAATCCTGGCGATTCCGTCACGAACATACTTCATGGGCTGACGAGAACCGCAGCCGTCCTCAGTGTCCTGACCGCAACGCTTGATATTACTACAGAGGTTGAGCACATCACGCCAGCGGGCCTCACCTGACTTCTTCAGAATGGACTTGTGATTCTCCTTGTCAATGAGCAGTTTACTACAGCGAATGCAGACACAACTCAGGATATTGAGAATGGTGGGGTGGAACTGGTAGAAATAGACAGGGCGGGCGAGACGGTAGTGGCCGAAGTGGCCGGGGCATCCGTGGTTGGTCTGGCCACAGGAGCGGCACGTCTTTCCATTATCCAGAACGCCCATGCGGGGGTCAAAGAGACCGCCGATTTTGGGTTCATTGCCCTCATAGGTGTCCTTCGAAGTGATTTCGACGACTGAACGACGCTCAATCTCTTCTGGGCTGAAAATACCAAACTGGATTCCAACGATGGGTTCAATTTCGGAACTTGGTCTATAGAAACCTGCGGGCATCTTCTCTTTCTTCTTAATGAAGTTTCTAAGCCGGCAACGAATTCAAATTTAAGGGACTTTAGTAAATGGAGGTGAGTAAATATATGTTAAAAAAGATATAGTATGTAGTAATGAATAGTGCATCTGATTTAATAGAAATACGTAGGTGCAGAGCATTAGTAGGTGGATGCCCAGGACCTGCTGGACCTACTGGGGCTACTGGGCCCCAAGGACCTGGAGTTACCCCGTTGTATGGATCTTTTTTAAGTAATACAACTCAAAATTCTACAAATGTGGGAACAACAAATCCAGTTGCTATAACATATTCCGAGCGAACAATTGGGTCGATTGATATAAGTGGTGGAACCTATCCGAATAGTGTAATCCGTATACCTACAACAGGAGTGTATAAAGTACTTTTTTCAGCCCAATGTGATACTTCTTCAGGAACTCATTATTTAGAGATTTTTCCTGTTGTAAATGGAATATCTGTTGCGGATAGTAACACACGAATTAGATTATCTGCCGCAGTAGAAAGTTGTTTAGTTGTTGAATATTTTCTTTCATTCAATGCAAATGATGCACTCGAATTCTTTATGGGTGGAGATAGTACAAACGCTCGTATTCTTGCTATAACAAGAGGAACAAGAACACCAACAATCCCTGACGTTCCTTCAATCATAGTAACCATTATGCGCATTGCTTAATTGACTTATTACTTATAAAATATAGGGGACTTTAGTAGATAAGAATGCAGTTACAAACTCTTGTAATTATTGTAGTGGCTTCGCTCGCGGTTGTCTTTGCAGCATCGTATTTGAAGGAATTTCTTGTAAAAAAAGAAGGATTTGATGGCACTGTTCCGACATGTACATATACCGCGATTCCAATTCCTAATGCGTATATACCAAACTGCTCCGGTACGTCGGTACCGTTTATTTGTACGGGATATACGACCCTAGCTGAAGCACAGACTGCGTGTAATAGTATATTAGGTTGTAAGGGTATAACATATCGTTTAGATACTGCAATGGGTCTACACTATACATTGCGAAGTGGATATGTAGCAGATTCTACAGCACCTGTTGCAACTACAATGACTTCTTTCAATGGTGAATCAAGTTATGTTATTACCAATCTAGCAGTCTGTAAGCCGAACTGGCAAGAAGGCGCTGCATGGCAGACTCCTGAAATACAAAAGACCATTGCTGCTGCTACTCCTGCTGGCTCTGTCGCAAATGCGGCGGCCCGTGCGGCTGCGGGTCCTACTATAGCAGGTGTTACCCCTGGTGGCCCTGGTATGAATTCTAGTGTTGGCACTTCCACAACAGGCGTAACTGTTCCTGGAGGGACAATGGTACTTACTGCGGCAACAAATACACTGTGGGCAAACTCAATGGCGAGTCAGCCTGCTCCTCTTCAAGAAACTGCTAGTGTAACTGCTGCTGGCCCTGGTGCCGGTGCTGGTGGGGTCTAAACATGATTTACAGACATTTGTAAAGAATGTCTAATGCATTGATGGTTCCTTGCTCAATTGGAGAAGTATTTGATAAACTCACTATTCTTGAACTCAAGATGGAATTTATTAAGGATGCCAAGCGTCGTGCAGATGTAGAACTTGAATATACCTCATTAAAGACTATTGTGGCAGATCGCATAGGGTCAGTTCAGTTCCATTATAATAAACTTCTTGAGGTGAATCGCATTATGTGGGTCATTCAAGATGAACTTCACTCACCTAGTATTTTTGCTGATCCAATGCGTGAATACAATCTCATGAAGGAGATTAATGATGTAAATGAGCGCCGTTTTCGTATTAAGCGCACACTTAATGTAAATACTGGAAGTGTTCTTAAGGAGCAGAAGGGATACGCTGGAAAACGTGTCTTTATCTGTGGTCACCAGGGACTTGGCGATCATTTCTTCATCAATGGAGCCGTTCGTTATATGGCGAGTTGCTATGATGAGGTTCGCCTTGTTGTGAAGAAGCAGAATCTTAAAAATGTCAAGGCACTCTATGCGGATGAACCATCTGTGACCTTTCATGAAATTGATACAGATTCTGATATCTCTCCTGCCTTTGGAGGTCGTGAAGATGTGCTCATGGAGGCTGTAAAGGGATTTGACCGTGTATATATGCTCGGCTATCATGGCCGTGGAAATGTGGCGAACTTTCCCTACTGTTTCTACAAGGACATGGAACTCAAGGAGGAGATTCTGAAGTCCTGGTCGCATATCTATTCGAATGTAACGGAGACGGTTGGCGAGCCGTATCTCTTTGTTCACGCAAAGGCATCGGATGCACGGGCACCGATTCAAGTCGATCCTGAGAGGATGCTTGTAATCTGTCCCAGTGAAAATCTGTATTCTGAGGGACACAAGTGGTGGGCAGCAGCAGAACGCTGGGTTGGGCGACCGATTCTTGAGTATTGTGACCTAATGAAACGGGCAGAAAAGTGTCTTCTTGTAGATAGTTCCTTTTTCTGTATGAGTCTCTGTCTGGGCCTCACGCCCGAAGTGTGGGTTCGTGGTGGACGTTCTTATAAAAATGTCTGCGAGGAACTGGTTGAACATAACTTCTAAGTAATTTCAGGTCTAAACACATTTGAATAGAAAAATACAATGGTAAAGTTAGCCTTAATTACAGGAGTTACTGGACAAGATGGTTCCTATCTTGCCGAGTTACTACTTTCGAAGGACTATGAAGTCTGGGGAATGATGCGCACCTCCTCCAATCATTATTTTGAGCGTATTGATCATATTCTCAAGAATCCCGCTTTTAAGGTAAAGCGCGGCGATCTCCGTGATACATATAGTATACAGACTATCTTCGAAGAGTTTTCTAAACTTGATTTTGAGGGTATTGAAATCTATAATCTTGCTGCACAGAGTCATGTTCGCCACTCCTTTGATATTCCTGAATACACTGCGGATGTAGATGCACTTGGCGTTCTACGATTCTTGGAATGTATGCGTCGCTCTCCTGTTAAGGATCGCATTCGCTTTTACCAGGCGAGTACAAGTGAACTCTATGGAAATCGTATTGGTAATGGTGTGACTGTTCTATCCGAAACGACCGGATTTGAGCCGTGCTCTCCCTATGCCGTTGCAAAACTCTTTGCCTACTGGTCTGTCCGCAATTACCGCAGTGGATATGGCATGTATGCCTGTAACGGTATTCTGTTTAATCATGAATCACCTCGTCGTGGAGCCGATTTTGTCACACGCAAGATTACAATGGCCGTTGGAAAGATTAAGCGTGGTGAGGAGACCTGCGTCGAACTCGGTAATCTAGATGCAAAGCGTGATTGGGGACATGCACGCGATTATGTAGAAGGTATGTGGCGTATTTTACAACAGGATACACCTGATGATTGGGTACTCGCCACAGGTGAACAGCACAGTGTACGCGAATTCTTGGAGATTGCCTTTAGCCACATTGGAATCCAAATTGTCTGGCGTGGCGAGGGTGTGGATGAGAAGGGATATGATGGTCTGACAGGAGATATCCGTGTAAAGATTAATGCTGCGCTTTTCCGTCCAAATGAACTCCATACACTCATTGGTGATCCGACTCGTGCAGAACAGAGCCTCGGATGGACTCGAGAATCTACATTTGCAGCACTTGTAAAGGAGATGGTGGATGCAGATTGTCTAAGCAAGCCTTAAAGAGACTACTTGATATATAGACATAAGAATGTCTAAAATCAAAGAGTATGAGGAGCGGGATGGCGAGTTTATCCGGATTTTACGGTATTATCCTGAAGGCTCGCTGAGTTTCCAGACGGCCAAACAGAAGATTGAGATTCTTAATACAGTTCTTTTTGGACGGACACTGTTTGTAAATGGAGTTCTACAGTCTTCTGTAGCGGATGAACATCTCTACCATATGAATCTAGTAACAGGGATTCATGAACTGCTTGCAACAAAGTCTCGTATCTGTATTCTTGGAGGTGGCGAAGGTGCAACGGCGCGGGCTGTTCTAGCACGTCTTGGAGAGCGTACTGATGCACATGTAACAATGATTGATTGGGACACTGAACTTGTTGCGCATTTTCGCGAGAAGGAACCGCGCTGGACAACCAAGTTTCTTGGAGGAAATGTCTTTGATGATCCGCGCCTGACAGTCGAGCATAGTGATATTTTCAAGATTCTTGAGGAGCCGCGTGTCTACGATTGTATCTATGTAGATCTGGTGGATCCTGATATGAAGGACCCCATGTGGACGGGGCTTTTTGAGAAGTTACTCGGTTGGATGCCTGAAGGGGGTGTTATTACCATTAATGCGGGTGGCTGCTATCCATGGGATATGTCAGGAGTCGATGCAATTAAGATTCTCTACAGTAATCTTGATATTCCTGATTGGTTCATTAGTCATTCAAAGGTCTTTGTTCCCTCGTTTGGTCGTGAATGGGCCTTTGTACGTATTACTGTTCCTCCCAAGGGCACTCAGTTTAGAATGGCCCATTTTGATATGGTTCCACTTAATAGACAGAGTTGCTAAATTTGAAGTGGACCTGGTGACATAGTACACCCTATAAAAATGAGTCTTAAAATCATCCTCGGTCCCATGTTCGCAGGAAAGTCGTCTGAACTTCTCGGCACTATTCGTAAATATTCTGCCATTGGTTGGCCCATCTTTGTGATTACTCACAGTAGCGATACTCGTTACAGTGAGAAACCTGAAATCGTAAGTCATGATAAGGAGAGACATCCTGCCCTCGCTGTGCGCTATCTTGATAATGTTCTACCTACACTTCTCTACATTGATGCTCGCTTGATTATTATCGAAGAGGCACAGTTCTTTGGTGGACTCAAAGACTTTGTTCTACATGCTGTTGAAGTTGATAAGAAGGATGTTATCTGTGTTGGACTTGATGGCGATACAAAGCGTCGGCCCTTTGGTGAACTTCTGGATCTTATTCCTTACTGCGACTCTGTAGAAAAGCGCCACGCCTTCTGTAAGCGCTGTAAGACGCCTACTGAGGCGCTGTTTACTCACAGTGAAAAAAAGTCAAAGAATGACCAAGTGGAGATTGGAGGTGAAGAGATGTATGAGCCACTCTGTAGAGTACATTATCTTGAGTGTACTGGAAACTTAGATTAATCCATCTCTAATTCTGTTATAACTGCAGTATAGCAATTTTTTGCATCTGTCTTCCAAACATCAAAGTTTTCTAAATTACAGACATAATTGCGGGGCTTACAGAGATTGGTCATAATTTTATATAGATTACAGGGATGCGACTTGATAAGAATCCAACTTGTATGATTATCATAATTCTTTAAAATTCCTTCTGTCCAGTGATTCATAATGGCATTCGCGTAATTATCTTCAATCGAATGAAATATATATTTATCATCATCCATGAGTCCATATCCAACAATCTCATGATGCTTTTGTTCAAGAATTTTTAGATTTTTGATATCATCCATAGTAATATATATGAGCGAATATTTAATATCATTTCCATTTAATACTTGAGTTGACATATTTTATATATACTAGACATTGTTCACTTTAAATCATATTTTTTTTTGGTTTAAGAATAAACATAGTATTCTTTTTAAGATGACTATTTTTACATTTGGTGACAGCCATTCAGTTCATCCATTTGATAAATTACCCTATGTTAGTCGTAATAGTATTGGACCTACACTCGCCTTTTCAATTGGGCGGGATCGGCTCGCTCGTCTCGACTTGCGTAAGTTTCCTGTTGCCGAGAGTGACACTGTTATTTTCTGCTTTGGAGAGATTGATTGTCGCTGTCATATTCATAAGTATGTAACTGAAGGGACTTCGTATCAATCTATTATTAAGAAAACGGTCGATTCCTATTTTGAAGGACTTCAGGAGATTATCTCACAAATCAAGAATCTCAAGGTCTATGTCTACAATGTAATTCCACCGATTGAAGTGGATTCCACTATTTGGAATAATCCTGAGTATCCATTTCTCGGAACAAACGAGGATCGAAAGAACTACGCCCGTTATTTTAATGAATGCATTGCGGCAAACTGCTCATCCTATGGCTACGGATTTTTTGATATCTATGACAAGTATACGGACTCAAATGGATATCTGATTCGAAGTGAATCGGATAATCTAGTTCATATTATCAATCCGCAGCATCACCATGAATTTATGAGTGCGCGGGGTTTCTTTGAAACTAAACCCTCTCTTCCAACTATGAAGGCAACGCTTGGTCAGATTCACTCAGACACAGTGGCTGGGCGTATTCTCATGGGTCTTATACAGCATGATATGAGTATCAAAACAATTCTCGATATTGGCTGCTGGAATGGTCTTGGAACTACTCTCTGCTGTGTACTTGGTGCACTAAGCCGTCCCGAGTATGCGCCTGTGCGAATTCTCTCCCTAGAGACAAATCGTGAGAATCTTCACTACGCAAAGGAGAATTGGGCAACAAGGCCTGGACGTGAGATGGTGGATTTCGTAAACGGACGCATTGCCACGAGCCTGATGCCCGATGAAGAGATTCGTGCACATCCAACATTTCTGAAGAATAAGCCACACTATGATCTCTGGTATGAATCGGATAAGAGTGCCTTTGCGGAGGTTCCTCATGTTCAGGTGGGACAGACAATGGATCTAGTGATTCTCGATGGTGGAGAGTATTGTGGATTCTCCGATTATGAGGAGGCCTGCAAGTTAAATCCGAAGTATCTCTTTCTGGACGATACGGATACGATGAAGACAGATAAAGTCATGGAGCATGCACAGAAGAATGGATTTACTCTGGTCTTTCAAAATGCAGAGAGAAATGGCGTGGCACTTCTAAAGAGAAATGCCTAAGAATACTAGAATGGAGGCACCCTGGTACTGTTATTGTCTAGTGTCTTCAGGTGGAGCGACGTATATTGGTGCAACTGTCGATGTAGATCGCCGGTTGCGTCAACATAGGGGAGAAATTACGGGTGGAGCGCGGGCTACACGAGCGAAGGTGGCCGCTGGAGAGACGTGGCGTCGGCACTGCTATGTAGGACCGTTCAACAAACACGATGCATTGTCATTTGAATGGCATTGGAAGCATGCGTCAAAGAAACAGCGTGGCGGGGCATTGGAGAGACGTGAAGCCGCGCTCGGGATTTTACTGGAAAACTCAGAGGTTTCGGTGGTATTTGATTAATTTACCGACGCGACTTACGGGTCTTACGATTTTTACGGGATGTTCTGTTCTTACGTTGTCTGCGTCCACCGCTGGTATTTACATGTTTATACTTACCATTAACTAATGTATAATGACTTGAAGGAAGTGCTTCTTCAATGGATTTACCCTTAGAAAGATCTTCAATGGCTCGTAAAAGTTCATAATAGAGTCCTTTTTCAGTCTCAAACTTTTTCCAAAGATTATCACTACCCATTACTTTCATATGTAAATCTATATATTGATTTACTGTATTAATTTCATCAGGAGATAACTTTTCTTCCATAGCATCCTGAATTTGCTTGCGTATAACTACTATTCTATCTTCTTCCATTTATAAATAATACGTATATTTTAAAATGAATTGGAGTCAAATGGAGTGTGTAGTTGTCGAGGATCAAAACTTCCAGGGTCTAGGAGTCCTTGCTGGCGATCCTGCTGGAAATTCTGCTTCGGCGGGGCCTGCTGGCCCTGTTGCCCCTGAGGCGCCTTAGGAATAGGTGTAGACGCCTGATAGATCTGAGCCACGGTCGGTGTAGGCGCTGTAAAGAGAATAAAACAGAGCGCATAGAGTGCTACAAGTAGACCAGCAAAGACAAAATGGAGTGGAATTGATTTTAGATACATCGCACCAAGTGCTGTGCCAATCACGATTGCCGCATCTGCGACAAGAATCTTTGCACCATTCTCCTTTGCATAATCCTGGAAGACATCGATCATTTCATTATGGCCTCGGGGAAGAGTCTGGATGGTTGTAAGATAGAAGAATAGGTCGTGGAACACTTGGAAGAGAACTACACAGAGTATGAAATAGAGTGGTGACCAGTTCATCACGCTCTTGAATAAATACGTGTAGAGAAAACGGGCACCTACAACGCCAATCATTGCACTTAGAATATCTGCAGCAACAGCAAAAATGCCAAAACGTTCATACCAATCATTAAGTGCAATAACGCCAAATGTAGGCTTGGTTCCAGAATATTTAGTAAGAAAAAGAACGACAAATTCTACAATAACAGCGGCAGTGCCAATAAAGATCAGATCTTCAGAATCTGTAACATTTGAAATATCCATTCTACATGAGCGCTGGAAAAAATTTGAGGCTACATTGTGACCGGACTACTGTCAAAGTGTTTATGTTATCAAGGGAGTCTTGTTCCAATAAATGCAAGCAAATGGGGGGTTGGGGTCTTCTTACCGCAGTAGGCATTGGTTTTGTTGCCTGGTCCTCTACTCATTTCTATATGTGGTTCTGCGCACCACAAGGTATCTGGGGATTCATACAGAGTCTTCTCGTTATGGATAGTAGTTTCTGTCAGATTCTTATGGGTCTTATGCTCCATTCACAGAGTATGTATAAGGCAATGCTTGTGGCCTTCCTCTTTGGAATGATAGGTAGTCTTACGAAAGTTGCAACCTGGATTAGTGGTGAAGAATTGGATGTTCCAACAGAAATTCAGGGTCCTGTTCTTCGTAGACGTAGATTTAGGAACTAAAATTTGAGTATACAATAAGTTTTTTTAGTGTAGTTTAATGAAGCCGTCGACCTCCACCACTTCACTTACAGAACTCACTGCAGTGACTCCTGAGAATGAATGTTTCGTCTGCCTTGAACTCATACATGAAAATGGTGCGGCTCTTGTAGACAGTAGTAAATATATCACATGTGGTTGCCGATTTCATGTTCACCCAGTTTGCTGGACTCACTGGATAAATGAAAAAAAGGCGGTGAGTAATTTCGATTTCCCATTCTGTCCAATTTGTCGCAAAAATTCACAGCATCCAAACCCAACTCAAATCACTGAATCTTCACTTACTTTAATCCCGTGGTTTTGTATCTACGTATTCTTTGCAGTTCTACTCAGTTGTATGGCTATTGTCGGTATTGTCCTTGCATCGTCTAGGACGTGATTTTGCTGCGCCGATTTTGAAACTTAATAAGAAGTTTATCAAACTTTGATTTTTTATCTATATCAGAGAGAAGTTTCCATTGATTTGCTAGTTCTGTAATATCTTCATTAAAGACATTATCTTTACCATGAGCAGATTCATAAAGTTCAATACATTTTTCTGGTTTTGATAAATCTAAGTATCCACGAAGTTCTACTTTTGACATATTATGACGACCTGTTTGTGTAAGAGTTAATGCATGAGATTCAGATTGTAATGCTGTTTTAATATATTTGATACATTCTTTTTCATTTAGTTTTAAAGCACTCATCTCTTCTATTTTTTTTATAAATAGAATAGATCGATTATCTCTTTTGCAAAGTTCAAGATATTCAGGAAGTTTATTTTTTACATAATACTCTAATATTTTTCGCGGACGAATATAACTTGCTTTATTTTCTTCACTGACATAAGTTTTTTCAGGAATTTCAGTTTTATCAATAAGATGTAGATATATTTTTTTAATTTTACTTATAAATTTATCTAATGATGCATTATTCTTCATTGTATTACATTCACTACAGCAAGGCACAATGTTTTTAATACTATATCCCTTTGATGAATCCAATCGGTCTAATCCAATTACTCTTTCACTATTATATTCATCGCAATAATAACAATTTGAATTTACAAGTTCTTCAAAATCATCTATTACAATACTAAATTCTAGATTGCGTTTAATTGCCCCTCTTTGATATTCATTGTAATGTTTTTGTATATTCTGTTTTCGTTCAATATTATAATCACGTTCTTTTCTCTCTCTTTCTCGTTCAACCTCTTTTAATTTATTATAACATTCAGCACATCGTTGTACTGTCTCTTTTTTAAAGCCTTCTGTCTTTGTATCCATTTTTACTCCACATGTAAGACATATAGTTTCATCTAGTTGTCTTTGTCTATATTGTTTTCTCTCAATCTCTCTCGTTTTTTCTAAACATTTTTCGCATTTTAATTGATTGTCTTTGGTTATATTTATACATATGCGTTTTCCATCATCACATATACGCTGTCCATTTTTACTTGCAGTTTCAATAAGTGTATTCCGTTCAAAATGTTTACCACAATACTCTCCATTTGATGCTTGTTTATCGCATTGAGTTCCTTTATTATCATTCTGTTGGATAATTGCTCTACACATTTTTTTCCCTTTTTTTGCAGACTCTTTCACAGATTTACAGACATTACAATATTTATCATTTATTTCAATAAATTCATTACATCGATGAGTTGTACATTTCTTCTTTCCTTCTTGAAATCCCTTTTCTAGGGCAGCATAGGTCTGATGCTTTCCACAGTAGCCATCTTTAAAATTAGGTCGCCAACACTGTTTTCCTTTATTTTCTCCTTGTTCTAGGATTGCTTTGCAAGTTATTTCTAAGTCTATTGTTGCCATTTTCTAAATAAGAGCAATAGATTTTACGTCAATCAAATTTAATACGCTATAATGAATATTTTATAAAAATGAAATCCGGAGGTATATTGAAACCAATACATAAAAGTATTAATTTGAGTACGCGAGTCCACCCATGCCAGACATCACGCGGAGAACGTTGTAGTTCGTGGCATAGACGTAGACCGTGGAGGATGTGGCAGTGCCGACCGCGTTGTTAGACACCGTGAGGAGGAGCGTGGTGTTATCAATACGTGACAAGTTGCATGTGCCAGAAGGTTGGTGTTGCTCGGGTTGGAGGGCGAAGGAGTAGACGTTGATACCAACAGAGGGGATGTTGGTGTGGTGCTGGTAAGGCTGGACCTCGTTGAAGTAGCGTCCCTCGCGTACCTGGAACCGGTCGTGGCCGTTGAGCTGGATGAGCGCAGTGACGCAAGGATTGGCGCCGGCCATGCCCTCAACGCGGGTGACGGAGTAGCCTGACTCAAGGACTGATCGGTCCCACCAGTCAGAGAAGTTGAAGGGTTGCTGGCCCTTCCAGGGGTTGATGACGTTGGTGTCGCAGCTGGTGAAGGAGTCGCGTTGGACAACCCAGACAAGCTCCTTGCAAGGGTGGTTGAAGTTGAGCTTGAGCTTGTTGGAGCTTGAGGTGATGGACTCACCGCCAGTGAACTGGAGGACCTCGATGAGGTACTCGTGGGACACCTGGGCGAACTTGCGACGCTCATCCGTGTCGAGGTAGATGTAGTCGACATAGAGGGAGCAGGCTACGAGGCCAGCGTTGCCAACACGGGTCTGGATGGCCGTGGTGGAGGACGCTTGGGGTGTGAAGGCCCAGCAGAGGTTGGTGAGGTCGTTGAACTGGAGATTGATACGAACCTCGTGGTACTGGAGGGCGATGAGCGGAAGCGCAAGACCAGGGTTGCGGCAGAACCAGAACTGGAGCGGCACGTAGAGGGTGTACTCAGGGGAGCAGTTGAGGACCTCATTGGATGTGTTGGGCTCGCCACCTGAGCAGTAGTTGTCGCAGGTCTCGCCGCCCTGAACAAGGAGGTTGGTGAGTTGGGGGATGTTGCCAACCATCTTGGCATAGCCAGCCTGCTTGCCAGGCTCCTGGGTAAGCTCATTCCAGATGTGGAGCCACTGTCCATAGTGCTTGTCGATGCGCTGGCCGCCGATCTGGAGCTCGACCCAGTCGATGAGGTTGTGACCAACCCAGTTGAGCCAGCGGAACTGGGCACCTGAGCCGTCAGAGGCGAGGAGGGAGACGCTGGGGAGCGTGGCCTGGAGGTACATACGGTAGATTAAGTCACCGTTGCGCTGGATCGTGCACGTAACCTGCTTGCCGAAGTTGGGGGCGCCGTTCCACGGGTTCTCGATGGCCTCCATGGCGAAGTTCGTGTGGCGACGGTAGACCACCTTGAAGAAGGTGATCTGGGGGTTACCCGTGAGGTAAACATCCTGGGCTCCATAGGCGACGAGCTGCATAAGACCACCACCTGTCATTTTAGTTTATAACCTTCACTTAGAAAAAAATTTTGGCGCAAGAGGAAAAATACTTCTGGAATGCCTAAACAGATTCAGGAAAACTCAATAGAATTTAGTATGGGTGAACCCTACTTCAAGATAAGGCCAACAAAGCGGTCTAATCCGGAGGCTCGTACTACGCTCGATGCAATTCATCAAGTGAAAATGTCTCAACTTATGGAACAGAAACAGGGAGTTGAGTCATTAAAAGCACAGCAAAAACACTTAACCCATGAAATAGAGGTTTGTGAAAACATTATTGAAAGGAACCTCAAGGAGAATCGCCTGCGTGAAGTGACTCGTGAGATTGAGTCGATTGATAAGGAGGACGATTTACTGAATTATTTTTTGGAAACTGGTGATATTCTTTACAAGTATTACGATATCCAGGAGAAGATTCAGAATGGAGTTGAGAGTCTCCAGAAAACCAGGAATTATGTGAAGCCGGGGAGTGTCCTCGCGGCACTTCATGAAGCGGCTGGCGAGAGCAGTGAGGCTACGACGGACCTCAAAAAGGAGATGAAGGGTGAGAATTTACAACGCGATAAACTCCTCGATAAATACCTACAGAAGGTGGATCCTGGCCATGCAAGAAATACATCGGTCGAGGCTGAGAGTGGATTTGGACTGTGCGATGAGTGCTCATCCGAAATGATTTTTAGTGCAAATGAGGCCATGTTTAGTTGTGCGACCTGCGGTCACCAGGAGTTTGTTCTCATGGACAGTGATAAGCCGAGTTATAAGGACCCGCCGCGTGAAGTCAGTTATTATGCATACAAGCGTATTAATCATTTTAACGAATGGCTGGCACAGTTCCAGGCCAAGGAGTGCACCGATATTCCGCAGGAGATCTATGACCAGATTTTACTGGAACTCAAGAAGGAGCGAATTACGCAACTTGAAGGCCTGAAGCCGGCGAAGATTCGTGAGATTCTGAAGAAAATCAAGGCGAATAAATACTATGAACACGTGCCTCACATTACAAATCGTCTCAACGGCAAAAATGCCCCTGTGATGAATCGTGAGATTGAGGAGAAACTTCGGTATATGTTCAAGGAGATTCAGCCGCACTTCCAGAAGCACTGCCCCAAGGGACGCAGCAATTTCCTTTCGTATTCGTATGTTCTGTATAAATTCTGTGAACTGCTCGAACTGGATGACTATCTCCCGAATTTTCCTTTACTGAAAAATCGGGACAAACTCTATACCCAGGATAAAATCTGGCAGAAGATCTGTGAAGACCTTGGATGGGGGTTTATTCGCAGTATCTAATTCATGTAATATCCACCGGCGTACGGAAAGGCCCAGGGGCGGAGTTGACCAGGGTCCTCACCCGTCATCTCGGCAATTTCACGACGCACCATCTTCGGGTAGATATTATTGTAGTAATTATAGTCTTCTGCTGTGGGAACATGACTTGTTGTCAGTTGCACCATGGTTCCAGGAGATGTGAAGAATTCACGGAGCGGGCTAATCACAGAGAGAAGAATGGCGGAGGCAAAAATAACGAGGATAAGCGCTGTATTGGAAAGACGCATTCTACTTAACCCCTACCAATTTGTGAGGCGGCCTGTTTGAGAGATGCCGCAGCCGCCATATTACCTGTCGTAGCGGCTTGCTTTGCTTGGTCTAAAAGTATATTCTTTTGAGCCATTACTTCAGGTGAAAATCCACCGGCCATTTGGGGCATTTGAGCCATCTGGCCGTAGGGGGCACCCTGAAGTTGCATAGCAGCAGTTGTACGATATTGATTAAATGTGGGTGATTGAATTGGTAGAAGAATCTGAGCATCAAACGGTAATGAAATGGGTTCCATCATAGGGGGCTGCATTTGCATGGGCTGCATCATAGGCTGCAGTTGCATAGGCTGTGCCATAATGTCAGTATAAGGCATTACTGGTAGAGGTGCTTGAGTTGCCTGAGCAGTAGGGGCCGGAACCGGATTTCCACTTGCATCCTCAAATCTTTCCAAATATGAACGCGATGTCATAAGTCCTCCAAAGAGAACTGTGCAAATAAGTACAATAAGTGCGACTGTCATTGTTGACATACGCATTTACTATTTATCTATGGCATAGAAAAATAGTAAGTATGATGATGATGTTATAGACTCTTTAGAAAGGGTCGCTAACTGTATGTTTACCCATGAAGGGCTCGCTGCGCTTAGCGGGGGAAGCCAACGAGGTTCGCGCCAATGCCGAAGCCGGCACCCTGGCGAGCCGTCACGCCGATGGACGGGGAGACGAGGTCGAGCACGGCGAAAACGGCCGCGGCGACGATGGCGATGGCGACGACCTCCTGGAAGTCCATGCCCTTCCGGGGAACGAGCACGGCTGCAAGACCGACGGCGATACCCTCAATGAGATACTTGATGGCGCGATTGAGAACTTCAGCGAGATCCATTATTTATATTGGTTGGTGAGAAATTTTTTGGGCGCAGCCGTCTGCGTGGAAACCCCCTAAAGAAATATACCAGTAAGCCCTTAGAATGTCAAAGGAGGTTAACTATACGGAGAAGGAGGACTTTCTTGAGGAGGACCAGGAGATTCCTGGCCAGAAGTTCTGTTTATTGAGTTTCCTGAGTCCGGAGAAGGTCCTGGCCAGTAAGGATTCATTCCTCTTTTCAACTTTCGTAAAGGACTATGAGATTCAATACAAGACCAAGAAACTCGAGGCATTTCTTGCTGATACCGTTCGCTCAGTCAACTCAAAGCTCGAGGCGGAGGCTGTTAAGGCGGAGAAGGCGGATCTCTCGGGTGTTGCACTCATTTGCCGTACGAGCCAGGTGAAGATGGAGACAGTGCTTGCTGACCTCGAGGGCTATGTCCGCAAGAACCAGGCCGAGATCAAGGAGACCACGATCCAGGAGGCATATGAGGACTTTCTCTACAAGAATAGCAGCCGTCTGGAAGAGGAGTTCTATGCAAAGAATAACTTCAGAACCTCTGTGCGTGGCCTCAAGATCCGTGGAGTCTATGGAACGCAGGGTGAGGCCGTTGCTCGCTCCAAGAAGCTCCAGCGCAACGATACGATTCACAATGTGTTCGTGGGTGAGGTTGGTAAGTGGCTGCCGTGGGACCCGAATCCCAACGCGGTTGCAGAGCAGGAGTATGCAGAGGACCAACTCAACACACTCATGAAGAAGTATAAGGAGAATGAGAATGCTCGTGATACCTTTTACTCAGAGCAGCGCAAGAAGGGCGTGAAGGGTATGGCGGGGCAGCAACTACAAGGCTCAGAGCAGCCTGAGCCTGAGGCTGCCGATGCCTCACCTTTCACAGCAGGTGTTGGCTCCTATGCCAGTATGTTCAGCGGCCCTGCTGACCTAGCCATGGAGCGCAGGAAGGAGAAGAAGGAAGATGATAAGAAGGACTAGTCTGTTTACAGTTTTTTGAAAAAACATAGAACAGATATTTACGAGTAATATCCAGTGGCACCCGCTGAATTCGTCATCGCAGGCGTCACGATCGGTATGCACTGATCACTCTGGCAGAAGGTTCCCTCAGGGCACTGCGTCTCGCGCTTGCAATCGTAGTTGGAAAAGCCCTGTACGAGGCCGGGGAACATGCTACGCAGCGTGGGCATAATTATCAGTACCGCAAATAAAATAACAAGGGCGCAGCCCGCCATTCCTAAACGCATCATCTTAGCCATTCTATTCAGTGTGGAGAAAGCCGCCAGGATTTCCAAGATCGGAAGGCTCAACGGGTAAATTGGAGACGGCCGGTAACATCGGAGCACTGAGTGAAGTACAGTATCCGTTCATGCAGCGAGTACCATGTGCGCATGTGGGCATATCAACTCCACACATCTGGCCTTCTCTTGATTCAAAGCCCTCAGCACGCCCTTCAATGGCATACCAACCCATCAGGACACATGCAAAGAGAAGTATGCATAAAATCGCTATTGTGTCACTCTTCATCCTACATCTTGCGGATATTAATAGGAGGTCCCTTGAGTTTCCGTGCTGCACTCGGGTCATACTGGTTAATGTCATCTTCATCCTTGTCACGATAGTGTTGTTCACTGTGTTGCCAGAACTCGGGTGCTCCAATACGGAACTTCTCAGGGTGCATTTCAGCCTTGTACCAGAAAATACAGTCCTCGAGTTTATTGCTCTGTGATGTGTTATCAATTACAAGACACTCATAGTTCTGAGTACACTGGTCCATCACCTGACAGAAGAATTCAAAGGAGGGAAAGGCCGAGCCGTAGTTATCATAGATGCGCTTGCGGTTGGAGGCATAGGGCTCACGGAGAATGAAAACATAGTCTACGTTGGTTCGGAGGGCCGGCTGAATACCGAGGGGGTACTGCATAGTAATCAAGAAGAACACCTTGAGCCAACGCCCGTTCATGAAGAGGTATTTAATGTTCTTGTCGTGTGTCCAGGAGTCGTCGTACATACAGTCGTCGAGAATCATAAAGGATCGGGGGTCAATCTTGCTCTGTTTTCCAACGGCAAGGTCCTGCTGAATTTTGTGCATCACGAGTTTCTGGCGTTTACAGAAATTTGCCAGAATCACGGGACTGAATTCTCCATGAATGAAGAGTGGCGGAATCATTTGTCCGTAGAAACTGTTAGACTCCTCTGTACCACTGATAACTGTGCCGAGCGGCATATTCTGGTGATGGTAGAGGAGGTCACGAACTAGGGTACTCTTACCTGTACGACGGCGACCGATGAAAACAGCCACAGCATCTTGAGGAATCTTCTTCATTTCGAACTTTCGGAGGGATACATTCATAGCGGAGGCGGCTGCCATTGCGTCTCTATACAATAGGGACGCAAACGCAATTGTAACGTGATACGCTGTTTAATGTTTACGAGTGCGGTGTTTCTTAGAGTCTCTTCTACGCCTGCGAGTTCCGCCATATAGATTTTCTTGTGATTCTAATGCTCTAGAAAGACGTGCATTTATTTCTGGATCTATTGATCTATCAAATAGTTTCTTTGGTACTTTTTGTGATTCGCTTGCAGTTTTTGCTTTTTTATTAAGATTTATAGATTTTGGCCTTCCAGCGGGAAATATTTTATTCATTTGTTGTCTTGCAAAATTTGCAGTTTCATGAGACTGCATAGTATCAAAAGGAATATTCTGCATGTCATGCCACTTTTCAAAATTTGTTCTTTTTTTGACGACTTCTTCAAAATTTGGAAATTTTTCAGAATTTGAAAAATTTTCATATGTCCACGATGATTCTTTTGGTTTTCCAATTGCTCCCTTTGGATTATTGAATGGTCTAGAATTAGTAGAAAATTTTCTTAACGCAGGATTTCCCAACTGTGTTCCAAAGGCCATCGGGGCCATTTTAAAAGCAGTTTGTGCTAGCGGTTGTGATTTTAGCGCTCCCTGTGCTGCCTGTGCTGCCGTTGTCATAAATTTTTTTCCAACCATCCTTCCCGCTGTATTAAGGGGACCTCCTCCTAATTTGCGTGTCTTTCTTACCATTTTTTTTCTATTTAGAGTTCTATTTTTTCTGAATCCGCCATTTACATTTTTCATATTTAAACGCTGTATCTTTTCATTAACTTCAGTTGTATATATTAATGTTTTAGTTGAGAGAGAAATTAAATTATTTTGTAACTCTTTGGTTGTAACTTGACCTTCCTTTACAGGTAAATCAATTGTGCTCAATAATCTATATAATAAAGATTCAATTGTTTTAACTGCTAATGCCCCTCCTCTATGAATATTACCAACTAGTACATTACAACTATTTATCACACCATTAAAAACTTGTTCCATTAAATCTCTATCATTTATTTGAGCAGGACTACACATTGCTAGTTCTCTATCTCTTCTTTCTATAAGAAGAGGTATTCTTGAAGAAATATCATGTCTCATTCTTTCAAGTCCTGGAGCTACACCATTAATAGGATTTCTGTTATGATATTGTATAAGTGCATTTCTATCTTCTAGTGAAGCAGCACCCCATGCGTCATCTAATGATACATTCCTTCTAATAGCATCATTCATTATTCTAGCCTGTGGACCAGTATTTATAGAAGCTTCCATACGAATCATATTTATTTCAGTATCTTGGCAAACTCCTTGTATTCTTGTAAGTGCATAATGATAATTATAACCTTTATTTCTACGGACTAAATCTGAATGACTCATAAGATTTAATGTCCACACATTTTGAGGAATAGGATGTTCTAGTTGTGCTCCTGTAACTGTATGCAGAGTACCATCTATACTCATTCTTTTACGCCCACTCGATGTCCAAAACTTCGTTATTTCTCCTTTCTCACCAGCTGCTGCTATGATAAAATTTTTGCCTAATGGAATTAATATTGGCATTACAGTTTCTTCAGGTAAACCAGTATCTATTGCTACTTGTCTATAATGGATTTTTAATTGTTCAAGTGTAAGTTCAGAAAAACCTATAGTTCTAAGATACTCTTGTGTCTTACTTGTGCGACCAACTAGTGGTGGCAAACTATTTAGTACAATTCTTCCATGATTTGGCATACGATCTGACTGCATTACACGAGTTGAAAAACTTTGTACACGTGAACCTTCTAATACCCGTCTTGCTCCTGGTAATATACCAGTAACACTCTGAAGTCGGCCTTCATATAGGGGTGTACTAGCACGAACTTGAGCAGCAAAATTAGCTTGCGCTCGGGCAGTAGGGAATTGGGGTGGTAATGGAGGTCTAATTCTCGTAATAGCCACAGGCAAAGGTCGAGGAACAGGTACAGGCGCAGGTAAAGGTGCAGGTACAGGTGCAGGTACAGGTGCAGGTACAGGTGCAGGCGCAGGTAAAGGTGTAGGTGGTACAGGTACAGGTGTAGGCGCAGGCGCAGGTGGTGCAGGTGCAGGAGGATTTCTAAAGATACTTGCCAATGCTGATCCTGCTGCTGCTGCAGCTGCTGCAGTTGCTTCTCCTGCTGCTATTGCTGCAGATTTTGCTGCTGCTGCTACTGCTGGTGCTGCTTTTGCTCCTTTTGTTACTGCTGCTAAACCTACACTAGCCATCCTAATTAACTCTATGTATTTATTTTCCGCGTTTTACAAATTTAACCCAATCCTTAACCCCGACCAGAAAGAATGTCAAGTGAGCAATGGGATGCGGTATTTAAAAGTGTTCCCCCACCACCAGTTGTTCCCATACAAGAAGTTTTAACCACCGATCACATTGTACAAATGTCTGGGTATCGGAATCTTAGTTTATCTCATCCGGCGTATTCACTTCTTGGACTTGATTCAAAGACACAGGCCTGGCTCGATCACAAGTGGCGCTGGCAAGGGCAAAACAGTGAGGCGGGAAAGGGTGATTGCGAAATTACACTCAGAAATGGAAAACAGAAGGCATATTGTAAGGTGACTCATCTTCTGGATCCTGTTCGTTGGATGAAGGGTCGCTATGAATTTGCCACAGCACCTGCCAATCCGAGTCGTACGAAGGGATGGGCTCGGGCCCAAGAGAAACTGAAGGATCCTATGAACCAGGCGTATGTCGAGGCATTATCCTATTTCAGTCTCTCTCGACTTCGTGAACTTGATGCATCGCCTCATTTTCCTTTTTACTATGGCTCTATGACTGCCATTGCTGATAAGTATATGTTCAATATCAGTGAAGAGTACGACAGTTTTCGCAATACTCGTTGGTTCTGGAGAGGTCTCGATGCAAAGCGATTTGCCGTTCAGGCAGATTTTGAAACTGATTCGGATCGGGCGTATTGGACTCAGAAGCCGTCTTTTATAAATGAAGGTGATGATTCAACAAATTCTGAAGAAGATTCGGATGCAGATGCAGATGCATCTGGTGATGAATCGCTGAAGGCGGAGTCTGTTCCTGATGAAACAGGAAGTATTCATACAGCCGATAATCTGAGTTTTCACAGCCAGTCTGAGAAATCAGATGAATCTGAGGAGGAAGAGGATACCGAAGATGATGACCCGCATTTCTTTGCAGAATTCAATGATTTCCCAGTGATGCTTATGTATCTTGAAAAGTCAGAGGGTGTAATGGATACTCTTCTTGAGAATCATTCACTAGTGGGAGCGGAGCCTGGTGATGAAGAGTGGGAGGTGCGTTGGTCAGCCTGGCTCTTTCAGGTGATTGCTGGACTCTGCGCAATGCAGCACACTCTTTCAATGACACACAATGACCTTCACTCCAATAATATTGTCTGGTCATCAACCGAGAAGGAGTTTCTGTATTATTCGAAGCGTGATGGAACCACATGGAAAGTGCCGACATATGGAAAGATCTTCAAGATTATTGATTTCGGCCGTGCGGTATTTAAGTTAGGCGACAAGGTCGTATACAGCGATGATTTCCGCCCAGGAAATGATGCGGCCACGCAGTATAATTTTGGTGAGTTTGCCGTAAAGAAGGAGGCGATTGTCACACCAAATCCTTCTTTTGACCTCTGTCGCCTTGCAGTGAGCCTTTTTGAGGCCGTATTTCCCCATAAAATGGAGGGAAAGAAGAGTGGTCGCGTGATGTCCTCTGAAGAGGGAATGGAGATGCGTGAGACCGACTCTGATCTGTTTAATACCATGTGGACCTGGATGGTGACCGATGGGCGGGAGAATGTGCTTATTGATGCCGATGGAAATGAAAAGTATCCGAGTTTTGATCTCTACAAAGTGATTGCAGAGGAGTGCCATATGGCACGGCCTCGTGACCAGGTGGAAAAGAAGCCGTTCAGCGGATTCAAGGTAAAGCGGGCGCCGAAGGATGAGAAGGTCTATAGTTTATTCTTTTGATTATAAATCGTTTTACGAATATAAATCAAAATATTTTAGTACTTCCGCTTATTTTTTCTTGTTTTACTACCTCCTTTTATATTTTCTTTTTGAGTATTTTTATGTAAATATTCAATTCCTGTAAAACATTCTAATTCTGTAGTTCTATAGGTTATTGCTAATTGTTTCATTTGGAATCTAAGAGAATCAAATTCTTTTTTATCGCCTGCGGATGCAATTGCTACTACTGCCGCTTCTTTCTCTATTCCTACTACTCCTGATGCTGCAACTGCAGATGCTACTGCTGCCGCTTCAGGTGATAATGGTGATGCTGGTAATTCTTGGAGTGCTGCCCTTGCAACTCGTTGTGCTACTGCTGCTGCCGGTGATAATGGTGATGCTGGTAAAGCTGGTAATTCTTGTAGTGGTACTCTTGCAACTTGTTCTGCTTCAGGTGATGCTGGTAATTCTTGCAGTGCTGCCCTTGCAACTCGTTCTGCTACTACTTCTCTTGATTGATGAGGGAGAACTCTTCTTCTTTCATCTTGTTCTAATCTTATTATTTCTTCTCCTGATAATCTTAAAATATTTTCCGCATGGAGTAAATCATTATCCCAGTTACGAGGCGGGCCTCCCTTCTTTAATCTCCAATGCCTTCCAGCAAGATTACATATAGTATAGTCAGTTCTATTCTTTCCAAAATCAATATCTATAGGTGCTTGGTTTGCAATTTCTGGTGCAATATATTTATAAGGAATTTTTCCTAATAACCACATTAATATCTTTATATCATCATCTCCAGTCCAGATTCTATCCCGTGAAATATGCTCTGCATATTCTTGCAATGTTCTCTGTGTCCCATCTATTTCCGTTATTATACCAGGTCGGGGAAAACCAATCCCATCAATATTTCTAAAAACAATATCATTTTGTGCTTTAGTATATGCCATTGTAAGTAATTGTCTTAATCGAATAGAAATAGGAAAAGTATACTGAGTAAATTGCTGATTTTCTGTTATATCATACGGTGCATAAATTTGAGCAATTGAATCTAGGCCACAATTACCTTGTGCAGTATTTTCAAAAAAATATCGTGAATTTTCACAGTATAATATACGCTGTTTTTGTTTAATTTGTTTTTCTGTCAAATTAGATTTTTCAATAAATTCACTAACTAGTTTCTTTTGTAAAAAGAAATCAATAATACTACGCGATTGATTTGCTGGATATACTTCTTCATCTTTGTATAATGGATATAATTTGCGCATTCTCTGCGTAATTCTAATAAGTTGATACCATAGTAATTTACAATCTTCTATTACAATATCTGGATTCTTAGGAGATAATAAATCTGCAAATTTATAAATTTTATTGGCTTGAGTTTCTCTTACAATTAATTCGCGTGATAATCTGGGTTTAAATCTATTTTGTTCTTCTTGATCCATAAATGAATTTAATATAGTCTGTGAATCGCCATTAGGAGAATAATATAATCTTCTTATAAATTCTCTTTTTCTTTCATTAAATTCTGGATAAGGATCTTGCTCAGGAGATGGTACTCTACTCTCTTCAAGTATACTTCTTATTGCATCTGATATATTTAATGGAAAAATTATATATGGTTCTTCTGTAAAAATAGTATTTTTACTAATCCAGTCAAATATAAAGAAATAAATTTCATCAGGCTCTATAGAATAATCGAAGCGATTATATCTATTCCAATATCCTTTTATTATATTAGGATTAAATAACATTAATTTATTAGATACTATAGTATCTACCGTATCATAAGTGAGTGAATTGAGTCTTATTAAATTATCAAGAGATATTTTATATTCATTTACATTTACTACAGTTGAATTTCCTGAATGTATTATATTAGATAATCTAGATATATTTTTCTTTTGCTCTACTGGTAATTTATTAAAAATATGACCACCCCATATAATTTCTTTTACTTTAGATGGTCTGTGCTGACCCCAATAGATATTTTCGCCAGTAATTCTTAATGGGTGCAAAGCTGAAGGCTTTTCGTTAATTTCTGCTTGTAGTGTTTGCTCTTGTGCTAATCTTTTTTTTTCTTCATGCTTCTCTTGAACTAATCTTTCTTTTTCTTGATTTTCCTGTTGAGCTAATCTTTTTTTTTCTTCAATTTGCTCTTGTAATCTTTTTTTTTCTTCAATTAATTCTTTTACTCCCTGTGGCATTTGTGTAAATTGTGGATTTTTTTGCATAACTTCAAGTGCTTCTCGACGCACTTTCATGGCTTCAGGTCCCCTTTTACGATATATGCTTTCTGCAAATGCCTCACTATTTCCACGAAGAACTGTATCCGTTAATCTACCAGTAAGTCCTAGTGCTCGCAGTTGTGCTTCGCTCTGTGATATATTTGCATATGGTAATGGTGTTCTTGGTAGAAATTGTCCTTGTTTTGGAGGTCTCTGTGTTGGTAGGGCCGTTGGCTGGCCTATCGTTACTCCACTCCCAGACATTACTCTATAGAGAGATAAGTATTTTTGATCATGTGTCGTTATACGAAACCAAATCAAAGATTTACTTGCGATTCTTGCGCGTGCGCTTTCCACCTGATTTACTGTTATTATTTGCATTATTATTATAGTTATTATTGTTGTTATTATT